>Ga0209739_100011_pt1 | contig 107439 bp, 109 predicted proteins | sample JossMetagenome_2_FD_184729 | JGI IMG/M metagenome (GOLD analysis project Ga0209739, IMG submission 184729) | Hot spring sediment microbial communities from Joseph's Coat, Yellowstone National Park, USA - JC3_ASED (SPAdes) (version 3) | ecosystem: Environmental > Aquatic > Thermal springs > Hot...
CGGTAAAGTTTATAAGTGAAGCCTGTAGTGGGGGTTGTTGATATGATGGGACGAGCATGAGTTATAGAAGGCGCTACCTGGTGCTTGCAGATGGCAGCATTTACAAGGGTTACGCCTTCGGTGCAGACACTGAGACTGTTGGTGAGGTTGTCTTCACCACGGCTAACGTGGGTTACCCTGAATCGCTCACTGACCCATCATACAAGGGCCAGATACTTGTCTTCACCAGCCCACTGATAGGTAATTATGGGGTTTCCCAGGACCAGTGGGAGAGTGATTCGATTCAGGTTAATGGGGTTGTTATCTTTGATTTAACTAAGCCAAGCCACTACAAGTCAACGATGAGCCTTGATGAGTGGCTTAAGAGCCAAGGCATCCCAGGGGTTTTCAGGGTTGACACAAGGGCATTAACCATTAAGCTTAGGGAGTACGGCGTTTTAATGGGTGCCATCGCCGATGACCCTGAGAGAGGGCTACGCCTACTTAAGGATGCCCCACCGTACGATTCGGTTAACTTCGCCGAAATGGTTTCACTTAGGGAACCCATAGTTTACGATGGGGAGGACCCATGCATAGGCATAATTGACTGCGGCGTTAAGCTGGGCATAGTTAGGGAGTTAACCAGTAGAGGCGTTAAGGTTGTGCGTTACCCATGCCTAATGTGGCAGAGGGCACTTGATGAGTGTGATGGGGTTTTGATAAGCAACGGCCCAGGTAACCCAATACTCCTAAGCGACCTAACGGACCTGGTTACTGACATAGCTAGGGATCGTAAACCCACATTAGGCATATGCCTTGGCCATCAGCTGGTGGCCTTGGGCATGGGCGCGAGGCTATACAAGATGAAGTATGGGCATAGGGCAATTAACAAGCCTGTGGTCGACTTAATCAGGGGTAAGGTCTACATAACAACGCATAACCACGGCTACGCCGTCGATGCATCATCACTTAGGGACACTGGGCTCAGGGTCTGGGCTGTTCAGCCGGATGACGGTACCGTTGAGGGGCTTTACCACGAACATTTACCAATAATAACAACCCAATTCCACCCAGAGGCCAGGCCAGGACCAGTGGACACGAGGTGGATCTTCGACAAGTTCATAGGCATGGTTAAGGGTGAGGCCAGTTGGATATAAGGAGTGTGTTGGTTATAGGCAGTGGCCCCATTAAGGTGGCTGAGGCCGCTGAGTTTGACTACTCCGGTATACAGGCGTTGAAGGCTTATAGGGAGGAGGGGATTAAGACAATCCTAGTTAACCCAAATGTAGCCACCGTCCAAACCACTAACGTGTTTGCCGATAAGGTCTACTTCGCCCCGATTAAGGTCCAATTCCTGGAGAGTATCATTGAGAGGGAGAGGCCAGACGCAGTGGCATGTGGTTTTGGCGGGCAAACAGCGTTGTCGGCCTGCGTAAACCTAAACGACCTAGGTGTGTTTAGGCGCTACGGCATCAGGGTACTTGGCACACCAATAGAGGGTATTAGGAACGCCCTAAGTAGGGAACTGTTCAAGAGGCTAATGGAAAGCAGAGGGCTACCGGTCCTTAAGTCAATAACAGTCCACGGCATTGACGAGGCACTAAGTGGGGCCAGGAGCATTGGCTACCCAGTATTGGCCAGAGTATCCTTCAACCTGGGTGGTGCAGGGGCCTTTGTGGCTAGGAGTGATGAGGAGTTGATAAGTAGGATGCATAAGGCATTAGCCCAGAGTGAGATCAAGGAGGTTTTGATTGAGAAGTACATCGGCGGCTGGAAGGAGATAGAGTTCGAGGTGATGAGGGACTCGCACGGGGAGTCCGTGGCCGTAGTGTGCATGGAGAACGTGGACCCAATGGGGATCCACACAGGGGATTCCGTGGTGGTTGCACCATGCCTAACCTTAACCAACGATGAGTACCAGAGGGCTAGGTTGATATCAATCAAGGTGGCCGAGTCCATAGGACTCGTGGGTGAGTGTAATGTGCAGGTGGCCATAAACAACAATGGCCCTGAAATGTATGTTGTTGAAACAAACCCAAGGATGAGTAGGTCGAGCGCACTGGCAAGTAAGGCATCAGGCTACCCACTAGCCTACATAGCGGCCAAGTTAACCCTAGGCTACAGGTTAAGTGAACTACTCAATAGGGTTACTGGCAAGACCATAACAGCCTTTGAGCCAAGCCTAGACTACATAGTGGTTAAGATACCCAGGTGGGAGAGCGACAGGTTCAACGTCGATGAATCCCTTGGCCCAGAGATGATGAGCATAGGTGAGGTTATGGGAATAGGCAGGACCCTTGAGGAGGCTTGGCAGAAGGCCGTTAGGATGCTTGATATAGGTGAACCAGGCCTGGTGGGTGGGCACATATACAATGAAACCCCCGTAGACATCGCAGTTAAGGTTGTTAAGGAGAGGAAGCCGTACTGGTTCCTATACGCCGCACGCCTACTCAAGGAAGGCTACAGTGTTGATGAAATCTCCCAGTGGACTGGCGTGGACAAGTTCTTCATAAACGCCATCAAAAATGTTGTGGACACCTACGAGCTGCTTAAAGGTGGTGGTGAATTACCTGCCGATGAGGTTTACGCATTAGGCTTCAGCGAGGATCAGCTGAGGGGCATTGGTGCATCGTTGAGGCAGGGGGTGGTTAAGGTTGTTAAACAGATAGATACCCTAGCCGGTGAATGGCCGGCGACCACGAACTACCTATACCTAACCAACGCCGGTGAGATTGATGATGACACGGGCCCTGGGGTTGATGCATTAGTCATCGGCGCCGGGGTGTTTAGGATCGGGGTCAGTGTGGAGTTCGACTGGTCCGTGGTCAACACTGTCCTTGGCCTTAGGGAAATGGGGTACAGGGTTGGGGTTGTTAACTATAACCCGGAGACAGTGAGCACAGACTGGGACTTCGCCGATAAACTATTCTTCGATGAGTTAACCCCGGAGACCCTGAGGTGGATAGTAAACAAGGAGAACCCTAAGTTCGTGATCCTGTGGGCTGGAGGGCAGATTGGACAGAGACTTTACAGTAAGGCCCACCTGTGGATAGGCGACTCCAGGATACTTGGCACAAGCCCAGGCTCAATAGACTTGGCTGAGGATAGGGTTAAGTTCTCCAAACTACTCGACAGGTTAAACGTAGCCCAGCCCCCGTGGGCCTACGCCAGCAGTATGGGTGAGTTGATAGACCTAGTGGAGAGGTGGCTTGACTACCCGGTTATAGTTAGGCCCAGTTACGTCCTGGGGGGCACCTACATGGGTGTGGCTAGGAATAGGGGTGAATTGACTAGGTTTGTTGATAAGGCTACTAGGATAAGTCCAGAGCATCCTGTGTTGGTGTCAAAGTTTTTAAAGGGTGGAGTTGAAGCCGAGACTGACGGTGTCAGTGATGGTAAGGGAACCATACTAGTCCCCATAGAACATGTAGAACCTCCCGGGGTCCACTCTGGGGATAGCACAATGGTCCTCGTGCCCAATGGCTCAACCTACCGGTTAAGTGAAGGTAAGGTCAACGAGATGGCTAAGGTAACTCACTTAATAGCCACTGAACTTAGCGTCAAGGGCCCATTAAACGTTCAATTCATAGTGGCGGATAAGGTGTATGTGATTGAGGCTAACGTTAGGGCCAGTAGGTCAATGCCGCTGAGCAGTAAGGCAACAGGCCTTAACCTAGCTAAAACGGCCCTAAAGGCGGCGCTACATGGGCTCGGCTTCGATGGGGTTAGGGTGGTTAGGCCGAGGGAGTGGTGGGTTAAGTCGGCTCAATTCTCATGGACGAGGATTAGGGGTGCTTACCCAAGGCTAGGGCCTGTTATGTACAGTACCGGTGAGGTTGCGTCAAGCGGAGCCACCCTGGAGGAGGCGCTCCTAAAGTCATGGCTATCAACCGTGCCTTCAAGGATACCTGAGGGGAGTGCCCTAGTCTACACTTACGATGAGGACCACGTGAAGAACATTGAGGAGATTAAGGGGATGCTTAGCTCAAGGTTAAGGGTAATTGATGATGGGGATGAGGCCCGCAACATGTTGAAGCAGGGTAAGATAGACATACTCATCACGGGTGGTTCAACGGAGGATAAGGACTACTTAACCCGTAGACTGGCCGCAGACACCTCAACACCCATGATACTCGACTCAACGCTTGGGGTTGAATTGGCTAAGGCACTGAGGTGGTACTGGAATGGTGGAGTCTTGAATGTTAAGCCCTGGGAAGGGGAATTTACCAACGGTGACCAACCATGATGCTAACCATAACCTACGATTACCTCAGGGAGGAGGAGGTGGAATTAATCAAGGCCTTCAGTGAACTAGGTGTCAGCGTTAATAGGCTTCAATCAAACACGCCACTTCACATAGGGGAGGTTGATGGCGTATTTCTAATCAGGAACCTTAACCATAAGACTGCAATAACCATGGCTGGTATTATCGAGTCCACCGGTGGCACAACAGTGAACAGCTACTTAACGCTATCCATAACCTGGAATAAGGCAGTGACGACGGCGTTGCTTAAGAAAGCTGGTTTACCTGTACCGGACACCTACGTGGTCTTTGAGCCTATGGCTGATGGTTTACTTAAGGGTGGACGCATAGTGAAGCCAGCCTCAGGCTCGTGGGGTAGGTTAACAGCCGTGGTTAATGATGGCGAACTGAGCCTACTGATGAGGCATGCGAGAGATCACTTACCCATACTGGTTCAGGAGAGGATTGGTGATGGAAGTGACCTGAGGGTATTCATAATTAACGGTTCAGTGGTTGCCGCCATGATGAGGAGGCCGCCGCAGGGTGACTGGAGGAGTAACGTGGCTAGGGGTGGCTATGCAATGCCCGTTAAGGTAAGTGATGAGCTGAGCGAGTACGCCATTAAGGCTGCTGAGGCTGTTAAGGCATTCTACGCTGGGGTTGATCTACTTATAGGTAAGGACGGCTACTACATAAGTGAAGTTAATGGTATACCTGAGTTTAAGGCGGTTAGTAGGGTTAGTGGTGTTAGGGTTGGTTTTGAACTGGCTAAGGCAATCATCAACTTACTCAAGAGGTGATTAACCTAGCCACCTCCTCAGCTATTTCACCAGCCACATTAACACCGGTCACCCTTTGAACATTCTTAAACTCAGGAACCCCATTAACCTCAATAACCAGGTAGCCCCTCTCAGACTCAACCACGTCAACGCCTGAATAGGTTGCGCCAACTGTTGTACTGGCTTTAACCGAAATGTCCTCAAGCTCAGGGTCAATTTTAACCGGGACAGCTAGACCACCCCTAGCTGTGTTAGTCCTCCAGTCATCACTGTACCTGTATATAGCCGCCACAGCCCTATCGCCAACAACAGTAACCCTAATGTCCCTTTTAGGCTTCTTAACGTACTCCTGGCTAAGTAGCGGACCCTCCCTGTAACTCCTTAAGATTAACTCAGCCTCCCTAACCGTATTAGCCAGGGCAACCAACCTACCCCATGAACCATCAGTCGGCTTAATTATTAGTGGGGTTTTGAGTAGGGCTGAGGCGGCGTCACCATCACCCGAATAATCAAGCAACAACGCTGTTCGCGGTATTGGGACACCCGCCTTGCTTAACTTGACAAGTGTGAGGAATTTATCATGGGTTATTATGAGGCTGTTGAAGCTGTTTATCGATCCAAGACCCACCTCCTGGTAGATGAACGATAACGGCAGCACCCTGCTCCTACCAGCAACTCTAATCAACCCAACGGCATCCATTACCCTACTGCCTAAATCAATGGCGTTAACCTTAATCAATTTGACGTTTAAGCCGCGTTTACTTAACTCACTGCTGAGTAATTTTTCCTCCAACCTGGCTATATCGTAGAGTAGGTGTACTTCAATAGAAACCACCTACTCCCCGTAATCTTCAACATCACCCTTAAACTCCTCAAGTGTTACACTGTCCTTCGTTATCTTAACGACATACTTAGTGCCGCATGTTGGGCAGCTTGTTAACTCACCATCCATTACATCCCCAGGTAGGTCGAACTCTGTTCCACATACCTTGCAGGTTACCTTAAGCGCCTGCATAATTACCCCTACCCCCCTGTGTTTATAAATTTTTCGATATAAGTAAAGAAAATTATGAGCACTATGTTAAGTAGATTATCGTCAATAGTCAAATACAGTACCCATTAGTCCTGGTCAACTACTCCACTACGGTACCCTCACCGGCAAGGGCTGATCGTATTGGGTTATCCTTCAAACCATTGGCAATAATCGTCCTAATACCCCTCTCACTCAGCTTAAGCGCGGTTTCAAGTTTCCTCCTCATGCCACCTGTGGTGTGTGGTAAAACCTGCTGTGCATTATCCCTAGTAACCTTGCCTACGGGCTTACCATTGATTAACACGCCGTCAACGTTGGTTAAGATTATGAGTCCCTTAACACCCATTGATATGGCTAGGTTTTCGGCTATTTGGTCACCATCAACATTGAGCAGCATACCCTCGGGTGAGACTGCTATTGGGCTGATTACCAATACGTCTGAGCTGCCCATTAACGACTGCACGAGCTTAACGTTGACGTCTGTTACCTTACCGCTGAAGCCCCCGTCAATAACCCTCGTCCTACCTCTATCATCGATTATCATGATCTTCTCCTTCCTCCTAGCCGTAACTAGGTTTAGGTCAGCGCCGCTTAGGCCTATTGCCCTGACCCCCCTTGCTACAAGCTTACTCACTAAGAGTTTATTTATGAGCATCATGGTCATTACGTAGACCTTTAAAGTCTCCTCGTCAGTGTACCTACTCGTGTAACCGTTCGGGTGCTTTAGGATGATTGGTTTAATACCCATCTTCTCCATCATGCTGTTGACCATGCAGCCGCCGCCATGTATTAGAATGGTGCCAGGTGCCACGTCGTTAACCACCTTATCTAACCCTCCATTGCATATCACGGAGCCGCCCACCTTAACCAGTATCATTGAAACCACCTACATGGGGTATGGTGCAATGTACCTCAACCCCTCATCCTCTGGGAACCCCTGCGCTATGTTGAATGACTGTATGGCCTGCCCAGCCGCACCCCTGATTAGGTTGTCTATGGCTGAGAAAACCACAAGGCGGTTAAGCCTCTGGTCCAGTTCAAAACCCACATCAATCAGGTTTGTGCCAACCACGTACTTAACGCTTGGGTAGTGGGCTAACCCAGCCTTATCCTTGACTATGCGTATGAACCTTTCATTCCCATACAACCCCCTGTAGGCCTTCCACAAATCAACCTCATTAACGCTCCTGGTGAGTTTAGCATGGCCAGTTATGAAAATCCCCCTAACCATGTCAACGGCATGCGGGGTGAAGGCCACGTTAACCGGGCCTCCGGCTATTAGGCTTAACTCCTGCTCTATCTCAGCGGTATGCCTATGATTAACGGGCTGGTAAGGCCTAACCACGTGGGTTCTGTGCCAGTGGTAATCCAGGACGGTACCCTCAGCACCTGCACCGCTGCTGGCTATCTTCGCATCAACCACTATGAAGTCTTGGTCAACAAGGTGCTCCTTCACAGCTGGGGCCAGGGCAACTATTGATGCAGTGGCCATGCAGCCTGGTACCGCTATTATCCTGGCACCCTTAATCTCCTCCCTATGCAGTTCAGGCAGGCCGTAAACAGCAGCCTTAAGTAGGTCTGGGTATGGGTGTGGCTGTGGCCAGTGGTACCATTTAACGTAATCCTCAGGGTTCTTCAGCCTGAAGTCGGCGCTTAAATCCACAGCCAGTAAACCACTCTCAATAATCTTGGGAACCCACTTAACCGATTCACCGTGGGGCAGTGCAAGGAATACTGCATCTGGCTCGGTCTTAAGTATACCGTCCATGGTCGGCTGTATGAACCTTAGTGTTGTGAATCCCCTCAGGTTTGGGTGTATTCTATATATGAACTCGCCGGCGAACTTCCTTGACGTTGCGCAGACGACCTCAACATTGCCGTGGTTTAGCAGTAGTCTAAGTAATTCACCACCTATGACGCCGCTAGCGCCTATTATACAAACCCTGCGTATCGTCCCTTCAATACAAACTCACCAACACCTATATAGGATCGGTCTTTATAAACTTAACGACCATCTGGCATTAAATTACCTAAGTGACTCATCTTGGGCAAATTTTTATTAATCCTAGCCTCAACGACCCCTGAGGAGGCAGGAAGTGGGGAGTATGGTTGAGATTAAGGACTTGTATAGAGAGAGGGTTAATGTTGCGGTTGAGCTTTGGGATAAGGTGCTTCGTGGGGAGGTTGTATCAAGGGGTGAATTGGTTAACCTACTGGCTAAGTATTATGAGGAGCATGACATAGAGCCCTTTAGGGGGTTAACTAAGATAGATATTTACGATAAGGAATTGGCAACTGTATACGTGGTTGGAGTCTACGGGATGGGGCTTGTGACCATGCACGACGTTGAGGAGGAATATGGCTCATTGTTTAAGGTTGAGTTAACCTCGGATAAGGCCTATGGCGTAATCAGGAATTACAACGGTGATGAGTCCAGGACAGCGCTTAGGAATTTAATCGAGGATAATCAAGCCCTCGGCAACTCACTGGAGGAGAGGGTGTTCAGGGTTTATAGGTTAGTCTACACGGGGGCGGTACTAGGTTTTATGCCAGAGGATGACATAGCTAAGACATATAAGGTGTTTTATGACGTGTTTGAGCCCTTAAGGCAGAGGTTGGTTAACTATGTTAAGTTCTACATAGCCACAAAGGTGGCTGAGGGCATTGCACTCGGGCGCTTCGCAAGCCAAAATGAGGTTAGAATTGAGAAGTACGCCTACTGCGTGAGGCTAGGCCTTGAGAAGTGCGCACCAACCAATAGGCTTATCCACGAAATAGCCCTATCAGTCTACAAGGTGCCTGCCAACGTGGTGAATAGGCTGGTGCCCCTTATCAGGAGATCCTCTAAATCCTCCCTCGTCCCTAAGGCTTATTAAACACGGTTAAACCCTTTTTGCAGTATTGGTGGGTATTATTGAAATCGAGGAGGTTAGCCATACTTGAATTGGCCAGGAACGACGAGGTCTTGTCGAGGCTGATAGCCGACAGTAACCACCAGCTCATTTACGCAATGGCCGAGAGGGGTAGTGGGGTGGAGCCAAGCGTCGATGTGGGTAACGTTAAGCCTGTTCAATTGGCCGAGGTCCTCAGGTCAATGGGTATAGGTAAGCTGTACGAGTATCAGTATAGGGCTTACCTGGAGATAACGGGCGGTAGAAACGTCATCATAACGTCGGGGACTGGTACAGGTAAGACTGAGGCCTTCATAGTGCCCATATTGGCTAGGGCGCTTGGCGGTAGGAGGGAGGTGGTGGTGTACCCGACTAAGGCCTTGGCGAGGGATCAGGAATCCAGGTTTAGGGCCCTGGCCGAGCCATTAGGCCTAAGGGTTGCAACGTATGACGCTGATACACCACCCGAGGTTAGGAGGGGTGTTTACGGTGGCGACTACGCATTGGTCCTAACTAACCCCGACATGCTGAACACCGCATTGGTACATGTGCCGGCCTTCAGGAGGTTCATGTCCACGGTGGATTACGTGGTTATAGATGAAGTTCACGTATACAACGGCGTCCTAGGATCCCACCTGCACTACCTGATAAGGAGGATTAGGCGTCTAAACCCAGGTGTTAGGTTCGCTGCTGCCTCGGCTACAATAGGCAACCCAGCCCAGTACTTCGAGGGGCTGACGGAATCCCCAGTGGTGCATATTGATGGCATTAGGGGAGTGAGGGGTGAGCTAATACACATCATGCTTAGGCCCATTAAGAGGGGCAAGTTACAGGAGGTTGTTAACCTAGTTAAGCTCTGCGTTGAGCTGAATAAGAAGTGCCTCGTGTTCGCCGATAGTCACTGGATGGTTGAGGTGGTTAAGAGGATGGTTAACTCAGCTGGGGTTGGTGATAAAGTTGCCGTGCACAGGGCTGGCTTAAGGCCTGATGAGAGGCGTAGGGTGGAGGACATGTTCAAGAGGGGTGAGTTACGGGTTGTGTTGGCCACACCAACCCTGGAGCTCGGGGTCGACATAGGCGACGCGGACTTCGCAGTACTAGCCACAAACCCACCCAGCTTCATAAAGTACCTTCAAAGGGCTGGTAGGGTTGGTAGGAGGGGGCAGAGGGCCTACGTAGTCCAGGTGCTTGGCGATGACCCAATGAGCACCTACTACGCTAGCCACCCCGAGGAGTTCTACAATAGGTCACCTGAACCCATGTTCATGGAGCCGAACAATGATGAAATAGCCACTAGGCACCTGTTGGCCATGATTAAGGAGTCCGCTGTGAGACTGAGCGAACTAGACGAGTACTTGAGGCACCTGGTGGGTAAGCTTAGCAATGAGGGCTTAGTCTCGGTTAGGGGCGATAGAGTCTTCCTAACCGAGAACGGGCTTAGGGCCATTAATTCATTCAACGTTATTAGGGGTAATGGGGATGTCGTCTTGATTAGGCGCAGGGGAGGGGGTGTGGTTGGGTATAGGGAACTCCCAATGGCGATTAGGGAGCTCCACCCAGGGGCAATATACATGCACGGCGGCTCAACCTACAGGGTCCTTGAACTGGACCTACAGCGTAGGAGGGCCATAGTCACCCCTGAGGACTCAAGTGATCTAGTCACGAAGGCGCTCTACAACAGCAACCCCACCGTAGTTAACGTTATTGCTGAATCTAGGTATAGGGGTATTCCAATAAGGTACGCCGTCCTCGATATCGAGGAAGAGGTTTACGGCTACGTCGTGAAGAGGATGAGCGGCAACGAAACCCTAGGTGAGTATAGGCTTAATGAGCCGATAAGGTATAGGTTTAGGACTAAGGGCATAGTTTTAAACATGCCCCCAGTCCAATTCTCAGCCATAGAGCTAAGGGACATGGTTGAGAGAGGTAAGGCTTACCACGCCACGGAGCACGTCTTAATATCGGCCGGTGAGGTTATTGTAAACGCGGCCCCAACCGACATGGGCGGTATCTCATACCCAACGGGCCACATCATAATCTACGACTCATACCCAGGGGGTTCCGGGGTGACTAGACTACTCATGGAGAGGATTGATAAGGTTATTGACGTGGCCTACAGCATAGTCACATCCTGCAACTGCAGGGATGGGTGCCCCAGGTGCGTCTACTCACCCTACTGCGGCAACAATAATAGGATGCTTTCCAGGTTAAACTCAATAAAGGTCCTTGAGGCAGCCCTAAGGGGTGAGGAAGGGGTTGATGAACCTCCACCCTTCGAAGGTTCAATACCCTAGCCGTCTCTCTGGAGGTGGTGGAGGCTTGTTGTCTCCACCGTCTGCTTCTCGACGGTCTCCCTGGACCCCCTCACCGCAGTGGCTTCACCCCTGCCGCCGGGGCTTCCCAACCTCTGCGAGTCTCGGAAATCCAGGGTAACCACTAGGTGTGTTGAAGTTAGGTTCATAAACCTATGGGATTAGTCATCAACGATAATAGGCGTTACAAATCACCAAGAAATCTGAAACAGCCTAAGCCAGCATCGCTATTAGAAGCCCTAACCAGGATATTAAGTTAACAATGAATGTAATGGATTAAAGGAGAATAATGAGGTTGAGGAAAACAATGAAGTAATATTGATTTTGATAATTGATTAATTCATCATGGCCCGCTTAGGCTTATACCGCTGCAAATTTGTGGTATGGAGTATCCGCTTATCCATGAGCCGCTGGGCACGTTAGATTGAGTGGATGTGAGGTTATAATACGCAGTGTTTATTGAGATTGCATTGCTTGACGATGCAGTTAAGCCCACAACCCAAACCGTATTGGCCCAGGCACTCCAGCATGGGTCGTAATATACGTCATACTGAATCCCCGCGGTAACTTCTGCGTTGAATGGTAGGTATAACCAGTAAGTGGCACCAGGCGAGTAATTAGTTGGGGTTATCGGTGCAGACCCATCTTGACCTGCTATGAAGCCATTAACGAATATTGATGGGCCAGATAATGTGCTAGGATAATTGTATGTGAAAGTCCATGTTAGGTTGAATGCGAAGAAATTATAGGGTGTGGTGGCATACGGTGTCGTTGCGACGGATATCTGTTCGCTACTGGGTGCATTAAATGAAGCAGAAACACTAGCTGGCCAACCAACACTAATTGAGTATGATGTAGTTGATAAGGTAGATTGCGGCTCATAGTAATCGGCACCTGTAAGGGCAATGTAGGCGTTATACCACCCACTATTCAGCATTTCATAGCTCGTGTACATGTCAAAGTCACCAAGCATACTTAACGGAACAAGGCCATTAGATGCCATGGTATACGCAACATCACCCATCAACTCTGCCGGTATATACGGCGGGGACGGGTTGGCTACGAAATTATACATTGATATGCATGAGTCGTAGTAAAACATATCGCCATAATTGTCCTGAATAGCCTCAACGCCTAAATTCCAAGCACCAAGCGCACCTAGACTTTCTAAAGATTGCATACCCCATAGGAAGATGAAGTTGCCACTCGTGTACACGCCACCCGAGCCCTGCGGCCCACCTAAGAAATTCTGATAAGTTACAGTGCATGGATCCTCGTTTTGGTAGCTTGGGTCTTGGTTTGTCGTTGGTAGTTTAATTAATCCCTTGGCTGTCTCTATTGACTGTAGCCAGTTCTTGATTAGGTTTGGTAATCCCTTAAGGTTCACTGGCCCTATTAACACGGCTACTCCGTTTCTTGTCCTTATTGCTGTGGCTCCGATCAATGTGTGGTTGCTGTTTATTGGCATTTCAAGCATTGGCACAAGGTATTGGTGGATTCCATTAGACCCATGAAGAGCTATGCCTGCTCCCTTTGCAATTGTGTAGGATAGGAGTAGTTCGGCTATTGGTGCCTCGACCCTACTCACGTTTATTATGACCAAGTCTCCCTTGGCGAATAAGCCCGCAAGCAACTCAACGGCTGGGCTTGTTAGGTTCAGCGTGATGCTCCCACCCACAGTGCTGTAAGACACGTAGGGCTTAACCACGGACCAATCAACAACGGCAATACTATTATTAGGCAAACCAAGCAACTGGCTCAAGCCAATAGGCCTAATCAGTGATTGTGGTATACCAATGTTAACTAGCCTTTGGGTTAGTGATTGGGGGCCGATGATGTAAATTGGCGTATTTAGGCTGGTGTTGATCGGTGGGCTTATTGGCGTTGGTGCATTGGAGTTAGCCTTCGCCGGTGTGCCTTGCTTACTGGCAACATGCATTGTGGGGAGTATTAAAGCTGCCACCGAGACAATAACCAATACAATTAACGAAACAACCCAAACCAGCTTACTCACACCCATCAAAACCCACACCCCACAAAACCTTTATAAAAAAACCCCACCCCGCCGCACTGTTCATAATAAAGTAAGTCAAGCAAGTTAAAAGTAGAGCGAATAAGCAATTAAACAATGCGCCTATTCACCGTCTCTGGAGATTGTGTTCACTGTCTTCTTTTCGGTGGTTTTCCTATTTCCTAGGTTTCCTTACCATGGCGGTTCTCCGCTAGTTGCCTAGGTTCCCAACCACCATGGATCTCGGAAACCTGAGAGCATAATCAAAACATTTAGATTCTAAACCTAACTTGATAGTCACCAATGGTAATAGGCATCATAAATGAATAAGAAGACTGAAATTAGCCCATTGTTGATTCGCATAGGGCAAAAGGGTTAAATTACGCATCAGCCTGTGGCGCCAGTGAAGGCCGTAACAGTAATCCCAGGGGTACCTGAGTCCCTTAGGCTCAGGGATGTTGATAAGCCTAAGCCGGGCAATGGGCAGGTACTCCTAAGGCCGATTAGGGTTGGCATCTGCGGTACCGATAAGGAGATTATAGAGGGGAAGTATGGTAAGGCACCACCAGGCAGCCAATACCTCATACTCGGCCACGAAGCCCTGGCCGTGGTTGAGGAGTTGGGGGGTGGTGTGGATAACGTGTCCGTGGGTGATGTGGTCGTACCAACGGTTAGGAGGCCTGTTAACTGCAATCTGCCGGTGGACTACTGCCCCATGGGGCATTACGTTGAGCACGGCATATGGGGACTGCATGGGCACGCCGCCGAGTACTCAGTCACAGATGCCAAGTACCTAGTTAAGGTGCCTAAGGAGCTTGTGGACGTGGCTGTTTTAACGGAGCCCCTTAGTGTTGTGGAGAAAGGCATTGACGTGGCCATGAGTATAGGTAGGGCTAGGTTCGACTGGAAGCCAACCAATGCCCTAATACTCGGCGCCGGCCCCATAGGGCTCCTCTCCACCATGGTGCTTAGGTTAATGGGGCTGAGCACGGTGACGGTTGCCACTAGGCCCCCTGATAGCCTTAAGGCAAGGCTGGTTAGGGATTTGGGAGGCACCTACGTGGACGCCGCGTTAACCAGCGTTGAGGGTTCATTCGACATAGTGGTTGAGGCCACTGGCTCACCCCAGGTCATGGTTGACGGCTTGAGGCACCTAGCCCCAAACGGCGTAATGGTACTGCTCGGCGTCTACCCACCTGGCGGCTCAATAAGCAACCTTGGGGACTTAATGACGGACTCGGTGCTTAACAACAAGGTTATTGTGGGCTCCGTTAACGCAGGTATTAGGCACTTTGAAATGGGCCTTAGGCACATGGCCGATGCTAAAGATAGGTTTGGGGACTGGCTGAGTAGGCTGATAACCAAGAGGGCTACCCTGGACAATTACCAGGAGGCTTATTCCTGGACCCACGAGGACGTCAAGACCGTGCTTGAAATAAACCCACTTTAACCAGTTAAGACGCCGCGTTAACCTCCTCGGCAAGCTTCTCCTCAGGCTTAATCGAGGCCATCTTATCCATGACACTCCTCAACACACCCTTAACCTCATCATCACCCTTAACCTCATCAAGCTCCATGCAGTTCGTTAGAATATCCCTAAATAACTGGGTGACCAGGTCGCTCCTCAGGGTGCTTATCGCCCTCTTGTACTCCATCAGGAAGTCACCTGTTAGGAAGTTGACCACGTCCTTCAAGCTCTTGAAACCATTCTCAGCGTTCCTCAGCTCATTGATTATTGTCTCTATTGAGTAGAGTACGTTGGCGTCGTTCTCCCTAAATCCAGTGATCAACCTGGAGTACGCCTTATTGACGCAGTACCTAACGAACTTATACGTTAATGGGTGTGGTGGCTGTTGCATAAGTCCCCAGGGTACCGGTGTTTATAAACAATTTTTCAGTTCATTACTCACCTAACCCTGACCTAACGGCCCTTTCATGAGCGGCCCTTAGGTATGACTCAAGCTTACCCCTCAATGGGCCATTCACCAGCTCATTAACCAACTCCCCGGTACCCTCACACCTCAAGGCTGATATTAACCTGTACGGTAGGTTAAGGCTATTTACAGCGTCCACAGTCCTCTTAACCTCATCACCGGTGGCTATGTCAATCTTGTTAATAGCCACGATTATGTTTGCCTTGAAGCTTTGCTTAACTTCCATTAGCAGGTTTAACTGTGGTTTAAGCTCATAGCCACCGTGGAGGGTTGGGTCAAGCATGAAGACCACCACGTCTGATAGGTGCCTCAACGCCAATATCGCCTGAAGCTCAATCTTATTCCTCTCACTGAGTGGCCTATCCAGGAGACCAGGCGTGTCTATGACTTGAACAGCGTACATCCCATAAACCTTAACGTGGCCTATTATGAGTTGCCTAGTGGTGAATGGGTAATCCGCAACCTCAGGCTTCTTGGTTGAGACGCAGGCCACGAAGCTACTCTTACCCGTGTTGGGCATTCCAGCCACAACCACCGTGGGCTTCTCAACGTTTATGGAGGGTATCTTGGACAGTTTAATTGAAGTCTCCTTAAGGGTCCTTAACTCTGGGCCCAGGTCATTGATTAGGTCAATGATCCTTGATATGAACATCCTCCTGGCCTTAACTATCTCATCCCTATCCCCCGCAGCCCTAATGACCCTTAAGGCATCCCTACTTATACTACCTATGGCCACGCTTGAGTTAACGAGTTTACCCACAGCATGCCTATACTCATCAACGTTTATCATCAACCCCACTAACTCCCTGTAAAACGGATGCAAGTCGTTTATGAAGGGCATGTTGTAGGCTATACCCCTAAACAGGTTAATCAACCAACTGGACGTACCCCTAACCCTAGCCACCTCAAGCCTCCTAAGTCTCTCAAGACTGGGGAGGGGGCTGGGTGACTTAGCCTCAATGGACCTGTACCTAGCGGTGAACTGCCTAATGGCCTCCTCAGCCGTGGGAATGTAGGGTAACGTTGAGTTCAGGTACATTGAGAATCCCCATTAAAGGCCCATTAATAAAACAGTCCACACCTAGTTAAAGTTAAAAGTATCCCGAGTGGGGCTATGATGGTGGGTAGCTGTGTCGGACCAAATTGAGTTAATGACGGGTACAACGGTGGGCATAAGGGCTAGGGATGGTGTTGTGTTAGCGGCTGAGAAGAGGGTCTCGTATGGCTTCTACCTAATGAGTAAGTCCGGTAAGAAGGTTTACCCAATAACGAATAGGATAGGGATAGCCTCATCTGGGATACTGGCCGACATACAGACAATAGCCAAGGTGATTAGGGCTAACATAGCCAACCTGGAGATAGAAACCAAGACCCCAGTCTCAGTTAGGGCGGCTGCTAAACTGCTCAGCATTATACTATTTCAAAACAAGTACATGCCCTACATAGCCGAGACCATGGTCGGTGGAATCGATGAGGAGGGGCCGAGGTTATTCATACTGGACTCATGGGGTTCACTCATTGAGGACGACTACGCGGCACTGGGCAATGGGGCAAGGACGGCAATAGGCATAATTGAGACTGGTTACAGCAGTGAAATAACTGTGAAGGAGGCCAAGGAACTGGCGATCAAGGCCATAAAAGAAGCCATAGCGAGAGACCCAACATCAGGAGACGGCATAGACACATTAACCATAGCCAGTAATGGCTATGTAGAAGACTCAATCAAACTTTAACACACCACCGCAGGGTCCTCGACACGTATTAAGGAGGTGAAGTTAATCACTTTATCTATTCATTGGAAGGAGGTTTATTTGAAGGTTACTTTTGGTTAGTAATTGATTGAAGATGAATCATGGTTGTTATGATAACTCCATTCTCCAAAGGGCGAAGAGGGGGTCATTTCAGGTGTAACCTTTTTAATTAATGAGCGTACTGTGGGTTATGCTTGTTGACTCACACACCCACCTATACGAGTTTAACCCAGATGAATTAAGGAGCTTTGGGGGTATCATACTGGTTTCCGTGGCCGAGGACGTTAAATCCTCGGAAACCGTGGTTAAGCTAGCTGAGGAATACGGCAACGTAACACCGTGCGTTGGCATACACCCCTGGAACGTTGATAAGGTGCCTCCCAGTGATGTTAAGTTGATTGAGGATATGGTTAAGGGTGGTGATGTTAGGTGCCTTGGGGAAGTTGGCCTTGACTTAAAGTTCACGCCAAACACAATTGATAGGCAGAGGAGGTTCTTCGAGGAGTTCCTCAGGATGGCTAAGGAATATGACCTAGTCCTAAACATACACTCACCAGACGCCTGGAGGGAGGTTTACGATATGGTTACTAGGGTTGACGTTGATAAGGTAATTTTCCACTGGTACACAGGTCCCCTGGACCTGATAGGTGATGTAACTGAGCAGGGATACTACATCTCCGTGAACGCAGCCCTTAAGATTCAGGAGAAGTCTAGGAGGGTTGCTGAGGTGGTGCCCCTCAGGTTCATGCTGACCGAGAGTGATGGACCATACGAATACAGGGGCATTAGGCTAACCCCACTCATGATTAGGGAGTTGGTTCCAGAGATAGCGAAGATAAAGGGTGTCGACGCAGCCACGGTGGAGGATTCCGTTTACTTCAACTACACTAAGCTATTTAAGTGACCGGATCATTACCGCTTAATGTACGTGGTGTTGAGGGAGGGGGAGGTCTCCTTCTACGCCCCCGACCTGAGTAGGTATGTTGCCGGTGGACGCATTGAGCCAGCCTGGGCCCCGGTCTTCTACAACCCAGCCATGGCCAACAACAGGAGCGTCTCAGTCATAGTGGTTAGGGCTTACCTGAACCTCATAGGTGGGGGCGGTGTCATGTGCGAGCCCTTCACCGGGACTGGGGTTAGGAGCATAAGGTATGTTAAGGAGGCTGGGGTTGAGAGGATTATTGCAGGTGATATTGATGATGAGGCCGTTAGGGTGGCAGGCAGAAACGTTGAACTGAATGGCTTAAGGGACCAGATTAAGGTGGTGAGGGGTGATGCCAACGAGGTCCTAGTGAGTAATAGGTGCGATATGGTTGACCTAGACCCCTACGGCTCCCCAGCCCCATACGTCTGGGCAGCCCTACACTCAATTAGGCATGGGGGCCTACTCTGCGCCACAGCCACAGACCTAGCTGTGCTTCAGGGTAGCTACGCCAATAAGGCCATTAGGAGGTATGGGTTTAAGCCGCTTAGGGGGCACTTATCGAGGGAGATTGGGTTAAGGGGGCTCCTCGGCTTCATAGCGAGGCAAGCCTTAGTCATGGACATGGGGATCAAGCCACTCCTATCCTACTGGGAGGGCCACTACTACAGGGTATGCCTAACCGTGCATAGGGACCGGGGAATGGCTAGGGAGACTGCCCACAACCTGGGTTACGCCTACTACTGTCCGGGCTCACTGGAGAGGGGGTTCGTGGACAAGTACCCAGGCTTCACCATGAGGGGCTGCGTGGCTGCTGGGCCTATTTGGATTGGGCCCATTGGCGACGTGGAGTTCATCGACTACGCCCTATCCATTGTTAAGAACGTTGAACACGAGTTGAGGGCTGCGGGCACTATTAGGGGTACGATTAGTGATAACCTACCCATACCACTCTACTACACAGTCACGGAACTGGGTAAGGGCATGGGGGTTGTGCCGAGCCTAACAAGCCTATTGAGGCGTTTGGGGGAACTGGGCATTGAGGCGCATAGGACCCACTTCTCCAGTGAGGGGGTTAAGACTGATGCCGAGCCGTGGAGGCTGATTAGGATGGTTTCCTCACTGCTTCCTGCCGATGACTAGGGCGTGGGCAACGTCGTAGGGCTCCAGGTGAACCATGTTTACTATGTCGAAGCCCCTCTCCTTAAGTGCGTCAATCTCCCTCTTAAAGGTCTCGGAGGGCTCCTTAGTCACGTCAATGGACATGGCCTTAATCACGAGCATCACGTGACCACCCTTAACAAGGTAGACATCGGCATTGTCGGCAAGTATCTTAGCCTGGAAGGGCTGGGCAACATCTATGTAGGCTACGTCAACCCCCTTAACCAGTGAAATGTACTGTTCAGGGTACCTCGCATCAGCCAGTATTGGTATCACATTTAACCTACCCTGGTCAATTATGTTCTGCATGAACTCCCTGAAAACCCTGGGGCTGAACTCAACACTGTAGATTAACCCATTGGGCCCAACTATGTCACTCACGTGGCTAACCGTCGTTCCACTGGCAGCCCCGAGGTAAAGCACCCTGGAGCCCTCGCCTATGGGCATAACCTCAAGCCTATTCATTATAGCGGCCCCAAGCTTAGACCTATAGGGATTCCACACCCTATACTCAACACCCCCAAGGTTAACCAACTGTTCACCATAAACCCTCTTACCCGGCGTCAGGTTTCTGGTGGCTAGCCTAGTTGAGCCATCCTCAAACTCAATCCAGTAAACACCCCTAAACCTCTCATGCTCCTTAACGTTAACGGCCCTTATACTAGACATACATTACCTTAATCAGCGAAGGTATTTAAGCCTTAGCTTAAGTGCATGAGGGTACGAACCCAGTTTCACCATTCCGGTTGGTGAAACCTTAAATTGAGTGTATTAGTGGCGTATTGGGTTGCTTGTGTTGTAGAGGGGGCTGAGTGAAACCGACCTACCAACGATGATAACGGACGGGTTCTCAACAGCAACCTGGCACTTAGCCAATTCACCGAGGGTTATGAAGAGGACCCTTGAGTTCTCCATGTAAGCCCTGGTTACTATGGCGACGGGCGTGGCTTCACTTAACCCACCCTGAATTAGCTCAAGAGCTATCCTGCAGGTCTCAGAGGCCCCCATGAGTATGATTATGGTGCCCACCGAGGTTGCAAGCCTTCTGAAGCCCACTTCCCTAAACCCCTTACCCGGGTCCTCCCTACCCGTCACTATGGCTAGGCTACTTGACACACCTCTAAGCAGTATTGGGATTAGGAACTGCTCAGGCGCCGCTATGGCGCTAGTCACCCCGGGCACCACTTCACATTCAACCCCATTGCTAATCAGGAAGCTGCACTCCTCAAACCCCCTACCGAAGACGAATGGGTCACCTCCATGAAGCCTAACGACCAGCTTACCCTCAAGGGCCTTCCTAAGCAGTAGGTTGTTTATCTCACCTTGCTCCATGACGTGCCTACCCGGCTCCTTACCCACGTAGATTAACTCAGCATTAGGCTTAGCCCTCTTAAGGAGCTCCATGGGTATCAACCTATCGTAGACAAGCACGTCAGCGGACTCAATGAGCCTAAGGGCCCTAACCGTCACAAGCTCAGGGTCCCCTGGGCCAGCCCCAACCACGTAAACCCTAGGCATCACTAAAGCTTAAACGCAAGGGGAGATAAACCCACCGTGTGCATCAGTAGCATTAATGAGCTGGGTGGTTTAGGCGGCACGTACATACTTATACTTAGGTTGAAAAATCAGGTCAGAGTTAAGGTGGGTTCACTCGGCTTGGTTAACCTACCGGCTGGATACTACGCCTACGTTGGATCGGCTAGGGGTGGCTTTAGAGCTAGGGTAGGTAGGCACCTTAAGCTTACACTGCTTAAGGAGGGTAGGTTAAGGTGGCACATAGATTACCTGCTCATGGAGGACAGCACAATAGTCCACGGTATCGTCTATGTCAAGGAGGCTTTCATTGAGCATGAATTAGCTAAGGCACTGGCTAAGGGCAGTGGAATTGAGGCGGCTGTGCTGGGCTTTGGTTCAACAGACTGCGGTTGCCCAACGCACCTATTCAGGATTAGCAATGAACAGGACCCTGAGGGATTGGTTTCATTAGTGGTGAGGGGTATGGGATACACGGCTAATGTAATATTATGTAGCCCCTAAGCCTATATATCTGAACCGCAGCTATATATAGGTTAAACTGGTTAAAGCGTAAGGTATATAAAGCCTCCTCCCAATGATCCGCTGAGGTGAGTAAAATGAACATGACCTCATTAATAAGGAACATAAGTAGTTTAATAAAGGGAACAAGCACAGGAAATGTTAGGGTTAACGCTAGGCAGGAGGCAGCTTCACTAAGCATGGATAATGAGTTGAAACTAAGGAGGGAAGCGGAGTTGGACAACAAGGTGATGTTCATATCCAGCCCAACCTCAATAGTAGTGCTAATATACGATGAGAAAAGTAGAACATACAGACTAGCATAAGCTAAGCCTAAAATAAGATACATTAAAAACAGGTTTTCCTTATAATTTCCTCTTAAATATGCCTTAATAGCTCCGACTAGGAGAACTTAACATGGTCTCATAGTCCAGCGTACGCCTGTTTAAAGATTGGATGAAGTTTAATAAGTGCCTCATCAATAATTAACCATGTTGAAGGAGAAGCCAGTGAGCTCCTCAAGCTCCACCCTTAATTCAACTGAGACATCTCATCAACACACGACAATATATGACTAAGTCCATGTACCTGAACCCACTAAGCTCCATGCTAATAAAAACCCCACAATGCTTGCCCACTACAAATCTGGTTACTTGAATTAATTTGCCTAGTGGCTTTAAAACGTTGGAGTATGTGAGCAGTCTAATAAAATCCAACATTGAAGTATTGTGAATTGTCTAATAAAGTCCAAACTCCCTCCATCAATAGTAATGATTTAAACAAACGAAAGGTTTTTTAAAAAATTTAGCTACTGCGTAATTTAGTGGTGAGTTATGAGGACGGGTGTGGTTATGATGTATGTGATTGTGGGTGTTAGTGACTTAGCGATCTTTGGAATAATCGCCTTGTCGATGGGTTGGTTTTCCCTATTTGGCCTAAGGATTAGTTATATTAATGTAAATGCCCCATACGTTGCATTGGTACCTACCGGGGAGATGGTTAGTATTAATGGACAGCCTTACCCAGTGGTGGATGTTGTGTATTATGATTTAAATGGGAGCCTGCATGACCTTGGGCAATTCGTGTTGGGAGGGACAGATGGACAATACTTACTTCAGCAGTATAACGAGATGCAATGGCTGAATGCCCAGAATGCTGGGCAAATAAACCCATATAATGGTCAACCATTCGTACCATTAAGCCTATTCTACCTAATTGGAGCAGGGGACATGGGGAAGCAAGGGGTAGTAACACTACCAATTGAGAATGTAACAATAAACGGGCAACAATACCCAGTAATCGACTCCAATCTAATAAACCAGGGCTACGTAGCCGGACTCTACACGTACGAACCATGGATAAACAACATAGTAAAAGCATTAGACATGAATCAGGCAACACCAGAGAATCTTCTTGCAGGTCTCCCTATATTTAACTGGAAAAATGTAACTGGAACGGTTGCAGGTGAAATATTAGCATACCAGCTACAAGTTATTAATTTTAATGGAGGATACATATTAGTATTGAGTAATGGGACAGTAATTCCATATGGAGCAACTGCTCAACCGAGAGGATTAACGAACCTTAAAGTTTCAGGAAACAGTTATCTCGGCTAATTTTCACCTTCAAGCTAATGCAAGGTACTCCATAAGCCACCGTAACTTAATCCAAATACATAAAGCCAGTAGCCCTCATTGCAGTGTAGTCAAAAGGAGGTCAAAAGGATTAGCTAAGGAAGCACAAGGCAAAGAAGCTGGTAAGTACTTACAGTAGTAAGGTAATGTAAACATAAGTCACTAAACCGAGCAGGAGAGCTAAAAATTACGATCCCTCTTAAAGCCACTGCCTTATTAACTTTAAGGTTATATAGCCTTTTACTCCGCCTTGATTATCACCAAGCTTTAATGTAAGTCCCCTTAGGTAAGTTACTATCGGGTAGTCATGTAAGATTACATGATGCATCATTGCGAAAAAACTCTAGGTGGTGTATTAACTTATGTGCGGCTACACTAGAAGGGGGCTACTTACCCTTGGCGTGGCTATGCTGCTTCCGCTAATAATACTAATTGTGATGCACAATATGCTATACTACCCACCGGCTGGATTAACGGTTAAGGTTAATGAATTTATTACGTACCCCAACGGCACAACAGTAACCAATCCATACCCTATGCTTCAATTCGGTAAAGGTGGATTAGCCGTCCTGATGTTCCCCAATGGAACCACCCTAACCTTTAACATAACGAGTATTAGTGGGTTTAGGCAACTTTACGAAGATGCCCCATGGGCCTTCATGAGGCTTAACTGGGCGGTAATACTAATCGCACCTGACGAACTTAAGGGATGGGTTACGTACAGGGGGAGGAACATTACGTTGAATTACTTCATGTCCGACATCTGGCCGATTCCAGGCGTAGCCGCTTATTCAAATAACTCCATGTTTAAGGTTACGTACACGTTGGATCCATCAGTCCTGCAGGAGGTCAATAAGATAGCCCCGCTCTACTTAGATACATACCTTACAACATAACTCTAATAGTCTTCAAGCCGAAGACACCCGGTGACTTGACCGCTGAGGCTGACAGTGAGTGGATTCTTACGAGTTTATTTGGTTAACCGTGGCTAGGTCCCAGCAGTGGGTGGAGCATGAGACTGATTGTGTAAGCATTTACTGGGCCACAGCCTGGATAAACACCAGTGGCATACCTGGGTATACCTTCAAGAACATGATAACAATTGCTAGCCAGAAGTGGAGTGGGTGGGGACCTTTAGCTACACCGAAGGTTAACTTCTCGCCACCGGCATCTCAAGTTAACGTTAAGGAGTCGACCAGCTTCTACCTCGGCATAAGTATAAACGGGTACGGTGTCTCCGGCCAGGTGGCATCAGGGACAACCACCTGGGATCTTTACCCAACCTACATTTTCTACACGGCATCAGGAACAGCAGCATTAAACGCACCAGTAAGCTCAGGTACACTGTAAGTCTGCGGCTAAAGCCATGGTTAAAGTTTACTGAGGTAAGCCTAACCCAATGAGCCTAAGGCCAAGCTTTTTAATGGTTCTAATGCTAAGTGTACACGGGGATGATTAACCACATGCAAAAGTGGTGTCTAACCGTTACCCTGCCTAGTTAGGGATTGCAGAGCCCTTGTAACCAACTCCCTATCCTCCGGGTTGCAAATTACAACGGTGCCCCACACAACCTTCCGAACCCTAATGCCCATGTTGGTTAAGGTTTCCTTGAGTTTGGCTGCAGCCTCTGAGTTTCCTAGGGATATTAATAGGCAAGTTTCTTCGTATTCATAACCCCTTGAGTTTCGTTCTTTACCAACATGCACGTGCCACTTCCTGATGGGGAAATTACTAAGCACCTTGATTACTTCGTCAATGCCGGGTAGTTTCCTTGGCTCACCGTAGAACTTCTCGTAGAGCCCAAGCATCCTCAAAATCCTCTTAGTGTCCTCAATGGGGACGTAGAGCTCAAGCCCATTATTAACCTCCTTAACGTTGATGTTAAACCCAGTGGCCCTCAGGTCATCGACAATTCCCTCAATCAATCCCCTGTCACTACTCACCTTGGTCAAGTACCACCCACGGCCCATGTTGTGCTTACGGAGTATGAGCTCATGCCCAAGCACGTTAACCACAGGGTACCTCCTGTAGCTGAGGCATGGAGTCGAGTACTTAACGGTCTCAAGCAGCTCACGAACCCTATCAACCAGGGCGTATTCAGGCCAGGAACTAGCCACGGAAACAATATCATTAATCACGGCAGCCTTAACAGGGCAAACAACATAATGTTCACTATCCCTGGCGACAGAACCACTAAAGAACCTGCCGCCGCAATTATAGAGGCGGCATAGGAAGTCATCCATGAAGGTTTTAACCGCATCATCAACAACGAAGGAGAAGCCAACGTCGAAGCCACCCCTATCAACATGACCAAGGACGCCATCACCAGTAAACCAACCAAACATGGAACCCCTACCAAGCAGGCCATTAACAGCATACCAAACAAAGCGAACACCCTTCTTAACTTTGACGTTACCCCAATCATCAACCACAGAAACCAGCCAAGAACGCAGGTAATCAGATATTGATGAATTATTGATAAGTAACTTAACCTTTTCTACATTCACTGTAAAATCACTTAACTCTCCAGTATGCTTAATCATGATGTGATATGAAATGCTTAACTTCCTAGATCCTTCAATGACCATTGGGTAAGAGTATACAGTGATACTTCTCTTGCCAAGCACACCATTAAGCGTGTAGATAATGGCTGTAGTTAACTTTGGATCTGGGGTAGACGTTGTGATTAGGTCCTCGCCAATGTGAAGATCGCTAATACCTAAGCCAGCTAGTACTTGCCTTAACGTATCCTTGTTAACCTCATTACCCATTTTCGTAATTATGTTTAGTTTAAATGAGGGCTTAAGTTCGAGAAATGCGTAATTGAGGGCCGTTTTCCTAATGCTTCTAGTGTATTCGTGATTGCTCTTCAACTCAAGCCAATTCTTAGCTATCTTATCGCTAAGTTCGTGCAGTAGTACCGGTAATTGAGTCAACTCTACCTCGGAGTCATCAATGTCCTTTATTAGATCACCGTAGGTTACCACGAAAATAGTAGGACGAAAAGGGATATTTAAACTTTACTCCATATGGCGTAATTAAAACGAAGCGAAAGAAATATAAATATAAAACATGTAAACGGAGCGTGGGCTACAAAAATCTAGGCATTAGGATAAAATGCCCTATATGTGGTAACTACGGGACATTAGTGGTAAAGGTCAGAAAGGGCAAATATAGACAGGCATACGTGGTCCACTGGCCAGATAAACAACATTACGTATCCAAATTCACACTGCTAAACATGGGAATAGACATAGATAAAGTGCCCATCGATGAAAAACAAGATAATTAGTTAAGGCATAAAACATCGGCACAAACGTCTCTTATATCGTAAAGTCAACATTTTCTGAGATACTCCTCTACATACACTTACAAGTGACAACGAGACAAGTCTCGCCCCTTTTAAGGTGGGGTTGCTCACTACGTGGAATGGATCTATAAATACCAGCATCTATTAGGGTTTTCAGTAACCCCCAAAGAGGGGGTAACCTCCAAGACCCCGCAACGAAACCCCGCCTCTCTGAGGCGTGGAGGAGATCATAGCTTAAACCATGTCGATCACAGCAACATCACTAAGCGCATGCGTCATCTACAGCTTTGCTGTAGCCCTTAATCTTAATCCCAGAGAACTCAATAACACCACAAGGCACGATTAAATCGTTTAAGACTCAACCAAGAGCATCTGGTAAATATCATAAAAACCCTATAAGCTAATAAGGGAAAAACTTATAAAGCGTAATAAGAATAGGGTATTAGGTGACTGTATATACCAAGTCACGGGAGTCTTACTAAGGCAGGTAAAGTGAGGAGTCAGACGCCTAAGATTCCTGCTAGGCCTAGGAGGGATTTGGTTCCTAGGTTGAGGAATTGGCGTAATTATAGGCGTAGGGTTGTTTATGCTGGTCAGCAGCAGGTTGGTGGTGCTTCTTAGTTTGGTGATGTTTTTTGAGAGGGGTGATTGGTGATCGGCGGGCTATACGCTGACTTTGGTTTGGGTTGTGTTTCTGCTTGTTTGTAGCGTTTTTACGTGGCTACTCATTATTTCTAATTACTTCTAAATCCTAATGCTGTGAGTAGCTGAAAACTTATAATCTTTTTCTGCTATTATTGAGTTGGAGGGTGCCGCTGTGAAGCTGATGGGCAGTCGTGAGGTGGAGGAAGGCACCCGAGGAAACTCCCTGCGTCATGGCTGGGAGATAGGCTCCCAAACCTAGGCACGGGGAAGGGAAAAGAGCAATGAAGCCAAGTGACTAACAGCCACAAAAAGTGACTGTTAATCACGATGAAGCCGAGCTTTTTCCTCCTGGTTGTTGATTCTGTTGTTGGGTTGGCTGGTATCCATGATGCGTGGTAGGTTGTGTGGAGGATTGGTGCTTTGTTGTTTGCCGTGGGTTTGTGCCTGGTGGGTTGGCTGAAGGTTAGGTATAGTGGTTGATACTATGAATCGGTCTGGGGGTTGGTTAGGGTTATGCTGGGGTACTGTCTCTTCTTCATTTAACCTCTATAGGCTCCTTTGGCCTAGGGTGGATTGAGGGCTGCGGCTAAGTGGCCGTTGCCGTGGTCTCCTTTGTGAAGTATCCTGGGGTGGCTGGGGTATGTAGATGGAGGTGCCTAGGCCTTTAGGCCCACGGCTGGTGTGTATCTGAAGTGGCTAAGGGGGACCATGGTTGGCGCCGAGGTACTCGAAGAGGGATGAGGCATGCCTAGCCGCTGGTTAAGTGGGCTTGGGGTAACGTTTACGGTTACGTGGTTAAGCATTCATATTATGCATTGCTTAGGTTTATTGGTGTTTTTAACCGTTAGAGCCCTTATTAGCCTGGGTGGGCCGCTGAACCTAGGATCCTGCGCAGTGCCTTAACCCTGCGTGGTGTTGCTGGGCTTTTTAGCTTATTGAGAGGGAGGTTAGTAGAGTAGGAGAGCCCTCTCCCTTAACCTGCCTGTTTCCGGGTCAACCTCAAGTTCAAGCACCTCAAGTGTGGTTACGCCAATGAGCACCTTGTCTATGATATCCGAGATTAGCACTGGGACAACCTCAGACCTACCCTCAATCTCTATGAGCGCCCTTGACCTATCAACCTCGATGACACTGGCCCCGGTCTCAACCCTTGACCTGCCTGTTACCCTAAGCCCAAGCTCATTAGCAATGGCCCTAGGCACCACCGTTAACGTGGCTCCAGTGTCCACGAGTGCCCTGGCCTCAATGACCCTTGAACCATCCTCACTACCAACCTTCACCGTAACCCAGACATGGCCCATTGTGAATAATCCGGGCCTGTTATTTAAGGGTAACCTTAGCGACATCTTAACTAAGGCTAAGTACCTTAGTTTCACGTAGCCTCATTGACTGACTGGTTTAGCTGGTGTACTTTTAATTGCGTCAGTGGCGAGAATTACCAATCACCCCTTCATTAAAGTCCTGGCTCATCACGCCGTTTTGCTGGTTTTGCCTTTAATTTAAAGCCTTCTGGCTTGTTGGGTGTTCCTGTTTTTAATTACAGCAATGTAAACATTTATAAGCGTGCGCCCGGTGACTTATGCGGTATTAATGGAGGAGCAGGATGATAGGGAGAGTAGGGTTAAACTCGTGGAGAACCTCCTCAAGATTGTTAATGATGAGGCTAGGAATTCCCTCCAGGGGGTTTTGAGGGATGTGCCTGGCATCTTTAACCTCTTTAAGGATACGTACGGCTTCAACACGAGTTACGTTGATTTAAGTGAAGGTGGCTTGCTCATACTGGAGTCCGTGTGTTCCCAATCGAAGAGCACCGGTAATGAGGCCCTTGCCCCATTAATGAGGTTCATTGGGCTTGACCCAGATGTACAATCAACCTACCCATTCACGGTTAGCCTAGGCCTAATCTGCATGCCATCCCAGGAGGGTTTAAGCTACCAGGGTGAGGGGCCCAGCGTGGAGGAGGGGGCACTCTACTTCGTGTCCGGCTTCAGTGAGGCTGGTGGGGTTGGTGATGTTAAGCTTTACTGCGCCAGGAGGGTTATCGTTAAGCCTGGTTCACTGGCCAGTGAGGTTAAGGTTAGTGGTGATGAGCTTGTTAATGAGGCAGCCAAGGCCTGTAGGGGATTTAGGGAGAGCCATAGTGAGCTGGTTAAGTCCTTCAACGAGTACTTCGGCCTTGAGCCAGCAGAGGTTGTTGAGATTGATGAGGGCTCCGTGGGCGTCGACCTACCCCTTAGCCTAAACCTAATGGAGCCCATTAAGGCCCTGGCCACCAGGTTGAAGTCCGCCATATCCGAGGAGAAGCCAACCCTAATGCTCCTAGGCATACAATGCACTGGGGGAGTGGGTGAGGATTACGTGCTGAATGCCAGTGAGGACGGCGTCCTCGTGGTTGGTAGGAGACTTGGTGATGGGTGTTTAAGGTACTTCATGGTTAAGTAACGCTATGGTTACTTACGTACAGCCCAAGGTAAGGTTCAAATGCACCCTCTGCGGTGAATGCTGCAGGAGGTACTGGATAACTGTCACCGTAGATGACTTGCTGGCCATCCTCATAAACTCAGGTTTAAGGCCAAGTGAGGTCTCGGCGCTTTACAACGCCAACGTGGCTGGTGACTGGCAGGCGCCCAGGATTAGGCTGAGGGATGGTTACTACTACCTGGTGCTTAGGAAGAGGGTTGATGGCTCATGTATATTCAATGAGTGGAGGGGGGATAGGATGATATGCACCATACATAGCTATAAGCCATTAACCTGCAGGTTTTACCCATTCATATACCACTGGGTTTATGACAAACTTTACTTTGAGCTCTACGATAAGGCCGTGGGCTACTGCCCAGGGGTTGGTAATGGGCCTATTGTTGACTTGGCGAGGGAGAGCGAGTACGCGGTTAAGTCTAGGGAGGCTAAGGAGAGGTTTAGGGTATTCGTTAACCACTGGAACAAGCTGGTTGATGATAAGTCCGTGGAGGCAACCGTGGACTCATTCATGAATTACCTAGACTGCGTTATTGGCTTACTGGCCGGTAGGCTCCTTGAGTGCCCAGGCGTATTCAAAGTTAATGAATTACTGCCTGCCTTAACCGGTGGACCTCTCCATTAACCTGAGGTTAAGTCTCCTTAGCTCGCCCAGTACCTTATCGATAAACCTCTCGTAGAGGGGCCACTTATCCTCACCGACCCTACCCCTAATCACCTCCATTACGGCATTGTAGTTCTTGAACTTTTCATTAAGCTCCCTCCACGGTATGCCCCTCAACCCGTCACTGAGCTCCTTATCGAAGCTGAGTTTACCAAGCATCATTAGTACTGACATTATTGGGTAGCCCACGTAACCTCTATACACCGTGCCGTTATCATTACTGTAAACGAGCCCCCTCCCCTCATCAACGTAGACCGTGTAGCTCCTGGAGCCATCACTGGACACTATGACGTAGTGGTCACCCTCCCTCCTAACGCGCCCATCCGCTATTGCCGATAAGGCCTCGAGGACCTTGATCCTAGGGGGTAGTCTTAGCCTCCTCTCCACGGTCTTTATCACTCAACCTGGCTAATAAACCTTTACACCATGAGTTTAGATGATGGGAAACGCTTATAAGCAGTGGGTTGGTTAGGCATTAGCCCCAGCCCCTTCCTAAGGGCGGCCTGCCGCGTGGGCGGTGCGGCTTCCTGTGATGAGACGGGGACGGTAATGAGCATGGTGACTGGAATTCCACGCACTGATTCAGCTTCGTGGAAATAATGGAAATGTTTTTACCTAACTGCACTAAGCCTTTAACCACTATCTCAGCAGGATGAGGGCCACAAGGCCGTAGAGCGCTATGGTCTCTACGAAGGCCAGTACTAAGAAGAATACCAGGATGTCCCTCTTCTCGACGGATGCCGATGCTATTGCAGCCCCGGCTATCCCCATACCCACACCAGCCCCAATGGCCGCTAGCCCGAAGGCTAAGCCTGCGCCAAGGTACCTGTACGACTGGTCAGTGGTGGCCTGCGCGTTCAACACGGGTAGCGTTGATAGTAAGGCTATTAGTGCTACTGCAAGCCACTTATTCATATTGATCAAATAGCCCTGGATGCGCATATTTTTAAGCATTAACTACGCTTAGGGGTATGCTACCCGCCATAGTGGTGATTAGGGCTAAGGATGAGGAGTTGGCCAGGGGGCAGGGTGTGGTTGAGGTACCTATACTCAAGCCGATTCCTAATGATGAGGCGTTAGGCAGGTTAAGGGAATTGTGCATGAAGAGGTGGGATGTGGTTGTCTTCATGAGCACAACAGCCGTGAGGTACACCTATGAGGTGGTTAAGCAGCCTTGCTGGGTTAGGTGCATGGCCGTTGGCCCATCCACTAGGGCCTTTGTTGAGGAGTATTTCCATGACTCATGCCTAGTGCCCAATGAATACTCAAGCATGGGGCTACTCCAAATGCTAAGGCACATAGATGGTAAGGTACTGGTGCTGAGGTCCATGGAGCACGCCCTCGATTTATTCAAGGAGCTGGGTGATAGGGTTGTTGAACTGGGGCTATATGGGCTTACCTTGATTAATGAGGAGTTAGGCAAGCTTAAGGGGCTACTGAGTGAAGTCGAGTCCAGTGGGGTTAAGTACGCGGTGGTGGTGACGAGCCCAAGGGTTGCACGTGAGGTTAGCAGCATGTTAACCAACCTCAGGAACGCCATCATAGTTGCCATAGGACCTGTTACCTCAAGAGAATTGAACAAGCTTAACATACCCCATAGGGTTGCCGCAGTACACACTATAGATGGAGCCGTGGAGGAGGCTAGACTGGCTCTACGCGAACTCAATAAGGGTTATGGCTAAGCCAACCCTTGTGCCAGCTATCAGTGTGAAATGGTTTTTAAGAAACCCCCTTAGGGCGCGTTACGTGCAACTTAACTACTCGCAGAGACCTCTCCTGGTGTTTTGGGAAACCACTAAGGCTTGTCCATTAAGCTGCAGGCATTGTAGAGCTAACGCAATATTGAAGCCACTACCAGGTGAGTTAACCACCAGCGAGGGTAAGGGGCTCATTGAGCAGGTGGCCGACTTCGGTAAACCAACCCCAGTGCTAATCCTAACGGGCGGTGACCCACTCACGAGGGGGGACTTATTTGAGCTTATTGATTACGCCAAGTCCCTGGGAGTGCCCGTTGCGGTATCACCCACCGTATCAGAAAGGTTACTTGACGGCGAAGTGATAGGTGAGTTGAGGAGGGTTCACTCAGTGTCCATTAGCCTTGACGGTGCATCACCGGTGACCCATGACTACATTAGGAATAGGGAGGGGGTGTTCAACCTAACGATAAGGGCCATATCAACGCTACTGGGTGGTGGCGTTAGGGTTCAGGTTAACACAACTCTCATGAAGCTTAATGTCCATGAACTACCGCTAATTGTCAAGACACTTAGGGACCTTGGCGTATACACATGGGAGGTCTTCTTCCTAATACACGTGGGTAGGGGTATTGAACTCGAGGCGCTAACGCCGGAGGAGACCGAGGACGTGATCAACGTGCTTTACGACGTGTCGAAGTACGGCTTCACCGTTAGGACTGTTGAGGCGCCATTTTACAGGAGGGTTACGTTAACCAGGTATGCCATTGAGAACGGCATAATTAACGTGGAGCCTAAGCTCGGCCCACTTTACCACCAACTCCACAAGGGCATGGTTAAGGTTATTGGCCCTGAACCACCTAAGCTGGCTAAGAAGCCTACGGTGGCTAGGACCAGGGATGGTGATGGGATAATATTCGTCGCCTATAATGGTGACGTATCGCCAAGTGGCTTCCTACCCATTAGGCTGGGTAATGTGAGGGAGGAGAGCCTAGTCAAAATATACAGGGAAAACCCCACCCTACAACGCATAAGGAGGGGTGAATATGGGGGTAGGTGCGGGCGCTGCGAATTCAGGTTCATATGCGGGGGGTCTAGGGCAAGGGCATACGCGGAGTACGGTGACCCGCTCGCCGAGGACCCGGCATGCGTGTATGAGCCAGGAAGCGTGAAACTACCCACGGACCTCCTCCCAGTGTAGATGCCGGAAACCACCAACACCCTCATTCCCATAGTCCCTCGCATTATTGGCCTGGGACTTAAGCTATGGTTGTTAGTCGGCCATTAACGGCGCATGAAAGGGCATGGTTATGCGTGGAAATCCTTAAAAGGCACACCTCCAGGGTAGGCTGAATGGTTAGCGTTAAGGATGTGCCGCAGGATAAGCTCGTGGAGCGACTGGCCAGGTACCTTAAGGACAACGTACCCCAGGTCAAGCCACCCCAATGGGCCGTTTACGTTAAGACTGGGAGGAATAAGGATAGACCACCCCAGAACGACGACTGGTGGTACCTTAGGGCAGCCGCGGTGTTGAGGAGGATATACCTAAACGGGCCCGTTGGCCTCGGGAGCCTTAGGTCATCCTTCAGCTACAGGGCTAAGGTGGGGCCCAGGGTTAGGAGTGAAAGGACCGCTAAGGCCGGTGGGGCAATCATAAGGACTATTCTACATCAACTGGAGGCGGCGGGGCTCGTTGAGAAGACCAACGGTGGTAGGGTGATTACGGCTAAGGGTAGGTCACTGCTTGATAAGTTAGCCGCCGAGCTGTTTAAGGAACTTAAAATCAACGTTAAGGTGTTTCCGCAGTAGCGCTTTCACCGCATTTAAGCGTGCAGTTGAACCTGGACAGCACCTCTAACAGGAACCTCATGGCCCCCCTATACTCCTCTAACCCATACTGAGTAACCCTGTAGTACTTTGAACCATCCTTACTGAAGCTCTCCACCAACCCATCCCTCTCCATCTTGTAAAGCACCACGTAGACTGATACGGTAGTCACGTTTATGGCGTACTTACCCTTAATGTCCTTCACTATCTCGTAACCTGTCTTAGGGCCTTGGATCAGTGAATTAACCACGTATATCCACAAGTTCTCCTTAGTAATCTTGCTAATGAACCTAGCCAGGGCCTTACCCACATTACCCGACCCTGGTTAAGCTTTATAACTTATCCAGGCTGATTTGAACCAATGATAGGTAGGGTTAAGGAGGCTCTTGAACATGCCTTGGTTAGAATCGCCCCGGCATTACCCAGGAACCCAAACCTACTTACAGTAATGGGTCTGGTGGTGTCGCTGGCTGCTATACCTGCAGCCTTAATTAGGCAATACCCGGTGCTACTGCCAATCATAGTTTTAGTATCGGGTTTCTTCGATGTTGCTGATGGGTTATCGGCTAGGTTTAACAATAGGGTTTCCAACTCGGGGGCCTTCCTTGACTCAGCCTTGGATAGGTTTGAGGACTCTGCCATAATAATTGCGGTTGCCGTGTTGGGTGGCTTGAGCGACGTGCTCCTGATTGAAGCCTACGTGGCCGTGGTTGGTTCACTATTGACGAGTTACATGAGGGCTAGGGCTGAGTCACTGGGCTTAAGGATGCTTGGGGTTGGCTTCTTCGAGAGACCTGAACGCCTAATCTACATATTCACCCTAACCCTAATATACGCCCTAGTCAGGAGAATCGAGATCTTAACCTACGGTATGGGGTTATTCGCATTAATAACCCTGGTGACCGCCGTACAACGCACAGTGGTTGCCTACAGGCTACTTAAGAACCATTAACCACTCATCACCAAGTCAGGGCTCCAGACCCCTATCACCGGGTCCCCTGACCCTCATGCAGTAGGGTTGAATAGACAATATAAGCTTAACCTCGATGCGAACTTCCCTGTACCTTGGGCATAGGTGGGTTAACTTTTAAACCATGACTAAGCCTTAGCCTGGATGCTGAGGATAGCCCTCATAGGGCTGGGTAACGTTGGAAAGGCATTCGTAAAGGTGTTGCTGGCTAAAGCTGGTGAACTAGCGAAGCTGGGTTATGAACCATGTGTGGTTGGTGCCTTAGCCTCTAGGGGTGGTGTGATGGGTGATGGGTGCCTAAGCAATAAACTCTTGGCTGAATTAGCCGACAAGGGGCTCTACGGAGCCACTGAGGTGAGGAGTATTGAGCTTGGCGATTTGATAAACCTCAACCCTGATGTGGCGGTGGTTGCCATACCACCAAGCTATAGGACCGGGGAGCCGAACCTGTCTATGTACAGGGAGTTGGTTAGGAATAGGATATCGGTGGTAACAGCTGATAAGACTGGGCTGGCCCTAGCCTACCAGGAACTAGTGGATGAGGCTAGGGCTAGGGGTGTCTACCTAGGCTTCACGGCCACGGTGATGGCCGGCACACCAGCCCTACCGTTACTAAGGGGTTTAAGGGGTAGGAGCATTGACTCAATTACCGGCGTGTTAAACGCCACATCGAACTACGTTCTAACGCTGGTTGAGGGTGGGTTACCCATGATTGATGCGGTTAAGAGGGCTGTGGAGGAGAAGATTGCCGAACCAGACCCGTCAATAGACCTAGGTGGCCTAGATGCGGCAGCCAAGGCAGTGATAATGGCAAACACGGTGGGTCTTCCCATTAGTTTAAGGAATGTTGAGGTTCAGTCGCTGTTAAACCTCAATGAGGCTTACATTAGGGATGCCGTGAGGAGGGGGGTTAGGGTTAAGCAGGTTGCCTCAATAGACTTAGCTAAAGGTAGGGTGTCTGTTAAGCCAATGGAGGTGCCAGCCAGTGGGGTGCTTGGTTCAGTGAGCGGCAACTACAACACATTAATCATTAGGCTTAGGGATGGCAATGAAATAACGCTAATTGGGCCCACGGGGCCCGCTGGGGCCACGGCTGAGGTAATGTTCAGCGACCTGCTTGAGTACGTGGAGCTACGCTTAATGATGGGGAAAGGGTAATAAGGGTTAAGCCAACCTAAGGCGCTGGTGATGTGGATCTCGAGTCCTGATAAGTGACGATGGCTCGCATGGCTGATTCAATCACCACGGCTCGTTCTTAAGGCCAAGTAGGTAGGCCCCTGTATTGGTGGCTAGGTGTATTGGTGGGGTTATCAACACCGCGGTTACGATAATGGGTACTGTTAATAGGCTTGGGTTAACGATGTAAAGTGCCAGTAGTGACGCAAGTAGGAAGTCTAACTGATCCAGTAGGGGGGCTGGCTCCCCCCTCCTTAACCCAAGCCTCCTCTTAATGAAGGCGCCAAGCATATCCCCTAGGAGGGCTGCAATGGACATGACCAGTGAGTCCAGTATTGACGGATACTTGAACACTGAACCCGCCACTAGGTAAACCACGTAGTCCACGAGGTAACCAACCAAGGTACCCAGGACCACCCCCATCACTAACCCCTCGTAGGTTTTACCATCACCAAGCACCCTCCTACCGTCAATGAAGACCCTGTTTAAGTCAACCGGGTGCAGCCCACCTCTAAACACCCTCCTGGCTAAAACTGGGGTTGCGTTAGCCACATAGGGTGGCCATACTATGAGTAGTGCCTGGGCCACTAACCAACCTACGTTCATAACTAATCCATGGGCCTTTCGTGGAATGCCGATAGGTGTGCTATGGCCGAGGACCTGTATTTAAACACCCTACCACAGGCTAAGCAGACCCAAATCATGACGCTGCCCTTCCTGAAGCCGGCTATCATGTGTTCCTTCATGTGCCTCATGGCTTGCCCCTCACCTTGAACCTTAGCTTGACATATGTCGCACGTGTAATTCTTCCCACCAACCTTGAGGTGCTTCCTCATGTGCGTGACCATGGATTCAATGGGCACCTTCTCACCGCACTTAGGGCATGTTAACTCGGTTGGCTGTGGGACCATGCTGTAGTCTAGTTTTAATCCCTTAACCTCACCCATGTAGTTGCATATTGGGCAAACCACTACCTTTAACGGTGCGTAGGCTGCCTCAGCCATGGCTCACCATAATCCCTGTTGCTTTTTAAGCATTAAGCAAGGTCACCTAACCCTAATGACCCTATTCCTCGTTAAAACCGTGGCCGCAATAGCCCACACATCAATAACCAGTATGCCGTAGACCTCAAGGGTGGCGGTGGAGGGCCATTTAAGGAGGAGCGCAGGTAAGGGGGCTAGTAAGCCAAGGAGCAGGAGCGGCACACCATAGTTAAGATTACGGTCGATCACTAGGCCTATACTCCACGTCACAACGGCCAGGTCCATTTGCGTGAAGAACCACTGTGAAACGAAGGCATGTGGGTAGGTGCCCTCATGGAATACACCAATTAGTGCCAGGAATATTGAGGCAACGGCAACGAATGAGGAGCCCATGGCCTCGATCTTATTGCCGGAAACCAGCAGGAGGTATATCGAGTAGGTGAACATGACTATGGCGGTGGCCACAAGCCCATAATTATAAACCCAATAATAATTGGCATGGGGGTTCCCTAAGTCGCTTAGGGCGTTATGCAGCAGGTTGAACCAAGGGTTAAGGCTAATGCTAGCGATTATTACAATCCATGCCAATGCCGCCGCAGCGACGCCCATGTATGTTAACGCATCCTTAACCGTAGCCATATTTATGAATCATCTTCAACTCTTTAAAGTATTAACTTAAGAAAAGCTTAATAAGAGGTGACCTAGGGGTTGATTTGGGGGCCGTAGTCTAGCCTGGTTAGGATGCCGGCCTGGGGCGTCAGCCCCGTTGACTAGCCGACACGGAGGTTGGGCGTCGGCCGTTCTTTAACACCAAACACATTCATCCATTTCCATAATTCGCAAAATCACACGCAGCGTTAAATCTATGCATTTTATTAATTCATTAATTAATTATATTAATTGATAATGAAACTTGGTTAATAATTCACCAGTTTTGAGCGGGCATTCACCTACTTACCTTAGCCATAAGCCCCCTTATATCATCAATGAGCTTCTTCTCGTAATCCACAAGAACCTTGTAGTCGCTGTTCTTAACCTCCATTTTGAGTCTCGTTAGTCTCCTGACTGATTCTAGTTCCCTAATGTTGTTCGCTGGTACGCCGGCATTAACAGCCTCTAGGCCAACCCTGTAGTAGGTTATCATTAATCTTAGTAGCCAATACTGCTTCTCAGGGGCTGATGGAGTGTCCACTGGGTTGAAGGCGTCCTGCTTAAGGAAGCCTTCACGTAGCATGAGTGCGACGTTCATTATGTGCTTCTCCACTTCACTAAGCGCCTCACTGCCAAGTATCCTAACTATCTCCGATAACTCAGCCTCCCTGGTTAAAACCTCTATGGCTATCCTCCTCAACTCGCCCCAATCCTCACCCACAGTCTTACTATACCAAGGCGCCACGGTGTCGACATACCTACTGAAGCCCTGGAGCCAATTTATGGCTGGGTAGTGCCTTGAGTAGGCTAGCCTGGCGTCGAGGGGCCAGAAGGCGCCTATGAACCTGAGGGTGTGGCTTGTGACGGGTTCCGTGAAGTCCCCGCCGGGTGGGCTAACCGAGGCGGCTATGGTCAATGAGCCAACCTTACCCTCACCCCCAAGCAGCTTAACCCTACCAGCCCTCTCATAGAACTCGGCAAGCCTAGTGGGTAGGTAGGCTGGGAACCCCTCCTCACTGGGCATTTCACCAATCCTAAGGGCCACCTCACGCATTGCCTCAGCCCAACGGCTGGTGGAATCGGCCATGAGCAACACGTCGTAGCCCTGGTCCCTGAAGTACTCGGCTATCGTGGCCCCCATGTATATGCTGGCCTCCCTAGCAGCCACCGGCATGTTAGAGGTGTTCACTATTATGGTTTCCCTCTCCAACAGTGGACGCCCTGAGACTGGGTCGGTTAGTTTAAGTAGGCCCTGCAACGCATCCGCAGCCTCATTACCCCTCTCACCGCATAGGACTGGGACACTGTACTGGGTCCTGGCGTAAAGCATTAGTGACCTTATGGTGACTGTCTTGCCTGAGCCAAATGGGCCGGGTATTGATGCAGCCCCACCCTTAGCTATTGGGAACACGGTGTCAATGACCCTTATCCCAGTTATGAGCGGCTCGCTTGGCGGTAGCTTCTCCAGGAATGGCCTTGGCCTCCTAACAGGCCACTTATGCCACATCTTAACCTTAACTACGCCGTCACTGGTCTCAACCTCGGCAATGTCATCATTAAGCGTGTAGTCACCCTCAGGGGCCACGTACTTAACCACCCCAGGCCTGTACAGTGGTGGGTAAAGTATCCTGTGTTCGATTAACTGGGTTTCGGGCACCACGCCGAGCACATCCCCAATGTTAACCTTATCGCCAACCTTAACTCTAGGTAGCCACCTCCACCTTTTACTGAAGTCTAGGGGTGGTGCCCTATCGTAGTTAATACCCCTGGCTATGAATGGCCTCCCCATCTGATCAAAGATAACCTTCAGGGGTCTTTGGACACCATCGTAAACCTGCCCAATTATCCCCGGCCCAAGCCAGGCGCTGAGCATCTCACCAGTCCTAACAACAGGCTCACCTGGCTTAACCCCCGTGGTGTCTTCGTAGACCTGTATGAAGGCGTTTTCACCCTGAACCCTAACAACCTCCCCGAATAGGCCCAGTTCACCCACGAAGACCAGCTCATAAAGCCTGGCGCCAGGTAACTCAGCCTTGACCACGGGGCCATTCACAACCAGTATCCTACCGGTTCCCTGGCTGCCCATCATTGCTTGACCACCTCATTAATGTACACCTTAATTATACCCCTTATGTAGTCCACCATGCGGTTTAACACGTCATCGACGGTAGCCCTATAGGTGATTGAACCATCCTTGGTTGACGCTATGAAGCCCAGCATACCCTCCTCGCCATCATTAAACTCCACGCTCACCCCCGCCTTAGCCGCTATCGCGGAGAGAACACCCTTATCCCTAGGTGAACATGTCACCACCAGCTCCCTTGACTGAGTCACCTCAATGGCCCGTGTGAATAATGCCTCAAGTAACTTACCATAGGCTTCGCTACCCCTCATGTCGGCTATGCGCCTCTTAACCTCATTAATCACCCCACTGGTTAATTCATCCATGAGGGCCAGGTACTCGGTCTTAATGCTCATTGACGCGTCGTATAGCTTATACTCTCTACTCAACATGACTTGCCTATCCACCTCCTCAAGTTCACTGCTATGCTTCCTAATAATATCCTCTACGGCGTTCATTAACTCCGCCTCGTACTTCAACCCAAGGTTCGTGATCCACTCCTCCGAATCAGCCTTAACCTTATCCATCACGCTGTTTATTAATCGAATCAACTGCACTGACATGTCCAATCACTGGTAGCCGACACTGGAGGTTTTTAAGCATATGCAGGTTTTGGCACGACTAATGTTTATTAGACTACAGTAAAGCCCATAACCAAGGCATTGACCTCCTGCCTAGGTGAGCCAAGGAGCTAAAGACCCAGCACTGATCTTAAAATCGCCATGTAGTTAACCTCACTATAACCAGCGCCGCCTAGGGATGGGACCTCGAGTATTAGTGGTTTCCTAACCCTAGTCCTCAGGTTTACGAATTCCTGCCCAGCCGCACTACTAATGTTACTTGTGACTAGTATAGCCGCCACGTCGTCCATGGCCATGAGTTCCTTAATCCTGGGTATGATCGACTTAGCGTCCGTGACGTAACCCTCGAATCCAATTAGCCTAAAGGCGTTTACAGTATCCTCATCACCAAGTATCACAACCCTCATTACCTACACCACCCACCCAGCCTTATTAATGCTTAACCTCATGATTAGTGAGAATAGGGGAGGGTGATGAGCACTAGGTAGATGATTAGCGTTAGGATTAACGTAAGTACCGCCAACTCAACGTAACTGGTATCCGTTATCTTAGATAGCAGGTACATGAAGACTAAGGGCACTGCCACGTAAAGCACCGGCGTTAGTGGCTTAATTATGATCAGTGAGGAGGCGCACTTAATTGACAACGCAGCTAAGGAGCCTATTATCGACATTACGACCCAGTAGGCTGTATCAACCACGGACTTGAGCATTAAACCCCTATGCAGTGTTGACCCAGCTAAGTAACCCCTCTTAACAAGCAGCCTCCTCTCAACGTCCCTTAGGTAAGCCGTGTTAAGCACGTAGCTTGATAACAAGCCCGTGACTGCGTTAATTAGCACTGTCACAGTTACTACATTGATGAGGCTGCTGAAGGCTAAGTCGACTAGAACCATGGTTGTGTAGTACCCATCCAATAGGCCAAGGACCATGTAGACACTGAGCCGGGGCATCATTAACCCTTCAGTATGTACTCACCCACGGAGACCTCATCAATGCTCCTTATGACTGCACCATTGACTTCAATAACCCTCCTAATCTCATTGAAGTCTATTGAACCCTCCATGACTATCCTAAGCCCTAGAACGCCCACATCAGTCTCCTCAACCTTAACGTAAACCGCCGCAACACCCTTAATCCTACCCAACTCATTGGCCAACTTAATAATCTCCAGTTCACTTGGGGCATCCACATCAAGCACTACCCTCCTTAGCAATGGTTCATCACCCCCACTCATACCTCACTCACTCTAATTTCAGTTAATAAACTTAAAACGCCATTTAAATTTACGATTCATTGAACAATTAGGTAATGGGATAATGTTTTGAACACCTGGTTCCCGTCAACAAGCATCAGCACTTTGCCCATACTTGGCGGTAATTATAACTCATAACTAACACATACTAATCTATACTAGGTCTCATGAAGCACTAGTGAGGTTAGTGATCTCGCTTAAGAGCCAGTAAAACCCACTAGCTGAGAGGCATATCCGCGCGGCTGCGTATTGCATCGTAAGTTAAACCAGTTTTGCAAGTATCTTCACCAGTACTAGTGCGATTATGAGGACGACAATATACTTCACGTAAAATGGTCTTAAGCGATTCAATAGGTATGATCCAGTGAGTCCTCCTAGGGAACCCCCCGTCAGCACTACTAGCCATAGCCTTTCAGCCAGCATCACCAGCCATAACTTTTCCCTCAATAAAAGTAAGTAACTGGTAAAGCCGCTGACCGAGATCAATAATGCTATGTATCCTGTTGTAGCTGAAGCCTTCTTTATATCCTCCTCTATTAAGACCATGACGGGCAAAATTAGTATTGCCCCTCCTATCCCCAACATACCACTAAGGAAACCCGTGATGACTCCCACCAACGCAGTGAGTACATAACCCTTAACACTTCCGTAAAACCTGCTAGACCTTACCTTCGCCCTTTCCCTTACTAAGTTGTATAATGTGTAGCTTAAGAATGCTGTGAGTGCCCATAGTAGTGCAATCTTTGGGGCATGGCTACCCACATATGCCCCCACTGGGGCCATGGCTGCTGCAGGAATTAGGAGGATGGTTCCTAGTTTCCATAAGACATTACCCCCTTCTCGCATTATTCACCATCGCAATAAATAGGGAGAAAATGTTAAGGAAAAGTCCCGTATCCGCCGCTACCGAGAATGGTATACCCAGTGAGTATAATATTGGCACCAGGACAACGGCACCACCTAGGCCCGCCACCGTAAAAATGCTCGTGATGATCCAAGTTACAAAGAATATAACGATAAGCAGTATAGTAGAAACCATCCTTCACACCCCTTCATTTTCTTATCATTTTAATGCCCATATTTAATACCTAAACCCTCAGTACAGGCGCTTCCTTCCTATACCTGGTTAATTGAACCCAGACTAGGATGAGCATTAAAGGTATCTCTAGTAACGGGCCTATTGCTGTAATAATGGGTACAAACGTGTATTTTGCGAATGCCGTTACTGCAATGGCTATTGACACCTCGAAATCCCTGGCAGCCACTGAATACCCTATTGCTGTTGAGTCCGCGTAATTATATCTCAGTTTCCTTGATGTGTAGTAACCTATGTGAAACAGTACGAAGTAGAAGGTGAGCATTACAATAGCCATCATCCATATTAGGTTTGGATATTCCACGATTCCATACCCCTCACCCCAGAATATAACGACTATTGTGAACAGAAGCGCTATAGTCTGCACATTATCCAGCACCTTCAGAACCCTCGAGAAATAAGCCTTCCCCTGTAGCAGATACCTAGTAACTACACCAGCGGCGAGAGGAATGGCTAGATACTCCAGCACACTTTCCAGTATTAACATAGGATTAACGAATACGGTAGCTCTTGTCAATAGATAAACATAGACAGGCGTCGTGAGGATCTGTATAATGGAGTTCCACGCAACAAATGAAACACCAAGGGGTAAATTACCCCTTGAGAGATCTGTCCACACCAGCACCATGCCTATGCAAGGTGCAACCCCAAGTAGTATAACCCCCACAAGCGCCTGGCTAGCAATAGTAAGATTCACGAGACTCAATGCCTTATAGAATATTAGGTAGAAGAGGAAGTATCCAAGCCCAGCCACCAGGAATGGGTCTATCGCATAGTTTAGCGCAACCATTAAGCCCACCTTCTTTGCATCCGTTAAGCTCTTCGCAAGCTCATTCGCCTTGATTTTCACCATGGCTGGGTAAATCATGAAGAACAACCCTACGGGTATGCCGTACGTGGACACCAAACTGCTAAAACTGGTTAGATGTACCCCTAACTCGAGCCCAAGCATTATCGCAATGGCAACAAATATGGGGAACAGAATTGCCTTTAGACCTAGTGCCCTGAGAATACTAGCATTGTTCCCCTGGCCTGAGTTACCCATGCCTGGGTTGCTCATACCTGGTCAGCTGACTGACTGGACAGTTTATAAACTTTTCCTTAAGTTATTTTAACGATTAATGGTTATTTTAATGAGCGTCTCTAGGTAGGTTTTCTTATCTACTCCTGGTAGGTTAATGACGTAGCAGAGGAGCCCTCCCATGAATGCCCTTACCCTCACAACATCCTCAGCACTATCACTATTGAAAACACGTCTGCTAACCTCAGCAACCAAGGGGCCGCATAATTCCCTACTACTTGCCGCTAATTCCTCATAATTACCCATTAAAGATATTGTGCGTAGGAAGAGCATTCTCATTGTGGGGTCGCTGTACTTCTCAAGGTACCTACTCCCAATGCATCTAAGGATTTCCTCACCATTACTCTCACTTAGGCAGTTAGTCACAATGTCATGAGGTAGACTTCTCTTGGCAATCTCCAGGATTAACTGATCCTTAGTATTGAAATGCCAAAAAACTATCCCCTTAGAAACCTTAGCCCTCTCACATATGCGATCCACAGGAGCATCAAAACCCTCCTCGGCAAACACCTCTATCGCAGCCTGCAGTATCCTCTCCTTCATCAACTCCTTATTCCTAATTCTCGCCCCCGGTCTCATAAACTACACCAGTGTAAAATCTAAGCCATAATTTAGATATTTTAATCATTTTAATCACTGATCTGCCACTCACATGAGGAGTTCTACTATGAAGAGCGCGCCTGTGATTGCTGCGAATACCCAAAATGTTGCGGTGAATCCTGTTATGGATGCCATGTAGCCCACAAGGGGCATTAGGGCTGACATTATCATCATTGATGAGCTGAAGAATGATGTTGATGTCGCTATCTCCTCAGGCTTGAATACCGTGTTTGCTATCTGGAGCCCCAGAGTCCAGGAGATTCCATCGGGTATTCCAGCGATTAGGAAGGCTAGGACTAGGAATATTACTGAGACTGAGCTAAGGGCTAGGAACACAGCAGCCACCAATGCAATTGTTACTGCAAACACTAAGTATGGTCTCCTATTCTGTATTGGGGACTTTAACCTGATTATGAACCTGGTCACCACGTCACCAACGAACATTGCCGCAAGTAGGTAGAAGGTTGTTGATGCAGATAACCCCAGCATTTCGCCGTAAATCCCCCCGAAACTCATGATTATGAAGAACGGTATTGTGTACGTGAACGCCGCCACAACCGCCCAGTTATACTCCCTACTTCTGAACAGGGATCTTATGCTTGCCCTACCACTATGCCCCTTCGCCTCCATGTACTTCAATGCATACCTACCCCTAAGTGCTGCGACAAATGGTATTGCAATAAAAGCCATTACCGCGAATATGAGGAATAGCTCCCTTATACCGAGACTGAGCAAGTAACCGGTGGTGAACGGTGCCACTATTAATGCTAACGCAACCCAGAATGAGAATGCCGCCTGCTCAACCTGTCTCTTCCACTGCTCCACCGATGCCATCCCAGCCATGGTCATGAAGGAATCCATAATTATGCCGCTTAGGAATCCATCAATAGTCATTAATGTGTATACCTCGGCATAACCATGTATTACAATGTAGAGTGGCATTGTGATTCCAAGGAGTGGTAGTGAGATTAATTCAACAGTTTTAAGTTGACTGGGCTTAAACTCCCTCATTAGGAACGCCGCTATGGCGAATGCGACCGTGAAGAGGGCAAACCCTATACCAACCTCAAAGGAGTTCATACCGAAGGACTCTGCTAAATTCCATATTGATGTTTGGTAAAACTGCAACAGATATCTTCCAAGAAACGCCGCAACTATTACCAACCACTCAGCACCACTTATCAGCCCAAAATCAAGACCCACTTTCCTTAAACTCCTTCCCTGGTTTACACCCGGGTTACCCATACCTGGTCAGTTAACTGACTGACTGGACAGTTTATAAACTTTTCCTCCTACACCACTGCCCACTACTACAGCATTGACCCTATGACTGGTAAGGGGGAAACCAAGAAATGTCACTTGAGGCCCAGCATCTACAAACATGTCATGATCATTCACAACAATGCAAGCCTTACACTAAAGGGCTTCGTTGACAAAAACAGGAAGCCTAACGGCCTGCAGAGCTTAACCACGCTCTTGAGAACAAGATGGAAACCAGCAGCTTAACCCTACGCAGGCGCTAAAGCAGGGGTATGAGACGAAGATGCAGATGCTTGAGGACAAGGCAACAGGCCGAATCCTCTCATAAGGAACTATAAGCTGTATTACAGCGTGATCTCTAGGACAAGGTAGACCTAGGCCGTGCCCAGTCTGTTCAGTTCCCAATGTATAGGAATATGCGAGCCCGCGGAGCAATGGCTTAAGGGTAGGTAGATGGCTCAAGGTAAGAAGCGAGCTTACTTATCCTTCTGTTCTTAATCTTCGCTTCGTAGATGCCTTCCTCCGATATTACAAGGTAAGAGCCAGTTCCCGTCCTCATTACACCTAGTGTCCTAATCCTTTAATACGTTTTGTATTCAAAAACTTCACCCTACCTAGGAGGGGTAAGGCTGCTATTCTTTTCATCAAAAACTTAAAATATGATTCAGATTTAGATTTAAAAATGATCACGTATTTTTCCTGATCACCATGACTGGTATGGGCGATCTTGATATGACCTTCAGCGTAACACTGCCTACAAAGAAGGTCTCGGCGTATCCATAACCCCTGTGCCCCATCATTATCATATCAAATTTTCCAGCATTAGCCTGCTCAAGTATTATTCTTGCTGGGTCTCCTACAGCTATTTCATAGCTTACCTCATAAGGTCCGAATGTTGATATTGTTTTTACCAACTCTCTCATTTTATGTTCAGCAATCTTCTTCCCACTTTTTATTACATCTTCTGTAACGAAATCACTCACTTCAGATAGGCTAAGGGGGATTACATGCAGAAGTGTTATGCTGTTGACGTTGTTTAGCCTGCCGAGTCCCTCACGTATCCACTCCTCTGTTCCTCTAGAAAAGTCAACTGGAACCAATATGTTTAAACCGGTCTTACTCACGACACCTCCGGCACTTAATTCCTGCACCTCAACAACTTCACTTACTTCCTTTTCTTCACTCACGACGCCTCTAGCAGGTATTTCTCTTACCTTAAGAATTTCTTCAATTTCTTTCCTAGCACCATAGTAATCTATTATTTTCTCCCTGAGCTTTAAGAACACTATTATGAATACTACTTGAAAAGCTGGTAGAAGAGAGGGTGGCATGGATGCCATAAATGCAACCTGAGGGCCGAGAGGCACAAGCGCCACAGCGCTGAGCGCTATGGCTGTAGCTTCATTCTTTGGAATACCAGTAAGTATTGCAACCATGGATGAACTGTATGGCGATTCATTTCTCCTGTTCAGCTTAATGTACTTAAACAGTATAGTAAAAACAGTGAGTGAGACGGAACCAAAGACCATGGCGGAATAGAATACGCCAAGCACATCCATAATGTGGGTAATCAGCACATCGGCATGAGCGAAGAATATCGTGAAGATTATTGTTATCATGCCAAGCATTGTAAGAGTCGGGAATAGAGGACTTATCCTTCTGAATTTTTCTTGCCCCATTTTTCTAATCATCGCTTCACGTGTAGGTATAGCGAGAGCCAGCGGTACAATTAATATTTCAATTATGGTAATAACTAGGTTCATTTCGATCTTAGAAATCATGGCACTAGAAAGTGCAAGTCGTTCACTTGCGAGAATGTTATGGATATACAGCGATGCTTCAGTTGGAATCAGCGCGAGCGAGAGAATAAATGAAAGTGCAACCATGGCTGTTGCTGCGCTTACATCCGCCTTCATTAACCCCACATATCCGATGCTCATTGATGAACAGGGTACAACCCATGCCAAGAACAATCCAAGCCTTACATAGGGATTAATGAGAAACAGGTTTCCTAGAAGTACCGCCATGAGGGGTCCATAGGCGAAGTTGAGTAATATCACGGCGGTGACGAGTTTCCAGTTTCTGAATGCGTTCCCCAGCGCTTTAATATTGAGCATTAGCATCATTGGGAAGATCATCACGTATACTGATGCCAACATAATGTTTTGAAGCAGGGCTATGTGACTATGCGCCCAAGCCGCGTCATAGTAACCCGCTATTAAGCCTATGATTATCGCTAATCCAACATAGAGCCCAAGAAACTTATCTAGGTGATCCCTAATCTTTTCAAGTTTAGTTCTTTGACTTAGATTTATTAGATTATTCATGGAACTCGTGGAAATGCGGACTGACCAGACGGTTTATAAAACTTTCGTATTGAATTATTCCTATATAAATAATTATTATTAATAAAAGTTAATATATTTTAGGTGAATAACTAAAAATATTTACAAATATGTATGGTTCATTGATTTAATTTTGTCTTTTCAAGGGATGTACATGGTAGCTCGATGAACAAGTGAGGGTTTTGTTGGAGTTTCGCATCAAGTTCCTCCTTTATTCTTCCCGAGGCAATAAGCTTCCTAGCAAGCTCCCTTACCTCTGATATACTTGGGAATGTTATTGCATCCCAGAGGCAGGCAATCTGGCAGTTATTACACCCTACCATGCAGTTTTCAGGAACTAACACAACAGCCTTTCTCCTCTGTTCATCATAACCAAACACACTCCTCTTTTCTGAGCACTGAACTACGCACATGCCGCATCCAATGCATTTCTTCTCATCTATTCTAGGACCCCAGTTTATGGTTTTTCTATTAACCCCATGCCACTTGCTGAACTCCGGCTTAATGCTAATATCAGTGATTGCCTTCCCAGTCGATACCTTATGATCAGGGTACTTATTGAGCCTTTCCCCAAGTTCCCTCTTGACTATGGGGTATACCTTCTCCTTAATAATTATTGAGCGAACGAACTTCTTTGGGTCATCAGGGAATGTTATTGCATCCTCTGGGCAGAGTTTTGCACATGTTGTGCAGCCTAGGACGCAATTACCTGGGTTAGCAACTATGGGCAAGCTTCCCTCGGGATACCACCTAAATACATCATTGCCACAAGTAAGGAGACAGAGACCACATCCAATGCATTTATCATAGTCAATCCTAGGGAACCACACGTACTTTAACCTATCTACCCCATGCCAGGTTTTACTCATACTCTGGGTCATCGAATTTGACTGATCGGTCAGTAATTAAAACACCTTGGTAGATGCATAATTTACACATCTCCACTTACCATGATACAGTAATAACACTCAAGGTAACGGTATGAGGGATAGCACCGTGGTGCCCCGGCCGGGATTTGAACCCGGGACCTTCCGGTTATGAGCCGGACACTCCACCCAGGCTGAGCTACCGGGGCCTAGTTAGCATTTAGCTTTATGGATTTTATAAGCTTTTTCATTAAACCCAACACTAACCATGTGAATGGGCAATGACTATTCTTAGATGGTCTAAGTGGGCTCGCGGTAAAGCAGTTCGATCATTGCACCGAGACTCCTCCTAGCATCAACGTAAATGTACCCACCACCCTTGAACTTGCCCTCCTGTTCTATCAAGCCACCAGCCTCCTTAAGCATCCTTAAGACTTCATCTACGTTACCCACGTTGAACGCTATGTGGTGTATCCCAGGTCCATGCTTCTCTAGGAATTCACTCCACGTGCTCGGCCCACCCACAGGTTGAATAAGCTCTATGGTTATGTTGCCTAACCTGAAGAAGGCCAACTTAGCCCTTCCCCTGGATGGAACACCCCTAAACGTCATGTTAGTCTTCTCCCACTCATCAGTTTCCACAATCTCAGGTTCCTTAACCTTTAGTACGCTGGCCCATAGCTTCACGGCTGATTGAATATCCGAAACCACCATGGCTACTTGGACAACTTCATTAAACCCCTGGGCACTCATGAGCGGGGTAAGCATTGTATGTTTTAAAGCATTGCCCATATGGGTATGCTTAAATACCTTAAGCTATGGGTTTAGTAATGTCGTTTGACAAGGCCGGTTACCTAGTGGGTAGGGGTTTCACGTACCCGGATTATGAGCCGCAGTACCAGAGGTACTATGGGTACGTTGTTAAGCACCTATCAGCGGCAATTAGACTTAACCTAGCCACCAAGTCCATTCAGGGGGAGGCTAGATACGCAATAACGCTTACAGACAGGATTGACCACGTGGATTTTGACGCCGCCGAGATGCAGATAAACTCAATTATGGTTAATGGTAGCGAGGCTCATTTTAACTATGATGGGCGTGTCTTGAGGATCTACATAACCGGCAATGCTGGCTCCGAGTTTACAGTAACTGTTAGCTATAGCGCTAAGCCTAGGAACGGTGTACACTTCATACTTCCCGATGAGTATTACAAGGATAGGAGGCCAATGGTTTGGACGCAGGGTGAGAGCGAGGACAATCACTACTGGTTACCCATACCAGATTACCCAAGCGTTAAGTTAACCAGTGAATTAACATTGATAGTACCGAAACCACTAACGGCTGTATCAAACGGATACCTAGTTGAGAGTAGGGATTTAGGTGACGAGACCCTATGGCATTGGAGGCTTGATAAGCCACACTCAGCCTACCTAATAGCCTTTGCGGCTGCTGAATTCGAGGTCCTTGAGGAGAACTGCGGTGGCATCGAGGTTAAGCACTATGTGCCTAAGGGTTATGGTGAACTGGCTAGGTACAGCTTCCACAGGATATGCGACATGTTGAACTTCTACAGTGAATACACCGGCGTTAAGTACCCATGGCCCAACTATAAGCATGCTGTTGTTAGTGAATTTGGCGGCGGTATGGAGAATACGACGGTGACTATACTAACCGACACGACTATTCATGATGAACACGCCCATTGCCCAGGCTCAAAATTCCCATGCCCAGGTAGGGAGGATTTTTCTTCTGATGGTTTGGTTGCTCATGAGTTGGCTCATCAGTGGTTTGGTGACTTGGTTACCACTAGGGATTGGGGTAACATTTGGCTTAACGAAGCCTTCGCAACGTATATGGAGGCCCTTTACACGGGGCATTCGAAGGGTGATGACGAGTTCATTTACGAGCTTCACCAGAACCTTAGGGCCTACCTTAATGAGTATAGGCGTTACTCAAGGCCCATCGTCACCAGGCTTTACAAGTACCCTGAGGAGGTTTTCGATAGGCATACTTACGAAAAGGGCTCACTCGTACTACACACGTTAAGAAGCATAATAGGGGAGGAGAACTTCAGGAGGGGTATTAACATTTTCCTAACTAGGCACGCATTCGGTAATGCCGATACCGAGGACTTGAGGAAGGCTATGGAGGAGGTCTCAGGTAGGCCCCTTGACTGGTTCTTTAACCAGTTCGTTTACTCAGCTGGGCATCCCATAATCAAGTACTCCTGGAGCCATGAATCAGGTTACTTAAGGTTAAGTGTTAGCCAGACCCAGGGCGAAGACTCATACCCCATATATAGGTTGCCGCTGGAATTTGAGGTGGGTTATCAGGATGGGTCAAGGCAGCTGGTTAGGGTTGATGTTAATTCGAGGGAGTCCGTGGTTTACATACCAAGTAAGGAGAGGCCCACCTACGTATGCATCGATCCTGAGTTTAAGATTGCGATTAAGGTTGTGAGCAGTGATAAGGGTGTTGAGGAGGCTAAGGCTGAGTTGGGAAGCGTCAATCTGGCCTGTAGGCTTGAGGCGATTGATGCCTTATCCAGGAATAGTAGCTTAAGATCAATAGAAGCCTTAACAAGTGCGCTACTTAGCGACAAGTTCTGGGGTGTTAGGGCTGAGGCCGCTAGGGCATTGGGTAGGTTAGGCGTTAATGATGCGGCCAAGTCTCTTCTGGAGGCGCTTAAAGTTGAGGAGCACCCGAGGGTTAGGCGTGCCATAGTTGAGGCGTTGGGTAACTTTAAGGGTAGTGAGGAGGCGGCTAAGGTACTCTCCTCAATCCTAACTGACGTTAAGGAGAGCTACTACGTTAGGTCCACTGCAGCTGAATCACTGGGCAAGGTAGGCATTAGGGATTATTTCAATGAACTAGTTAAGGCTCTCAACTACCCAAGCCACAACAATGTCATAACACAGGGTGCATTAAGGGGGCTAGCTGAACTAGGCGGTGACGAAGCCGTTGACATAATCTTAAAGTATACTCAACTCGGATACCCAACATTAGTCAGGGCCGCTGCAGCGCAGTCGCTGGGTAGGTTCACCAGTAACAGGAGGGTCTATGAAAGGTTGATTGAGCTGCTTAAGGACCCGTACATTAGGGTTGCCTCAGCGGCGTTAAGCGCCGTGGAGTACTCAATGGACCCGAGATTCCTCGATGTCTTGGACTCCATAGTCTCGGGTAATGCACCAGGCTTCATAGCAGCTGAGTTAAGTGGCAGGTTTAGGAGGTATGCCAGGGATGTTGTGACTAGGATAAGGGAGCACCTGAGCAGGGGTGTTGAGTACCAGAGGTTGAGGGAGGAGTTGGAGCAGATTAGGGAGGAGCAAAGGAGGTTAATGGACAGGGTGGGGAGGATTGAGTCCAAGGCTTAGTGGCATGCCATTAAATACCTATCGATGTTTTTACCTGATACTCTTAATTTAAGGCTTAGACCCGAGTAAGGTAATGGGCCTAAAGGTTAAGGTTGGGTTGGAGGGGGAAAACGTGGTGATTATGCTGGTGGTGCCGATTAAGGACTATGAGCTGGCCCACAGGGGGGCAAGCCTAGTTTACAGGTGCAGTGGTGTGCAGGTTAAGAACCCATTAGCTAGATACATAGCCGAGTCGTTGAGGTACCTTGAGTCGATTAGGGGCTGCAGGGATACTTAAGGCGACCCTCACCATGAAGCCTAGCCCTTAGCCTCAATTAACCTCTTAAACCTTAAGGCATCGTCAAGCATGTGAACATTGTTGAACATGACGTAGACCATCCGTGAAACCTGGCCTAAAATCAGTCTCCTCAATGAGTCAAGGTCCGAATCGGAGTACCTATACCTGTAGTTAACCTCCCCCTCACCAATGCCGTGCAGCCTGAAGTAAGCTACCTCCCTAGTCACCATTGGACTCCTCCTAAATGGGTCAACCACGTGTATGACGTCAGTACTATTGAATACTCGCATGAGGGAGTTTGGGTCACTGTAGCTGGCCCCCCTTGGCTCCCAGCCAACCCTACCTGGCTCACCTATTGATCTGAAGAACTCAACCACATCCTTGGCACTATCACTGTTAATGACCATTGATGGTGGGGTTTGGAATATGTAGAGGGCTGGGTTAAGGGGCTTGGTTAACCTGAGGAACTCACCCCAGAGCTCAAGGTTCTCCCTAGTTGGCTTAAGTAAACCATAGTTAGTGGTGTTGCCGGTTAACCTAGCCCTCCTAACCCTCCTCCAAGTGGGTGAGTTAGTGCCATGGGTTAACCCTTGGAAGACCTTAACGGTGAAGGCGAATCCACTCGGTGCCTCTTCCCTCAAATGCCTCATCCTATCCTCGGTGGGTAAGTCATAGAAGGTTTCTTGCAACTCCACTACTGGGAATAGCTCATAGTACCTTGACCTAGCTGTTGGGAAGCCGCATGTACCAACTAGGATACTTACCATAATAGCCTTAGTGGCAACTCTCCTTATTATCCCTTTATATCTACAGCACTACACCCCTACCTGGAGCATGTATTAATAGGCTAATATGCTTAACCCCATGCTGCTCATTAATATTACTGGTAATGCTGCCTAGGCTTATGCCCATACCATTGGGTTTGTCATTAATTGCAGGCTGATTGATGCACATTGGGTTGACGTTACCGCGGTTAGGTGGCTCAACGTTAATTAGTATTATTGATAATGCTAGCAGTAGCCATGCAGCTGGGTTAACTGGTGGTGGACTTAAAAATGCTGAGGATGCTATTGAGGCTAAGATTTCAATTGACGACGTTAACGATGCTGATACGGGGCCAATGTGCTTAATGGCCTCTGAGTATAACATGTAAGGCAACACCACCCCCACTAGTGAGAGCACCAATGGGTAGTATATGTAGTTCACATTAAACATACCTATGTGTGACGTCTCACCCAGGTTAAGTGCCATTAAACATGAAATCACTAAGGTGCCTAGTGATTGACCGAAAACCATACTAATGGTCTCAGCCTCCTTAAGCATATCTAAGGCAATCGTGTAAACCAGATTGATGACCATCATCAGTAAGGCAATTGCCAATGAGCCGTAGTACCCCTGGTAAAGTAGATAAATGCTGAGCAGTAGCATGATAGCTGATGCAACATGCCTAGTGTTAAGGCTCTCACTATTCATGTAATCTATTATTATGAGCGGGATTATGTAGCTGGAGCCAGCCAAGGCCGCTAATCCGTCAACATCACCAGTCAGCCTAATGTATAGGTAGTTTAGGGCGTAGTTTACCGGGGATATTGTAACACCCTTAACCACTGACTTTATCTCGAAGCCACGGGCTAGTAGAGGCACTGAGAGTAGTATCGTGGATACTAGGTAACTTAAGGTTATGAGATCATTAACCCCATAAAGCCTTAAGGCTAGGTAACTGACCGGGTACGATACTCCCCACAGCGCCGAGGCTAACATGGACAATGCCAGGTACTTCTTCTTCGTCATCAAGACCACCTTAAGGTGATGGGTAGGGTGAAGGTGATGGGGTTATTTTAACTTCATTTAAAAACCTTACTCAATGGTGAATCATTAATTTTTCATTTAAATAAAATATTACTAAGCGATCCATGATCCTAAGCTATGGTTCCAATACAGTTCCTCATAATGATAGGAGCCGTGGTAGGCGCATTGACCGGGGTTACAGTTGCCAGTGGTTATGGTTGTAGTGCCAGCATTAACTTTATAAGTCTGCACTAGCATATGTCTATTAGGATCCAAATTATATCCACAGTTAATGAAGAATATATAAACTATGTGTACCTACCTAACCACTCTGCAACCATGGGTAACGTAAGCCTAGACCCAGCCACATTCATCAACGACCACTACACACTATACAGTCTTTTAACGGCTTCTTAATTATTTAGTAAGTTGCGAAATTATTATTTCCTATAATAAATAATGATCTTTACCTCTTTACATATAGCCAGCATGCTACGTGTATGCCCTTCTTGACCTCTATCATTGGTGGCTCCTCCCTACGGCAAATATCCATGGCAAACGGACACCTAGGATGAAACCTACAACCACTAGGCGGGTTAGCCAGGTTCGGGGGTTCACCGCCAACAACTTTCCTCTCACTAAACCTATTCTTAGGGTCTGGGTCTGGTATTGCCTCAATTAGGGCTTGGGTGTATGGGTGATGCGGCTCCTTAATAACATCCCTATAAGGCCCTATCTCGGCCATCTTACCAGCATACATGACCAGTATCTTGTCGCTGAAGTACTTGGCGGTTGAGATGTCGTGGGTGATGTAGGCGAAGGCTATCTTATCCCTTTCCTGAATACTCTTAAGTATCGTCAATATCTCAACCCTGACTGATGCATCAAGCATTGAAACAGGTTCATCAGCCACTATGAAATCGGGCCTAGTCACAATAGCCCTAGCAATGGCAACCCTCTGCCTCTGGCCGCCGGATAATTGATGCGGGTATTTGTAGAGGTAATCACTCACCGGGGTTAGTTTAACCTCCTCAAGGGCCCTATGAACCATCTCATCCCTTTCCCTGGGGCTAACACCATTTATTATCAACGGCTCCTCAATTATGAACTTTACGTTGTGGTATGGATTAAGGCTTGAGAACGGGTCTTGAAGAACGATGGAAGTTCTCCTCCTAAACCAAAGCAGTTCACTATCCTTAGCTTGGGTGATGTCCCTACCGTCGAAAAGTAGCTCACCCCCAGTGGGTTTAAGTAGCCTAAGCAGTGTCCTGCCCAGGGTTGTCTTTCCGCTCCCTGACTCACCAACTATTGCTAAGGTTTCACCACGGCCAATGCTAATGCTTACGTCGTCAACCGCCTTAACGTACCTCGGCTTTGAGAACAAACCAGGGCGCACAGTATACCACATCCTTAACCTATGAGCTACCACTAACTGTCCACCATCAACCCACGGCGTATCCGTGAAACTAACCATCAACTCACCACAACATTAAGTTAACGTGAAGTAGGGTATTTAAGCATTATAGCCCTTGAAGACATAACTCTTAACAATCTAAGTGCTATGTAATATGACCCCCGTTATGTCTCCTGGTGTCTTCGATGCGAGTCTCCATTGATGATGACAGATGAGCCTCGTCATTTATGGTGGGGTTGTCTCACTCGTAGGGTTTTATGGTGATGGGTTTATAATGGTTGCCTCATTGATAAGACCAATAACCCCGTGGTAGGGGGTGGTAATCGAGACCCTGGGTTAACCTAACCTTAAAAGTGCGGGGAGGGGGTCATCTACTGATTAATTATGTATACCCACAGAAGCCATTAGATGGGGGAACTACCCTGGAACCACATAAGGATACCAGGTGCTGACGAGCAGTTACTCAGGAAGCCCTTAGTGAAGTACGCTAAGGAGGTGGATGTAGATACTAAGATTCATGCACGATGAGTGATATACTTCTACTATGCAATATCCGTCATATTTAATCTATATTTGTATATGTATGTATATATTATGTAAGTTTTCTACCTACATAAGTTTTATTAAGGTTTTTGTTGATAGGTTTGTGACCCTGTATGGTTTGGAATGGTGTGCACTTTAACTTGAATACAATAATACCGTGGCCGATCATACTCATATGGACGTTACTATACTTCGCCCTACTAGCCTGGGCCTGGAGACCTAGAGAGGGTAGACCCTTTGGTAATTTTAAGACCATAGATTTTGTGTACATAGCCTTGGTGGCAGCATTACTCATTGTCTATAACTTCTTCATTTCACCCCTAATCCCGAAGGTTGGTGCCATAACCACGTACTTCTACTACCCAATAATTGGTGAAACATTCTTGGTAATGCTCGCAGCGGCTCTTGTTGGTAAGCCTGGTTCGGCTGGGTTAACCATGGTGATATATACACTTCTCTCCGACATAATACATTACGGTTTTGGCGGCGAGCCCTTCTGGTTCATTTATGAGGTTACTGCCTATGCCGCAATAATTGATTTGTGGTTAATCTATAGGGGTAAGTATTACATGATGCCATTCCAAGGGGTATTCAGTAAGTCTACCGATCCAGGTGTTGGTGAGGGGGGTTCTGTAGATGCTGAGGAGCTTGAGGAGGAGTTAAAGTCCGCTAAGGCATTATTCATAGTTGATGCCCTAATTGGTGGTATAACAGTATCATCAGCCTTCCCAGTCTGGTACAGGGGCTTTTGGGCAACCTTTGTGGAGGGTTATACATATACACCGAGCTTCTGGGCAATAACAAGCGTAGTTAGTATTGGTGCGGGGGCTGTCCTTGGGTTAATAGTGGCTCCATTTATTTACTACATAAAGAGAGTTTTGTCATAGGGGGGTTTATGGCTAAGATCATTAAAATCAATAATCTTTCTGTTCGATACTTCGGTTCCAGTAATCTCGTCCTCAGGAACGTTTCCCTCGAAATTGAGGAGGGCGAGTTTGTTCTATTGGTTGGTAGGACTGGTTCTGGGAAATCCACATTATTGAATGTGATTAATGGTGTTATACCTAACATAGTAAGTGCCTCGGTTAGGGGGTCAATAAGCGTGGCTGATCGTGATCCAAGAAAGACCCCTGTGCATGAAATGGCCACAATAGTTGGTACGGTATACCAAGTGCCAGAGAGCCAAATATTCTCGCTAATTGTGGATGACGATGTAGCCTTTGGTCTTGAAAATAGGGCTATGGACCCTAATGAGATTAGGCGTAGGGTTGTTGAATCACTGGGTTTAGTTAATCTTGTCCATAAGATGAGGCATCCAACCTTCCTCCTCAGTGGTGGTGAGAAGCAAAGGTTGGTTATTGCTGGTGTTCTCGCTGTAAGACCGAGGATCCTAATACTTGATGAACCAACATCGATGCTGGATTCCATGGGTGCAGAGAGCATCTTCGGTCTTGTTAAGAAGTTGAATGATGAAGGATTGACCATTATAATGAGCGAGCATAGGGTGGAGAGAGTTATCGGTATGGTGGATAGGGTTATTGGTCTTAAGGATGGCACGATATACGTAGATGATGAGCCACATAGGGCTGTGGCTAAAGAGCTACCAAAGCTTGGTATTGAGGAACCTCAGGTAACCACGTTATACAGGATGATCAATAAGAATGCAGAGTATTATCCAATCTCTGTTGATGAGTTCATGGAGTTAGGCGTGGCTAATAGAATTGATGTAATTGATAAGGTTGATGATGGTGTTGGCGAAGATGCGATACTTGTAAGTAACGTACACTTCACATACCCAGGTGGCGTTCAGGAGGTTTTGAAGGGTGTAAATCTGGCCATTAGGGATGGGGAGGTTGTAAGTGTAATCGGTCCCAATGGATCGGGTAAATCAACACTGATGTATTTATTGGCGGGTATCTATAAACCAAGCAGTGGTTCCATAAAAATCCTTGGTTATGACTCAACAAGACTCGTTGGTAAGGAAAGGACTGGGTTAATTGGTTATGTATTTCAGGACCCAGATCAAATGCTCTTATCAAGCACTGTTAAGGGTGAGCTCGAATTCACCCTAAGGCTGTCTGGTATTCATGGGAGGGTGGCTGAGGAGAGAGTGAAAAGGATAAGCGGTTACCTTGGCATTAATGATCTACTAGGCCAAAGCCCGCATAAGTTATCTGTTGGTCAGAGGAGGCTGGTGAGTGTTGCCTCGGTCCTTGTGGCTGAGCCACGCATATTAATTCTTGATGAGCCAACTAGAGGCCTTGATAATGAGACCAGTACATCATTAATGGACTTACTCCTGACAATTAAGAAGGAGAGAGGTATAACACTCATAATGGTGACGCACAACATGAGGCAGGTTGGTGAGTATAGCGATAGGGTCTTTGTAATGTATGATGGCAATGTGGTATTTAGTGGGACGCCGGAGATTGTTTTTGAGGAGTCACATAGGCATCCTGAGTGGGGGGTATCGCCACCACAGGTTTTTGAGGTTACACGTAGGATTAATAAGCCCACAGCAAGTATTAGGAGGGTGAGGGTTCATGCAGCCTAGCCCAATAATTGGACAGGTGCTCTATAACCCTATCGTTAATTGGACAATAACCCTAATAATGCTGCTTTACGGACCTGCCCTCGTTATCTACCTAATATTCAGGTTAATAGGTTTCCAGGGCTATATGTCGTTGTTTAGGTTCATAGAGGGTAAATCGGTAATATATAGGTTAGATCCTAGGGTCAAGATCCTATTATCGATAGTGATCACCACGGTTGCCGCAATAACGATTTGGTGGATTTCGGCAATAATTTTTATTGCTGTCATGGCATTATACTCATTATTGAGCAACATTAGGGAGAAGCTCAGGATAGCTGTACCACTTATCTTAGCCTCATTCATAGGAACCGCTTGGACAGAATCCATGTTCACACCATACTCATACCTACAGGTTATATTTCACCATGTAACCTTCCTCTACGTGCTTCCACGATCCCTAGCAATCTTCGGTGTTACCCAGGGTAGTGGTTCCTTCTATGTTCCATACCTGGGTTATGTAAATAATCCAGTGGGTATTACCTGGGAGGGCATTATCTATGGTCTCCAGATAACCTTCAGGGCCGTGGCAGCAATAGCCTCTGGTTTACTGCTAATATTCAGCACACCACCCTCGGACATACTCAGATCTCTCGAGAAGAGTGGTTTACCCATTGAACTTGGTTTCACATTATTACTTGCCGTAAGTTCTGTACCAAAGGTTCTCGAGAACTCCATGGTTGTACTCAACTCCCTAAAGGCTAGGGGTGTTGATTTTAGACCAAGGAGTAGGAATCCCATAGCGTTCATTAGGGAATCGTTATTCATAATAAGGGTGGTTATCATGGCCCTCATTGGTATTGTAACACTAACACTTAGGGATGCCAGGCAAATAGCTATTGCAGCCGACTTAAGGGCCTTTAGGGCGTTTAGGAAGAGGACGTATTATAAGGACATTAGAATGACTAGAATGGACTACGTAATACTAGCATTCCTAATAGCCCTATTGATTGCGGGCATCTACATATCTGGGTTGCCGGGCATGGGGGCTGTGCCCTACAACCCATAGGTTAGGCATTCACGATAAGCAAACGACAAACCTCGCCTTTCATGGCGGGGTTACCCCACTGCATGGGTTCTTATGACGATGGTTTTTAAACTCAATCCTAGGTAGGATGTTCAGTACCTCCCTTGGTCAACTCTCAAGAGATGAGAAGTAGGGGCTGATTCCCCCCGCAATACCAAGGGAGGGAACCAGAGTAACCCCGATCAAAGCGGGGTGATCCCCAAGACCCCAGGAAAAACCCCACCATCAAGGACGGGGAAGGGGTCAGTACCCAGCCTGTTCAAGTAATGTCTAGGCGCTTTATTAATTTAGAACACCAAGACTTGGTAGCCGTTGTTTATGAATTTTGATGTGTATTCGTGGTGTTCTTCATCTCCGATTAGCCTAATTTTTAGGGCCGTTAACTTATCCTTAATGTTGAGGTGGGGTGGTGATGCGCAGTAGCCGCAGACACCATAAATTACCCCCTCCCTCTGCGCCACCTCATACGCAGGCCTCAAACCCTTATACGGACTATCAGCTATCGGTACCCTAGACCCAAGCCCATCAAAATAAACCACAACATCATAACCAGCCCTCTTATTCCGTAGGTTATCTATGTAGTTCCTTATTAATTGACCTGATACAATAATAAACGTGAGTGCTATTAAATGAATTGCAAGTGATGGTAAGGATGGTGGTGGTAAAAACACAATAACAATACTCATGGCTAGGGCTCAGCTACGTTGGGTATAGAATTGGTATCATTGACTTAGCCCTAGGCAATACAAGCGCATCCCTTGTACTACTTAAGGAGGTGCCTAGGCATACCTTAACAACCTATGTAATTAATACATCTAGATTGAGTGAGGTAGTTAACGTGGTGTTCACGGAACACGGGCCAATATACCTAGTGCCATCGAGTCGTGGTGATTTAACCTTGGTGAGTAGTTATGGTGGTTTGGCTAAGTGCTAGTGTCGCTTAAGCACGAGTAATGTTTATATATTCAGTATAATGCATATTAAGTTAAAATGCATGTTGACAGTTACGGCGTATTAAACGGATTAGTGAGGATATCTATATTATTAAGTAGGAGCGGTGAGTACGTTTACTGGGTTGATGAGCCTAAGTTAAGCGATTCCGAAGAGGAGTTAATTACGAGGATTAGGAATGAACTTAATAAGTCATTAAGCCTTAGGAGTATCCCATCCATTGATAACTACAGTGATGTTAAGAAGTACGTGAGGGAGAATGCTGAGTCCTTACTTAGGCGTTATATCCAAGATACTGACTCTGAATCCCTTAATAAGGTGATGTACTACATCTTAAGGGATACCGTTGGGTTTGGCCCACTGGAGCCCCTCATCAATGATCCAAGGGTCGAGGATGTGCATGTCAATGGCCCTGGTAGAAGTGTCTTCGTTTGGCATAATAAGTACGGCCACATTAAAACCAACATAATTATTAAGGGTGAGGAGCTTGATAGGCTAGTAACCCTACTATCCCAGAGAATAAGGAGGAATCCCAGCTCAGCTAACCCGATACTAGAGGGGTTACTAATACCTGAGAACTTTAGGGTTGAACTGCTGCTAAGGGATGTATCGTCAATGGGCCCCACCTTAACCATCAGGAAGTTCAGGGAGATGCCGTTAACGGTGATAGACATGATTAAGCTAGGTACCTTAAGTAGTGAACTGGCCGCCTACCTATGGCTTATGCTTGACTACGGCAAGAGCATGCTGATAATAGGGCCCACTGGGGCTGGTAAGACAACCCTACTGAACGCACTCCTTTTCCTCATTAGGAATGGGCATAGGATAATAACCATAGAGGATGCCAGGGAACTATACCTACTGCACGACCACTGGGTCCCCTTAATCTCAAGGACTTCAGAAACCCCAGGAGTCGCCAATGTTGACCTTTACGACTTGATTAAGGTCTCCATGAGGCTTAGGCCAGATTACATAGTAGTGGGTGAGTTGAGGGGTGAGGAGGCGTACGTGTTCTTCCAAGGGTTGGCTAGTGGGCATACGGGCTTATCAACACTACACGCCAGCACTGCTGAATTAGCCTTCAGGAGACTCATATCTAAGCCCATGGAAATACCCCCAACCCTACTGGCATCGCTGGGCGTTGTTATTCAGATAAACATAGTAACCACGGGTAGGGATGAAATTGTTAGGAGAGTTGTCAGAGTTGAGGAGGTTGTCGACGTGCAGGAGGATAGACCAGTCCTGAACAGGGTTTTTGAGTGGAGGAGGGATGAGGATAAGGTAGTTAAGGTTAACGAATCAATGCTAATTAATAGGGTAGTTGAGGAGTACGCTTTACCAATGGAGAAGGTTAAGGCTGAGTTAGATAGGAGGAAGAGGTTCATTGAGCTTATGGTTAAGAACAACGCCGCAAGTCCAAGCGCCGTCTTCGAGCTAATAAACAAGTATCACACAGACCCCGAGTCAGCCTTTAAGGCCATGGAGGGTTCTAGTGGATAAATATGGCTATCGCAAATGTCATTAAGGCGCTTAATAGGTGGATCAATGACTACTTCGAGCGCATCAGCATGATGACCGGCTATGCTGTGCAGCCCAGCTTCATTAAATTCACCATCCTATCAATGATCGGGTTATCATCAGTATCGCTGGTGCTAGCTCTATTAAGCATTAGGTTAGTGCCTAAGTTAACAATACTCTTCGCCCTAATTGAAATAGTCTCACTGCTTATGATAACCATGTTGGGCATTTACCTAGTGGCTAAGGTAAGGTCAAGGGCTGGGAAGTTTGAAAAAGCCATAGTGACAATACTACTGACCATAATACCCTTACTTGCCAGTGGTGAACCACTGGTTAACGTCATTAATCAGCTAACAATGGTTAGGATGGATCCTGAGGTTGTGAGTGAGTTTAGGAGGATAGTTGCTGAGGTTTACGGCGGCTTCGATATTGTTAATGTGATTAGGAGGAGCATTAATAGGGTACCTTCAAGGACGTACAGCGACGTTATGAGCATAATAACTGAGTCGTACGGCATCAGCAGCAACATAGCTGATATACTAATGCTTAAACTAGACTCAATAATCAGGAGAGAGCAGTCAACCTTTAAGTCAAGGGTGCAGACACTATCACTAATGATGGAGATATACCTAGTTTCAGTTCAACTACTCCCACTACTACTCATAATACTAGCCATTTCACTATCACCCCTTGGCTCATTCCCAATAAACCCAACAGCATTAATATTACTACTTTTCCTAGTTTACATGCCAATCACAGGTATGGTATTCTACGTGGTGATGAGCGGGCTTACTGATTAGGCTTAATTCAGGCCCTAACCAGCAGGACACTAAATCGAGGGAAATATGCGCCGGCATGGATGGTAAAGCATAAATACTTGACCTAAGCGCTATTGTCCATGGCCTACTGGGGTGTGTTAGCGGCGTTACTGTTCCTGGTATTCATAGGACTTGTCGTGGATGGTTTAGTGTTGTTCATCAGGAGGATAATCAAGGTTAGGTTAACGAACCCGGTCAAGGTCATGAGGTTCGAGGCTGGTAATGTACCTGTTGGGCCTGTGAGGAGTATATTACCTATGCAGTACGTGGGCTTCCTATTAATGTTCCTCTCAGTGGAACCAGTCACGGCACTCCTGTTAACATTATCAATAGGCTTCACAGGTTTTAGCCTAGGCTATGCATTACTCTTCATAGTATTCCTAGTTACCTACTCACCGTTAATATACGTGGCCTATAGTGACGTTAAGTACATGGCCTATGAGGCTCCTCGTAGGGTTATTTTAAACGGAAGAACCGAATAGTAATTTTTAAAAATATAACAAGTTCAACAGTTCGTGAGGGATTATGGGTGATACGGGTGTCAATACATTAAAGATAACGTTAAAATCCATTGGGATAGACATTAAGCTGCTCCCTGACTCATGGGCCAGCTGGGGCACCAAGTTCTCCATATGGCCAGCCCACCTAGTCACGGCCTGCTGTGGTGTTGAGTTTGCCCATACGTCAGCCCCTGGTTATGATGCGGAGAGGTGGGGGTTCCTACCCATATTCGGCCCGAGACAAACTAATGCGATAGTAATTGAGGGTACCGTGACCAGGAAGATGGCTAAGGTGGTTAAGGTGGCCTATGAGCAGATGCCCTACCCAAAGTTCGTCATAGCCATGGGTTCCTGCGCAATGGAGGGTGGTGTCTTCTGGAACTCATATCACGTCGTTAGGGTTAGCGATATTGTACCCGTTGATGCCTGGGTCATGGGTTGCCCGCCAACCCCTGAGGCTGTTATTAGGGCCATTAGGATGGTTCAAGATAAAATTGAGGGTAAAGAGGTTAAGCCGAACATTAGGCCCAGTCAATTCGACCTAACAAAGCTTAAACCAGATAAACCCCAAAGACCCCCGAACCCGCCACATAGGATTGAATTTGAGCTTATTAAGGACATTAATGTCTGCAAGCCGATGCCCAATGTTAAGTGGGAGTTAGGCCAAAAGCTGGTGGATGGGTTTAAATCAACCTTAGGCAATGGTGCTAAGAACGCCGTGGTTAGGAATGTCAATGACCTATGCATAACGCTTGACGGCGCGAGTAGGCTTAAGGAGGCTGTGGAGTCAGCCTTTAAACTGGGCTTTGACCACGTTAAGTCCATAAACGTCATAGACCTCATTAACGCTGGCGTCTTTAGGATGGAGTACGTGCTTGGCTCATACATGAATAAGGAGCTCATGCCAGTGCTATTGACCATATACTTCGATGTGCCTAGAGATGAGGCTAAGGTGCCGTCAATAATTGACCTATATCCTGGGGCTGATTACCAGGAGAGGGAACTCTACGACCTATTTGGCGTGTGGTTTGAGGGTAACCCATGGATGGGTAGTAACTTCCTGCTAGACCCAGATACACCAGTTAAGTACCCGCTTAGGAAGGAGTACAGGATACCGTCACTAAAGGGTGTTGTGGTTGAGAGGTGATGGTGATGAGTGAGCGTGAGGTCTCCATAAACGTACCCATGGAGTTACCCACTGAGGTTAAGTCACTTTTCCTACCGATCCCTAAGAATATGGTTGAGGAGGTCTACAGGTCAGACGAGTACCTAGTCCTAATCGGCCCAGCCCACCCGGGTAGTGGGCACATGAGGATAATCCTGAGGCTGAAGGGCGACTACATAGTTGAGGCCATTCCTGACCCAGGTTATGTACATAGGGCTGTGGAGAAGTTGGCTGAAACAAGGCTATTTGTCCATAATATACCACTCGTGGAGCGTCCAACAATAGCTGAATCATCCATAATGGATCATGGTTACGTTAGGGCAATAGAGGAGTTGGGTCAACTAGACGTCCCACCCAGGGCGCAGTACCTGAGGGTCATAATGGATGAGTTGAGTAGGATAGGTGACCACCTTTACGATACAGGCATTTTAGCCGTCTTCCTTGGCCACTCCACAGGTTACATGTGGGGTTTTGGGCTTAGGGAATTCATAGTCGATGCCTTAGCCAGGATGACGGGGGCTAGGATAACCGTATCCTTCGTTATACCAAGCGGTGTGAGGTGGGATGTACACCCAGACACCTTAAGGTACATATATAACATGACCTTCTTCATAGAGAAGAAGATTGATGAGTTGGGGACCATATTCACTAAGAACCCCGTCACCGTGAGCAGGATGAAGGGTGTAGGCGTGTTAACCAAGGATGAGTGCATAAGGTTCGGCGCCGTTGGCCCATTCCTAAGGGCATGCGGTGTTGAGTATGACAATAGGAAGGTTAGGCCCTACGCAGTCTACGATCAACTGGAGTGGGAGGTTCCAGTGGCCGATGAAGGTGACGCATACTCAAGGTTCCTCGTTAGGGTTGAGGAGATTAGGCAAAGCCTAAACATAATAAGGCAGGCCGTGAAGAACATACCCGAGGGGCCTGTGATAGGCAGTAAGTTAATGGCCAGGGTGCCGCCGAAGGAGAGGGAGAGGGTGGCTAAGGATATTAGGAATTACCTCTTTAGGCTCCTAATAGGCCTAACGCTACCTGAGGGTGAGGCAACAACGTTAACCGAGGCGGCGAGGGGTACATTGCTCTACTCCCTGGTCAGTGATGGAAAGTCTAATGTGCCTTATAGGCTTAGGATGATTACCCCATCCTGGTACAACCTAAGGCCATTCATGGAGAGCCTGAAGGGCTATAGGTTAATGGACCTACCCGCAATATATGGGTCATGGGGCTACTTCCCACCTGAGGCTGATAGGTAACGATTAAACTTAAAAAAGACTAATAACCAGCGCCCCCTATGACCATTGAAAGGACGCTTGTGATAGTTAAACCTGATGGGGTTAAGAGGGGGTTGATTGGGGAGGTTATTTCAAGGCTTGAGAGGGTTGGCTTGAAAATAGTAGCCATGAAGATGGCTTGGGCTAGTAGGGAGCAGATTGAGGGCTTCTACCCAAGTAGCCCTGATTGGTTTAAGAGCGTGGGTAATAAGACCCTGGGTAGCTATAAGGAGATGGGCATTGACCCTAAGGCTGAATTGGGTACAGATGACCCGGTGGAGATTGGTAGACTTGTTAAGAAGTGGCTGGTGGACTACATGACAGAGTCCCCAATAGTGCTAATGGTGGTTGAGGGTAATCATGCCGTTGAGGTGGTTAGGAAGCTGGTTGGTAGCACACTACCCTATAAGGCTGAGCCGGGTACTATAAGGGGTGACTACTCGGTGGATAGCCCAGACTTGGCTAATAGGGAGAAGAGGGCCATAAGGAACATTGTGCATGCCAGTGATAGCCCTGAGGAGGCCGGGAGGGAAATAGGGTACTGGTTTAGGGAAAATGAAATATACGAATATTGAGTAGGCCCTGTATGACCCCTTCCCCGCCTTGTAGGGCGGGGACGCCTTGGGGGTCTTGGAGGTTACCCCCTTTAGTGGGGGCTACTAAACACCCTAGCAAAGTTGTGATTAATCAACGTTACCTATGCCCAAAGACAGGCTTAGGCTTATACGGCTCCTCAAGGTACTTAATCTCATCGTCGGTTAGCTTAATCTCCAATGCACCAACAGCCTCCTCAACATGCTCAGGCTTAGTGGTTCCTATTATGGGCGCCGTGACGCCCTTATGCAGTAGCCAGGCGTAGGCTATTTGTGTTGGCGTGGCGCCCTTATTCTTGGCCACCTCAATAACCCTCCTAAGTATCTCAGCGTTTTCAGGGGGCTCAACGTAGATCCTATAGTCACCTGTACCTGGCCTAACCCTGGTCTCTGTTTCAGGGACGACTATCTTACCATCCTTATAGTACTTACCGCTTAATATGCCGGCCGCCGTCGGGCTCCAGGGTATTATACCTATGCCGTGTGCCTTACAGAAGGGTATCATCTCCCTCTCCTCCTCCCTGTAAAGCAAGTTGTACACGTTCTGCATGCTGATGAACTTCTCGTAACCCTTCATCTCAGCTATGAATATAGCCTTGGCGAATTGCCACGTCCACATACTCGAGGCTCCAATGTATCTAACCAGGCCTTGGTGAACTAAGTCGGTTAATGCGGATAGGGTCTCCTCAATGGGTGTTTCATAGTCCCACCTATGAATCTGGTATAGGTCTATGTAATCAGTCTTAAGTCTCCTCAACGATTCACGGGCCTGCCACATAACATGCTTACGGGACAAGCCACGGTCATTTGGCCCATTCCCCATTTGACCATAGACCTTGGTGGCTATCACCACGTCCTCCCTCATACCCTTAACCAACTCACCCACAATCTCCTCGCTCCTCCCCCTTGAGTAAACATTGGCTGTGTCTATGCAGTTTATGCCTAGGTCCCATGCCTTCTTCCAAACCTTCACGGCCCCATCAAGTTCAACCATCCATGGTGCGGTATTGCCGAACTGCATGGCGCCGAGGCATATTCTTGAGATTTTCAAACCGGAGTTACCCAGGTTAACGTATTCCATAACCCGTCACTCAGCTCGCAGTACCTACTTTTTAAACGTTGAGGATATGGTTATTTAGCTGTGAAATTAACAGTGGTGAATCATTAATGTGAGTCAATGCTTAAAAACCTTTAATCAAACATTCAAGACACATGAGGTGCATAACGACCAGGAGCCAACTGGCATTGCTGTTGGCAATCGTCATCCTAATTTCACTAAGCGCAATCACCATGGCTAGTAATGCGGTTATTTGGTCTGTTCAGGTCCCTTACCTCGGCTCAAATGGCCTACCCCATGACTTCACTTACTTTAAAGCAATTAAGGAGCTTGGGTACAACACAGTTTTCCTAACCGTTCCCTGGGGTTCGGTTGAGTATGGACCTAATGAGTATGACTTTAAGGTGCTTGACACTTACATGAACTACACCAGGACACTTGGCCTCAACGTAATCCTGGTGTTCTTCTACTCCGTATCAGCCGCCAGCGGTGACCCAAACCCAATACCAACCTGGCTATTGACCAATGGTGAACTGGAGGTTAACCCATATGGTGACCCTCAGTTACCGCCTGCATTGGCGTGGTGGAACATGACGGATAGGCGGTATTACTTTGATTTCATTAAAACCGTGGTTAGCAGGTATGTTAATTACTCAAACTTCCTAGGCGTACTAATTGACTATGGGTGGCTTGATGATGACTGGGGCCCTGGGGTAGGAGGCTTACCCACTGGTTACGCCAAGAGTGATGTAGCAATGTTTAGGTTATATCTGAATAGGACGTATGGCGGTAACATTACCGCGCTTAACCTGCAGTGGCACACGGCATATAGGAGCTTTAACGATGTAACACCATCATTACCCTTCATGGGTAATTGGCCCTACTTCCAGTTATTCAGGGTCTGGAGTATTAATGAAACCTACAGTGAGTTATTCGGCATGATTAGGAGTATCATAGGACCCGATAGGATGCTCCTGTTCTACTGGGGTGGCTCAATTGATGACATATATGGTCTTCAAATGCCTGAATTATACTTCCAACTGGCGAGGAAGTATAACGTAACCATAGTACTTGACGACGCTGACCACACCAAGTTCGCAATCTTCTTCAGTAACCTAGCCAGCGTCTATGGAGTTCATTTAATGATGGAATGGACACCTGTACCCAGCACCAGTGCGTACTACGGCAGGTATGTATCCCACATAATGCTCGGTTACCCATGGCTCATGGGTGGTGATTACTACGTATTTATCAGGAGTTTAGGTTGGTTTTGGCCAACAACCCAGTTAAACGCCATGGCGGCTGAGGTATATAGGCTAATTAACGGTAGCCGTCCAAAGACCAGTGTAGCCGTACTCTACGTAACAATGTATGGTGAAACATACAACCAGTGGAAGCACCTTGAGGATGAGACTTACTTAATATCAACAGGCCTAGTTAAGGTTGGTGATGAATATGCATACTACCCATACAACATAGTAACCGCTGATGAACTAGAGCTAGGCCTAGTTAACCTATCGAGGTACAGGTACTTAATCCTTATGGTTCCTGAATCATACATACCAAGTGGGGTCATGAGCATTATCAATAAGTAGAGGGGCAGTGGCGGCGTTCTGATACCCTACGACTCATCCTGGTTAACCACCGGTTTGGGCACGGTGTTGCCGAATATTGAGGAACCTGTCTTAACCACAAATGCCTCAGTTGAGGTGTTCCCAATAGTAAACGCCAATTCAGCCTACATATCCTTTAACGACTATGGCAATCCGATTAATGCGCTTCACGTTAATGTTAATTTAACGGCCCTTGGGTTACCTAATGGCACCTACGCCATCATTAACCTCAATGGTGGTGACCTGCTTAACATAACAAGTGACGGCATGGCCTCATTTAACCTAGGTTTCTACTACACCCAGGGTGCAGTATTAGTCGGCATAATACCCATTAAGCCAATGCACCTACTGGTTAACTTAACTAGTATAAAAGCAACCTACGGCTATAATGGTGGTGTTTTTAAAGTAAGCCTAAGTGGTATGTTGATACCGCGCCTAAGCGGCTGTAGCGCATTAGCGTTGATGCACACTAACCTGACGGAATTTGGAGCCCCATTCACCAGTGATGGGTTGGTTTATGAGTCAATAGGGGCTGGTGAGGCTAGGATTAAGGACGGCTACTTCACTGTTAACTTAACGCTCCCACTTTACCAACTCATATTCAATAGCTACACGTTGGTGCTAAACCTATATACAATGTGTAATGGGTTGATTGTGAGTGGGGAGTCCTACCAATTATCCGTTAACTTAACCTTCGCCATGTCTACCTACGGCTCAGTGCCATCAGTAACTGGGGTGGGTGTAACCAGTATGGCGCCTATATTCACCGTTAGCCCGCCATCAACCACAACAACGGTTAGCACCACTACAACCACCGTTACCTCAACAATCACCTTAATCACAACTATGGTGAAAGTAAGTACATTAACAACAACCTTAACATCGACAGTTGTAAGGTACGTATTAACTAAACAAACCACTGCAGCTCTAATAATCAGGGTTATTGTCCTGGTAATAGTGCTAGTGGTAATCTTGGGTAATGTATTTAGGCGGAGACCAGACCTGCCGCAGCCATGAGGTAACCCTAATTAAAATTACGTTGAGTGTTATTCAATAAGATAGAACCTTATTCTCAAGTTCCTGCAACTCCCTAAGTGAATACTCAACGCTCTTATTGTTGGGTAGCCTCCTTATTATTATGAATGGGAGCAGGCCTCTCTTCAACTCCTCGGTAGCTATGGCCACGGGGTCTGATGTACTCAATTCCTTGGGGTTAACTAGGGGTGGTGCACCATCCATTAGCTGCCTTGTCCTTACCGCAATTATCTTGGCAAGCTCATACTTAGTTAATCGGGGTGGGTAAGGTAATTTACCGTCCCTGATCAATGAATATAACTCATCTATTGTTGACATGTCCGTTCCCAATAAATGTATCCCCTTATAAACTTAACTCAGCATCACCCTAGTTGGAGGCTCCATCCTTTAGGGTGGTGAGGCGTTTTATTGCCCAGTGCAGTGGGATATTGTCCTTATTATCCATGAAGCTGCAGTTTGCGCATCTCATGATAAAGCAGACGGCAAGTCTCGCCCTTTATGGTTAGGTTGCCTTACTGCGTGAGTCTCATGGCGGTGGATTTATGAAGCCTAGTTGAAGTATCTAGCAGTCTCAGAGAAAGCAGAGTAACTCAAAACCCCCAAGGAAACCCCACCCCTCAAGAGCGAGAAACCGCCAGCTAACCTAAAGCTAAAAACTGTAAATGTGGCTGTTTCGGTTTTCATGATTATTTGTGGCATTTATTTTCGTTGATGACCAATCCCAGTTGGATTTATAAACCCGACCTAACATTTTTACTAGTTACCCTGGGTTCTCGAGATCCGTAGTGGCAAGGAACCCTAGGCGACTAGTGGGGAGCCGCTGCGGTGAGGGGACCCAGGGAGACCGTCGAGAAGCAGACGGTGGAGACAACAAGCCCCCACCGCCTCCAGAGAGACGGTAAGTATTAAAGGGGGTTATAGCCTTCATTTTGTGGAGGATTTACGAAGATGCGTATTACTGGACATGGTTAGGATGCTTAATGGGTCATGCAGTATAGATAAGCTGGCGCTCTTAATGTACATGGTGGATAAGCTAAGCGGCTACTTCATATTCAACTGGAGCATCGAGGATTACATGCCAATCAGCCAAGACTTCCTGGACACCATCGAGAACCTGAGGAGGGGTGGTTACCTGGATGTTAACAATGGGAGGGTGACTATAACCACCCTCCCATTTGATGTATCAACCTGTGGCAATAACTGGCTTTACAGCAGGTTGATTAGCTATGTTAGTGAGGTGGTGAGTAGGTATAGAGATAAGGATGTGCATGAGCTACTGAGTGAAATCATAGACATTGTTATTTAGCGGCCACACAATCCCATTTACACCACCTTAGCGGTGTACCCTGAATTTTAAGGTGTATTCCAACGGTGGTTAATGTGTGGTGGCTAAGAAACACTTAAAACCAGTCACCTACCATCGCTACCTGATGGGTAAGGTTAGGCCAGCTTACATAAAGAGGGTTGGGAGGGCGCTAATGGAGCAGTACCCGGATAGGTTTAGTGATGATTTTGAGCATAATAAGCAGGTAGTGGGGCAGCTGGTTGAGGGGGCTTCTAAGAGGGTGAGGAATAGGATAGCGGGCTACATAACGTCACAGGTCAAGAGACTTAAGGAGGCTAGTGAGGAAGGTGAGGAAAGTGTAAAAACCAGTGAAGAGGGTGGTTCCTGATGGTTCTACAGAAGGGTGACTATATACTACTGGACTACACCATTCAGACGAAGGATGATGGTAAGGTGATTGAGACAACTATTGAGGAGAAGGCTAAGGAGGCCAATATCTACGACCCCAACCAAACCTACGGACCAAGGCTAATAGTGCTTGGTGAGACAAAAATCTTCGAACCTCTGGAGGAGGCGCTGCTCAAGAGCGATGAAGGGTCTGAGGTAACTGTGGAGGTGCCACCTGAGAAGGCCTTTGGGGTTAGGGACCAGGGCAAGGTTAAGGTGGTTTCGATTAGGGAATTCTACAGGGCTGGTAAGTTGCCTAGGGTTGGCGATATAGTGGAGTACAATAACCAGAGGGCTAGGGTTGTGTCCGTATCCAGCGGCAGGGTTGTACTAGACCTCAACCACCCACTGGCTGGGAGGACCATAATTGTCAACGCTAAGGTTGTTAAGAGACTTGTAAGTGATGATGATAAGATTAGGGAGATTGTTAGGCAGTACTTACCCAGGCTGGACGCCAGCAAGATCGAGGCTAAGCACGAGAACGGCCAAATAACCATTAAACTACCCCCCGAGGTCCTATTCATAGAGGGAATCGGGACCATTAAGTTCAGGGTAGCTGAGGAACTGGCGCAAAGGTTCTCTGACGCCAAGAAGATAATTTACGTGGAGGAGCTTGAGGTTTCAAGGGAGGAACAGCAGGCAACCCAAGCGCAACCCCAACAAGCCCAAGCAACACCCCAGGCGCAGCAGGTGGAGGGTCAGGCTCAGACTCAAGGTGGTTCAGGTGGACAGGGCTAGTAATCAACGTGGAGTCTTAACAACGGGTACAACAACAGTTGGCATTGTGACTAAGGAGGGGGTTGTGTTAGCGACTGATAGGAGGGTTACGGCTGGTTATTACATAGCCCACAGGAAGGGTAAGAAGATTTGGAAGATTGACAACCACGTGGCTGCAACCATGAGCGGCGCCGTTGCAGATGTCCAAATGATACTTAATGAACTAACCCACTTAGCCATGGATTACAAGATAAACCACCAAACCCCAATACCAATTAGAACCCTCGCCAACTATGCCTCAGTCATCATGTTTTACAGTAGGCCAATGATATACATAGCGCACATGATAATAGGTGGCGTGGATGGAGAGGAGGGGCCAGTCCTATACGCCGTTGACTGGTACGGTAGCTTCACCAGGGAGGATAGGTTCATGTCAACTGGTAGCGGTTCCCCAACAGCCTTTGGCGTACTTGAAGATGGGTATAGGAATGACATAACACTTAGTGATGCCGTTAAGCTAGCCATTAGGGCTGTGAAGGCTGCAATGCTCCATGACCCAGGCAGTGGTGAAGGGGTAGATGTAATTACCATAACTAAGGAATCCGGCTACAGCGAAGTCCAGGTTTAAGGCAAGATTTAATAAATATAATTACCTCATGCAGCATTCATGATGGTGAACTAATCACATACATATAGACCCCAGGAGCTAAATTTAATATTAAGCACCCATAAGGTTGTGGGGAAGGGGTGAGAAACCCTAGTGGCCACTTCATCAATATGCTTGCTTAACTCCCTATTAGTGTAGTTTAGGAAGAAGGCGTGGTTCAGGGGTATGCCAAGCACAAAGGCCCCATTAGCTTCGGCAATCCATATTGTTGCTTAAAAATCACGTACACTCTACATTGAAGGCGTATTCGTTGTCCATGCCTGTAAAAGCTTATTAACAGGTTCATTAATGTACACGGGTATAGCCATGACCGAGGATTACAGGGCACCCATAGTGGTGGTTGTGGGGCACGTGGATGTAGGAAAGACACTACTGCTAGATAAGATTAGGAACACCATGGTAGCCTATAGGGAGCCGGGCATGATAACACAGCACATTGGCCTATCCTACCTACCATGGCCATCCATTGAGAAGTATGCGGCACCACTGATTGAGAGGTATAGGCTTAAGGGTAAGGTTTGGGTTAAGGGCTTCCTAATGGTTGATACCCCAGGGCATGCGGCATTCTCAAACCTTAGGCGTAGGGGGGGATCAGTGGCTGACTTGGCTATACTCGTGATTGACTTAACAAGGGGTTTCGAGGAACAGACGTATGAAAGCCTAGTCCTACTTAAAAGCAGGAACATACCCTTCGTGGTGGCCGCTAATAAAGTTGACAGGATATACGGGTGGAAGCCAATCCCCAACGCGTCCATACTGGACTCGTATAAGGCCCAGGGTGAGGATGTACAAGGTAGGCTTGAGGATGCCTTAGTCAGGATAATTGAGGAGTTCAATAGGCAGGGTTTTGAGGCTGAGAGGTTTGACAGGGTTAGCGACTTTAATAGGCAAGTACCCATAGTACCCACCAGTGCAGTCACCGGGGAAGGCATCCCGGACCTGTTAGTCCTAATGGCTGGGTTAACCCAGAGGCTCGTTAAGGATAGGTTAAGGGTTAGTTATGGGCCTGGTAAGGGTGTCGCCATGGAGGTTAAGGAGGAGAAGGGGCTAGGCACAACCATGGACATGGTACTGTACGACGGCGTAGTTAAGAGGGGTGACACCCTAGTGGCCATGGGCCTAAATGGACCTGTGCTAACCAAGGTCAGGCTGATGGTAATGCCCAAGCCCCTTGACGAGATGAGGGACCCGGAGGACAGGTACATGCACGTTGATGAGGTTAAGGCAGCGGCAGGCGTTAAGATAGTGGCTGATGGCTTAGAGGAGGTTGTCCCAGGGTCACCGGTCTACGTAGTCTACGGCGACCCCAAGCCCTACATTGATGAGGTTGTGAAGGATGCAGCATCCATTAGGATTGAGACTGATCAGGTCGGTGTTGTGGCTAAGGCGGATACGCTAGGTACCCTTGAGGCCATGGTGCTTTACCTAAGGTCACAGGGCATACCAGTCAGGAAGGCTGACATCGGCTCAGTCACAAGGAGGGATGTTATCGACGCATCGGTGGTTAGGAGGAAAAACCCACTATACGGTGTAATCCTAGCCTTCAACGTCAAGGTCCCTAAGGAGGTTGAGGATGAGGCTAAGGTTCAGTTAGTCACAATATTCCAAAACAACATACTATACAGACTCGTTGAGGAATTCACTAAGTGGTTTAATGAGGAGAAGAGTAGGCTCATTGAAAGTGAACTAAGCAAGTACATACGGCCAGGCAAAGTGACGATAATACCGGGCTATGTATTTAGAAGGAGTAACCCAGCCATAGTCGGTGTGGAGGTTCTCGGTGGCTTAATTAAACCTGGGTACAGGCTGGTTAAGGCAAATGGGAGGGAGGTTGGGGTTATAATGCAGATCCAGGATAGGGGTAAGCCAATCCAAGTGGCTAAGAAGGGCATGAGCGTGGCAATATCCATAGAGGGTAATGTAATGGTTGGCAGGCACATTAAGGAGGGTGAGGTGCTCTACGTCAACGTCCCTGTTGAGCACGCAGCCAAATTGATAATGCAGTATAAGGATTACTTAAGCAGCGACGAGATTGAGGTTCTTGAGGAGTTCATGAAGCTTAGAAGCTCCTGGAAAACTAGTCAATAAGCCCCTCCTCCCTAAGCCTATTAATTATGAACCTTTGAACACCCCAAGGATCCTTAACATCCCATAGCCTAACACCGTAACCACCACCCATTATCAAGACCTGCGAGTGGCTCCTTGACGTTGTCACCAATATGACTGATCCACACTTAAATAACCTAGCCAATGGCCCCTGTGAGACGTACACGTCCTCAATTTCCCAATACCTCAATTTAATACCACCCCTGATTGGGACCTTAACCTCAACACCATCATTAGTGATGATGTATACATGTAACCACTTGTAAGTCGCGTATATGAGCACCATTAACCAGTAAATTGCTGTAAATATTATAAGCGCTTCAACTTTACTTAAGTCAAGGAAGGGTAGAAGAATGAGTAACGGTACCCAAGCCTTAATGACGGTCTTAGAAACCACGGGCCTAAGGTTAAACCCATCACTTTGGGTTGGGTGGGGACTACCTTTAATACTCATCGTGCTCGCCCTTAACAAGAATAAGGCTTGCTATTATTTATCATCTCTTCACGTATAGCCAGCATGCTACGTGTATGCCCTTCTTGACCTCTATCATTGGTGGCTCCTCCCTACGGCAAATATCCATGGCAAACGGACACCTAGGATGAAACCTACAACCACTAGGCGGGTTAATTAAACTACCAACCTCACCCGTCGGCGGCTTTAGGTCTCTCTTACCCACATCAGGTACCGACTCTATGAGGGCCCGGGTGTATGGGTGATTAGGCTCCTTTAACACTTGGCCAGTCTCCCCGGACTCAACTATCTTACCCATGTACATGACCATGATCTTATCACTGAGGTACCTGGCCACGGCTATGTTATGGGTTATCAACAAGTACGTTAACTTATGCTTAACCTGAAGCTCGGCGAGTAGGTTAAGCACCTGCGATTGGGTGGATACATCCAGGGCTGAGGTTGGCTCATCAAGCACAATGAAGTCTGGGTTACTTATTATAGCTCTAGCCACAGCAACCCTCTGCCTCTGCCCACCACTCAAGTCGCTTGGCCTCCTCTCAGCCAGTGAGTGCTCAAGCCCAACCTCATCCATTATCTCATAAACCATTTCATTAACCTTAGCCCTATTAACACCCCTAGCCACCAGCGGCTCCGCTATAATGTCCCTAATCTTCATCCTGGGGTCTAGGCTTGAATACGGGTCCTGGAAGACCATTTGAACCCTACTCCTAAACCTCCTAAGTGCACCACCTTTAAGTGACGTTACGTTAATGCCATCAAAGATTATCTTACCTGCGGTGGGCTTTTCAAGGGTTGTCAGTAACCTACCTAGGGTTGTCTTACCACTGCCACTCTCACCCACCAATGCAGTCGTCAACGACCTATCTATGGTTATGTTGACGTTGTCAACAGCCCTAACGTAAACGGGCCTCTCCCTAAATAACCTTTCTAATAAGCCATACTTCTTGGCAAGGAACCACTTAGTCAACCCCTCAGTCCTAATCAGCACGTCAGGCATATAGGTGACACCTCACCCTTCTATCATCAACAACCTTAAGTTGAGGAGGCACTTTAATACACGTGTCGGTGGCATACGGGCACCTTGGGTGGAACCTGCAGCCACTGGGTGGGTTAATTAGGCTCGGCACCGATCCACCTACCATGGGTAACTTACCCTCGTACTTACTTATCCTTGGTATGCTATTCAAAAGCCCCTGAGTGTATGGGTGATACGGCTTAGTAACCACATTCTCCATCTTACCCTCCTCAACTATTTGACCAGCATACATAACCATTATCCTATCCCCTATCACTGAGGCGACGGCTAAGTCATGGGTTATGAAGATTATTGATAAACCGTACTCACTCTTAAGGTCCTTAAGCAGTTTAAGTATCTGAGCTTGAACGGTTACGTCAAGAGCTGATGTTGGTTCATCAGCGATGTAAAGCTTTGGCCTCATTAATAGGCCCATGGCTATCATGACCCTTTGAATCTGGCCCCCACTCAACTGATGGGGGTACCTCTCGATGATGACCTCGGGGTCGGGTATCCTAACAATCCTTAACGCATCCACCACCTCCTTCAAGGCCCTACCCTCATCAAATGATCCCTCGCTCCTAAGCATCCTCACCCTAACGGCCTCCATTAACTGATCCTTTATTCTATACACTGGGTTAAGGCTATTAGCAGGCTCCTGGAAAACCATGAAAATCCCAGTACCCCTAATCGCCCTAAGCCTACCTTGATCAAGCTTAATTAAGTTTAAACCGTCAAAAACCACGTCACCCTTAACATACCTGGCGTTGGGTGGGAGCAGCCTACTTATGGCTAGGGCTAACGTCGACTTACCTGAACCACTCTCACCAACCACCGCAATGGACTCTCCCCTGTCTAGGGAGAAGGAGACATCGTCAAGGGCCTTAACAACCCCAAGGAGCGTCCTGTATATTACGCTTAAGCCCTTAACCTCTAATAAGGCCACTTAAGCCGACGCATAAAGCCTATTAAAAACTTTACTCCAATAATTTCATTGTAATAAAACTTAAAAACGCAATATCAATTACCGTTGCCTATGGTCTCAAGTAGAGCAAATGGGAGTCTGGGGGTGTCTAGGGGTGTTTTGGCTGCTGTGGTTGTGGCTGTTGTGGTTGTTGCTGTGGCTGGTGGTTTGGTTGGTTACTACGTTACTCACCCACCTACAAAAACCGTGACTGTTACTACATCAACTGCTACAACAGTCACAACGGCTACTACGGTTACGACGGCAACAACAGCGGTAACAACAACGGCAACAACAACCACGGCAACTGTGGCTGTGGTTACAACAACCACATCAGTCCCGTACACCGTTAAGTTAACTGCACCAACACCAAGCGAACTAATTGATGTATCTCAGGTTGCTGCACCGGATTGTTTAGACCTAGCCACCGGGTTCTATGTGCAAGATGGGCCAATATTTGCCGTTGTTTTTCAGGGTTTGGTTGGTTTTAATGGTAGCAATTACATGCAGATAGTGCCGGTTATTGCCAAGAATTGGACTACTTCGGATTATCAGCATTGGTACTTCTACATTAGGCATCATGTTTGGTTTAGTAATGGTGACCCGGTTAATGCCACGACTGTTTGGTTCAGCATCTATAGGACTATACTGATGGGTCAAGGCCCCGGTATAAGCAACTACGGTAATATACTTTACAATGTTACTGAGTCAAGTATAACCGGCTACTTCATACCATGGGGTGCCTGCCACGCCTTAGCCTACGCCACCGGTAACAATGCCTACCTTAGTAATGCCACCCTATGCGCCTATGCCTTGGCTAACGTGTTGAGTAACTTCAATATAGCTAACTCTACTATTCAGAAGATAATGAGTTACCCCAACCAGGCGATAGTCGTCATCAATCCATTCGAAGTTGAAATAACTACACTCAAGCCATACCCACTATTCCTAACTGACATAGCGGCTTGGTGGGGCTTCGTAGTCGACCCAACCTTCATTGATTCGCATGGTGGTGTGGCACCCAACTCACCTAACACTGAACTATGCACCACGCCAATGCCGGGTACTGGCCCATATGTGATTAAGAGTTATACTCCAGGTGAGGAGCTGCTCATGGTTAATAATACTAATTACTGGGTTTACTACTACTATGAGCATGGTGAGGCTGGTGAGATACCTTGGATTATTCAACCAGCACACATTAAGTACATTGACGTTAAGTACGGCTTAAGCACCACTGATAGGATTGAGGACTTCGTTAAGAACATAGCCCAAATAACCTACGTCTCAACAATAACAATGCCGGAACTCGTTAAACTATACTCAGCTGCAACTGGAATACCGTACGGCAACTGGAGCCTATACATATACAACTTCGGGCCAAGTGGTTGCGTGTTCTACCTGAGCTTCAATAACTACGTGTGGCCAACCAACAGCACTGACTTTAGGCTTGCCATTGTCCACGCCCTAAACGCCACTGCACTACTTCAGCCATACTACGCATTGGGCACGTACTGGGCCGTCACGTACGTTGGGCCCATTGCCCCCAACTTCAAGCCTTACTACAACCCAGATAACCTACCGGTGTACCAGTACAATCTGACGCTGGCTCTTCAATATCTCGTTAAGTTCCTTGATAAGTACGGCTACTACGTGGTCCTACCTAATGGTACAGCTATTGGTGATACAAGCGGCACGCAGTTACCAACCATAAACATAGTAACCATAGCGCCCATGACAACCTTCCTAAAGGAGCAGTTCGAAATTATTCAGAGTGAACTGGCTCAAATAGGTGTACCTGTATCGCTGCAGTTGGTTACGGCGTCTACGACTGATAACTGGGTTACCCCGAGTGGCACGCCTGCTATTGTTGACTTAGGTTGGTGTCCAGATTGGCCTGATCCACTGTTCCAGGAGATGTGGCCGCTGGCCAACGTTATTAACGGCGGGATTAGCGGTAACTTGGCTTGGTACAACAATAGCCTTGTGAATGAGTTAACCAATGAACTACCATTCATAACTAACTTAACGGAGCAGCTTAAGCTTGATGCTGAGGTGTATAAAATAATGTATGACCAGGCACCGTACTACTGGTTGCCGAGTGGCTTATCTTACATGATTGTTCAGCCATACGTGAAGGGCGTGATCTACAACCCATACTTAAGCTACTACTACAACACCATGTACTATGTGCCCTTCACCGCAACGTTCTACAAGACCACAACGACGACAACAACCACAAGTTAAGCAAACCCCCTTAAAACCTTAAGTTAAACTCCAGTGATTTATTACTTCTAACAATACCATGAATAAGGACTTTACCATTGAGTAAGGTTTCACTCAGCGACTCAATTTCGGTTAAGGCACCTAATAATGTTTCATCACTAACACCACTTATGCCCGCCACCACTATCAGTACATCAGTGGTGAATTCATCAACCTTAGTTAGCTCTGAGTCTCTGTATGGGTAGACATGCAGTATCTTACCATCACTTGTTGCCAACACTATCTGGTTTCTCGTTAAGGTCATTTTAGGTGAACCCAGGGGTGTGAACAACTCCCCATCAGCAGCCCTCCTTAGTACAATGTAGTCCACCTGCCCAATCTTCCTAATATCGTAAAGACCCACGGGCACCTTATACTTAACACTAACGGCATTACCAATATCAACCATTGGATTTATCCTAGGTAACCCATCACCCCTAAGAATCCTCCTAATCAAGGCCTCTTGGGCTGGCCTTTGCTTTGTTGGGTCTATGCCGAGGCGCCAGTAGAAGTTCCTGTAAAGCCTAATTAACCCATCAACCCTCAGCGACTCCAGGCTTATGGTGTTCTTCACCTCTGAAACCACATCGTTAATTATCTTGTCCAATTCAGGTGCATTGACCCTATTATTAATGCCTATAACTATGCCAACACCCAGCGCTACATCCAGGTCGCTGAGGGAACCATGTATGAATATGCGCATACACTAATACTACCTCACATTGCTTTAAAGGTTTCCCTCACTTAAAGGTTGTAGGATTGTATTACTGACCCCTTCCCCACCCTAAAGGGTGAGTGTTGTCATTTGCTTTATCACGTTTAGTATTGATAATACGGCCACTATAGCCTCCTCAGTTCTCACTGTTACAAGCCCTTGGTTAGGTATAAAGTTTACGAATAGTGAACGCTCAAGCACATCACCAAGCCCCTCACCCTTAAGTATCTCGTCCACGCCCATGCGTGGTGAACCAAACACAACAGTGGTATCTCCACTCTTATTGATTAAGCTCCTTAACTCGTTCATAACACTGACTATGCTTTTACCCTCCTTACCCGTGAGTATGAGGTTACCCATCCTCACCAATTCACCCAGCTTCACAATACTGACCGTGTAGCCTATGTATACACTAGTATTCTTAACCACGTGTCCCCTGTAAAACCTGCCGTCGATCACTGAGTCTATTGAAACGGCAACCAGTGACTTAACAGGGTAGGGCTTGGGGACCTTGACGTATGCTTCTTCACCAATCTTAACAATAGAGTAGTACCCATCCCACCTAACCACCAATCCAACCCTGACCTCATGAACCCTTACATTACCTTTCCTATGCCCAAAGACTGGTAAATTCAATGGTTGAAGTAGGCCGGCTAACCTTAAATCTGGGTCAATGCCAAATAGGTCCTTCCTTAGGTATGGTGGAGTCACCAGGTATTCAAGGTTCTTCTTTATGAATAAAGCCCTTCTAGGCTCCTCACTACCCTTAAACATATAGATATACACGTTCTTAACCCTAAAAATGGCAGCTGCCCTACCTATGTAGCCAATTTTCCTAACAGCCTCCTCCTCTGTGGCGGCCTCCTCAGTTACATTGTATGGAACGGCAATGTTAATGCCCATTCAAGTAATTAACCATGGACCGATTTATAAGTGTACCTAAATTGCCATTGACCGTAGGCCCTAAAATAACAACCACCCTGATGATTAGACATATGAGAGGACACGCTTTGAATTAGGTTTTAGCCTTAATGATCATGGTACAGTATTGATGCTTAACGCATTGACCTGAGGTGAAGGCTGATCTAAGATTTAAATTCCTATTAACACTGGGTTAACCCATGGACTTTGAGTCGTTTAGGGCTGAGGTTAAGAGGGTTGTGAGCGGTGACAAGGTCATAGAGTCGAGGGGTGAGTTGATGCTTTACTCTTATGATGCCTCACCAGCTGAATCAGCCATACCCAGGATGGTTATTCAACCTGAAACCACTAGTGAGGTTTCTGAGGTCATTAAGCTAGCTAACAAGTACCTAATCCCCATAGTACCCAGTAGCGGCAGAACTAGTCTACATGGTGGGCCGATACCGTATAATGGCGCAGTTGTGTTGGATTTAATGAGAATGAATAAGGTTCTTGAGGTTAACCTAGAGGATAGCTACGTCCACGTGGAGGTGGGTGTTAGGCTTGATGAGTTAAACGCTGAGTTAGCCAGACACGGCCACTTCTTCCCGCCCGACCCAGCCAGTAGCGCAGCCGCCACTGTGGGTGGTTCATTGGCCAATGGGGCAGGTGGCATGAGGGGTGCTAAGTACGGTACCGTTAAGGACTGGGTCCTTGGGGCCGAGGTGGTTCTACCAACAGGTGAACCAGTCTTCATGGGGTGCAGGACCCTAAAGTGTAGGGCGGGTTACGACCTACTCAGCCTAGTAATAGGGAGTGAGGGGACCCTTGGTGTAATAACCGATGCATACCTTAAAATATGGCCCCTACCTGAGGCTATTGTTAGGCTTAGGGTATACTTCAGGGACATTGTGGATGCAGCCAGGGCGGTTAGCATGATTAAGGCTAGGGGCTTTAGGCCCCTCATAGTTGAATTCCTTGATAGGGGCACCATGGAGGCTGTATCAGGCTATGTGAAGGAGTTCACATACCCAAGAGACTCAGAGGCAATGCTGATAATCGACTTGGATGGGCCCCCGGAGGCCATGAAAAGGTACATAGACTCCATGGTTAACATACTTAGGGGGGCTGGGGGCTATGAGATTGAGTGGACAGGTGACAAAGATGAGATGGATAGGATATACATGGCCAGGAGGGCCGCTTACCCAGCTCTCCTGAGGCTATTCAGTGGGATGAGAGTGATGCCGGAGGACATATCCGTACCACCATCAAGGCTACCTGAGGCGGTTAAGGGGATAGGTAGCATAGCCAGTAAGTACAGTTTGAAGATAGTTACCTGGGGGCATGTTGGTGATGGTAACCTACACCCAAACATAATCTACAACCCAAACGACCAGTCATCAGTGTCTAAACTTTACTCAGTGAGTAGGGAATTGGGTTTAATGGCCATTAACCTGGGTGGGACAGTGAGCAGTGAACACGGTATAGGGGTGTTGAAGAAGGACTTACTTACCAGTGAACTGGAGGTTAAGGGTATAGCCCAGTTAAGGTTGATGAAGGCCATTAAAAAGGTCTTTGATCCCAACAACATACTTAACCCAGGTAAGGTGATTGATATTGATTAATGACCAGGTTAAGCTTCTAGTCGAGAAGTACTCATTAACCAGGTGCGCCAGGTGCAATTTCTGCGAATCAGTATGCCCTACTTACGCAGCCACTAGGCGTAGGATTCATGGGCCTAGGGGGAGGATATGGCTGATAATCTACTTATCTCAGGGCATTGACGTGAATAGTGACGAGTACGATGGATTATTATCATGCCTAAACTGCAGGGCATGCAACCAAGTCTGCCCAGCCGGCATTGAGATAGCCGAGGCTATACATGACGCAAAGGCCCTGTTGATTAGAAGCGCTTTAAAATAGCCTTAATGTAAACTAGTAAGATTGGGTTTACGATGTTAAAGGATATAAGATACATGTATAAATGTCTCGCTGTATGATCGAGTTAAAAATGCCAATACCACATGAGTGGGTGGTGTTAGGCGCCATAGGGCTCCTTGTGGAAATGGCCATAGGCTTCACCATAGAAATAAGTAGAGGCATTCTCTCATTATCAAGCCTAAGCGTATATACGCCGATGAAAGGACCAACACGCAATTGGAGTGGCGCCGGCGCCTTCGTAGCCGCCCTAGTGACCGCATTCCTATACCCATTTTATGGTGCACCAATGACCGCATGCCATACCCAGTCATCATACTTAAGTAAGCCGAAAACTAAGGCGCTGGCCCATGCACTCGTCTGGTGGGGGTTTGTATTCGCCGCAGTATCCACTACACTCGGCTTCATTTACGATAAATGGATTAATGGAACAACCTTCATACCAGGCGGTAAACTCGGCCCAATGGGGCCCTACGCGGTTATTGCGACTGGTGCAGCGGGTGGATTGTTGATTATAATAGGCTTTATACTAATGATGATTACCAGGTGGCAGGGTACTAGGCCCATTGGTGAACAGGCGTTAACAGACCTCTTCCTGTGGCTAGTGCTCTTCACGGCATTGAGCGGCTTCAGTGTAATGGGTGTTGAACTCACGATACCAACTAATGAACTAGCCTTAGAGTTAACATTTGGGGTGCACATAGTTATTGTGATAATGCTGTTCGCCACAATGCCCTGGACTAAGTTTAGCCATGCTATATACACGTATGTTTGGCAACTCTATGACCGGTATAGGACCTGGAGGGGTGTGGAGCCTAGGCTCCTAGGCCCATGGAGCAGTGACTTAGCAGAGAAGGCACTGCACTCCCACCACCCAGCCCATAAACCCAAGGTGACCGGCTAATGCCATCGTACGTGATACCAGCCAGGTGTACTGGGTGCGGCGACTGTGTCAACATATGCCCAAGCCACATAATGCAGTTCACCAAGACCGGAGTCTTTGGTAGGAAGGCCGTTAATATTGAACCTGAGTCCTGTTGGGAATGCTACAACTGCGTTAAGCACTGTCCACAGGGGGCTGTTCAGATTAGGGGTTATGCCGATTTCACACCATTGGGTGGTGCTGTTGAGGTTTATAGGGATGAGGAGACTAACAGGGTCTACTGGACAATTAGGTACAGGAACGGTACTGTTAAGCACTTCGTATTCCCCATAAGGACTACGCCATGGGGTTCAATAAAGCCACCTCACGAAACCCCGGAGCCGCCTAAGGATATGCTGAGGACACCTTACTTATCCTTTGAGCATGAGAAGCTTGGCGGTAATAAACTGGGTGTTGAGCTTCCAAGAATCAAGGTTCCTGAAATGGTGAAGGTTGAGGTGAGGGGGTGAGAATATGGTAAAGACTAGGGTTAGGTACGTAGATTCGGACATCCTAATAATTGGTGGAGGAATGGCAGGAACAGGTGCGGCTTGGGAGGCTAGGTACTGGTGTAGGAACTGCAGAATAATACTAGCCGAGAAGGCCAATATAAATAGGAGTGGCGCTGTGGCGATGGGGTTATCGGCAATAAACACGTATCTAGGACTTAGATGCAAGGAGAACACCGTTGAGGACTACGTTAAGTACGTGAGAGGTGACCTAATGGGCGTTGTTAGAGAGGACCTCGTCTATGACTACGCTAGGCATGTTGATTCAACGGTGCACCTATTCGATGAGTGGGGATTACCCATATGGCCTGAACCAAAGACTGGGTGTTACGTGAGGGAGGGCAAGTGGCAGATCATGATTCATGGGGAGTCCTACAAGGCAATAGTGGCTGAGGCCGCTAGGAAAGCCATTGGCGATGAGAACATACTCAATAGGGTCATGGTAACCCACCTATTGAAAAGCCCAACAAACCCAAATAGGGTTGTCGGTGCCCTAGGGTTCAATGCTAATGATGGGACAATCTACGTCTTTAGAGCTAAGACGGTTATAATGGCCGCTGGTGGTGGCTCGCAGATATATAGACCCAGGTCCCAGGGTGAGGGGTTGGGTAGGAGCTGGTATCCACCATGGTCATCAGCGTCATCATACGGTATGATGATTGAGGCAGGGGCAGTCATGACCATGATGGAGGCTAGGTTCGTTGTGCCTAGGTTTAAGGATGGATACGGGCCAGTTGGGGCGTATCAATTACTGCTGAAGACGAGGATAAGCAATGTCAATGGCCAGGACTTCTGGAAGCCACACCTTGATGAGATAAGGAAGCTTTACAGTGGTAAGGGTAAGTACGTTGACCTACCAATAACACCAACAACCCTGAGGGTCTACGCCCAACGCCTTGAGTGGATGGCGGGCAGGGGTCCAAGCCTAATGAGAACTGATGAAACCGTTAAGAAGGGTACTGAGAGTGAGGCAGTAGCCTTTGAGGACTTCCTGGACATGACAATTAGCCAAGTTGGCATATGGGCTGGGCAGAACCATGAACCCTCAGAGAGGCCTTACGAAGTCATAACCACCGAGCCATACGTCATGGGCTCGCACGCAACCGAGTGCGGTGCCTGGGCCAGTGGGCCTGAGGATTTATCGCCGAGGGTTATTGATGGGTTACCCAATGATAGGAGGTACCAGTACTACTGGGGTTACAATAGGATGACGACTCTGGATGGCTTATTCTGCGCTGGCGACGCCTGTGGTGCTAATCCGCATAAATTCAGCAGTGGTTCATTCACAGAGGGTAGGTTAGCCGCTAAAGCCGCTGTACTTTACCTAGTGGACCATAGTGACGAGAGGGTTGAGGTTGATAGGCAGCAGGTTGATTCATTAATAGCCAAGCTAATTGAACCGCTGGAGCGTTGGGAGAAGGGTAAGAACACTGTTGTTACTGGTCCAGGTTACATGCACCCAATTGACCCAGGTAAAATGTATTGGAAGCAGGGTTTATTTAGGCTCCAGAAGATCATGGATGAGTACGCCGGTGGCTGGTCAACAATGTACATCACCAACGAGTGGATGCTTAATAGGGCCCTTGAACTAATTCAATTCCTGAAGGAGGACTTCATAAAGTACGCCGTAGCCCAAGATTGGCACGAATTAATGAGGACTTGGGAGCTCTGGCATAGGATACTGACCGCAGAGGCTGTGGTTAGGCATATGCAGTTCAGGAAGGAGACAAGGTGGCCTGGCTACTACGTTAGGGCTGACTACCCTGCACTGGACGATGATAACTGGCACGTCTTCGTCAACTCCAAGTATGATGCTGAAACTGGAAGGTGGGAGTTGTGGAAAGTGCCTGTTGTTCACATTATAGAGTTCCCATGAGGTGGTATGCATGAGCCTGAAGATACAGACCCCACCCCCGCATGGAGGCAAACTCGTTGACTTAGTCATCAGGGACACTGATAAGGCTGTGAACATGGCTGCTGGAGCCGTGGGGTTTGATATAAGGCCAACTAGGAGCGCTATCGATGGCAGTCCCATTAGGAACGTTTACAGGGAGGTGATGTCAATAGCCTACGGCTTCTTTAGCCCACTTGAGGGGTTCATGACTAGGAATGAGACTGAAAGCGTCCTTAAGGAGAGGAGACTGCTCAGCGGTTGGTTATTCCCATTCCCAATAATATTCGACGTAACTGAGGATGAGTTAAGGAAGCTTAACGTCAAGGAGGGTGATAGGCTACTGCTTAGGCTTAAGGGACAGCCCTTTGCAATACTCGACATTGAGGAGGTGTGGAGGTTTGACCCTAGGGATATTGCAGATAGGACCTTTGGCACACCTGAGAGGAACCCTGAGGTCGTTAGGAGGAAGTTTGATGAGAAGCATCCAGGCTGGTTAATATACAGGAGTATGGGTGGGGTTGCACTGGCCGGTAAAGTCCACGTAATAAATGAACCCATATTCAAGGATCCATACAACAGGTTCTGGTACCCACCAGCTAAGTCCCGTGAGGAGATCCAGAGGAGGGGTTGGAGGACTGTTATAGCGCACCAAACAAGGAATGTCCCCCACACTGGCCACGAACACCTAATGAAAAACGCCGCCTTCATGGGTGACATTGAGCCATGTCACGGCATACTGGTCAACGCAATAATTGGCGCAAAGAGACTTGGTGACTTCGTTGATGAGGCCATATTAGAGGGGCATGAGGCCGTTAGCAAGTACGGCTACATAAGCCCCAAGAGGCATATGGTCACCATGACGCTATGGGACATGAGGTATGGTAACCCGCTTGAGTCACTCCTACACGGCATAGTTAGGCAGAATATGGGTTGCACTCATCACATGTTCGGTAGGGATCATGCAGCCGTTGGTGACTACTACGACCCATACTCAACACAGATACTCTGGGAGAGGGGTATACCAAGCTTTGGATTACCAGCCCCACCCTACGACCTTGATAAGGGCCTTAAGATAAGGCCCGTTAACATCAAGGAGTTTTGGTACTGCCCCAAGTGCGGGGAGATAGCCTACAGCGATACCTGCGGTCACGCTGATGTGGCGCAGAGGTTTAGTGGAAGCTTCATCAGAGGCCTTATCGCAGAGGGTATTGAGCCACCACCCATAATATTCAGGCCTGAGGTTTACAGGGTTATTGTTAAGTGGTGGCGTGTGTATAATTATCCCTTCGTGAACAGGAGGTATCTTGAGTTAAAGGAAAGGGAGCTTGAGGTTGATTTGAAGCCAATGGAGGTGAGCAGTAGGAGGTGACCCGCATGCCCTATAAGATAGCCGTAATCCTAGATAAGTCAAGGATTGAGAGAATCAGGGGAACCCCCGTAGAGAGTGAGGTTAAGGACCTATATGGAGGTTACTTGAAGGTTATTGAGCTAACTGTACCTGACGAGATAGCTCAAAGGATTCTTAAGGAGTTCCCAAGGGCTAGAATCGACGCCAGGGGTTTCATTGAGGAGACACCCGTAGTCTTTAAGAGGGAGCTATTTGAAGTTATTGTACAGTTGAAGAGTACCGGGCCTGAGGTTTTCAGTGAATTACTTAAGCCTAATAGACTTAGTAGAATTAAGGAGGCTGCAGCGAAGGAGGATGAGTATCTGCCTCCGCCTAATGTGGCCTACTGCGGCTGAAGCCTTAAAAATGCGTAAATTCTTTCTTACTTACAACCCATAATAGCTTAGCGAAGTTACTATGCGTATTCCAACGGGTGATCCATGAAACTGGCTGAATGAACCATAATGCACAAAAACACCTCAGTAAAATGGCGCTGACCCATAGGTGAAGCCACTATTCATAGGTAGGTTTCAACCGGTTCACCTGGGGCATTTAAGCGCAATGGAGTGGATAAGTAGGCAGGATAACGTGGATAGGTTAATAGTGGGTATAGGTTCCTCAAACCAGTCATTTACCTTTAAGAACCCATTCACAGCCGGTGAGAGAATTGAAATGTTAACTGAGGTTCTCGAGGGGATGGGTATCAAGTTCAGTGTATGCACAATACCTGACACTGGTGGGTTGGCGTCAATATGGTTCTCCTACGTTAGGAATTACTGCCCAAGCTTCGACCTAATATACAGCAACGATGAGTTCACTAGGATTGCCCTCTCCTACTGGAAGATACCCGTGTTCAATACACCACTGTTTAATAAGGATAGGTTAAGTGGATCCAACATAAGGATGCTCATGGCCCTGGGCAAGGATGACTGGGTAACACTAGTACCTGAACCAGTAAGGGACTTCATTAGTCGTGTAAACGGCGTTGAGAGGGTTAGGAAACTGGCGATTATTGAAGGTGTTCTAAAGGGTAATCCCTAACCGTAATTAAGGGTATGGGTTAAAAGACCCAGTGAACACGTATTGTTAATGCTTGATCACCTACTTAACCCTACGGTTAAGGACGCAACACAGTTCATAAGTAGGTATAAGTCAAGTAGGGTTATTGTCATTTATGGGCAGGTTGAGGCAACCTACAGTGGTAGGGCAGCTGCCCAATTAAGGCTAATGCCCAGGTTGATAATAACTAAGCCCGATGGGGTGCTCATGGTTCATGAGGGTTATAGGGAGAAGCCAGTCATATGGAACCCACCTGGTTCACAACTCTTCGTATCAGTTGATGGTGATGTGCTCGTCCTAAGGAGTATTAGGTATAGTCCACGGGAATACGTGACCATACGCATCCACAAGGTTTACATGGTCTCCTCCATGGAGATCGGCCTAACCGAGGACTTTAAGGTCATTGGAACTGAGAAGGACGTGGTTGACGCCATAATGGCTAACCCCAGCCTCGTGGAGGACGGCTTCAAGGTGTTAAGCAGGGAGTACGAGACTATGGTTGGTAGCATCGATATACTGGGTGAGGATAAGTTAGGTAACCTGGTCGTGGTTGAGGTTAAGAGGGGTGAGGCATCTCCAGAGGCTGTTCACCAGCTCAAGAGGTATGTAGAGTACATTAAGGGTAAGAACCCTGGAAGAGGTGTGAGGGGTATCTTAGTGGCCACTGGTATTTCCACGTCGGCGTACAGGTACCTTAAGGATTATGGACTTGAGTTCAGGAGGTATACCCACGCTAACATAATTAACTACACTTAGACCTATTGAAGCACCCAGGGAATGCTTAATTAGCGGTGAGGGTTAAGGCATTCATGGTGCAGGCAAGTAGGCCCATGGTCCTGGGTAACTTACCCAGGTCCGTGCTTGGTGAGGGACCCATTTGGTTACCTGAATCAAACACACTTTACTGGGTTGACATCTTAGGTGATAGAGTTCACTCGTACAGGTTAATCGATGGCCATGTGGGGACCATTAACATCGGTCCATATCCAAGCTGCGTAATGCCGAATGAGGATGGTAACCTCGTGGTTACTGTTAAGGATAGGGTACTCCTCGTTAACCCTCACAATGGATCAGTGCTAAGGGTGCTTGCCACGGTTAATGAACCACCCAGTAACAGGTTTAATGACTGTAAGTGCGACCCTGAGGGTAGGCTGGTTGCTGGGACTATGGACATGAATGAGAAGAACCCCACTGGCTCAGTATACGTAGTAGACCCCGGCTTTGGCTTAAGGAAAATAATGGGGTCGGTGACTATTTCAAACGGCATCGCGTGGTCCCAGGATGGTTCATCAATGTACTACATAGATAGCCCAACTAGGAGGGTTACGGTGCTAGGTATAATCGGAGGGAGGGCGTTGTGGAGGGTGTCATCAAGCATATTGACCTATCCAGCTACCCAGGCGTGCCCGACGGTATGACAATTGACACTGAGGGTTACCTGTGGATTGCCCTGTACGGTGGTGGTAAGGTTCTTAGGGTTAACCCTGTTGACGGTGAGGTCACTGGGCAGGTTGAGGTTCCAGCCCAGTACACTACATCATGCACCTTTGGAGGTAGCTCATTAACTACGCTATTCATAACCACCGCCACGGATAGGAGCAGGCAAACCACTGGGCCGGATGGGTACGTGTTCAGTGTTGAAGCTGGCGTTAGAGGTACCATGGTTAGTAAATGCAGGTTCTAAACAGCCGTTATTGAACTCCCCTTGAAAACCCTCACCTTAATAATGATGTTGTAGCCGCAGTAGGGGCACCTTATAGTACCGGTCGACCTTCCGAAGATCTCAAGTTCACTTTTACCGAAGGTTCTACCGCAACTTAAGCACATGTATATCTTCCTCTCCTCCAACCCACCCTCCTCAGTTTCCCTCGTCTCCTGCTCCTCCACACCACCCGCTGCTGTGTTACTTAACTCCTCACCCATGCAGAAACCTTAGCTAACCCTGTTTAAAATACATTTCTTCTGCGATGCATTGAGGGAATCTAAGACTCAATATAAGCCACAATGGGTACTTATTGGCTATGACCCCCTCCCCGCCTTGTTGGGTGGGGGTTTGACTGTGGGGGTCTTGGTTGTTACCCCGCCTATTGCGGGGTTATTGAATACTTAGTAGGGCTGGGTTTTATAAATCCATCTCCGTGAGACCCCACGTAGTGGAGCGACCCCGCCATGAATAGCGAGACTTGGCATTTTGTCACCACCAGCTTTTATTCTATACGATACACTCTTATATTACATTAAACGTATCATTAATGATGTATAAGCCTTACTCAGAGGACCTAAGCTGTGATGAGGTTAGGAGGATTGAGCTGCTTGGTGAAAGCGCCATACACGCCTACAGGAGGGTTATTTCAATATTCAAGTCTGGCAAACCTGGCCTCTACATGCTTATGGGTGATTACGGATCAGGGAAAACCCTAATTGTGAGGAAGGCTAGTGCTGGATTAAGTAGCGGTAGGGTGGTCATTAGGTCACTTAGGCACGTTAACGGCGATGTTGACCTATCCTGCTCCAGTGGCAGGGTGGTCATGGGGTACGTCATAGATAACTTCGAGATGTTCTTTCAGAAACCAGAGGAGCATGTGGGTTTAATCAGAGATTACATATCAATATCCCTCTACTACCCAGTCCTACTAGTCATCAGCCTCCCCCTAGCCATTAGCAACATTAATGGGTATGGCGACATCGTGAACGCCGTGGGTAACATACCCGAGGCTAATAAGATTAAGATTAACCTAAGCCCCGAGGAGACCAAAGCAATACTCAGTAGGATGGGGATTAAGATTAGTGGAATAACCGATAACCGCATAATAAAGACCCCTGGATTAGGGATTAGGGCTTTAACATCAAGAAGTAAGGGGGGAGATGACTCAGTGGATATAATAATCGTGTAGCGTAAAATAATAATTAATAACCCTAAAGGTAGATGGGAAATATTAATGCTGCAACACCTGGCAAAGGAGCAGGTACTATCAATAGTGGACTATGAGGGATTAATTGACTCGGTGAGCAAAGCCTTAATTAAGCTGCATGAGGGTGGTGGCATCGCACCCCCCAGGTTCAGCACCAGTATTAAGGGTAATTGGTGGGGTTTAATGATGGGTTACGTTGAGGGGATGGGGGTTGGTGTCAAGGTGGTTAACCTATACCCGGGTAATGCCGCTAAGGGGCTTGAGACTATAAATGGCCTAGTAATCCTGTTTAACGGCGATGATGGCTCACCATTGGTAACAATTGATGGTGGATCATTAACTGGGTTACGGACGGCAGCTGCATCAGCCTTAAGCGTTAAGGTTACTAATGCCTCAACCAAGGTGCTAGGCTTCATTGGGGCTGGGGAGCAGGCAAGGTACCATGCGCTAGTGTTTTCACGGGTGTTTAAGGTGGAGGAGGCTTACGTTGTCAGTAGGGGTGAAAGGAGGCTTAGCGAGTTCCTAAACTACCTGAGGGGGCTTGGGATTAATGGCCATAGGGCCAGTGGTGTTAGTGAGATTATTGAGCGCTGCGGGACCATAATCATAGCCACAACGTCAACAACCCCAGTCCTCAACGTGAAGCCAAGGCCTGGGGAACACGTAATATCTGTTGGCGCGCCGAAGCCTGTTGTTGAAATTGATAGGGGGGTGCTTGAAGGTGCGGATTGCGTAATAGCCGATAATAGGGAGGCGGTGCTTAATGAGGCTGGTGAAGACTTATCGAACCTAAGGTTAATAGACCTATCAGAGGCCCTTACTGGTGAGGTTAGGTGCACCGTGGGTAATGGCTACACTATATATAAGTCGGTGGGCTTCTCAATACTTGACGTGGCCGCCGCCCACCACATATACACAAGGTACACCAGTGGTGCAGGCAGGTGATTTAACATAGGGTTTAACATTGGCTTGCTTATATATTGCAGTGCACGTAAACGCATTAAACCAGATAACCCACCAGGCTTCGACCTTGACAACGAGGATTACTACACCTCAACCCTACCATCACTACCAGCATTCATGATGTACACTGGGCTTGAATTCGTTAAGACAATTCAACACTTGAGGCTTAAACCTGAATCAGTATTCATACTATCGGCCAGGTATGGCCTAATACGCGGTGATCAACCGATACTACCCTATGAAGCCAAGATAACCGTCAAAAACTACATCACCGTTGTTGATGGCTGGATCAGGAACAGGAGGGGTAATGGGGGCCTTAACTCATTCATCAACTCAAGGTTCAACCTACTCATCGTTAGGTTATCTAGACCATACATGATGGCTTTCAGCTACTTAATGCGCAAACTAGGAATTAACCCATGCATAGGCGGCTCAATAAACGTATACTCACCCATTATGGGGCCATTTGAGAATTGTCGAAATGCCACATTGATTAGGGTTAGGGGGCAGGGCGACTACGTCAAGAGGATTATGGAACTACCAGTTTCATGAAGATTCTAGTTCGTAAATAGTTGGTTAGGAAGAACTTCAGTGGGTACAGAATCCCTGCCATTCACGATGGAGACCACCAGCTTAACCACCGCCTATGGGTGGTAAGAGGACTACTTCATCACCATTATTTAGGATGGTGTCAAGGCCCTTAATGTAGTCCAGGGATTTACCATTAACCAGAATATTATATCCTTCCCTTAACCCACTATCATCATTAAGCAACGTTTTAGATATGTTTGGGTTAACCCTCTCATCGATGATCTTAAGCAATTCCCTTACCGTTATTCCATCAGGTACCTCAATCTCCATCCTAAGTGTCTTAGCCATCTCATAGAATATTGCAAGGAACTTGACCGTAACCTTCATGCATTGAGTCACCATCAAGGGTCTAATAAATCTTTTCCTGTAGTGCAAAGAGACAGGACCACTATACTTAGGTTGTTCAATAGGGCTAATGCATCTAATGTAATGGTTAAAAACGCTGAGACACGCCCTAAGACGTGGACTTGGTTAAACCTGATTATGCCGGGGGAAGTATACTTAATCTATCAGTCTCAATAGGTAGTTTCCTAGGTGTTAAAAGCCAATACGCAGGGTTAAGGGATGACCTAGATAGGATTCAGGGTAGGAGAATCCTACTAATGCTAATTGATGGCTTAGGTTACGTTCACCTTAAACAGTACTGTGGTGAATGTGAGGAGGCTAAGTGGCTTGGGGAAGTTCACGAATTAACCACAGTCTTCCCATCAGTTACTTCAACGGTATTAACAACACTATCCATGGGCGTGCCGCCTGGTGTCCATAGCGTGCTCGGTACGGTCATGTACGTTAAGGAGACCGGTGGCCTAGTCAACACGTTAACGATGGGACCTATGCCGGAGGGTAAGAGGAATGGGTTGAAGGATGCAGGCTACGACCCAAGAGTCATATTCTATGGTGGCTCAACTATATTTGAGGAGGCTAAGGCTAACGGTTACCAATCAGTAGTCATACTGCCAAAGGGCTTAAGTGGCGGGCTATCAGACCTGATTTACAGGGGTGCTGAGATTAAGGAGTACATCAGCGTTTATGACGCCCTAGTGTTGGCTTCAAGGGCCGTTGAGGGTAATTCACTGGTCTACGTCTACATACCACTCCTGGACTCTGTTCAGCATGAATATGGGCCAGGCTCCATGGAGTACAGGGTGGCGTTGATTGAACTACTTAACTCATTGGGCAGGTTAATTAGGCACTTACCCCAATCAACAACTGTAGTGATAACCGCTGACCATGGGCAAGTCCAAGTAATGCAGGGGGATGTGGTTAACCTAAGGATAATTACTAGGCTCATGGATTCACTATCCATAGCCCCCTACGGTGAACCCAGAGCCCTTCAGTTAAAGCTAGGTGACAGATCCCTTGAGGGTGAAGTTAGGGAAGTTTTGTCTGCAATAGGCAAGCCACTACTAATATACAATGCAAGTGAAATTAATGAACTACTGGGTGGTGTCACTGGCAATACTGCGTCAAGGATGGGTGACGTATGGGCCATACCAACTGATTCAACTGTGTTGATCTACCTCTATAAGCTTAATGATGACAAGGTGATGAAGTTTAAGGGTCATCATGCCGGCCTACTGGCCGATGAAATGAAGATCCCATTATCAATAATAAACCTGTGAAGACCGTGAAGTCAAGGGGTTGCTATTGCTGCCCAGTTTGGGTCTCCTGGGCCTGAGCCTGTTGGGCCTGCCACTGCTCCACTATGTCGTAGCCGTATATTGCCTTAAACATCTCCCTGCCCAGGTTAGTCATCCTTAACGGTGTCCATGGTGGATCGAAGACTACATCTATGTCTATGTCTGATGCTTCAGGTAAAGCCGCCTGCAATACCTCACCAACCCTGTAGCCTAGGTCCTGTGAAAGTGGGCAGCCCACTGCCGTTAGGGTCATTTTAACCTTAAGCTTTTTATCCTCAAGCCTAATATCATATATTAAGCCTAGGTCATACACGTTAATCGGTATTTCAGGGTCATAAACATCCCTAAGCGCCTCAACCACCCTCTTAACCTTATCTGGTGGTAAATTAGATGTGAAGTTAACCTCCTCATTAACCTCATTACTACTCATGACACTCACCTATCAATTACCATCAGTGTCACGTGTTTAAAAACCTTTCACACTTACACTTATAAATAACACTAACCATTTAGCATCATCCCTTAACCTTAAGCACCTGGATTTAAATGCTAGATCATGAACATTAATGCCTAGCCTAAAAACGAATTCACGCCAAGTAAACCCCTAATTCCACAGGGTATAAAGAAGTAGCAACTGTCTGCATGCATTATTGGGCAAACCCGAGTTCAATGGGTTTAAAAAGCGTCTTCGCAATGAACGTCTAATCATTGCTTAAAGTCAAAGATGAGAAAATTCATGAATTTAGGCATCAATTTTTTGACTCACCAGGCTTTATAATTTAATGCGAAATGTGGGTTTCCATATGTCGATTGGCAAATACGACGTTTACCCACCGACAGATGCATCATTTGAGGATCCACCAAGGATGGACAAGTACGATGTCATTGTAATTGGTGGTGGGGGTGGGGGTTATCACGGCGCCTTTGAGTTAAGTAAAGGTAACTACAGTGTTCTGTTAATAGACGATAAGGGTAATTTAGGTGGTAATTGCCTATATGAAGGCTGCATACCATCAAAGTCGGTATCAATAGCTCTTTACCTACTTGAGAAGTTGAGGGGTATATTAAAGTCCGTGGGTAATAATGACGTTGATAAGGTTAGGTTGCTCTGGGAAAATCTAATTGACCATAAGGATAATGTCCAATATATTAGGTATCTTCAACACATAAGGGAGATTAAGGAGCATGGTAATGTGGACTTTGTTAAGGGTATTGCAAGGGTGGTGGATAACCATAGGGTGGTGGTTGAGGCGGATGATGGATCATGGCGCAGGGAAGTTGAGGGGAAGTACCTAATTGTAGCAACAGGCTCACTGCCAATTAAAATCCCTGTACCAGGCTCTGAACTTGCCATAGGCAGCCAAGAGCTGTTTGGCTATAAGACAAAGTATAGGAAGATACCCAGTGACGTGGTCATCATAGGTGGAGGCTACATAGGCGTTGAGGTGGCCTCCGTGCTTAGTGGGCTGGGGGTTAAGGTTACCATAGTTGAGATGTTGCCTAGGATACTGAGTGGGTGGGATTCATCAATAGTCTCCATGATTGAGGATAAGCTTAGGAATAGGGAAGTTACCATATTGACGAACTCTAGGGTAACCGGGATTAGGGAAGAGGGTGAGCAGAAGATAGTCGAGTATGCTAAACCGGACGGGAGTAAAGGCTACGTGGCCGGCTCGGAGGTCATAATGGCAGTGGGTAGAAGGGCTAATGTTGAGGGCCTCAACCAACTGGGCATTGTAGATAAGAACCACGTTGACGTTAATGACGCCATGGCTACAAGGGTACCTAACGTTTACGCCGCTGGCGATGTAATAGGTAGGTATATGCTTTACCACGCGGCGGTGAAGGAGTCCGTTGTAGCCTCCTGGAACATAATGATGGGTAGGCCCATCTTTGAGGTTAACTTCAACGCAGTACCCATGACCATATTCACCGAGCCCGAGGCCGCCATGGTTGGATTAAGTGAGGATGCAGCCAAGGCTAAGGGCATAGGCTACGAGGTTGTGCAATATCCACTGGAGGATGATTCATACGCCCAAATAATCGGGGTTAGGGATGGCTGGGTTAAGCTAATTATTGAAAAGGGTACGCAGAGAATCATAGGTGGGGTTATTTACGGCGAGGCGGCGTCAATGATGATAAACGAGGTGGCCCTAGCCATAGCCGTCAACGCTAGGGTCAAGGACCTGGCGCTACTAGCCCACGCACACCCGACGATATTTGAATCAATAGATAGGGCTGCAATTAGATACAGTGTTTAATAAAAGAGGCATTACCAGTCAAGGGTTGTGGTTATGCGGCATTTTCCATGGTGGTTACCCACGCGGCAAATTAAAAACCAAGCGACCTACAACTGGTTTAAGTAGCTTGAATGCAGTATCACAGGTTTATTAAACTCCACGTTAAGCATCCTCCTAAGTGGGTTACACTTAACCCTAAATAGGAATAGGGCGTTGGGGTGTCTTCTGCCTGTTTCGAGGTAAGCCTCGAAGTTACCCACACCCTTGGATATTACTAGGTCTGAGCCGTTAATGTACTTGTCGTAAACCTCATTGCTTAGGAAGGCTGGGTAACGGTTACTAGTCGTAACTACACTAACCCCATCACCTCTTAATACATTCTTGACGTAACTGTATGTTACATCGGTTTCATAGGGCTTAAGCCTAGCCACCACGGTAACCCTTGAGTGGGTGGCTAGCTTACCTATCAACACGCTGTCTATGGCGAATTCACCGGCATTATCAACTATGTAAGTCACGTTACTAGCACTATTGATTACACCAGCTAACTTAGGTTCATCAATACCCAGCCACACAGGCTCCTCGTCAATGCCGTGTATCAGCATCTCCTCGTTAAAGGTGTAGTTAAACATAGCCACGTCAACGGAGTTCGCGGCGGCCGCAACCTTAACTAACTCAACCTCACTCATGCCGATGAGCCTCGGAACCAGCATGTCTCTGGCAATCTCCTCATAACGAGCCTTCTCGTCGGAGTATGGGTCCTCGGAACCCACTATGTTTGTAAGCTCCTCAAAGGAGTTAACGAACATGGTGGACCTACCCTTAGGTAGGTCACTGGTTACCCTAACAAGGATCCTTCTGACTGATTCCTCACTATCCCTATTAAACTTCCTAAGCTCACTAAGCCTTGACGTTAAGGCGCATAGGGTGCACTCCGCGTAGTCTATATACCGCACGCGGGGGTTAATGGGTAACCCAAATAAAGCTTACCGCCACCCTCATGGCTAGTGAAGCGTAGTATATATGTGCTGGCCACCCAGTCCAACAGTGGGAAGACCATATTAGTCACGGCCCTACTTAGGCTAGTAAATAGGAAAAATAGGGTAGCCGTACCCTTCAAGGCCCAGAACATGAGTCTAAATAGTTACCCAGCCTTCAACGGAGGTGAGGTAGCCCTAGCCCAAGCAATGCAGGCCTACGCCGCAGGCGTTAAGCCAATTGTGGAGATGAATCCAATACTGCTAAAGCCAGTTAATGAAGCAGCGAGCGAAGTAATCGTGCTAGGCAAGCCCATGGGGCTGATGGAGTACCGTGAGTATAGTAGGAACCCCATAGATAAGTGGAGGATTGTTAGGGACTCCTTACTTAGGTTAAGATCCCTCGGTCTAATAATCGGCGAGGGGGCTGGGAGCGCCTACGAACCAAACATAAAAGGTGACGTGGCTAACTTTAGGCCAGCCGATTACCTTAACGCGGATGTCTACATTGTACTGGATATAAGTAGGGGTGGAGCCTTCACAAGTGCCCTAGGCCTATACAACGCTATACCGGGTAGGTGGAGGGATTTGATTAAGGGCTTTGTAATAAACAGGTTTAGGGGTGATCCAAGGATACTTGGCGACGCTGTTAAGTGGCTTGAGGAGAAGACTGGCAAAGGGATTTACGGAATCATACCTGAGGTTAATGAGGCACGTTACCTATGGCCGGAGGACTCCGAGGCCATGGTGGACTTCGGTAATGGATCAGTGGACGTGGCGGTGGTCTCCTACCCAGGTATATCGAACTTCCACGAATTCAGTGTTTTAACCATGGAGGATGCCCATGTTAGGTTTGTTAAATGGCCAGACTCCCTTGGGGAACCAGACCTACTGGTTCTACCTGGAGCCAAGAACACTGCACTGGCCATGGAGTGGCTCAGGAGGAGTGGCCTAGATGAGAAGGTGAGGAGGATGGCAGGCTCAACACCGATACTAGCCATATGTGGGGGCTTCCAACTCATAACGGATATGATGAGTGACCCAACTGGAATCGAGTTCGGCAATCCAGGCCACATCAAAGGGCTGGGACTCGTGAAGGCTCAGGTGACATACCATAGTGATAAGATTGTCGCACATAGTAGAGCCATCATGAATGATAAGTTAGTTACCGGCTACGAGATACGTAGGGGTAGGGTAAGGTATACTGGTGATGAACCTGGCATGGTGATTGTGGAGAGGAATGGAAACCCAGTTAATGAACCAGACGGCTATTTCAATGAGGATGGAAGAATCTTCGCAACGAGCCTACACGACATACTAAGTAACCCACACGTTAGGGAGCTGGTGCTTAAGATGGCTAAGGGCAGTGTTAAGGTTAACTCATACTCATCAATAGAAGTCCTCATGCATTGGATCGACGAAGTAGCCCGCGTCGTTAACAACAACATAACCATGGACCTTTAGTGACGGGGCATGGATTACCTAATTAGCAAGTTATCTCAGTATTTCACTAAGCATGGCCCACGCCTACGTGATAATTCACCCATACATTTCAAACTTAACCACCCTGAGATGCGCAGCCGCCAACTACTAACCCATGGCTGTTAATGCTAGTAGTGATTCTGACTTCTTCAGTTGTTTGGTTATTGGGTCCACTTCCAGTGCCAGTGATTCAAGTGCAACAACACCCATTACCTCCACATCATCCTTTTCAGCAAAAACAACAATACTGGTTGCCCTTTCCCCTAGGCATTCGATTACTGCCTCACCTACCTCCCTCTCCACTGTCTTACCCTCAATAGTCCTAAACCTCCTAACCCCACTAGGCTTCACGCCGATAGCCTCCAACCTCTCCCTCCTTATCCACGTATACGTACTCCCAGTATCAACAATCAGCTCAACCTCAAAACACCTAGACCCATCCCACGGATTACAAACCCTAACTGCAGCAACCGTATGCCCCATTGTAGCCACCTCTTAGCCTTAAGACTTAACAGGCGCGAGGTTAATAAACCCTATAACGATGAAGTTGAACTTAGCCTTTAGGGTAAGGTTGCTGTTGATGAGGGAAATAGCTTTAGCTTGGTTAAGGGATCGTATAGGTGGGTTTAGATGCTGCTACTTAGGGATTGCAGGTACGTGGTGACGCCCACTGAGGATAGTGACGTTAAGGTTCTTGAGGGGGTTAGCATACTGATCAGTGATGACGGTGTCATTCAGCAGGTGGGTGATATCGACGTTAATGGGGCTGAGGTCGTTAAATGTGACGGTGTAGCGATACCGGGCCTATTTAATGCACATACCCATCTGGCAATGACCATGTTTAGGGGGCTTGTTAGTGACCATGAACTTGAGGATTGGTTAAACGTCATATGGGGGATGGAGAAAAGGCTCACGGGTGACGTGATACTTAAGGGCTTTGAGCTTGGGTTGATAGAATCAATTATGAATGGCACATCAGCGGTGCTAGACATGTACTTCAACCCCGATGTTGTTGACCTGGTTGAGAGGTACGGTATAAGGGTCTTCGAGGGACCGACCTTCATCGACAATTTAAGAGACCCTAAGTTAACAGAGAACGAGTTAAGGAACCTAGTGTTTAGGGTCAGGGATTCTAAGCTCATTAAACCCATCCTAAACCTTCACAGCGTCTACGCCAACAGCGAGGACACCTTAATGAGGGTTCGTGAACTTAAGGAGGAGCTTAACCTAAGGCTACATACGCATGTAAGCGAAACCAGGCGGGAGGTTTACACAGTTAGGGGTAGGTATGGCCTATACCCAGTGGAGGTTTTAAGCAAATTTGGGCTACTGGACTCATCAGCAATACTAGTCCACCTTGGTTGGGTGACTAACTGGGAGCTGGAGCTTATAGTGAGGGCCCAGGCCACAGCGGTGCATTGTCCATCATCAAACATGAAGCTGGCCACGGCGGGCTTCTTCCCAATTAAGGAACTGCTTAAGGGTACTAACGTCGCCCTCGGCACTGATGGACCGGGCACTGGGGATTCGCTGGATATGTTTAAGGAGATGAGGATGGCTGTACTGCTCCAGAGGAATAACTACTGGGACGCCAAGGCACTTACGGCTAAGGAGGCTTTGCTAATGGCCACAGTTAATGGTTACAGGTCGGTTGGGTTAAGGGGTGGTTTGATAGCGCCAGGTTACCTAGGTGACGTAACTGTGCTTGACGTTAAGGACCCAAGGATCAACCCCCTGAATAAATTAAACGTAGCCAATAACATAGTTTACTCATCTAACGGTGGCATGGTTAAGTACCTCGTGGTTAATGGTAAGGTTGTGTATGGGCCGCATAATAGGGAGGAGCTTATCGAGAGAGCGCTGGTCATCAGCAGAGAGCTTAACGAGTACCTACGGGGCATGTTGAACGGCTAATTAAAGCTTAAATCCCCATTACAGGTTGATTAGTTGAGTAGTGTGAGGATACTGGTTTACTGGCCCTTCACTAGGACTAGGGGCATTGTGTACCTGCTATTATCAATCATAGTGCTGCCGGCCTACATGCTAAACCTAGCCACTGCCCTATCGCTGATAGGCCTATCCTCATACTACTCAGCCCTGGTGGGGTTCCTGATAACCATCATTAGCCTAGTCATGAGTTCAATTCACGTGGTGATTTACGAAGTCAACACGACGGTCTATACCCCGGCGGTAACATCAATAACACTCTTCGGTATGACATTTAAAATACCCACTTTCCTGACCCAAGCCAGGAGGACGGCAATATCGATTAACGCTGGGGGAGCATTAATACCCGTAGCCGTCTCGGCGTTTTTAACATACATGCTTTACGTAAGGTACCCAGGCCTAGCGGTGCCAATAGTGGTGTCGGTGCTGGTTACCGCGCTCATAGTTAATAGGATCTCCAGGGTTGTGCCGGCTGTGGGGGTTGTGACACCAGCCATAGTACCACCCATATTGGCAGCTCTCATGTCATACATGGCAATAGCCCTAACCTCAAGCGCATACATATTCGTAACCCCGGTGGTAGCCTACGTAACGGGTGTGCTGGGTACCCTAATAGGGGCTGATTTACTCAACATAAGCAAGGTCATAGAGGCAGCACCGATTATCGCGGATATTGGAGGTGCCGGTACCTTCGATGGCATATTCTTCACCGGTATACTGGCCGTCTTCTACGCATCCTTAATATCAACACTTTAAAGCAGCCTTCTAAAACCCACGTATGGTTCAGCGTAGGTTTAGGTTTGATGAAGTGTATACGCCAATCCACACTATTCACGACGCCACCCTGGTCATCGACAACGGCAGGGTAGTAGACATTGAGGAGGGTGGGCCCTTCGACGTAGATTACAGGGGCTACTCAGCGGCGCCGGGTCTCATAGATACGCATACACATGGTTGCGGTGGTATTGAGGTTACATCTATGAAGTCGATTAGTGAGCTCAGCAACCTAGCTAGGTGCTACGCCAGCTTCGGCGTGACCGCATTCCTACCAACCACCGTATCCGCACCGCACGAAGCATTAATGAGGGTGGCTAGCATTGTTAGGCAATACGTTAAGCAGGGCGATGGGACTGTGGGTAATGGGGCCAGGGTGCTTGGACTTAACCTGGAGGGGCCCTATATAAACATCAGGAGGAAGGGTGCCCAAAACCCCTCAGCAATAAGGCCGCCTAGGATTGAGGAGTTTGATCAATACTACGAGGAGTCTGGTGGTCTAGTGAGGGTAATGACGATTGCACCTGAGGTTGAGGGAGCCATGAGTCTCATTAAACACATGTCCAGCATAGGCGTAATACCAAGCATAGGGCATACCGATGCCGACTATGGGACAGTCATGAGGGCAATAGCCATGGGTGCCTCAAGGGCAACCCACCTTTTCGACGCCATGACTGGGATTCACCATAGGGAACTAGGCGCAGTCATGGCCCTCCTTGACTCTGAAGACGTATACCTAGAGCTCATAACAGACCTAGTTCACCTAAGGCCTGAGACTATACTATTCACCATAAGGCAAGCTGGGTTACACAGGGTGCTGGCAGTAACGGACTCCATGCCAGCCGCTGGCCTTGGGGAGGGTGAGTATGAGCTGGGTAGTTTAAGGGTCATTGTTAAGAATGGTAGAGCAACATTACCTGACGGAACACTAGCTGGGAGCGTGTTAACCATGGATAATGCCCTAAGGAACTTGGTTAAGTTGGGGTTAAGGTTAAGTGATGCCCTAAGGCTCACCTCAATGAACCCAGCCCTATCGATAGGTGAACACAGCATGGGTTGTCTTAAGCCAGGTTGCCTAGCCGACTTCATAGTCATTGATGACAAGTTAAGGCTGATGGCAACCTACGTTGGCGGCACCATGGTTTATGGTAAGTAAAGCGAGCGATTAATGATTAATGCATGGCCATATTACTTTTATAAAAATTACATCATTAATCTATAGGTTAACATACAATTAATCGCATCGAGGAAATATTTAAAAGTAAATTGTGAAATACCCTGCTTCATGTCGATTAGTGAGGAGAATCTACCCTACAAAGAGAGAATAGTGTTGAATTCCTGGCCAAACACCACTAGTATAGATTCCTACAAGGCCATGCATAGCAAGAGCATAAGTAATATTGAGGACTTCTGGGCTAATGTGGCTAAAGAGCTTGAATGGTTTAAGCCCTGGGACAAGGTGCTGGTCGCAGACCCACAGCCCCCATTCTACAAGTGGTTTGTGGGTGGTAGGCTAAATGCCTCATACCTGGCTGTTGATAGGCATATTAACACGTGGCGTAGGAATAAACTAGCCATAATATGGGAGGGGGAGCCAGTTGACCCATCAGGCAACCCAATTGAGGTGAGGAAGCTAACCTACTATGACCTGTATAGGGAGGTTAATAGGCTAGCCTTCGCAATTAGGGATAAGTTGGGTTTAAGGAAGGGGGACACGGTGACCATATACCTACCAATGATCCCTGAATTACCCATACTAATGCTGGCCCTGGCTAGGTTAGGTGTAATATTCTCAGTGGTCTTCTCAGGGTTCAGTGCCCAGGCCCTGGCTGATAGGGTAATTGACGCCAAGTCTAGGGTTGTGTTCACGGCCGATGCCTTCTGGAGGAGGGGGAGGGTTATTAGGCTTAAGGATGTTGTTGATGAGGCATTGAGGAATACACCATTCGTTGAGAGGGTTGTGGTGTACAGGAGGATGAACCTCAAGGACACTCCAATGAAGCCTGGTAGGGATATTTGGTGGGATGAGCTATTAAGCGGTGTACCAGCCAACGCATACGTGAAACCTGAGGAGGTGGAGAGCGAACACCCACTGTACATACTATACACCTCTGGGACTACGGGTAAGCCTAAGGGCATTGTGCACGATACAGGGGGCTACATGACACTCCTCCACGCAACCATGAAGTGGGTCTTTGATGTTAAGGACACTGACGTGTACTGGTGCACAGCCGACATAGGCTGGGTGACCGGGCACAGTTACATAGTGTTTGGCCCACTCATGGAGGGCGTCACCGAGGTTATGTATGAGGGTGCTCCAGACTACCCAGCACCGGATAGGTGGTGGAGGATTGTGGAGAGGTATGGTGTGACAATACTCTACACATCACCAACAGCCATAAGGACCTTCATGAGGTATGGCGATGATTGGGTTAAGGGGCATGACTTCTCCACAATAAGGATAATTAACAGTGTCGGCGAGCCGATAAACCCTGAAGCTTGGAGATGGGCTTGGAGATGGCTAGGTAGGGAGAGTGTGCCCTTCGGTTCAACGTGGTGGATGACGGAGACTGGTGGCATATTAATAAGCCATGCACCTGGGCTAGCCCTAATACCAATGAAACCAGGCACCAATGGCCTCCCACTACTTGGAGTGGATGCAGACGTGGTTGATGATGAGGGTAGGCCTGTCCAGGGTAAGAGGGGCTACTTGGTGATTAAGAAGCCATGGCCAGGCATGATGCTTACCATTTGGGGTGACCCTAATAGGTATATTCAGGTTTACTGGAGCAGGTTCCCCAGCATGTTTTACGCCGGTGATTGGGCTATTAAGGATGAGGATGGGTACATCTGGGTCCTAGGGAGGGCCGACGAGGTCATAAAGGTGTCTGGCCATAGGTTAGGCACCTATGAGATAGAATCAGCCCTAGTATCCCATAAGGCAGTTGCCGAATCAGCAGTGGTGGGCATGCCAGACCTGGTTAAGGGTGAGGTCCCGGTGGCCTTCGTCGTGCTTAAGGCTGGTTTCTCACCAAGCAAGGAGTTGAAGGCTGAGTTAAGGAATTGGGTTAGGGAGGTAATAGGCCCCATAGCTGAGCCAGCGGAGATACTATTCGTAACCAAGCTACCAAAGACCAGGAGCGGTAAGATAATGAGGAGATTGCTTAAGCAGGTCTTAATAGGTCAACCACTAGGCGACACCACCACACTTGAAGATGAGACTAGTATTGATGAGGCTAGGAAGGCCTACGAGGAGTTAAGTAGGGAATTAATGGGCCAGCGTTAAGCTAACCGCCGTAAAGCCCCCTATTCCAGGATAACCTGGGTATTAATGCCATTAAAACCGACCAAGTGTTGGCATCAAGCCGGGTAACCAGGCCCCTGGTTAAAATACCCACAAGCCCCATTGACTCACCGGCATTAGCATAGCCATACCGCATTTCCACTGCCTTCTCAAGCTCCATACCCAACTCCACGTTTCTAATTAAATTGCAAAACCAGGCCCAATACCTATGGTCAGGTAACCGTCCCTACTCATGATTGCAGCCACAGGTATGTTTAGGTAAGTTAAGTCACCTACCTTTACCAACCCAGTCTCAATACCAACAGCCTCTTCGGCTTCATTAACGGCTTCTAATGCCAGCCTAGCCCTCAACACTGCCCCATTGGTGATTTCACTAAGGCCCAGCGGCTGCTGTGTCGGTGTCTGAACCTTAACGGGCCTTACATCCACGGTTATGCCGAACATTGAGTATGCCTTAGCTACGGCGTTAATCTTAGTTGAGTTGAGTGAACCAACTGCCACTACCCTACCCATACCTAGGAACCCCTGGCCTCATCTATACACCTAGCCACGTCACCCCGGCAGTTGAGTATAATGCCTATTAGCTCCACCACCCCTTGGCCATCCTCACCTCTGGTTACGTACCTTGCAATACCCTTAACCTCAGGTAGCGCATTCCCCACGGCCACAGGTATGTCAGCTGCCCTAAGCATTGGTATGTCATTCTCGGCATCGCCGATTGATATAACTAGGCTTGGTTTAATTAGCCTCCTCAAAACGTTAATGGCATACCCCTTATCCACACCCTTAGGCATTATTGAAAGCATGTTTCTGTTAACCTCAAGCTTAACGTCAAATGAACTCAAAGCATCAATAACAGCCTTACTGTTCTCAGTGAACAAAGATACCTCACCCTCACTGAACCTAACGCCTAACACCGATAAATGAGCCTTAACCTCATCCCTAAGCCGCCACCATTGAACTGGTGCATTAATAATCCTCTCACCACTAGGCTTAACCACTATTAATCCATTCTCAAGGGCCAGGTAGACCTTACCCATTAACGCACTAAGCCCCTTAACATGACGGGTTGCCCCGCTGGTTACCACTGCAAATGAATTGCCCAGGTTAATGAAGTTCGTTATGGCGTTTAAAACGTCCGCATTAACCGTGAACTCGCCATTCCTTTCATTCGCTAATGTCCAGTGGTAGTCGGCGGCAAGTAGTAGTCCACCCATAGTTACCTACATGCTGCGTTGATTTTAAATACTTTTTCACGGCGATAGTAATCATGGATGAGTTAATTAGGCTAATCATTGAATTTACCACGTTACACATTGTTAATAAGCCCTGAGACAGAGGGGTAAGTGTGGATATTAAGGTTGTGGTGTTCGACACGAGCGCACTGTTGTTAGCCATTGATGAGAGGATTGATGTGATTAGTAATGTTAAGGAGGCCGTGGAGGGCTTAATACTGCCTGTCGTGACGGCTAGCGTTGTTAGGGAATTGTGGCTCCTATCTAAGAAGGGTGGGAGGAGGGGTA
>Ga0209739_100012_pt1 | contig 104379 bp, 113 predicted proteins | sample JossMetagenome_2_FD_184729 | JGI IMG/M metagenome (GOLD analysis project Ga0209739, IMG submission 184729) | Hot spring sediment microbial communities from Joseph's Coat, Yellowstone National Park, USA - JC3_ASED (SPAdes) (version 3) | ecosystem: Environmental > Aquatic > Thermal springs > Hot...
GTTGGGGAGACCACCCACTGGCCTGGCTACTGACGTACAGCGGGAGCGACTGCAAACTATGGAGATACGTGCATCAAAAATGCACGGAAGCAGAGCTATGCCGAGAGGCAGCGTCACTACTACCCACTATAGACTACAGTCTCGAGGAGCACAAATGCCTCCAAACCACCTAAACCGCTTAGCTAATCCAAAGCCCAAGCCCTTCAAAACTAAGCCGTCCATGCCCGTGTCCTTCCCCATCCTCCCAAGCCCACCTAACCCTAACTCTCGCTCGGGTGAGTTGCATGAGGTCTGCGTCTACGAATAAGGGCTCCACGAAGCCCTGTGCTTCACCGCGCGTCGGATCCCGCGGTTGGGGCCAGGGTGGATTAAAACCAGAGCGGGATGGGCACAGCCCAGTCCCGCTAGGGTCCGGGAAGGGGTGGGAGGAGAGGTGATGACGCCATGAACCCACAAACCCACAACCGTGGAGCGGGTAGGAGTAGGCTCGTGGAGGAAATCGAGGAAATACTGAGGAGACGACTCGGTTGGAACGAAATCATGATGAGCAATATCATGTGGAGATTTATTGATGTCAATGTAGAGGAATTCCTTAGCCGAGGCATAAATCCGCATATGTGGCTTTACGCCTTAAATGGTTTAAGCGCAGAAGATCCGTATTGGCTTGGGGTGTATTATGGTGACTTATACGTAAGATGGCAAGGTCGAAGTGCCACCATAGTATTACATACAACAAACACAATTGACGCGATATACTTTATGATACTAATGAGAACAATAGCAACACCAAGCGTAGAACTCATATGGTCACGCAATCAATTATCAGTGTACTATCGCGTAACTCTAGAACGCTGGCCGTGGCACGATGTCGATCCCAATATAATAAGTAGCTTCAGCATAAGCGACGTACTGAAATTTTTCGCCGGGCTGCTCGATACAGACGGGTCAATTGACATAACGTATATAAAGCAGAGAAATAGAAAAGGCGAATTTAAACGCAGGCTTGAGGTGCGTATATTTGCTTGCAAACAGAAAGAGTATGCGGATTTTTTGTATTATATAAGGGATTTAGGCATTAAAGGCGACGTATTACTGCGCAAGGAAGATAGCGAATTACGGTACATGGGAAGGCATGGCGCTGAATTGCTTAAATATATAAGGCAATACATAGCGCATCCGTTAAAACGACTAAGAAGTGAAATATACCTAAAGTATTACGATGGGGAATTGAATTGGAGAGAATTCGATCACCTTTATATACCGCTAAAATACGATAGCAATACCCATAGCGACCCAAAGAGAGGTAGAGCTGTCGAGATACTTACCCAAGCGGCCCCACAAACCCACACCCACGGGAAACAAAACAAAACCAAAACATGAACCGAAGAATTAAAACAAAGTTAATGGGGCCGGGGCCGGGATTTGAACCCGGGTTCACGGGCTCCATTGGCCTCCGTTACGGATCACTCCGTTACGGATCAGGCCCGCATGCTAACCAGGCTGCACCACCCCGGCGGGTTGTTTGTTTTGTGGGTTTGTTTAAAGTTTTCTTTTCGTGGGTTTTGGCGTTTAGTTGTTATAGTGGTCGATGCGCGATTCGCAAGGTCTCTAGCGGTCTTGCGGTCACGATGTCCGTGAGTCTTTACTAAACAATTCAATTGCTCAAAAACTAGGGGTCTCTGATAGCGGGATTAATGCTCAATAGCCATGGTTTTAGCTTGGGCGTTGTCACCGTAGGCGTTCGGCCAGCGTTCGAAGACCCTCCTTGCTAAATTAATGTTCCACTACTTGCCTTAATGCCGATAAGGCCCGATGCCTTCTTGATTGCGGTCTCGAGCTTTTCCCCCGAGCCTATCCTATCGGCTATGTAGTCGAGGGGCAGTGCTATTAGCCAGTCGGGGACGTCATCGATGATGTATGCCGTGTACTCGGACGTCCTGTAGGTTGGGTCAATGGCCTGGTGAACCTCAATGCTCGTCTTCAAGCCGAAGTTCTCCCTATCCTCAATAGTGTAGAACTTGACTAGGCCTTGGCTGATTACCTTCAGCCTTGATACATGCATCGACTAGCAACTAATTAATTTTTAAAGGCACAGGCCAGTGATTAGTGTGTGCCCATGGGTAAGGTAATCGCGAGGGTGATCTCAGGTACTTGGCTCGCCCGCGCCATCTCCGCAATCCTCACGGGAATCCTCGCAATCGCAATCCTCACGATCCAGAACGCGAACCTCCTCATTGCGATTGTAGCGGTCCTCGCCTCAATCGCGATTACAGTAACAATTATCATAATACTACCACGCACTGTTGTTGCCACATTCACAGAGGATGAGTTGCTCGTTAGTGGTAAGAGGGGTGGTTTTTCCTTACCGAGGGATGCGGTTGTTAATAATAACGTGGTCTGCATTAGGAGGGAGTCCAGGGAATTAAGCCTACGCGTGGTTTATGAATCGTTTGATTACACAATACCACTGGCAAGCAAGCGGGTGTATGATAGGTTAGTTAATGGATTAACCACCCACTGGGGCTGGATCCCGCCAGAATGCCCCGAGCAACTAATCCAAGCACGTTAAGCGAGGCGTGTTGAGGACTTAATGAGCAGTAGTCAATGCAGTCCATCATCACCTATTGCGTACCTAACCTCTGTGTCTGGCGCATCGAGTGGGGGCTCCGAGCTTTAGCGCTTGGGATCTCCCGGCTGGATCTAGCCATGCAGTATTCCTCGTATTGACTAGGCTGGGCTTTAATAAGCGTTGGTTCGGGATAGTCGATGTCGGCTCAGTCATTGAGGCGGGTTGTCGTGAAATGATGGAAACGGCTGGGGTTAAATGTGGAATAATGGGTATGTCGTGCTTATGTACGTGCCTGTTCGCCGCCTTTACTGCCCTCCTTCCTTATTTTTTCGAAGTATATGTATGTCCTTACTATGTATGCGTATAGGAAGATCCTGTATGCGACCTCGCCTCCTCCCTCGTACCACCACCTCTTGGCTATCTCGACGACTTTATCGATTTCCTCTAGGGTTATTTCATCTAGGTTCTTTGATGCGACTGCCTTTATGTACTCGATCTCCTCCTTACTTATTGGGTTAGTCCTAATAGTGCCCGCCCACCTCGTTATTTCACGTTTCAGGAACTCCGCCTCGTCTCTCGTGAGTACGTTCTTGATTCCCAGGTACTCAATCATTAGGGAGTTTATTGAGATCAGGGCCCCGCTTATGGAGTCGGCGAATCTAGCGAGTCTCTCATCGATTTGCCTAAATCGCTCATCAATTTGCCTGAACCTCTCATCGATTTGTTTGAATCTCTCGTCAATCATTGCGAACCTCATGTCGATTTCTCTGAATTTGCCGCCTAACCAGTAGGTTATCCAGGCTAGTGTTGTGAGTATGGTTGCTGTGGATGCCGCGATCGTGTATATCGTGGTTAAATCCATGGTTTGCATTAGATTAGGTCCGTAAAAGTTAATTAAGCTTTCGGCATTAAATGCGAGGCTTAATTATGGAGTTATTATGAGAAAGAGCGGCTGTAGATGGTGCTGCAACTCAGGCGGTATTCTATTTCGTAGAACTTAGGTGCTTTATGCAGTACCTAATACCTAGTATTTATAAGTTATTAAGCGAATTAATGAGTCGAGGATCTCGCCCACGGGCTTGCTTGTTTAGTGTGGTTATTGGTATCTCGAGGTTTAGGATCTCGTTTACCGTATCAATCCTAGTCTCCCTAAAATACTTCGTGCTCATTTAGATAATTCCTGAACACGCCCAATACCTTACCTAGGTCCCTTCCCCTAACTGTACATGGCACGTAATTAATACTGTCTGCCTTTCAGGGTGGGGAGGGCCAATCTCTAGCTTTGGGTGTGGGGTTGTGATTTTTGTTCTGTGTTATTCGTTGTTTTTGTTGTGAACGTTGTTGTTAGGGTTATGGTGAGTCCGGTTAGGAATAGTATTGCGAGCGTTTTGAGCGTGTTTTGGTTATATAGTTGTGGTGCTATTCCTGTGAAGCCTAGGGCCCAGGCTATGTAGAATAGTAGCATTAGTGCTATGCCTAGGGTGATTAGGTAATTCCTTAGTTTCTTGTTTATGGTTGGTTTTGGGATGTTGGGTAGGGCTGCGGCTATGGGTAGGGCTGTTAGTATCATTAGCAATGTGTAGCCCGGCCTGGCCAGCGCCTCAATAATGCCTGGGGTGGGGCATTTCGCCTTTTCCGTGGATTCTATGGTTATTGGGCCTATGGTTACGTTGACAGGTAGGACTGGGGTGCTCGATATCAGGAGCACCTTTATGTTGGTTTTTGTCCAGTTCGTGATTGTGAATTCACCCTTTAATGCATAGCTTCCCGTGCCCGTTATGTTCATGACCACGCTTTGGTTAGGCATTACCAGTACTACCTGTGCCCAGGTGAATTTAATGGGCTCCTTCTCGAGTGATGAATACACCAGTGAGTACGTTGGTATCTCCCCCGGGTATTGAACCGTTTCATTATTGCTTATTACATTCATTCCCACGCCCTGGGTTACGTATAGGATTAACGGTTGATCCGTCATTATTGATAGTGCGTAGGTTCCTGGTGTTACGTTTAGATTAACATTGAACTCTATTGGGTATGGCTTCATACCCTGTACTATGGGTGGCGCGGTGGCTGTTGCCCTACCCACCACCTGCCCATTCCTTAGTATTGTTAGGGCCAGGTTTGCCTGTTGCTCTGAGTAGGATACGCCGTAGATTATGACCTTTAACACCTCCCCCGTGAAGTTTAGATTTAGGTTGAAGGTTACGGTGGAGTAGGCGTTTATCGGTAATACTGTGCTCGTTAAAGATGTTGATATAATTCTTGGTATTAGCACATTGGTATAGTATGATTTGATATAGGGCGATATTGATAATAGGGTGCTAACGACATAGGTACCTGGTGGTATTTCCAATAAACCTGACTCTATCAAAAATACCTTCTGGTAAGTGCCACTTAATAGTATTAACCCCTCATTACTTGTAGTGTAGCTAGATGAGTTGGTTGATAATTTATTAATACTGATATTGAAACCGTTAATTATAGGTACACCACTGTAGTTATTAATCACGAGTTGGTAATAGCCACAGATCGCGTATGTACCATTCACAGGCCTGGTGCTGGTTACTTTACCAACCACTAATCTACCGGGCTTAATCATTAATGAACCAAGGGATGCCCAGGTTGGAACCTCAATGCGACCGCTTGGTGCCAGGGAAACCAATTCATAAACTCCCGTGGCGTTTTGGTTAAGTGATGACCAATTTGTGCCGAGACCACCGATGCCTTGATATGGAGGCCATAATGGCGATAATGGTGACATGAGCACAGTCAGCAACAGCGAGACGCCAAGGACGAGGGCACCAATCCTCCTATCCCTTAACTTAGCTAGGACCTCGACCAACGTTATTATTAGTACGGCTGACATTATCAATTGACTGCCAACGCCACCGAGTACTGTGGCGATTAACACGGGGATTGCCGTGCCTAGGCTTGTTAATTGTATGAAGGCTGTGGTAGCCAGACCGTAGATGAGTTGGTTGATTATTCCTTGCACTGTGACGACTTTAATTAATGAGTATGCATTAGCTAACATGTAGTAGGTGATTGCCATGGATCCTATCGTAATAACGTATTGGTCAGACTCTGTGAACTTGTGCTCAATTAACCAATGGGTTATTGGTATAAGTATTAGCAGTAATGCGGCAGTTGGACTTAAAATAGCCGTTAATATCGCCAATGTGGTGCTCACGAACCTGTTATCAACATCGACGTAGTAATAAGTGGCTATTGCAAGCGCAATCGCCAGGATTGGGGTTGCCAGGGTTCAAGAATTGAGGAAAGCAGTGATGCGTTGATTAGTGAGGAGAGCACGATCATGACTAGGTGATTACTTGATAGACCCCTTAACCTACCAATCCTATAGGTGTAGATTGCAATTAATGCGTTACTTATAATTATTAATGCAACAATTATTGCTGGTGAGTACCCACTCATGATTATGGGACCAAGCATTAGGGATTGCCCAAAATCCCTCGCCATAGCACTAACAATGCCCAGGGACTCCCTGAATAGCTCATCAAGTATGTAATAATTGGGATCACCGTTAAATACCTGGAGAAGTACGTATAAGGACTCGGCAACACTTAGTAGATAGGTAAAGGCTCCGATCAATGCCTTGTTTGCGGTATCGCGATTCATTGCTGACAAAGGACCTTCTACGTTGAGATAATTAAAGTATTATTTCGTATTGCTTAAGTACGTGGTACAGTGCCTAATACCTATTAGTAAGTATACTAGTGAATCAAGTATTTCACCCACAGATCTACCTCTACTTAGGGTTATTGTTGGTATCTCAAGGCTTAAACCACCATCTACGGTATCAATCCTAATCTCCCTAAATATCTCACGCCTACTCAAGTAATCCCTAAGTATGGGTAATACCCTGTCCAAATCCCTTCCCTTCATGGCACAAGGTACGTAATTTACGCCATCCCTCACGTACCTTCCATAATCCATATCGCACTCCACATATACGTCGTCATAATACCTAACCAACACACTCATTGGGGTTAATTCCCAAACTCCCTTTTAATCACTACCCGATGCTGGCATGCACATAGGCAAAAACCATCTTTGTTTAAAGGCTTGAATAAGCTTTTAAAGGGACTTGTGCTTTTCGTTATTTGATGTCTTCAATTGAGGAATTAATAACTGGAACCGCGGTTGGTGTGAGGGCTAGTGATGGTGTTGTACTTGCGGCTGAGAAGAGGGTGGCTTATGGGTTCACGATGTTCAGTAGGTCTGGTAAGAAGGTGTTTAAGGTCAACGATAACATTGGTATAGCCTCCATAGGGATACTCGCTGATATGCAGGTGCTCACGAAGATCGCTAAGGCATACATGTCACTCTACGCCCTGGACACGAAGACAAAGCCAAGCATTAGGTCTGCAGCTAAGTTGTTATCCTACGTACTATTCTCAAATAGGATTCTCCCATACTTCGTGGAGGTTCTCGTAGGTGGTGTAGATGATGAGGGATCACACCTGTTCATAATGGATCCGTTGGGTTCATTGATAGAGGATGATTACGCCGCGGTAGGTACAGGAACGAAACTCGCGATCGCGATACTAGAGAGCGGTTATAGGCAGGGCATGAGCATTAAGGAGGCGAGGGATTTAGCGATAAGGGCAATAAACCAAAGCATATCAAGGGATCCCGTGTCCGGTGATGGAATCGATATACTAACAATAACGGGCAATGGAACTACCGAGGAAACAATACCATTACAACCACTGAGGCTTTCATAAAAAAAGTAATACCCTGTACCCCGCCTGGAGGAGGTCTTTTCATTGGTGGGATATGCCCAACTCGAGACCTCACGCCAGCGGGGCTGATTAAATCATACCTTAAGGCGGATTAATACTTTTATCTTCGCACTAATGTTCCTAATGGTTGATGAACCTCCACGGGACTGATTGATGATGCAATTGGTCTTTGCTGAGGGTTTATTAGTCCAGACCCACTGGTAACTATTGAATGGTAGTCCTCATTGTTAGGTATGGTGAAATCACCATCAAGGGACTTAGTACCAGGTCTAGAATGGAGAAGTTGCTGGCGCGTAACATAGTCGTTGGTTTGAGATCTATGGGTATCGAGACAAGGATCAGGAGGGGCCAGGGTAGGTTATTCGTTGAGATCCCAGACGATAAGATTAGGGAAAGTATCGACTTAATTAGTAGGGTTTTTGGCGTTAAGTCCGTCTCGCCAGCTAAGGTCTACGGATTTGGCAGCCTCAATGACCTAGTCAGTATAGCGGTTAAGGAGTGGAGTGAATTAGTTAGGGGCAGAACCTTCGCGGTCAGGGTTAGGAGGGTTGGCAATCACCCATTCACATCAATCGATGTAGCAAGGGTGGTAGGTGCGGCATTAAAGCCGTTCAGTGCTGGTGTTGACTTGGAGCGACCTGGCGTGGAGTTGTTCATGGAGATTAGGGGTAATGATGCGTACCTGTTCACGGAGATCGTTAAGGGTCCCGGTGGATTACCGCTGGGTTCTGAGGGTAGGTTGTTGGCGTTGATTTCTGGGGGCTTTGACTCGCCTGTTGCGGCTTGGTTTATGATGAAGAGGGGTGCGTACGTAGATGCCCTATTCTGTTCCCTAGCCTATCCGGTGGATGTGATTAACTTCCTTAGGGTCTCAAACGCCCTATTTAATAAGTGGTCCATTGGTTATGATCCAAGGTTGTTCATACTGGATTGCTCACAATTAGTTAATGAGTTTAGGGAGTGGGCAAACCCACACATTTGGAGCGTGTTGTTTAAGAGGGTTCTTTATGAGGTTGGTGCAAGGGTTGCTAAATCCGTGAATGCCCTTGGACTCGTAACCGGGGAATCCCTTGGACAAGTTTCATCGCAAACCCTGCATAATCTAATGGCTATCGAGTATGGTATTGACATGCCGATTTATAGACCGTTGATAGGTCTCGATAAAGATGAAATCATGTACTACGCCAGGCTTATAGGGACTTACGAGGAGTCCATGAGGACTGAGGAATTCTGCGCCTTATTCTCGGAGAAGCCTAGGACTAGGGTTAGTATTGAGGAGTTGAATAATGAAACGAATAAGCTAAGGCCGAGTCTCATTGATGACATCCTATCAACAATGATAACCCTAAGAACCAGCGCGATAGGTAAGGTTTTGGATACCCTAATGCAGGAGGTTAATGATGTGGACATTAGTGAGGTGCCGAGGAATGCCGTGATTATTGACTTAAGGAGCAAGGCGGAGTATGAGGCGTGGCATTTCCCTGGCGCGATAAACGCAAGCCCTGAGGATTTGCCGAAGATCGTGGAGCACATGGGTAGGGACAAGACCTACGTGTTGTACTGCAAGAAGGGTTTGAGCAGTAGGTGGGGTGCGCTTGAGCTTAGGCGACTTGGTGTTAAAGCCTTCTCCATAAGTATTGAGAGGTTGAGGAGAGATGAGGACATCAAGAGGGCCCAGTGAGGGTTACGTAATGTCCAGGGTCCCGAGGGGATTCCACCTGGAGGTCGCCAGGTCTATCCAGAGGATGTTGGCTGGTAGGGTTGTGGAGAGGGACTTGGTGAGTGTTGATGATGTTGATATAATCGCAGGGATTGACGTAGCGTACATCGAGAAGGGCAGTGAGGAGATTGGGGTCTCCGTAGCCACCGCTTACTCGTTGAGTGGGGCGTCTGTCATTGAGTGGAGTTGTTGGGTTGGGCGTATTGCGTTTCCGTATGTACCGACCCTGCTGTCCTTCAGGGAGTTGAAGCCCATGGTCAACGCTTACCTGAGGCTTAGGGCTAAGCCGCAAGTCGTGCTGATTGACGGTCATGGTAGGGCGCACCCATTCAGGCTGGGTATAGCGAGCCACTTCGGGGTTTGCATGAGGGTGCCGACAATCGGTGTTGCTAAATCCCTACTCTACGGTAGGGTGGGTAATGGGGAGGGGCCAATAATTGATCCAGACACTGGTGAGGTTATTGGTTGGGCGGTGCGGTGTGCGCCTAGTAAGTTAACATACGTGAGTGTTGGTCATGGTATATCGTTGGAGAGTGCGGTAAAGCTCGTAAAGAGGTTATGTGTAAATTCGCAGATGCCAATACCAATACTTCACTCCCACAATAGGGCTAATGAACTCAAGAGGAGAATTGGTAGGAATATTGACTGGGAGAATCTCGATAGTGCGTGTTCAACATCGATAATATGAATGGCACCACACAGGCTAGCTAACCCTCGGCCCACCATACTTCCTCAATGCATCCTCCAACTTCCTCTTATCAGCCTCGCTCAGGACGCCAGGCTGCTGCTCAGGCTTGACTATCCACCTATCCATGTACCTACTCATGTTCTGTAAAACCACTATCCTGCTCGGCGGGTCCTCATCCATGTACCTGAAGTTCCCTCTCTGCCTGTTGACCTCATCAAGTAGCTTCATTGCCCAGTCCCTGACCTCCTCGTGCGTGAGCATGTCACCCCTACTAAGCCTATACACGGAGTGCCCCAGGTTCATGTATGACTTAACCTCGATGAAGTGTGGGTTCCCAATAACCATGAGCTTGGCAAACTCCGGTATGTACCTTGGGTCGTAATTCAAGCTCCTTATCAGGGTTATCCTAATGACAGTCCTCGTGTTAACCTTACTGAGTAGCTCGAGACTCCTTAACCACCTCTCCCACGCATCCTCCCTATACATGACGGGCACGTTAATCCTATAGAACAACTCCCTATTCGGTGCATTACAGGATAGGTACAACTGCGTTGGCAATGCATCCTCACGCTGCAGCCTCTCTAGCATCTCTGGGTGCTCGCCATTGGTTACTATGAATATCGATTTCGTACTTGGTAAACCCCTCAGGTACCTAACAAGTTGGGGCAGTTTTGGGTATAGTGTTGGCTCTCCAGATAGGGATATCGACCAATGGGTCGGCGTTAGGGCCTCCCTAGCCCTCTCCCTAGCCTTCGGATGACCAAAGTACCCCGTCAACAATCTATACCTCTCCATGAGGACACCCCTGATTAGCTCCTCGGGGTCATCAACAAGGCCCTCGTTTGGCGTGAATGAGTCGAAGGTATCGGTCGGTCTCCAGCAATAAACGCACCTATTGCTACATACCATGCCCACGGGGCTAAACTCAACACACCTGTGGGAACCGCCTGCGGGCGCTCCATAGAACTTGAACTTATAGCAGCTCTGTTCCTGGGTTAACGCACTCCTGGTCCAGTGGCAGAGTTCTACCGTGGAGTGGTTGTAGATTCCGTAACCAGCCTTCATGAGCTTAACCTTAGTCTCATCGCTAATCCTGAGCTTAACCCTACCACTAACCTCGCCAATAACGTGGTACTTCAACTGCTCCTTAATTAATTGAGTAGTACGCTCCATTTACGTCACAATTAAGACCGGTATTTTAAATATAAACTTTTAGTCGAAGTTAAACAACACCGCCTACCCGCCTCCAAAGCTTAACGTACCAATCAGGCAAGCCCAAATCCTCAACCTTAATAGACCTATCAGGCGTGTAGGGCTTAATATCGAGTATGGGCGTGCCATCGAATAGGTCAAGCCCAGAAACCCTGAGGAACCTACCATCCCTACCGACGAGCCTAACCACACTAAGCCCTATCGGGTTTGGCCTATGCGGGGAATCTGTGGCGAAAACACCGACCTCAGGTAACTCACTGGGCTCAACTCCGAACATTGCAAGTCTCCTAGGCCTAACAACAAGCACTTCCCGCTGTTCCCTGGTGACGTTATGTAGCAGCGATATTAGTATTAGGTGGGAAAAGCCATCAATGCCCCTGAGACCGTCCATATACTCCTCAAAGACCTCAACAATCCCCTCAACCCCTGTTAACGACCTCCTAACAAAATCATCACCATACCCATGCCTAACCACACCAATGGGCCTAAGGAACAAGCCGTTGTCGAAGACCACGAAGTACCTGGATAACTCCATGTAGAACTCATCATCCCTAAGCAATTCCATCACCAAGTCCTTCAATAACCCCCTCTCCTTAACATCCCTGAGGAACTCCTTGAAATTCACAGACTTCTTTCCTTAATGCGTCATTATTAATATTATGATTGCTTGTTAACTTGAATTGAAATAAGGAGAAATTTAAAAGGAAATATGGGAATAGTGTATGATGTCAACAGAAAAAATTGGAAAATTGAAACATAAAATTGCATTAATTACCATCCTCGCAACATTAGCTCTAAGTGTGCTGGTGCTCGCTGACGTTATTTACTACTACAGGGGCGTCATAACAGCCCAAGTCTCGCCACCACCAATATCTTTTTCCAGGGGCCGAATGGTTATGTACCACCTTATGTCGTAGCTACACCAACATCGACTGGGTTTAACCTGGTGATTCAGATAACGAATGCCTCATATGCATACTACTACGAGGTGCTTGGGCTAAACGCCTACAATTGGTGTTGGCTCTATGTAACCAACGTAACCGCAACCCCCACATTAATAAGTAACTTATGGCTATACATACAAACACCACAAAACCAGACACACTGTATATTGCCGGTGATTTATCAATCAGCACCAACATCGTTACCAATACCGACCTATCAATCGTGCACGGCAGGTTATTGGAAGACCCGCACGGCAGTATGGTCATCGCAATACCCACTAAGCGAGACCTTAAGTTCGGTATTCACTGCGGTGAACACTTACTGCCCAGAACTAAGCAGTTACACTACAGGCCCAAGCTTCCCAAGCCAAGGACCGTATAGCAAAAGTGAATACTGCGGTAAGGTTGGGTTATTGCTAGTCCAAGCCGTGGCTGCCCTTGAGAACTCATTAACAATGAACTACCCATTAACACCATCCCAGGTGATAACCATGGTGAACAACGCAATAAGTAGCAATAACGCAATTACGGTTATGAACCTACAGAGTTACCTAAACAATTTAAATGAGGAGTATGATTATGCATGCTCACTTGGAACGATATACCCATCAATAAGCCCAACGAGTAGTTGTGCATTGCAACCAGGTACGTACTACATATCGGTCTTTGTGCAACCAATAACGCCACTACAGATTGGACAGAGTGAGACAATAAGCTTTTACCTGGCATGTAATGTGGTGAGTAAAGAGTCAATACCGCTACCGCCAGTAGGTGGATAGGCATCTTTCAATTTTTTATCGAAATTATATAATTTTTTACATCATTATTAAAAAATAAGAAATAACAGAAAGAAAAATTTAAAAAGGAAAACCCAAGTGATAAAGTTCGGTATGAGGAGTCCTAAGATAAGGAGGTATGCGGTGATAATAGCGATGGCGTTAATGCTAGCAAGCGTGGTAATACTTGCTGACGTAATATACTACTACCAGGGCGTCATAACAGCCCAAGTCACAACGCCACCATTAAAATTCTATAGCGGTGAAAACTTCAAATACAAAGGCGAAAAGTTTCCATTAAACAGTCAGGTAGAGAATTACGCAAACTTCACGGCACTACCCACAGGGACAGGGTTCACAGCAACAATACAGCTAACCAACGCCTCATACGCATACTTCTACCACGCGCTCGGCCTAGTGGTTAATGAGCAGGGTTGGTTATACGTAACTAATGTAAAGGCAAACGGTAGCATAATTGAAACCTTGACAATTATAGTGCAAAGCGTATCCACGGGCGAGTCAACGGGCGAGTCATGGGGCGAGTCAACGGGCAAGTTATGTAGATTCACGGTGATCAGCAATTCCCAACCCATAACTAGCCCAAACACGGCATGCAACTTAAGACCCGGACCATACTACATATCAGTACTAGTCCAACCAGTCACTCCCTTATCCAAAGGCCAGAGCGAGACCGTGACACTATACTTTGGCTACAACATTGCAAGCAAGGAAAGAGTGCCTCTACCGCCAATCAGCGGCTGATAAAGACTAGTAGGCGGTAAAAGAATGACCCCCTTAAAATTATTCATTATTTCTTCATTAATCCTTACGGTAATAGCATTGGTCGTTGTTTACGGCGCTATTCAATACGCCTCAAGCGTTCACCCAGCCACCATGACCGTGGTTCCCTATGTTGATGTTGAGGGCGTTAATGTTACTGGCGAGGGCTTAATAATTAAGTTAATCGTTGTTAATTCTACGGGCAACTTAACCGTAACGGGCGGTTACGCAGAGATCATCGGGACCGGGCAATCAGCGCCGCTGAGGGTTGTTGGTCCGTTGACTCTGGAAGGGACCTACACATTGCTGCCTCAGTACGTGAGTATGAGTACGATAGGTATTAGGGGGTTGGTTAGTGGTACGTTCTATGGGGACCCCATGTACATAGGCTTCTACCTGGTCGCGCCAATACATGTCGTTATAAACGTGGGTGTTGGTGATGTAACATACAGTAATTGCCTGCTGAACCTGACCCTGACCTACTCAACACCAATACCAATATTGATAAATGGAGCTGCAAACGTTACTTTGGTTGATGATTCTGAGTCGCAGTTTGTATTTTTCATGATTGGTAATTTACCATTACATGTATTACTAATGCCTGGTGTTAACGCTACAAGTATAATGATTAATGCCGAGGAGTTACCTAATGTGCATGTGTTTCAGTGTTCATTGGTTAGTGGGCATATGTACACGCTTTATTTACCGATAACAGTGACGTACATATACCCAACCACGAATGTGACGGCACAGTTAACGTTATATAGGGTTTTCACTGTTGGTGGTTAATGTGAGGCTTGAGGTCATTATACAATTATTAATTGCCCTGGCATTCGTACTTACCTGGATCTTCATGCCATTTTGGTCATTGGTTTCTAATATATACATACAGAAATTAACACCGCTTGGCTTCTCAATAGCCTTCCTTGGTAGTAACTACTTTCTATTTGTACCCAATGCGCTGGCGGCTTTTATTTACGCTATAGTCTCGGCGGTGATACCACTTGTGTGGAGGAGTAGTAGGTATTCGCTGTACCTGTCGCTCTTCACACTATCGTTGGCTGCTATGTTGCTTGTAACAGTATTTATATTTCAATCCAGGTACCTGTATTATGGGGGAGACTCGATAGTACCCACAGCCACTGGGTATATGTACATAAGGATTCCCTATAGGACATACTTCAATGCTCCGTTGTATTTATTCGCTGTATTATTTGCTGTAACGGCGTTGAACGCAACCACGAGGGCGCGGTGGATAAGGGTTAGGAAACTATCGTTGATTGAGGAGGCCTTGACTATGGTTAGGGTTAAGGATCCCATTAGTGCCATCAGGATGGCGTTGGGTAGGTTAGGTATTCAATATTCCGTTATCAATGATTCATTGGTTATAGGGGACTTGGCAATAATAATGGGTGGTGTTGAGAAGGAGAAACTGAAAGATGCTAAGGAGTACATATCATTCACGGATAAAAACTCCATATATTTTGATGGCTCCTCAATAACAGAACTGAGCATTGAGCAGGGAATCCTACTTGCACTATCAAAAGCCCTAATTAAGGGTAAGCCGGGTAGGATTGAGGCGGTTGAGTATGCATAGGTCATTGTTTGTCTTCATAATTATCACACTATTACTAATACCAACGCTAATCATCTCTAACGCAATTTATTACGAGAAAGTTACGACAATAGCCAGTGTATCCCAACAACCCATAGTGCCCGAAAGACCGCCCAACGCATCCTACATTAGTAGCTTTTCCGTAAGCCCAACTGGTGTGAATATTGATGTTTCATTAAATAGGTCGCAGATTACGTATGTTAATAATCAAGGTGTTGCGAATATAACATTGATGGAGTTAAAGGTACTTGAGGAGGGCGAGATAATGTTTAAGCTAAACACGCCGGGATATGTTAGTGTAGTAATGATGATATACAGTAGTAATGGTTCATTAATTGGAGTATATCCCAACAATGGCGCCATTACGTTGAGCCCAGGCGATTATTTGATTATTGAGGAGGTGAGTTTTCTAAGCAATATTAATAGTTTTGGAATAGGCGGTAATTACATATTTGTCATTAATGGTGTATGGTTAATTTATAGCATCAATGAGTCAATAGAGATTAAGTAAATTAATGCTGTAGTACATTTATACGTTCTATTCTCTTTATTTTAAGTAATATGTTTATAAATGCCCCTTTATTCTTCGAAAAATATTCTACTTTTAATTGCAAAACTTAAGACATAGTTTGTTTGGCAATAGAAATGTTTAAATACTAGGAATAGAAAGTAACCCTAGGATGAGAACTCTGTTCACGATCATGTTCCTGGTGATGATAGCCCTTACAATCATTGTTCTCACCGGCTCAGCTCAGCAGTTCAGGCCGAAGTACCTATTTAGGCTCTCGATCACTGTCACAAACGCCTCGTACATATATTACTACCACGTTGCGGAGATTACAATGTCAAAACCCGAGACGCTGACCCTTGTTAGTGTCGAGTATAGTGGGGAGTTGATTAATAATGCGTGGGTTTATGTGGAGAATCAATGGGGGCAATACGTGGCTATTATGCACGTAATCGCCAATGGAAAGGCATGTAGTAGGGAGCAGACAATAACCCTTGAGCCGGGGAATTACTACATCTCAGTGCTGGTACAACCCAATGCACCAGTTCACTACGGGGAAAACGCGACAATAACCCTGGACTTCCTACCTCTCAATAAATAAAAACAGGCCAATGCGAAAAACCATGAGTAATATTGAGCGGCGAGTACGTGAATAAATTAAAGAGGAGGGCCATGAATTTACTGAGGGCAGGCGAGACCATTGATGATGTGGACTTGGCAATGTTCTTCGTGGACCAGGGGATACAGCTATACGTAAAGGCTGTGTATTACGAAATCTTTGGCGTGAGGATTAGAGGTCACGGGATTAGGGAGTTATTGGGTTTATTATCAAAGGAGCTTGAGACGCACGGCTTTATTAATGAAGCTCAATCAATCAGAAGCTTCGTCACTAGTAATAGGGATGTCTTGGTCATGCTTGAGGAGGCCTATATTGAGGCGAGGTATGGTGATATGAGCTATGGCGCTGATGATTTAAGCAAGGCCATAAATGTGGCTAGGGAGTTGGTGAAGTTGTTGGATGGGGTGGTTAGGAGTGTCAAGTTGGGTTAAGTACCACTTCGAACACTTAAGGAGGTGGCGTGAATATGCAAGTGCCATAGCAAGGGCTGCTAGGGATTTGGTGCCCAATGCCAGGGTTTACGTAATTGGTGGTGTGGCTAAGGACAGGACCACCGTACTTAGCGACATAGACATACTAATAATTATTCCAGACACGGTGAGTGCTAACAGGAGGAGGCTTTATGTCGATATTATGGTCAGGGCAATGGATCTGTATGGGCTTCCCTGGGACGCCCCAGTGGAGTTGCATATAGTCGGTGAGGGTGAGGCGAGGGATTACCTTGAGCATTCAGGGCGTGCGATAGAAATAGATTAGGTGCACAACCTTTAACTACCACGAGGGTTTGTAGAAATCAATGCAGTATGGGTACTTCGAGCAATTTGGTGAGGGGACTGCTAGGATGTATAGGTTCATAGAGGTCGCCCTCCAATGGGTCTACTCATTGACGGCTAATACCATTAAGGGCATCGTTGGTAGCCCAGCCAAGGTGCTCGAGATAGGTCCTGGCACGGGTGTCTTAGCCAATAAGCTCAGTAAACTTGGTTATTACGTGGTTGGTGTAGATGCTAGTTTGGCGATGCTAAGGAGGGCGCAGGGTAGGTTTTGGAGACCTGACTTCGTGAATGGGAGTAGCTGGGCTTTACCGATTGGTTATAGGAGGTTTGATGCCGCGGTGGCTGTCTTCACACTCCATCATTGGGGTGACCATGACCTATCCATGAGTAATGTCGTGAAATCCCTAAGGCCCAATGCTTCATTTATCGTTGTGGAGGTCGATGGGGATGGTTGAATGCCCACGGCCACTCATGTACGAGTAAGTGCCTAACTGATGTGTTAACGCCGTACTTCAATGATGTGGTTTTGAGGCGTAAATTCCCGCTGATAATTGCGATTGCCAAATCACCTAAAGCACCCACGCCTTAGATACCTCATAACAACGCCTACGGATAAACCCTCAATACCCGCCACAGCCGAGACAATCAATATGTTTACTGGTGTTGGTGGGTCTATGATTGTGGAGAATAACGTAAGTGCTGCCGCTAAACCCAATTGCGCTAGGGCTAAGGTTTTAAGTAATGGCTTATTCACGGCACACCTCTCCTCCCTAATCGTAGTTACTAACTTCACAAAACCAATACTGCCAACCTGACTTTTAAGTGTTTTATTTGTTGATGGTACGGGAATGCTTATTAGGTTTAGTGCGCGTTTCACATAATGAGTGTACTTGAAGTTCTTAATAATGCCATTAACGGCGTTAAGGGTCTCGTCGATGAGTGCATAATCATAGCTAGGAACGTTAGGTGGTCAATGATTAGGTTCGCAAACAACGAACCAACGATAATAAACAATTGGCTGACACAGGAGGTGAGCCTGTACGTCGCTAAGTCCAGGAGGTACATAACGGCATCGCTCACATCAATAAACGCCAGGGACATAAGTAGTGAGCTGCAGAGGATGGTTAAGAGGCTCGAAAACCTGCCCGAGGACGAACTCTACACAGGACTAACGCATGTCGGCAAACCCAGCCAGTTACCTGGGTCCTACGATAAGAACGTTGAGGTTGACGTTGGCAGGATCGTTGATAAGCTTAACAACGCGATAAATGCATCCCTGTCCGAGGGCTCGAGTAGGAATGCAGGGGCCCTAACGTTTGGCATTGAGGAGAGGTATTACGTGGATACCACAGGGCTTGAGCTCGAGGATAAATCATCATTCGTAACACTGACGATAAGGGCCTTCTTGGATGATGTCTCGGCAACCTCCGTATCCGTATCGAGAACGTTAAGCGAATTCAAACCCGAGAATGCAGGTAGGGAGGCTGGATCATTGGTCGCGCTGGCGAAGGGATTGCCTGAGGAGAGGATAGATAATGGGCGTTATGATGTACTGCTCGGACCGTTGGTCGCGGGTCACCTGTATGGATTGCTAGCATCCACCTGGTTCAACGCATACTCAATAATTACCGAAATGTCTGGTGTGACTAGGGATGACGTCGGTAAGCAGGTGGCCAGTGAGAAATTAACCCTCGAGGACTTATCGGGTGAGGGTTCCGTGGTTGGTTCGGAGGCCTTTGATTACGAGGGTAATGCCACGACAAACCTCACAATCCTAAATGGGGGTGTCTTAACGAGCATTCTTCACAATAACAGGACAGCCGCGCGATTCGGTGTAACCAGTACAGGTCATGCTGTGAATAATTGGGTTAGGCCAAGCCCAAGGCATGTGAGGATTGGTGCGGGTAGCTTATCGAGTGATGTTGATACTGTGATGAGGGAATTAGGTAGTGGATTGTTGATAACTAATAATTGGTATACTAGGTTCCAAAATATTAAGGAGGGTTTGTTCTCGACAGTTGTTAGGGATGTTGCATTGCTTATTAGGGATGGAAAACCTGCTGCCAGGTTACGTGGATTAAGGATTGCGGATTCCTTCAAGACGTTGCTTAGGAACTTCACGGACTCTAGTAAAGATACGAGGCAGGTCTATTGGTGGGACATGCCTATACCGGCTTCATCACCATCCTACGTTTTGATCAGGGGACTCAACATAACGAAGGGTTAGGTTGGTGATTTCAAAACCCTAACCCCACTAACCCTGAAGGTCACGCCACCCAGGAAGACAGGCACTCCCTGCTCAGGGTTTCCCTTACCGCAAGTCCCTGGGAAGAGGCGTAGGTCATTAGCCACAGCGTCCACATTGCTCCATAGGGTCTTGGTGTCAACCTCAATGAATGGGTCCCTAACCATGTACTTGAGATCCCCATTCTCGATGTAATAGGCCTCGAAACCACCATACCTACCGAACCAACGCCTATCATCGATGTTCCACTCGGTGTATGAGGCAATGAATAAGCCCTTCCTCGTCTCTCTAACAATCTCCTCGGGCTTCCAATCACCAGGTGCCAGGTAGGTATTTGCCATCCTAGGTATCGGTTCCTTATCAAACTCACTAGCCCTAGCCGCCGCATTGCTCGTTAGCCCTATGTAGCTGGCGTACTCCCTATTCATGAGGAACTCATTGACATAACCATTCCTAATCAAGTACCTAGGCCTAGCAGGCACGCCCTCCTCATCCACGAGGTAATAACCGTAACTATTGGGTATTGTTGGGTCATCGATTATCGTGACCAGGTCACTACCCAGCTTGTAACTACCCAGGTAATCAACCCTCATGTAGGACTCACCCGCCTCAGCACCCTCCCTACCCATTATCCTATCCAACTCTGACGGGTGCCCAACACTCTCATGAACAAATATGCCGGCCAACTCAGGACTAAATACAACATCCATCACGTCATCGTGCGGAAGCGGTTTCGCCTTATCAAGGACATCCCTGATCGCGCTAACTTCCCTATCCAACTCCTGCTCCACATTGCCCAGTATCTCAAAACCGCCCGAACCGCCGAACTCCACATTCCTCTGGGCACTACCCTTCTGTGGGTCATAGGCTATTAATGAACCGAATAAGTAAATCCTCGGTACCCTACTCCTCACGTAAGCTCCATCACTGGTTATCAATACCTTGTCCGTAATTTTAACGTTAAGGAATAGGTTCCTAACCCTAACCCTAGGCTCGACCTTAATGCGCGAATCAAGCCCCGTTAGGTACTTCACCAAGTAATCATCACTCAAATCCTCAACCTTAACCCCCTCATTAACGCTGTAGGAAACCCTAGCCAACCTCTCATGACCAAGCCTTATCTTCCTCCTCCTAATCCTAGCTACAGCCCTGGCGTAAGTTACGGCTCTACTTACGGCATCCTTAATTGAGTCCCAGGAGGTGTCGCTAGTTGCTGCGAAACCCCACATACCATCAACAAGAACCCTAACTGAAACACCGCCATAGGAGTAATTACCAATTGATTGGAGGGCACCATTCCTAACATGTATAAAGCGGACAGAATCAACCTGAAATCTTGCCTCGGCGTAGGAGGAACCCATGCCAAGGGCTAAGTCCACGGCCTTAAGTATGACATCCTCGGAAACCTCCATTAACAAATCAATGCAAATCACCTAATTAAAAATTATGAGGACGAAAAGACCTAATCCTTCAATGAAGGGACTTAAGGTCTAATGGCTTAATGAACGACAAGCCCGCCCTTTAGGGCGAGGAGGTGAGCTCCTCCATATCGTTAGCGTCCAGGTACATTAAGTACCTACGCCGTAGGTAATCAAGGGCTTCATCACCACCCCATAAAACCCTACCCTCATCAATAACGGTCTTAACAAGACTAAGTGGTGCGCTTTCGAGGTCAACAAGATCTATCAAATCCTCATGAACACCCAATGCCTCGGCCAAGTCAACAATTAGTGAACCCAGCTCGATAGCATTATCAAGCCTCCTCTCGAAGACCACTGCTATGTCATAATCCCTACCAGTACCAACCCTAGCCCTGGAACCGAATAAGAAGGCATACTTAACTCCGTGCTTCATGAAAACATCACGCAAGGCATTAATGTTTAAGTTAGGGCTTGGATCATTACCAACCACATCCCTCAACCTATTGAGTATGGGTGGTAACTTATTGACCATCTCCCTAAACGTCGCCATTCCCGTCGATACATCAATCTCCGCATAACCGTGGATTAAGACGCTTCTGAAACCGGCTAAGCTCACGAGAAACCTACCAAACTCCTCACCCAGGTTAAGCTTCCTGGAGAGCCAAAGGGCTAATTCACGGTAAGTCTCAGGCTTCCTACCAACCTCGTTGACAGCAAGCATCGCCGCTAAGTCCAGCAACGACTGAATAACCAATTGTCCCAATCTCTCGAGCGAGAACTTGTCACTATCACCCAAAACCCTATTTTGAAACTCCCTAAAGTAATACTCAACAAACCCATACTGCCTCCTCAACCTCACAATCAAACACCTATTACTCAAAACAATAAACAGGCACTAAATAATTTTCACCTACGCACCCCTAGCATGCTCCCCACAAACCACGCTGTAATAATAATGCATAAACCTAAATAATCTCCACCGCACCCCTTTCTTTGAGTGATGAGTAGGTTGGTACGGAACGATGATCGTAACACCTTGCCCCCCACTGATCATAACCGTAATACCTACCACATCATTATTCCACGATAAGATAGCATTTACATTAAACCACACGTCAAACAACCTAGTAAGAACATAAGGTTACCACGTAAATGACCCATCACCACTAACTTAAACCTCCATCGAAATTTGCACGCATGAACATACGCAAGCACATTCACGGAATATAAAAACAGCGTCTTGGTGGGCCCGGTGGGATTTGAACCCACGACCTACGGGTCTGGAGCCCGCCGCTCTGGACCTTGCTGAGCTACGGGCCCATAATTATTATTTTAACGGGTCTTTTAAGCTTTGCTTCATGCCCTAATACCTCTCATAGAATGCTTGCCTTAGTGTTGATCCTACGAGCCCTATTGCCGCCTTAGCGTGTTGTATTGGGAATCCGTAGAATCCGTGGGTTACGCCATTAAATCTAACAACCACCGCCGGCACACCGGACTCGGCTAGCTTTGTTGCGTATGTTTCGGCTGAATCCCTGAGTGGGTCGTACTCGGAGGTTATTATTAGGGCTGGCGGTAGGTTCTCCAGGTCGTTCCTAAGGATTGGGGAGTACCTCCAATCGAAGGCGTCAGATGGTTTACTCAGGTATGCCTTATTGAAGAATTCCATTGCATCCCTCTCAAGGAAGAAACCCGTCGCATACTCCCTTATCGAATATGATGCCAAATCAACGCCTAGGAATGGGTTTATGAGAACTTGGTACTTAAGCCCTGGTCTTAAGCCCTGATCCCTAGCCATTATTGCCACAACCGCAGCCAAATTACCACCAGCACTATCACCACCCACTGCCACCTTTTCAGGGTCACCGCTAAGTTCTCCTGCGTGCTCGAGAACCCATTTAGTGGCGTCGAATGAGTCTATGACGGCGGCTGGGAATTTATTCTCAGGTGCTAATCTGTAATCTACAGAGACTACAATACAATCACAGGCATTGGTCAGCTCCCTACACAGTGGGTCGTAAGTTTCCACATCACCAAGAACGAAACCGCCTCCGTGCATGTATACGAGAATTCCAAGGCCTTTACCATCCCTCGGTACGTACACCCTAGCCGGTATCCTGGTCTCTGTGCCAGGTATTGTTATGTCAAAGACCTTGTACACAGGTCTCTTCGGTTGGTTAGCAAAGAACGCCCTAAACAATCGCCTATACTCATCAAGTGGTATTTTCGTTATTTGTGGTATGGCTTTATTCAATTCCTCAAGAATCCTCCTTACCATGGGGTCAAGTGGCATGGTTTATGCTAAATACACATGTTATTAAGTGCTTCATCTATATAGCCATGAAGAAAAAGAGAACCAACGTATAATCCTCCAACCCCACCTATACCTATGTCTATACCCACCTACTTGCTGTACTGCCAGCGTGAAAGCTAAGGTATTTGATGCTGCCTCCGTATCGAGAACTACGATTGCCCCATCCTCACGTTGAATAATCACAGGCCCGCAGGGCGTTGCCACCAAGACCTTTACAACGGAGCCCTCCATTATCCCCAAATCCCTAAGTCTTTCCGTGCTCACCTTAGTAATCTTAACAACCGAATTATTAGGCACCCTATTTATTGGTATTTCCTCCCCCACCTTCACCACCTCAGTGTTAAGAGGATTGATGTTAGGTAATACGTGAAGTATGCCATGACTAGTGCCAATACGAATTGAAGGACAGTATTAATGATCGTTAATTTAAGCCCCACAATCCTCCTCTCCATTATTAATGTGGCTATGCAGGGTGAGTAGAATGTCACAAAGACCATCAGGGCTAGGGCTGATGGTATTGATAATGAGGCAACAATCGCGTTTGTAAGACCGTGTTCACTGATGCCGTATAGTAGGGCTAACGTGCTTAGTACGACTTCCTTAAATACGTAACCGTAGACTAGGGAGGCCGATATCTGCCAGGGCACCCCAATCGGCGCTAGTAAAGGCCCCATGACACCACCCACGACACCCAACCACGTGTATCTTAATAGGTCTGGGTTTGTTAAGGCTGCAGGCCCTATTAATCCCCGGGGCCCACTTATTGATAATAACCATATAATTATTATGAATGTGAATATTAGTAAACCAGCCCTCACTATGAATTCATACGTGTAATACCAAACCTTCTTAATGAAAGCCCTATGTAGCGGTATTGTTAACGGCGGTAACTCATACACGTAGGATATAGGTTTACCAATAAGGCGTATCCTAACCCTACTTAGGCTAGACACTATGGTTACGCCTATGAATGCTACTACGTATGGTATTATGACTATTAAACCCATTAACTGAGGTATGACGGCGGCCGCTATCAGGGCTATTACCACAAACCTGGCAGTGCACGGTATGTAGGGTATCATCAATGCAGTGAGTACCCTATCCCTGGTGCTGGGCATTGCCCGTGTGGCCACTATGGCAGGTACATTGCACCCCGAACCAGCTATTAGATATATCAAACCTCTCGATGGTATACCAACCCTTCTCAACCACCTCTCTAGTGGGAACGTTATCCTGACTATTAGGCCCGAGTCCTCAATGAACGCTATTAGAAGCGCGACTCCGAATACGTATGGTATGAACTCTATGGGCACCGTTGCGCCATTCCAAATACCGTCAAGCATGAGCGACCTTAATAAATCATTGGTTACATAATTACTTAGGAAGCGCTCCATCGGTATTGCATCAATAAGGTTAGAAATAATATCGACCAATGGTTCCAGCGCTAGAAATATCACCTCAGCCACTGCAAAAAGCAGTAATATTGATAGTATAAAACCATACCTTGAATTCAAAAATGCGCTATCCAACCTACTGAGTGCCCCCTGCCCGGGTTGTTTTTCAACGAATTCGTTCACTAGGTCCTTCACGGCTTTCCACCTAGCGAGAACTATATACTCGCCAATGTTTGGCACCTCTTTGCGTGCTTCATCGATGATGATTTTCAACTTCTCATTCATATTAACGAAACCGCTCAATAATGGGTTACCTGCAAGAATCTCGACAGCAACACCACGCGGAACTCCTATGGCATTAACTATGGAGTTTATATACTTCTCTAATCTATCATAATTAACAATCCTGGTATTACCCGGACTTAATTCACGTATTTTAACTATGTAATCCCTTAACTCCCTCAACCCAGTGTTACTCACAGCCACGGTCTCTATTACTGGTATGCCTAATACCTCCATTATACGATTAACCCTGTAATGAATCCCCCTCCTTCTCGCAATGTCCGTCATGTTCAGTACAAGTATTGTTGGTTTACCAAGCTCAAGCACCTGAATTAGTAAGTAAAATGTCTGCTTGGGGCTTATGGCAGAACCAACTACCACTACACCATCATAATCACCCAATAAAACCTCCTTAGCTGCGACCTCCTCATCAACCATGCTTGGCCTTAGGCTGTACGTGCCTGGTAAATCCAGTATTGTCAGCCTGGTGTTGCCGATTTTATAATTGATTTCATTAATGGTAACGGTAGTCCCTGGATAATTCGCGGTTCGTATAAACGCACCACTAAGTCTACCAACAAGTGTGGACTTCCCAGAGTTTGGTATCCCAATAACTATTACTTCGGTCGTACCATCGCAGGATTTACTCATCGAATAATTCCTAAATGATGAATTTAAAAAAATACTCAGCGATTACTCATTACATGTAGCAATGCCGATAGGTTTATAAACTTATTCGTTAGGGTAACCCTAATGAACGCGCAAACACGAACGCGAGATCGGAGAGTATGGATGTTAGGATTAATCATCGCAATAGCCATAATAATAGCAATAATGTCGATGCCCGAGGTACTTGAACCCGCGGCAAAATTCATCATTAAATCAATGGGTCCCTACTGGGTTATTGCCGTCTTCATTATTGGTGTGATTCACGGTTTAAAACCGGATGAGCATACGTGGCCCATTACAATCTCTTACGGATTAATGCAAAGAAATATACGCGGCGTCATTGCGGCAGTTACCGTCTTTGCAGGCGCGTTGACCCTCGTTTGGACGTTGATGAGCGCCTTAGCCGGCCAATTGATGGGATTACTAAATACATCACTTCTCGATCCCTATGTGGATATCATTGTTGGTTTAACAATGATTGGAGTAGCCGCATACCTAGTCTTTGGAAACCATGAATACACCGAGGAAGTAAAGACGGCTGATTATAAGGTGATTTGGATACATGGCTTGGCGGCGGCATTCGGTGGCGACTTCTTTATAGTGCTTATACTCACGATAGCCCTAATCCCCCTAATATCGCCAGGCTTATCGTTTTTGGTAGGTTTAGCGTTCGGTATTGGTTCATTGATTGCCCAGTCCGTAATTGTCATCGCAGTATATAAGGGTATTGTACGTAGTGTTAGAGATTGGGGTACGGTTGCTATGGCTGGTAGGATAGCCCTTGGCATATTGGGTTTATTCATGATAGGGCTTGGTGTTACCTCATTAATACTTCCCATTGAATAGGGGGAACACAGTTTATTAAGTTCCTAGAAACCCAGTTAGGCGTGGTTGAGTCGGAAGTCATCAGATTAGGGAGTTCGTTATTTACGTATCCAGTAACTAGACCTAGAAGGCTTAGGTCCAGTGGGCTCATTAGGGATCTAGTGGCTGAGACAACGCTTAAGCCTAGCGATCTCATTATGCCCCTTTTCATTAAGGAGAATTTGAATGAGCCCGAGCCCATAAAGTCGATGCCAGGTCAATATAGGTGGCCCCTAAATGATAAGTTAATCAACTTCGTGGATCAACTCGTGAATTCTGGCGTAAAGTCTGTGATACTCTTTGGAATACCTGAGCATAAGGATGAGTGGGGTAGTTCTGCCTATGATGAGCATGGGATAATTCAGAGGACAATAAGGTTCCTTAAGGATTCCTTCGAGGACAAATTAGTGGTGATGGCTGATGTATGCCTATGCGAGTATACGGATCATGGACACTGCGGCATAGTTAAGAAATTACCAAATGGTGGTTATATTGTTGACAACGACACAACAATAGGGCTTTACGCGAAGACTGCCGTGACCTATGCCGAGGCTGGTGTTGATGTTGTTGCACCATCAGGTATGATGGATGGGCAGGTCAAGGCAATTAGGGAGGCGTTGGATAGGGCTGGGTTCAGCAATGTCGTGATAATGGCGTATAGTGCTAAGTATGCAAGTTCGTTCTTCGGTCCCTTCAGGGAGGCTGCCAGTAGTGCTCCTAAGTTTGGTGATAGGCGTAGTTACCAGATGGATCCTAGGAATGCGTACGAGGCTCTTAAGGAGGTTGCCATGGACATTGGTGAAGGCGCCGACATAGTCATGGTGAAGCCAGCAACCCTCTACTTAGATGTGATAAGGCTCGTTAAGCAGAGCTTTCCGGAGGTTCCCTTGGCGGCTTACCAGGTCTCTGGTGAGTATGCCATGTTAAAGGCTGCGATAATGAATGGTTGGCTCGATGAGAGGAAGGCTGTTCTTGAATCATTGATTGCGATTAGGAGGGCTGGGGCGGATTTAATAATAACGTACTTTGCAAAGGATGTTGTTAATTATATTGATGAGATTGAAAGGTTGTTTTGATAAGCCCGTTTTCTAAAAATAAGTATTTATTCAATATACTTATTTTTATTCTAGGGAAAGCAATATAAATCCCTCTGCCTACAGCATCACGGATTGTTATGGATCTCAACCAATTCCTGTCCGAAAGGACTAGATTGATGAAGGCGTCAGAGATTAGGGAGCTTCTTAAGTGGGTTACGGAAAATGTGATTTCATTCGGAGGGGGTATGCCTGATCCATCATCCTTCCCAGTTAAGGAGATCATGGAGATTACCAGGGATGTTTTGCTAGCCAGAGCAGATAAGGCGCTTCAGTATGGAGCCACGGGTGGTGTTGTAGAATTAAAAGACGAATTAATCAAGTTTATGGGTAAAGTGGGCATTAAGGTTGATGGTCCTGAGAGCGTGATAATTACCGTAGGTAGTCAAGAGGCCCTCGACATCATTGGTAGGTTATTCATAAACCCTGGCGATTACGTAATTACAGAGAGCCCCACATACTTAGCCGCATTACAGGCCTTCAGGATATACGGACCAAGAATAATTGGTATACCTATGGATGAAGAGGGCTTGAAAGTTGATATTCTCGAAGAGACACTTAAGAAAATCAGCGATGATGGTAAGGTTAAGTTCGTCTATGTAATACCCACGGGTCAAAATCCGACAGGGATTACAATGAGTAGGGAGAGGAGGAAGGCTCTTCTCGAGGTCGCGAGTAAGTACGATGTGTTGATTATCGAGGACGACCCGTATGGGTACATATACTTCGGTGATGGCGAGCCTCCTGATAGGCTTAAGGCAATGGATAGTGAGGGTAGGGTGATTTATCTATCCACATTCAGTAAGATTGCCGCGCCAGGTCTGAGGCTTGGTTGGGTTGCCGCGAGCAGGGAGGTTATTAGGTGGTTTGAGTTGGCTAAGCAATCCATAGACCTACACACGTCAACCCTCAACCAGTACATAGCCGCCGAACTGCTCAAGAGAGGTGTCATAGAGAGAAATATACCTAGGATTAAGGAGATATATAGAACCAAGAGGGATCTCATGCTCCAAGCCCTAGGCGAGTACATGCCAGATAGTGTTAGTTGGACAAAACCGTCGGCTGGCATGTTTATTTGGTTAACGGCACCCGAAAACATTGATACGGGCGAAATACTTAATGTAGCAATTAGGAAGTATGGTGTGGCCTATGTACCAGGTAAGTCCTTCTACCCCAATGAGGAGAGGCGTAACGACATGAGACTCAATTTCACATACCCAACACCGCAGCAGATCTTTGAGGGTATAAAGAGGTTATCGTTAGCCATTAGGGAGTATATTCAGTGATCAAAATTTCTTTTAGTTTCACCAAAGTTTCTCGTGAAGTTTACAAAGTGTTTTTCACGAATTCTTATAAGCTACCTCTTTATTGATTCCTGAATGCAGAGACGCGATATTAACAGCGTGATTAATGAGGCAGGCGTTAATAGGCTGGGTGATGTATTGGGTATTGTTGAACGTAGTGTTAATGAAGGCAATAGGTTAATTTTGACTGTAGGTTCGAGGCTTAGTTACAATGATATAATTAGTAGATTGTTCATTGGTTCCTACGTATTGGTGATAGACTCTACAACAAATAGCGAGGTGATGCTAAAGGTCAGTAAGATAGAGAATATACCCAACCCACCACCATCAATTGGAGGTTTAGACTCAACCTATGTGAAGGTTTTCGGGGATTTCGTAATCACAAGAACGGGTAATAATGGCACGTATAGATACTCATCACTCCTCATAATACCGGCGAGCGGTAGCTTATTATTATACCCAAATGATGAAACTATTCGCGACTTCTTTGGTTTAAGGGGCAATCTACCAATAGGTAAAGCCATGATTAACGGCTTTAGTGTCCCGGTGACAATAGATAGTAAGGCGTTAGATAAGGGTATGCTCATAATTGGACAGCCAGGGTGTGGTAAATCACTCCTGACTAAGGGGATCATTAAGGAGTTGTATACGATTAGCGATTATAGGAACATAGTAATAATCGATAGAACGGGCGAGTACACAAAATACCTTGTGGAGAGAGGTCTTAACGTCTCATTATTATTGCCTCTCGACCTAATGAGGCTTGGTCGGTCAATCGATATTGATGAGTTAAGAAGGTACGTAATTGATAAGTTGAGAGTCCTTGGATTTCGGAGTAAGGTTAAGGTAAAGATGAGCCTTTCTAAGGATGATGGTGTTGAATTCGATGTTGATTTCCCTAAGCGGGAATTTGGATCGTTAAGCGTATTTCCATCATCAATTAGATTTAGGTGGTTTATTGAGAGAGCCATTAACTATCTAGATCCCGAGGTTAAGTATATAGTCACGACATTAATGATGGAGAATGATAAGTCACTAAACACGGTGCAGAATTTCATGAATGCGCTAAGGAACCCAGAGCTACTCAATTTACTTAATAAATCATCCATTAATAAGGCAATGGACCTCGCATACTTCCTAAGAAACTCAGGTTATTTCGATGCAGTAATTAATGTTGGTGGTGAAAACATTGATATATCCATATACAGCCCCATGAGGTTATTACGGAATAAGCTCGTGATATTCGACATACATGAACTACCCGAATATTTATTAAATGTTTACGAGGTTGTCCTGGTGGAAGATATTATTAGGTGGCTTATGGGCTTAAGGAATGGTAAGGTGATTATTGTGGTCGATAACGCCGAGGGTCTCATGGGCAGTAGTGACTTGCTAAGTACGTTAATAAATAATGTGAGGATCGGTAGGATCTACGGTGTATCGTTCATAATAGCCACAAGGACATTCTCCAGGAAGTTATACAGGGAGTTTGGTAATGTGGTTTTCATGAGAATGAGCAATTCACTATTAAGGATTAATTGCAATGAGATAACGAACTTACTTAACAATGAATTTATTTTATTATCTCCCTGGCTGAATATCGATTGCATAAAGGGTTCAATAGCGTAACCCTTAATTAGTCCACATGGAGTTTGGGGTAATGACCGTATTAATTATCGAGTTACCACCATTAAGGAGAATTGATAACCTGGATAATTACCTGGAAATGGTGAATTCCGTAGTGGATTACGCAACGCATATAGATATTCCAGACTCAACCTTTGCAAACCCATCTGCAAACGCCGTATTAATAGGCTCCTTGATTAAGCATAGGTTCAGTAACGTCGAGGTTATAGCAAACGTTAGGGTCGCAGACCACAATAAGGTGGGGCTCACGGCATTGATAATGGGTGGTTTGGCGAATGGTGTCAGGAATTACCTACTCATGAGGGGCGATTTAGGGCCTGGGGTTACGGCAGTGCCTGACTTAACACCCATCAGCGCCATCGGGTACTTGAGGGGTGTGGAGCAGGTTAAAGGTGCTAGGCTTGGTGTTTCAATCTCCAGTTTTGATGAAAAGTATATTAGGGATAGATTGGAAGCGAGACCCGACTTTGCCATGCTGCAATATACACTATCTATGGATGACCTAATAAGGACTGCTGAGGCTAATAGGGAATTCGGCGTGGATATCTACCCAGCCCTCCTGGTAATAACTAATAAGTCCGCGAGGACTATAAGCAGGATACTAAACACAGATACTCCAGTGCCTCAGGACCCAATTAGCGACGCCGTAAGGAGGGCTAGGGAAATACTGGAGCACTTCCCCGGGGTCTACATATCAGCGCCAGGAGATTTTAATGCCATTGTGGAAACTGCCAGGGCCATGCATAAGTATCTATGACTCCCCCTCCTCTTCCTCCTCACCGGGTAATCTAAGTAATGACTTTACCTGCTTCTTAGGTGCAGTCTCAACCTTGGCCTCGAGCTTGTCCTTATACATGGCTATTATGGTATCAACAATACTCAATATGGCCTTCGCAGTGTCTGACGTGGAGTACTTCATGAGGAACGGTTCACCCAGGTCGTTAGCCTCACCAATTCTCGGATCAAGTGGTATCATGCCTAGGTATGGCACACCGTACTTATCAGCCATCTCCTTACCAATCAACTTGCCAAATACATAATATGTCTTACCAGTGTCTGGGCAATAGAAGCAACACATGTTCTCAACTACGCCAACCACGGGTACCTTAACCTTCCTTGAAAAATCAATAGCCTTCTGAACAATCCTCCTGGAGACATCACTCGGCGCAGTCACTATTATGCTTCCAGTTAATTCATTAGTCAGCGTCTGCGCTATTGTCAGTGGTGCATCGCCAGTGCCGGGTGGTAAATCAATGAACAAGGCATCCAGTTCACCCCAAAGCACGCTACCAAGGAAGTCCTTAATAGCCCTATCAACCAACGCCCCTCTCCATATTACGGCAGTGTCGTCTGTAGGTAATAGGAAGTCTATTGACACGACCTTTATGCCGAATGGCCCCTCCGCAGGTATTATCTTCTCATCCTCACTCAAATAAAGGTTAGCGCCAACTAAACCGAGCAGTTTTGGTATTGTTGGTCCATAAATATCAGCATCAAGTATACCAACCCTATAACCCCTCATGGCGAAGCCAAGGGCTAGGCTTGCCGTAACGAAGCTCTTACCAACACCACCCTTACCACTCATTATCGCGAACTTCGTTTTAATACCCTTCATTGCCTGCGCAATGGCGCCAGTATCTAATGGGCCAGCCTTCTGGACTGAAACCTTAATCTTACCACCTTGGTTCGATGACATGCGTTTTACATTTACAGTAGTGGTGTTTAAAAATCAAACTCCTGTGCAAATTAAAATGATTAGTATTGAGACACGAAATCCTCAACCTTCGGAATCTCCTTAGGTAGCCCCTTCCTCTCCCTAATCTTCATCACCATGTCAACGAGCATATTCTCTGGAACAGGTGACCACCTGGCGAACTGGAGACTCCAGAACACCCTACCTGCCGTGGCGCTCCTCAACTCATCACTTAGCGTGAAAGATTCAATGACGGGTATCTCGCCCTTAATCGTGACCATGTACTCGGTCTGCACCATATCGATCACCCTACCCCTATGCCTATTAAGTACACCGATCACTGAGCCGATGTTCTCCTGCGTTGTCTTAGCTTCTATGGATAGCATTGGCTCAAGTAATGTCGGCTTGGCAGCCAATATGCCAGCCATTATTGCATTCTTTGTTGCCGGCATTATCTGGGCCGGTCCTCTGTGGGCTGGGTCCTCGTGAACCACCGCATCATGAAGTATGACCTTTATGCCCCTAACTGGTTCCTGCGCCAATGGGCCTGCTTGTATTGACCACCTGAAGCCCTGCACTATGTAGTCCCTAATCTCCCTTAGGTATTGTATGCCTGTCGTCTTATCAACGAAGACATTGATGTACTGCTCATCCACAGTCCATATACCCCTAGCCTCATCAGTCTCCCAACCAGCCTTGTCCCTAAGTATCTTAGCCCTCTCCCTTGGATCTTGGTCATCGGTTACCTCACCGAGTTGTATCAGCCTTATCGTCTCCTCATCAAGTGGTTCAACACTTATGTATAGCCTATTGTGCTTATTAGGTGATTTACCCTCGAAGGTTGGTGACGCAGCCCTAACAGTCTCCCTAAACCTAACCAGTGGTTGAGATACTGAGAAATCAAGTTTCGTTCTCTCCTTTAACAACCACGTCGCTATCTCCAGGTGTAGGGTACCAACACCACTAAGCAGTACCTGCCCAGTTTCCTCGTCAATCTTGAGGCTTAACGTTGGATCCTCAATGGTCAATTCCTTAAGACCTTCAACGAGCTTTGCCAAATCGTTTGGGTTCTTGGGCTCTATCGCTACCGTAACCACGGGCTCACTTATGTACTTCATTCTCTCGAATGGCGCCGCCACATCCTTAATTGATGAGGCAACGATAGTCTCACCAGCCCTTGCGTCATCAACGCCAAGCAAAGCCACTATGTTACCGGCTGGTACCTCTGGTATCACTATCCTATTTGGACCCATGTATAGGTATGTCTGTAGAACCCTCTTTGCCGTCTTTGCATTTAGTAGGTAAACCTCGTCACCCTCCCTGATGGTACCACTGAACACCCTACCAGTTGCTATCAAGCCCGCGTGCGGATCCTTGTTCATTTTGCTAACCGCAATCACCGTTGGTCCATTGGGATCAGCCTCAAGCAGTGCCTTACCCAGTGGCGAGTTTATATCGCCCTTCCATACCTTCGGTATCCTGTACCTCTGGGCGACGTTGGGTGGTGGTACATGTTCCACAATCATGTTAAGTATAGCCTTATACAGCGGGAATTCCTGCGCCAACTCATCAACGTAGTTCTTCTCGTAGGCGTCAACAATATTACTAAACTTAAGCCCAGCCTTTGCGGCCTGTGGTATTGTAACACCCCACTTATGCAATGCTGAGCCAAGGGCAACCTGGCCCTTAGATGGGTCGACCTTCCACTTATCCTTAAACTCTGGGTCGGCGTACATGTCTATTAGGTTGTTGAAGTCCTTAACAATCTCGATAATCCTCTGTTGAATCTCATTGGGGCTAAGTCTCAACTCCTTAATCAACCTATCAATCTTGTTTATGAAGAGCACGGGCCTGACCATTTCCTCCATTGCCTGCCTAACCACAGTCTCCGTCTGAGTCATAACACCCTCAACAGCATCAACAACAACCAAGGCTCCGTCCATAACCCTCAGGGATCTCGTTACATGGCCCGTGAAGTCCACATGGCCTGGGGTGTCCACGAAGTTTATTATGTATGGTTTACCCTCATACTCGAAGTACAGGCTTATGTTCGCAGCCTTAACAGTCATTTGCCTCAACTGCTCGATCTCGACATAATCCATCGCCAACGCCTTACCCGCAACCTTGGGGCTCAGTAGACCGGCGCCCATTAGTAGTGAGTCTGTGGTTGTGGTTTTACCATGATCAACATGCGCCAGAGTACCGGCATTCCTAACCTGCGCCGGGTTCCGCATCATTGATAGTATATCCTCAATCTTCTTCTCAACAATCCTAATAGCCATCGATAATCAAAACCCACCGACAGAATGACTAAATAAACCTTTCTGCCACCGAGACCTCACACAACAATTACATGGGCAAGATACCACAGGACCTAAGCACCGAAACCAATCGCCTGGAGCAGCCTAGGTAGTAATTCGTATCAACATCATAGTTAGTAATGACATTACGTAATTCATAGAGAACACTATCAGTACGTACCCTGGAGTATCCACGTTTACACCCGCTAAGGAGGTAATCAATAAGTAGGTAGTAAATCGATGGTATAGAGACACTGAGGGGCAGGGACTCCATCAATAATTCCCTGGTGACGCTAAGGTGAACACTACCGTGGCTTAGATAATGACCACCACCAACACCAACCAAATGCGCGATCTCGTGACCCAAGACCTGCCAGCCCCAATACGGGCTGCATTTACCGAAGTCCCGCCTAATGCGTCCACTACTAATATGGATACTAACCGAGTTGTACCTTTTAACGTACATCACATGCCCATAGGTATGCCTATAAATTGCCCTACCATATATCCAGATGCTACGAATCATAGGCACACCACGTGGGTAGGCATTGTTAAACATCTTGATTATGGTGTCGATTACGTCGAAATCATCGTTAATACTGAGTAACTTAATTATGGGATGACCAAGGTTGTATTCGATGCCATCCCTAGTAACCCTAATCCACAGGGCTCTCGTAATTACAGCACTTTTAAGGTGAACCTTAATTATCAGTTCCAGGCTAATGTCGTCACTGCTCCGTGGAGGTGCATTTCATCACCTAAGGTATGCCGGAAGCTATGGCTTTTAGTGCTTTTAAGATAGTATTTACTTAAAAGCATGTGGTCAGTTGGTTGAAGTTAGTGGTCATCAATGATAATGAACCAAACCCACCTTTACTGAATGATTGGGTCGTTTTGATTTTCGTGGTTTTTGTGGCATTTATTTTTGTTGGTGGGTGAGTCCTCTTAGGGCTATCAAGTAGGCTGATGCCGTGTGTCTGTCTAGTCCATACTTTCTCATGGCCTCATCGTGTTCTGTTGAGTTCGTTGTACCTTTTGGGTTCACGTACTTAACCTCTATGCTATATAGTGGTGCCTTCATGGTTATTCTCTCAATGATTGTGCTTCTGAATACCGAGACTTTATAGTTGTAGTTCTCGTGTTTCCTATCACCATTCATAATCCACACCAGCCTTAACCTACCGAGAACCTCCGGGTTCTCCAGGAACAGCGTCTTGACACCATTGTTGTAAGTATAATCCAACAATTCATGAATCCTCATGCTGATGATGCTCCAAGCCTTGTGCTTGGGAAAGCCTCGTGTAGTTACCTCGCTAAACCAGAACGTCTTATAATCCCTCAAGCCACCCTCCTCATCAACAATCGCCAGGTTAATCCTATCGGTGTTAACGTCAACACCACCAAATAGTTTACCACCATTGCGTTTATGCCTAGACATGTGCTCGTAGTACATATCTAGCGGTACTGTTATGTGAATTTCACCGTGAAGCCACAATTGGTTATTTCTAGTGCCAACACCGTCAATCACGACTCTACCCATGTACTCAACACGCCCGGTGAGGATTGTATCGAGCAACTCACTGTAGATCCTCGGTATTGTGGGCTTTATAACAACCCTACTAGTTGTTCCATTATATTTAATCGTCGTCACATGAAACTCATGGTTGGGCTTCAAGGTAATGTTCCTATTTGGATACTCCAACTCGCTCTGTTGAAACATGAGCCAATCACCCAACTCAACACCCCTGAAATTAACATCTAACGCCCTACATGATTCGTAAACACCCATCACCAGAGTCACAACGCCGTCGGCATACCTACGATTCGGAACAATTCCATAGGCAATGCTCCTAAACATACCCTTCCAACCAACCTTAGTACCAGGTAAGATTTGTTGCTGTTTAACTACTGCCAGCACCCTATGCGTAGCGATCCTAAACAACCACGCCGTTGACAACAACTCCTTAGCCACATCCCTATTGGCGTTGAACGGGAGCTTAATGGTTACATAATTCATAAGGGGATATCCCCAGTTAAATTTATAAACTTAACCCCAACACCCTTAATTGTGCCCCTGGGTTTCCAAGACCCGTAGGGTAATGAACCCTAGGCGACTAGCGGCGAGCCGCTGCGGTGAGGGGGCCCAGGGAGACCGTCGAGAAGGAGACGGTGGGTCAACCGCCGCCTCCGGAGAGACGGTTGGAGCACTTATGTGGAGACTCGGGATTGGGCAATACTTTACGATGCAGACACCAAACCTGAGATCCTTGAAAACAACACCAAGGTACTAGGAATCGATTTAGGAAGAATCGATGCAGCTTTCCTTAGTCATTACCACGTCGATCACTATGGCGGTTTTGAGTACGTGGGTAAAGTTAGGAGCGGTTTGAGGGTTTATGTTCCTGAGAACGATAGAGTATTAAGTAGATGGGGACTAAGGCCAGTAATTACGGTGCAACCAACGGAGATACTTAGAGATGCAATTACGACAGGTGTTATGAGTGGTGTGGGCATTAATGAGCATGCATTAACCATAAGGCTTGATAACCAGGGACCAGTAGTTATTGTCGGCTGCTCACACCCGGGAATTGACGGTATCGTTAGGAGGACTTATGACTTGTTTGGTGAGCTGTATCTAGTCATTGGCGGCTTTCACGGACCTTCACGGTACCAGCTTGATGATGTCGCTAAACACTCAAGGTATGTTTGCCCAGCCCATTGCTCGGGAAGGGATGCTAGGCGGTATGTCGCTTCTAAGTACCCCGATAAATATTGCGATGTTAGAACAGGGACTACGTTAGAATTACCATTTAGTTAAGTAGCTGAGAAGGTTTCTTAAAACAGGTGATTATGACTGATTGGGATGGTTAGTAGGGATGTAATACTTGATTATGTCAACAGGGTCAATGGGGAGTGGGTAATCAGGGGCAGGGTTAGGAGTAGGTCCAGGCCAGGTACTTGGCATAGCGTTGAGGTTAGGATTAGGAGGTCGAGGGATGGTTACATCTCGATAATTGGTAAGTGCGATTGTGAGGCATTCACGAGGGGGCGCATGGTTTGTTGGCACATTCTCCATCTAACCAATGTATTCATTAGAAATAGACGTAAGGTCTCAAACGAATTTGGTGTTTTTATAAATTAGTAACAGTAGATTAGTAATAGAAAGGTTTTTTAACAGAGGCTGCAAAAATCGACGGTGTGGTGAGTCCACTAGCAATAATAGTCTTCATATACCTAATGAAGAATGCCTCACTAGTCATCATAAACGCGTCAATCACACAGGCAACACCACTAATAAACATAACACTACCAGTAACGCCACTAGGGCCAGTAACCGTGCTAAATAGTTCGGGATACGCAATACCATACTACATAAGTAATAATGAGGTGATAATACCAATGCCAGATCCCGGAAAGAATATAACCATAGAGTACACACCATACATCGGGGTACTAAGCAATGGAACCCTCCAATTGGTTGTATCGTCGAACTACGAAGTAAACCTACAGATGGCGAATGATGTGTTACCAACATCAATACCAAACAACATAGAGGGCTTCCAGAAAACAAACTCGGGTGTCACACTAACGCTGGCTCCTGGCAATTACGTAATTAACTTCATAATCACGGCCCAAACAACCCAACAGGCAATTAATCAAAGGAGCGCCACGATGATTAGGAAACCAACCTCTTCATACGTACTGCTATATTACACGGTATTGATTATCGTGATCATGGTTTTGATAATCATAGCATTAATGATCATTAGAGGACGTAGGTAACTACTTAAAAGGGATCCCCGCTTGATAAATACCTTGATGAGCATAAAACCACCACCATACACATACGACGAATTCCAGGTAGGCATGAGATTAAGATCGCAGGGATTAACTATAACGGAAGCACACGTTGTGCAATTCGCTGGATTAACCGGAGACTACAACCCACTTCATGTAGATGAGGTCTTTGCCAAAAACACCATTTTCGAAGGCAGGGTAGCCCACGGACTACTAACACTATCCCTAGCCACGGGATTATTCGCACCATTAGTTGCCGGCACAACAATAGCACTACTCGAAGTAAACGTAAAATTCCTAAAACCCGTAAAGATAGGGGATACGATATACGTGGATACCGAGGTGGTCGACAAGAAACCTAGCAATAAATACAACGGCGGTGTTATAACATTTAGACTCGAAGTAAAGAACCAGAGGGATGAGGTCGTAGCAGTTATAGACCAGAAATTACTAATAGCGAGAGGATTAGCCGTAAAGAATAACGTACTAAGACAGTGACGATGCGTAGCACTTTTAAACTGGGGTTGTTAATTGGGTTTAGCCGGGTCGTCTAGCGGCCAAGGATGGCGGGCTCTGGACCCGTTGACCCCGGTTCGAATCCGGGCCCGGCTACCATCACTGGGGATGGTCTTTGAGCCTTTTTGATGCCTCCCTGTAGATTGGGTCCAGGAATTCGTAGTCCTTAATTATACTTAACTTCTCCAGGTAGATAATGCCTAATCATATGCCATGTTATAAGTAATACCTTTATCCCTGGCAATAAATGCTTATAATTGAAAAATAGACATGCTAAACGCAGAAATAGCCGTGGTGATCTAGTGCAAAAGTCTAATTCTATTAAGCCCCATGAGGAATAGTACTATGGCTGTCGTAATTATGGTGGTGAAGTAAATCGCTAAAAGTGCTGTTACGATTGAAATATTCGTTATCAACCCAAGCAATAATGCATTATTCAAGTACAATAGGAAGGAGTCGATGTAGGTATGTGCGGCGATGTTTATGGTTAGCCCTGTAAGCCTATGCCTAATAGCCTGCATATACCTTAGGAACATTGATGCACCTGGGTGGAATAAGAATGAGATTATTGGCTGAATGGCGATGCCCACGTATTGCGCGTATAATAATATGTCTGGCAATCCATGAGGGGCGAATGGGGTTAATGATTCTATATATGAATACGCCAATACACCAACTAGGCTATTTAGTATCCCCACTGCTATGTCTATTAGTGCGAAGCCGTAGCCTACGTATAATGCCGAGGCTTGCTCCCTATCCTTAACCGCGAAGTATCTCGCAACTTCCTGGCACAACCCAGCCATGAATCCTGCATACAATGAGAGCCATAGAGCGTAGGGTTTTAGTAAATTAAGCATTAGGGCGTTAGTTTCCGAAATGCTTCTAGCGCTTAGTATTGATGGTAGCGCCTTAATCACAATTAACATAGCCGGAATTGATTGGAGCATCGACTGTATAACAATGGCTAATAACATATAACCCACACCAATGAAGACCCAACCCCTCCTACCCCTCCATAAAGTCCTATTGAAGGCTATGTAAAACACCACTGATGAGACTACCCAGTAAATAGTCGTTATTAGCGTTGTTAGTAACGTCGATGTTGAAACCGCTAAAGTTACCATTGCTACCTCACTCCATAACCACACGGTCAACTCCTCGCTCTGGCTCTACCACGACTGCTGTGCCGTATGCTATTATCTCGTCCATGTACTCGCTTATTTCGTTCGAATCAAGCCTGAAGCTTATTATGGCGTTTGCCCCAAGCTCCTTGGCGTGTTTAATCATCCTCTCTATAGCCTGCCTCCTAGCCTGTTCAGCCAATTCCGTGAACTCTTGAATCTCTCCACCAACCAGTGACCTGAGTCCAGCTAGAAACCTACCACCAAGCCCCCTCGACCTAACCGTGATGCCCAGTGCAACGCCAATTACCTTAACCACCCTGTAGCCTGGTATGTAGGGTGTCGTTACAACGATTACATCGCCCTCCCTAATGGCCATATTAATATCATCACCACGTTACCATTTTTAAATGTCTCTGTTTCTGCTGTTGGTAGAATGATTATTGGCTGATTTTAGGAATGCCTTACTGATTAATGGTTCTGGTGTGCAGTACTTATTATCGATCTTCACAATCCATGAGGAATCCATTAGTTGCCTTAGATAATTATGGATCCTTGAATCACTGATTTCGACCCCCTCCCTGATCTGGAGGGTGCGCTTGATCTCACTCCATGTGGAGCACTTAGCCACTGCCTGCATTATGGTGTAGTACCTTCTTCTCGTGGTTAATTTGTCCAGGAGGAAATTCCTGAACTCAGCCTTAATCAGCTTAATCGCATGGTTTACCGTTTCACTTAGCGCCCTATCTAAGTCACGGTACTCCACGTACTTAAACCCGAAGTAGGTTAACCAGCCGGGTATACCACCTATTTCACGGTAAACTTCATCGTAATCCTTGAAGTTAATCCCAAACTGGCTGAAACCAAGCTTAAGGAACTCCCTAGTCTCGTCCTGGTTAAAGGGCTTGAGTTCTATCGTGCTCATGGCACGCCCAAATAACGGTGAGTCCGGGTCTTGGATCTTGAGGAATCTGTAAAGTAGCCCCATCTTGGATCCACTAATTATGAACCTAATCTTCCTTAGATTATCGTATGAGTACGCAAGTATGGGTAATATGTTAAAGCCCCTCATCCTTATTAACTCCTGGGCCTCATCAAGGACAACAATGACCTTATCGTCAGCCCAATCATTCAACGAGTCAAGGAGGGATGCAAAAGAGACCCTCTTGCCAGCCTTCCAGTAAAACAATACTTGATTGCCCATTATGCTTACTCCCCTTATGTTCCTTAAGGCATTTAATAGGTCTGGAAATCTCTTAATTAGTTTATTAACCTCATGTTGAAGCCTAAGCACAAAATCTCTGTACTGCACATATTGAATCTCTTCAAACCTCCTAAGGTCTATGTAAATGCTTGGTAACCCCAACTCCTTAAGCGCCACCTTAATTAACGAAGATTTACCAGTCCTCCTAAAACCAAGTACTAACGTTATTGGGGAGTATAAACCCTCAAGTCCCTTAAGTTTATTCAATTCCTCCTCCCTATCAAATAAATCATTCCTATCCTCCTTAGGTAGTAAATCAAAAAGCACTACCACCCCCGGAAGTTACTTCTGCCCCCGGAAGCTTAAAAACCTAATGTTGCCGTGAAGCATGGTAACTATGACTTAATCCCAATCCTTGTCAAAACCGTAATGAGAAGCCTTCTATTAAGCTTCTCAAGCAAACCGAGTAGACTTCTTATTGAATCTTGCCAATACGCCTAATTCTCAGTACAACTACTAATGGCCGTTGAAAATAACCCAGTTTACGTTATGGTCAGCGAGCATGGCATCACAAGGTATCTAATGAGGATCGATGAGGGTTGCTGACGCATCTTAAGGATGGTGACGCGAACGTTAAAGATACGTTGATGGATCACTTGGCACTACTGACAGATCACCTTAGCCAGCACATAGATAAGGAGAATTAAGGCCTCTTCCTGAACCAATGGACCTAAGCTAGGTGGAGAGCAATAGGAGTATTGGAGATGTAGGGAAGAGCACAATCACGGTTACTGAGTCTCTAAGGTAAACGAACTGGAGAGTAAATATGGGGTTAAGTAGGGGCCGACCTTCGCTACATGTAATACTATTTATAAAACAATGTATACCACTTAACCAATGAGTGAGTACAGGTTTAAGCCCATAGGGATCGTTGAGGTTGGCTTCCCAAAGTCCAACGATCCTGAGAGGGGTCGCTATGGAAGTAGGTATGAGTTCGTTGGCGTTGTTAGGATTTACGATGAGTACGTCGATGGTTTATTAAACCTCGATGAGTATTCGCACATAATCCTGGTCTACGTGTTTCACGAGACTAAAGAGACACGGTTAAGGGTTAAGCTAAGAGGCTTTGATAAGGAGGTCGGTATATTCGCCACAAGGTACCCCATTAGACCAAACCCAATTGGTTTGTCAATACTTGAACTCGTCAAGGTAGAACCACCTAGGCTCTGGCTTAGGGGCCTTGATGCTTGGACGGGTACTCCCGTGCTTGATATAAAGCCCTATGACTACTATGACGTTGTTAAGAGACCAAGGGTGCCTAGGGAGTTTGAGGAGGAGTGGTTAAGGAGTTACTCCGAGAAGGGGTATGGTAAGTATGCGCCTTGGCTAGGTCCGTGCAAGGATACATAGCATATAAACTAGGAAGTATCCACGCACGATTGAGGTTCAAATGGCAAATAGCATAAAGGGTTGTATTTCTGAGAACTTGGTTAATGCATTTATTATTTTGCCAAAATTAGGAATTATAGAGCGATTATAGCCATAAATCATGTCGTATTTGTCATATGGATTTACTAAAATTATAATGATTTATTAGGTTATAGAATTGGAAATCCTTATAATCAAAGGTTTTATCATTTAAGTGTATGGTCAATGAAAATGATGAATTCGTACCCCACGCCATCCACACATGGTTTGGATATTTAAAGGTACGTGGTGTTATCGTAACTCGGGATGAGGGTGCTAAGTACGGTCAATATGCTAGGGATACCCAGGAACGCATTAAGAATGCCTTATCGACATACGGTTGGGTTTACTGCGTTGATTGTAGGAAACCACTATTTGATCTTAATGAAGCTCTTGAACATGCTAAACGTGGGCATTTACTGACTAATGAATTCATGAGGGATGAGGTGGCAGCCGAGGAAGTTCCTATGGTTAGTTAATGGCTTGTTCAGTTAAAATGGAGTAGACGTCCGATATTTAAATTAACCTCATTAATCAGTCGTAGTGGCTGGTAATGAATGAGTTAAGGTATATACTTGGTGGTCCCCAGGGTGGTGGCTTAGAGACGCTCTCCGAGTTGCTTTCATGGGCGTACGCGCATGCTGGGTATGGTGTTATTTCCGATAGGGAGTACTTCTCGAATATAAAGGGTAGGCATAGTTACATACATGCCACGGTATCAGCTACGGAATTACCAAGGCACTTGACGTATCCCGTAGACATAGTCGCTGCCATGGATGCGGAAACTGTGTTTACGCATTTTGATGATCTCAGGGATGGTGGATATATCATTTATAATAGTGATGATGATAACGTGAGCTTCACGAGCATACCAAGCATGGAGAGGGATTTGAGGGAGAGATTGACGAGCGAATTTAAGGAGCTTGGGGTTGATGGTACTGTAAAATCCGTGGTTAAGTACCTCCAGTCGAATAGGAAGGTTAGGGTTGTTGGGCTCAGCTTTAAGGAGTTGCTGATGGAGATTGAGAGGCGTGAGGGTATCGTACCATCACAAGCCTCGAGGTACATAAGTACCATACTTGCTGGAGCCGTGGCGGCAATAACCGGCATTAATGAGGAGGATCTTGATTATAGTCTTAAGAGGAGGTTCGTGAGGGAGGACTTGTATAGGCATAATAGGGCCATGGCCAATATAGTCATTGAAGCTGTGAAGGGGCAATTCGGCAGTGAATTGAAGCTTGATAAGCCTAGCGTAAAGGTGTCTGGTGTCCTTGTAGCCAGTGGTAACGATGCAATAGCGATGGCTAAGATTGTGGCTGGCGTTAGGTTCCAGGCGTATTATCCAATAACGCCGGCAGCTGATGAAAGTTTCACTCTTGAGGAGTATGAGGCGCTGGGTGGTGAGGGTTCAATAGTAGTTTTCCAGACTGAGGATGAGTTAGCTGCCATAAACGCAGCAATAGGTGCGGCGTTAACTGGTGCCAGGAGTTCCGTAGCCACGAGTGGTCCCGGCTTTGACCTGATGGTTGAGGGGCTCGGTTGGGCTGGTCAGAATGAGGTACCTGTCGTAGTGACATACTACCAAAGGGGCGGACCCAGTACTGGGCAGCCGACCAGGGGTGGGCAGAGTGACTTATTGTCATCGGTCTTTGCATCACACGGTGAGTATCCGAGGATTGTGCTTGCGTCTGGCGATCATGAGGAGGCGTTCTATGACGCAATCGATGCATTCAACTATGCCGAGACATACCAGGTACCCGTCATACATCTCGTGGATAAGTTCCTAGCAAACACCATAGCCACAATACCTTTACCCAACCTGGATGGTATTAGGATAGTCAGGGGAAAACTGGCACCGAAGGGTCTTACTGAGTATAAGAGGTTTGATTTATCGTCCGTAATATCTCCAAGAGCATTTCTAGGGGATTATGTCATGTGGTACTCGGGTGATGAGCATGATGAGTATGGACACATTGATGAGGATCCCATTAATAGGATTAGGATGTTTGATAAGAGGATGAAGAAGCTCGATCTGATTGAGAAGGAGATACCTGAGGAGAGGAGGTACTCATACTTCGGTTCGGAGAGGCCTGATATCGTGATAGTCGGTTGGGGTTTCGTTAAGGGTGTCGCTCTAAAGGCGATAGAGGAATTGAGCGGTGAAGGCATCAAGGCATCTTACTATCACATAAGGATGTTTATACCATTCCCAAGGGAATCCATCACAAAGATCGCAGGAGAGGTTGGTGTAGATAAGCTCGTGGCCGTTGAACATAACTACCAGGCCCAAGCCTCAAGGCTTGTTGCAATGAATACGGGAATCACCGTAGGCAAGTCCGTTGTTAAGTACACTGGTAGACCAATTTATGTCCATGAGTTGGTCAATGCGATCAAAAATATCATGAGGGGAAGTGTTAGGGAGGTGTTGAGCTATGGCGCGTAAGTTAACAATTAATGACTATAAGACTAATGTGTGGGTTGATTGGTGCCCAGGCTGTGGGAACTTTGGAATACTATCGGCAATGTACCAGGCATTTGCCGATTTGCAGCTAGACCCAGAAAAGACCGCGGTTGTCTCAGGCATTGGTTGCAGCGGTAAGACAAGCCACTTCATCAATGTGTCCGGTGTACATACGTTACACGGTAGGTCATTACCATACGCCGAGGGTATAAAGCTCGCGAATCCGGATTTAACAGTCGTGGTTAATGTCGGCGATGGCGATTTACTAGGAATTGGCGCAGCCCATTTCGTGGCCTTAGGTAGGAGGAATGTGGACTTAGTCGTTATAATGCATAACAATACGGTGTATGGCTTAACGAAGGGACAGGCAAGCCCGACACTTGCCAGGGGACTCCAGCCTAAGGCCCTTCCGAAGCCTAACCTGCAGGATGCGGTTAATCCAATAGGCCTTGCCATAGCCTCTGGTTATACTTTCATAGCCAGGGGTTACGCGGCTAGGGTGCAGCATCTCAAGGAGTTGATCAAGAAGGCTATTCAGCATAAGGGTTCCGCCTTCATTGAGGTTTTACAGCCCTGTGTGACCTATGATAACATACACACGTATGATTACTACAATAAGAGGGTTTATGACCTACAGGAGGAGGGTTGGGACCCAATTGTCAAGAGTCCGGAGGAGTTCCCGCAAAAGGCTGCGCAGGCCTTGATTAAATCATACGAGGGTGATGGTAGGATACCCATTGGCATATTCCTGGTAAATCCACACGTGCCAACCTTTGAGGAGAGGTACGCCCAGAGACTGCCGAATTACCTAAAGGTGCCGCCAGCCAAGGAGCCTATTGAGGTTGATGGTAAGACCATGATAACAATGAGAAGGTTTAAGGAGTTATTTGGTAAGTACATCATTGAGTTCAAGCAGTAAACCTGCCGGCCTTTCCATAAAAACAACACTCTACCCGCAATCTTTATAACAACCCTGTCTGCATTATTACCGATGTCGTTATATTATGATTTAGTCCCCACGGGAATACCAGGGCTTGACGAAGCCGTCGGTGGTGGTTTGATCAGGGGTAGGACGTACTTAATAAGCGGTGAGACAGGTACGGGTAAAACCCTTTTATCGCTATCCTTCCTCATCAATGGCATTTACAGGTATGGCGAGCCTGGAATATACGTGTCGGTCGACGAAACCTACGATCAATTAATGAACGGTGTTAAAAGGTTTGGTTGGGACCTGGAGGCCCTTAGGGAGCAGGGATACCTAGAAGTACTAATTCCCGAGATGGACATAATAGAGAAGATTAGGGAGAAGGACCCAATAACCGTCGCCAAGTCCCTGGTGTACACAATAGCCGACTACGCAAAATCCCTGGAGGCCCAGAGACTCGTCATCGACCCGATAGCACCGCTGGTCACGCTTGAGAAGGATATCCAGGTGCTTAGGGAGTACATTAGGGCACTTGTTATGGGTATTGAGAGGGAGGTTGGCGTGACCACGATTATAACCACGGAAATACCCACGGGAGCCAGAATGATTTCTAGATATGGTGTTGAGGAGTTCCTAGCCGCTGGAGTTTTCGTAATGGGACTTGCGCAGACAACTGAGGGCGAATTTAAGCGCTACCTATTCATTAGGAAGATGAGGTGGCAGGCTGTACAACCCACGATACTCGAGGTTGAGATACAACCAAAGATTGGTATTGTGGTTAAGGGACCATTAAAGGATGTGCATATACCATTTTATGCCCTGATGATTTAATCAATTCACCTTAATAAATAACCGCAAACAATCACCTATCACGCCTACCCTCTATAAACTCTATAAGCCATTGATACGCAACCTCTGGCGGTGCATGAACTGGCGGGTTCTTGAAGGCCCAGGCTGATAAACTAATCAGTGGACCACCGATTTCCCTATCCATTGCCAACTTCACTGTCCTGACTATGTCGATCATGACCCCAGCGTTGTTGAATGGGTCATAAACCTCCAGGTCAACCCTAATCCTAATCGGCACGTTTGCGAAACCCCTAGCCTCAATGAGCATATGAGCAATCTTCCTACTACCCAGGAAGCCTATGTAGGCGACTGGCGATATGTAGGCATCAAAATCCTCACCCTCAGCCATCCTCTTAACAGCCTCCGTCTTAGTCCTCTCCTTCTGACCCTTCCTATACATCAGGTTTAGGAAGTCTGGTGTACCGCCAACATTCAGTTGATACGTACCCTCTATCCTAACGCCCCTAAGGGCTAATAGCCTAACCAGGGTCTTATGCAATACTGTAGCACCAAGCTGGTTCTGGACATCATCACCAGCAAGGGGTAACCTAGCCTCCTCGAACCTTGACTGCCAAACCTTGGATGTGGCTATCACGGATGGCATAGCATTCACAAACGCAACCCTACTCCTAAGGGCAGCCTCAGCATACGCCTCACTAGCCCTCTGGGCACCAGTGGGTAAGTAATTAACTAGAACATGGGCATTTGTACTCTCTAACTCCCTAACCACATCCTCAATAGAACCCTCAACAATGGGTATGAACGAATTCCTCAACTGTTCGGCAATACCATCAAGCAAAGGTCCTGCCTTAACAACAACACCGAGTTTACCGACATCAACAACCCTAGGTGCATTGTTTGGCGGCGTAAATATGGCCTCACCAAGGTCCTTACCAACCTTACGTGAGTCAACATCGAAAGCCGCAACAACCTTAATATCCTTAGCCTCATAGGGCCCAATTCGTTGAAAGGCTAACCCAATTGGGTTTTGCTCCATCTCACAATACTTGAGCCCTTGCACAAATGCCGATGCTGTATTACCGACACCAGCTACTGCAACCCTAATACTCGATTTCATTGTTACGTAATATTAACAGCTATTAATAAACATTTCTACCGAAAGTACGACCACACAATTAAATTCTTGGATCGCTTGGAAATTGAAAACCTAAGTTAATCATAAAACTGCGATTAAGCCTTACTATTCATCGACCCTTCATTAAGGCACCAAGTATCAGTAACACAACGCCTGCTATTCCTAATCCTAGGGCGATCAACACAGAAAGTGCTAGAGGTGCTAATGAGCTTACGTTTACTGTACCGTAAGTATAGTATACGGTTACGACCTCGCTATAATTGTTCATTAGCCTCAACTCCCCAGAACTAACCTCTGGTGCGTAGATGATTATGTATTTACCATAAACGACGTTAGTCTCCAACGCACCAGGCCCTGGGGTAATTACCTGCAACGGTCTTCCAAGTGAGTCGTTATATATGACCATTATTGCTGTGTACCCACTCACGTTAGTAATTGGTATTGAGTTGCCGGGACCTACGGTCGTTATATGCGGTGCCTCGGTTACGAGAGACTCCACACGACTGGTTATACCTGAACTTAAATATGTACCTACAAAGAATATGACTGCGGCAAGCACTATGAGCGAGACACCTATTATTAATAATCCCTTCCTCATCCTATCACGTGCGCTACGTAGGGAGATGAGTTATTTAAAGCATACTCACGCATTGTCTAGTAAGTATGTTCATTGCCATCGAGGGTATCGATGGTTCCGGTAAATCCACAGTAATAACTAGGTTGCGAGATAGACTGGTTAGCCGTGGTTTTGCAGTTCATGTAACGTCTGAACCCAGTCAATCACCCATTGGTAGATTGATTAGGGATTGGCTTCTCAAACCAAACTCAGGGGTTGCCCATCCCTCCGTATTCGCACTACTCTTTGTTGCCGACAGGGTTCAGCACTATTATGGTGAGGTAAAGCCCATGCTCGATAAGGACTACCTAGTCATCAGCGAGAGGTACATGGAGTCGACATTAGCTTATCAAGGCGCCATGGGATTACCCATGAGTTGGTTAATCGAGTTGCACAGGCCTGTACCAAGGCCTGACCTAACAATTATTCTTGATGTGCCGGTTGATGTGGCTGTAAATAGATTGAGAAGTAGGCGTGAGTTGGAGGTTTTTGAGATAAACAAGGACTTTCTAGAGAAGGTTAGGGAAATCCTATTGAGTAGGGCACGTGAGGTTGATTACCCAGTAATCAATGCCGATAGGAGTATTGGTGAGGTTGTCGATGACGTATTCGATATAATAACCAGGTACTTAAGGCGATAGTTTAAATATGCGTAATATTGAGTATTTCCCATAATGTCAGTTAAGATGATAGATATAACCAGTAAGGAGCCCGTCTATAGGGAAGCGGTGGCCAGGGGTTTCCTCAAGGTTGATGAGGATACAATGAGTGATTTAATCAATAACGGTGTTAGCGGTCTTGGTAATGCTGCATCAATAGCGAAGATTACGGCAATAAATGCCGTGAAAACCGCGTGGAGGTACATACCACTCCTCCACCCAATACCCATAACCTACGTGGAGGCTAGGGTTCATTATGAGAAGGATGGCATTGAAATGGCCGTACTAGCTAGGACAAGGGCACAGACCGGTGTTGAGATGGATGCCTTGTTTGGATTGTTCACGGGACTCCTGGCTGCCTGGAACACGATCAAGGGTTGCAGCAGGACATGCACCCCTGAGTGGGTCACCAATTTCATGGGTAAGAAGGTGCAAACCTGCGGCTCAAGCCGTGTTGACGGTATGTTCGATATAAGGGTTGTTAATAAGGTCAAGTCTGAGGATAGTGTTGGTCTTCGCATTGAGGATTTCGTGGACAATGCCAATGGGCCGCCAATCGTTACAATGTTCGATGTAACCACGGAACCCACGTACTACGGTGAAGCATCGGCTAAGGGATTCATAAGGCTTAGGGAGGAGACCGTGGAGCTCATTAGGCAGGGTAAGGTTGAGAAGGGTGATGTAATCACGGTTTCTAAGACGGCTGCAATAGTGGCTGCCAAGAGGGCATGGGAGATATTACCCCTCGTGCATCTAAACTACCTGACATACGTCAATGTGGATGCTAGAGTTATTGAGGATGGTGTCGAAATCGCTGTCGACACGCGCAATGTGTCTAATACGGGTTCAGCCATGGAGGCTGTGTTCGCCACGGGTGTGGCATTACTGACTGTTTGGGATATGGTTAAGAAATATGAGAAGGATGAGAAGGGTCAATACCCCCATACCGTGATTAGGGAGATTAAGGTGTTGAAGGCTTTGAAAACTCCAGCTGTTTAATGTTAATTATAAACCTCCTTAATTACCCGTTCAACTTCTTCAATATCCTTCACGGTATCAACGGACTTCCAATAAACATCCCTATAAACAATGCCCTTAATCCTCCTCTCATTAGCAAGCTTTGGGAACGCGGTCACCTCAATATCACCCTTATCGGGTAAGTACCTAAACACCTCCTTTGTGAACGCGTAGACGCCAGCATTAATTAGATAATCGAGCAATGGCTTTTCCCTAAACTCGGTTATGAAGCCATTATGATCAACATGCACTATGCCGTAGGGGCTCCTCATGGGGACCAGGGCTATTGTGGCTGTGATCTCTTCATTCAATTCATCTATTAACGGCTTTATAGATAGGTTGGTGATTATGTCACCGTTGAGTACGATGAATACCTCATCCTCAAGGAACTTCATGGCGTTCTTGATGGCACCACCCGTACCGAGGGGCTCCTCCTCAACGCTATAGAAAAGCCTAACACCAAACCTGGAACCATCACCCATAACCTCGAAGACCTTAGTCCTCAAGTAACCCACGGCAAGCACTATATCCTTAATGCCCTGCTTACTCAACCACTCAATCTGCCACTGGAGAATTGGTTTACCACCAACTTCCACCAGGGGTTTTGGCCTATCCAACGTCAGGGGTGCAAGCCTTTTTCCAAACCCACCGGCTAGTATTAGTGCCCTTACCATGTATACCGAATAAGCGTTATTAGGTTAATTAACTTTAACCTCATCAAGGTATGCACACCCTATAGCTGGTTACAGAGGTGAAGCTACATGCGGTATCTCTTCATAAACTCTAATTTGAAGTTAAATTTATTAACTTAAACCTTAGGTTTATGAAGTTATGATCGAGAGAGCAATGGAATTGTTAAGGCAGGGTAAGATCATATTCATACATGACTCAGACGATAGGGAGAACGAGGTCGATGCCGTGATAAGGGCTGATTACGTAACACCATCAGTAATAACCTGGATGAGGCACAGGGCCGGCGGTCTTATATGCTTCGTTACTGAGGACTCGATAGGTAGACAGTTGGGGCTTCAATTCATGAGTGAAATGCTTCGTAATGTGGGCTTTGATGGCCTCGTTAAAAGACCTAGTTATGGAGATGATCCGGCGTTCTCCATATACGTAAATCATGTTAAGACAAGGACGGGGATTAGGGATGGGGATAGGGCGGTGACTATAACGAGGCTCGCGGAAATAGTAAAGATGGTGATGGATGGAAAAGTTAACGAGGCAAGGAAGGTATTTTATGAGGAGTTTTACGCACCAGGTCACGTACCAATACTACTCGGTAGAGTCGGACGTAGGTTTGGTCACACGGAGCTTTCGTTAATATTAGCTAAATTATCTAATGTACCACCATCCCTCGTCATAGTCGAGATGCTGAGTGATGATGGTGGAGCAATGGCTAAAGGTGATGTTGAGAATATAGCTAAATCACTTGGTACCGTGGTTGTGGATGGTGATGAAATAATAATGAGGGCCAAGGTAGAGGGTATAATTAATAGTACACCTTAATTTTATACCTAAGGAAGTCTAACATAACGTATTTTTCTCGTATTACTATCGTCCCTAACGGCTTGATATTGTTTAACCTCGCCTTTTCATAATTATCGTATTATTTGACATTTATTAAGAAATAATGCTAAGTTTGGCGTATTGATACCGATATATTTGTCCGTTGCATTTCCAAGCGATGTTTTTAAATACTCCCGAATTATGAGCTTTATTGACCAATATGGTCTCGCTAGAGGATCTGGCTAAGAGGGAATATGAAGTAGAGGGTAGGAAGTTGAAGCCTACGAAGGTTTGGAAGGTGCAGCCTAAGGGTAGGAAGGGTTTTGTGATGGCGTTGTTCAAGACGCCAGATGGTAAGACTGTTAGGAAGGTAATAGCAAAGGTAGACGAACAAGGAAACATAATAACCTAAACAAAACAAAAACAAACTAAAAATCAAAATTAAAAATAAAACCTTTCTTTTTCCCTTTTATTTCACAGCACTACACTCCTTTAATACTCATCGCCTATAGTATGTAAGTACACGCTTTATTGCCTTAGCCGTGTCCACGGCATCCTCCTCCGTGTATAATGGTCCTATCAAAATCGATACGATGCGCTCCGCTGCCCACTCGGCATTAGGCAATGGTTTGTACGTGACTTTCCTGCCGTAGTATGGGCATGACCAGGGGCAACCCTTCCCGTGATCAGCCATGTTTAGTATTATTGGTTCCTTATGCAGGGGTATTGGGTATGCCACCGTAGCTGCCTCGATACCCTCAGCCCTCAATGCATTCACAACCCTATCTCTACCAACCCTTATCTTCTCCAGGTTTAGTATTATTTGGAATAGGTGCCACGCATGCCTGATGTACGGCTTAGGGCGTGGGAACTGTACCAGGTCGTTCTCGATATACTCGAGCTCCTCCATTAATACCTTCGAAAACATCTCCTTGCGCCTTATTATCTCCTCAATCCTCTTCAATTGTGAATAACCGAGGGCTGCCTGAAACTCGGTCATCCTATAGTTATAGCCCAGCAATTCGTAGTAATACTTGCCAGTCTCGCCATGACTCCTCAACAACCTAGCCCTCCTAGCCACATCATCGTTGTTCGTAACGACAGCGCCACCCTCTCCCGTCGTTATTGTTTTTGTGGGATAGAAACTAAGTGTTCCGACATCACCAATAGAACCAACGAAACTGCCCCTGTACATGGCACCGAGCGCCTGTGCTGTATCCTCAATGACGTATAATCCCCTCTCCTTTGCGATCTTCATTATCTCATCCATCTCGGCTGGGTAACCAGCCAGGTGAACTACGATGATAGCTCTGGTTCTGTCGGTAATGGCTTCCTCGATCGAGGCTGGGCTTATGTTCAGGGTCTCCCTATCAATATCCGCAAAGATGGGGATTGCATTGGAATGTAGTATTGTTGTTGCCGATGCAGCGAATGTTAGGGGTGTTGTGATCACCTCATCCCCAGGTCCAATGCCGAGGGCCTTTAGTGCTACGTGTAGTGCTGCTGTGCCGTTTGAAACAGTTACCGCATACTTAACGCCTAAGTACTTACTTAGTTCTTGCTCAAGGGCGATATTCCACCTACCACCAATTGCAGATAATTGCCCCGACTTAAGCGCATCAACGACCAACTCGATATCCTCATCGGTTATCCACGGCCGATAACGAAGGGGTGATTTACCATCCCTAATTGGTTTCCCACCCTCAATTGCAGGTAATTCGTTCATTTAAAACAACAGCATGACTTGGCATTATAAATATTATCGTGCCTTAATGAACCTTAACCCTAATCCTGTATAGCCTTGATAATGCTTCCTCCAGTGCCCTGGTTTCGTCAGGGAAATTCTCGAGACCCAAAACCTCACCGGAGTTTACCATGTCATTAACCCACCTGCACTCCCTAGATATTAGTACCTCGCCAGTGTTTGGGTTGTAGAGTAGTGGGTACATTTTACAGGATAGTGGTTTCATGGAATGTATCGTGCATGCCCTACTCTCCTTATCATAAAATGGGCAGTAACCCTTAATCAACCACCTATAAACCCTGACACCATTGATTGGCAACTCACGATACCTAATTTCGAAACCCCTATTCTTAGCTAGCGTTTTAACTCTTGTTAATTCCTCTTCAAAGAGTATTGGGCCCCTCTCCTCATTATCAAAGTAACAGCACTCATCGCACCTAAGGCACTGAAACAACTTCATTATTGTTCACCAAGGTTGAGTACATTATTTATGAACGCTTCCCTCAGGCTCTCAATATCCTCGGCCCTCGGTCTCTTAATAACACCAACATCGGTTATTAAGTAATCCACCAAGTCAAAGGGTACCCTATCGAACAATGGAACCTCAATTGTCATGTCACCAATGACCTCACTAACCGTGTAAACCTCGCCAACACCGCCGGTTGCGGCTTTATAGGACTCGGCAATAACTATTGTTTCAACATCGAACCTTCGGGCTGTGATGAGTAGGGTCTCCGTGCCGACCTTATTGAGGAAGTAACCATCGGCATACAGTCCATCGGCACCAACGATAGCGTAGTCAATCCCCCTTTTAATGAAGCTCGCTATTGCTGAGTCAGGTATTGGCTTGATGGTATTCACAAGGCTTGAGTAATCACTAATAGCTTGTGAAACTTCATTACCAGGTCTTGATTCCATTATGAACAGTGATTCGAAGCATTTACCCCATTGCGCCAGTGCTGTCTTAACGGCTGAACTATAGCTAATTGTTATGGCGCTGGATCCGCATTTAATGGCATGCTTATTCAACTGCCCAACTAACCTACTCTGTATCTTTGAGTATTCCTCCTTCAACCTACTGACCACATCATTGATATTAAAGCCCCTATTAAGCGCCTGGTCAATTATGTACGCGAGGTTCGCTAATGATGCCATCCCAGGTCTAATACTCCTTAACCTATTAACCAAGGCCTTGATCTCATCCTCACCAAACCCACTGCTTAGTGCCAAACTCACTGCCTCAATGCCCTTCAGGAAATACCAAGAGGCTCCATGAACCCTATCCTCCCTTAACTCCCTTAATAGTACGTCGATACCCATTATACACCATATCGAAGATAGAGGGGTTATTAAAAACTCATTCCGCACGGCTTATGATGATGACGTGGTTAATCATACTAAATAATTACTACCAAATATTTATTAACTAACTATTTATCAATCGCCAATGCTATATATAGAAGTCCCCGAGTGCATACTATGTGCCCTGGAATCAAGAATGCAGGAGATCAAGAAGTTTGGGGTTAATGATGTTAATAACTACATGAGAATATCGATGAAAATTTCGGAATTAATACCGAGAGGAAGAACCCCACTCTTCATCGAATCATTCGAGGAGATCATGCGAATACTAAATAATAATGACCCCCATGCGAAGGAGAAGGTAGAGCTAGAGAACGTGGCCTCATCAATACTACATAGAGTTATTGAAAATGCTGGTGATGATATAACCAGGTACTTCGAGATAGCTGCTGCGGCTAATTCCGTGGATGTCCCAATGAGGGATTATCAATTCGACATAGATGATTTCGTGAATAAATTGCTCGAGGATGCCGTTTGGTTAGGTATTTCTAAGAATAAACTGGGTGAGTTATTGGGTAGCGTAAGGAGTGTGGGTTATGTGGTCGATAATTCAGGTGAATTTCAAATAGATGCTCTATTAATAAGGAGGTTGGTTGACGTCGGCATCAACGTGACTGTTTACGCCAGGGGTTTACCCTACGAGGTTGATGTTACGGCAGATTATGTGAGTAAGGTGCTTAATAATACCAATGTTAAAGTCGTCTCCACAGGCACTAGGTACCCAGTATTTTATAATAGGAGCCTATTAGGGAGCCTTAAGGAGCATGATTTAGTGATCTCTAAGGGGGTGGGCAATTTTGAGGCTTACTTGGAGAATGACCTAAACTTAAAGGTTCTGTTTCTATTCAGGGCTAAGTGCGGACCCATGATTAGGATGCTTAGGGTCCCCAAAAATAGCCCTGTTATCTACTCCACACTCTAAATAATACATTGCAATCACTAAAAACTACATATTAATAAATAGCATTTTATAATAAAAACCTTGACTTATAATAAAATTAATATGCAATTGTATGCACATAATAATTCTTCATTATACATAATGATTTACTTGTAGAATTATAGTTGATTTAGGTCCAAGGGAAAAGGCTTATATAATCAATTAATGCATTGCCCACGTGAAGTTCGCACTTAAGTGCTCCCCTGGCCAGAAGATAGAGAGGCGTAGTGAGAGGGTGGCCATTATAGGTGCCGGACCTGCAGGACTTGGCGCAGCTGGTTACCTGATATGTAAGGGTTTTCAGGCTGACGTGTATGATAAACTGCCAGAGCCTGGTGGATTAATGATCTTCGGCATCCCTGAGTACAGGGTTCCTAAGAAGAACGTTAGGGCTGGCGTTAAGGAGCTCATAGAGTTGGGTGTAAACTTCATACTCAAGACCAAGGTTGTCGCCGATGAGGAGGTACATGCTGAGGGTGACGATTTTGCAGAGAGCAAGGTGTATCTTGAGGATCTCATTAACAAGTATAATGCCGTATTAATAGCCACGGGAACCTGGAAATCAAGAAACCTTGGCATACCTGGCGAGAACCTAAAGGGCGTCTACCTAGCCCTTGATTACCTATACAGGATATACACGAGCGAACTCGATTACCTACCCAAATCCGTGGTATACCCAACAGGTAATAGGGTGGCTGTGATTGGCGCAGGCTTGACGGCCGTCGATGCAGCAATAGAGGCGCAGAGACAGGGTGCTAAGGAGGTTTATGTTCTGTATAGGAGGACGATTAATGAGGCACCAGCAGGTAAGATGGAGATACAGGGCTTGATAAAGAGGGGTATCAAATTCGTGGAGCTCACAAACATAGTGGAGGTCCTAGGCAAGGATCACGTAGAGGCTGTTAAGTTGATAAAGATGAAACTTGGGAAACCCGACAAGAGCGGTAGACCAGCGCCAGAGCCAATTCCAGGTAGTGAGTATACCATGGAGATGGATACGGTAATAGCCGCAATAGGCGAAATACCAACACCGCCATTTAAGGATGGATGTTGCGGAATCAAGTTGACACCCCACGGAACCATAGATATTGATCAGAAACACAGAACAACTAGAAAGGGTGTGTTCGCAGCAGGCGATGTAGCCACCGGACCAAGCCTAATAGGTAAGGCATTAAAGAACGGCATTGATGCCGCTATGGCAATTGAGGAATATTTACTTAAGGGTGGTTGGAGGGAGTAAAATTATTTATAATTTTAATCCCATTAAAATATAGCGATAATTTTTAAATACATACGGCATTAATTAAATAAGTTAACAAGATACAGAGATAGTACAAGTATGAGGTGGTGTTTAAATAAGTCCACTTACCTACCTGCTTCGTGAGACTCCTATCGTTTGTTTGGGGTGGTAGGCAAAGGGTGGGTGCTTATGTCAATAATGTGGTTGTGGATTTACCGGAGACTTACATGAGGATTTACGAGACAGATAACGCGCCAGGCTTTCTCTATGATATGAAATCACTGATTGAGGGTGGCGAACCTATCATGCAATTAATCAGAGATTTAATAAATAGGGCTTTAAAGTCGGGTAATGCCGTAGTTAGGGACCCAGCCTCGATTACCTGGTTGCCGCCTGTCACAAACCCCGAGAAGATCCTTTGTGTTGCAGTCAATTATCGAGAACATGGTAAGGAAAGCAGCGCCAAGCCCCTAGATAGACCATACTTCTTCCCCAAGTTCCCAAACGCGCTTATCGGTCATAGACAACCAATACTGAAGCCTAGGGCTTCCAAGCAAGTTGATTGGGAAGTTGAGTTAGCACTGATCATAGGTAAGAAAGGCAAGTACATCGATGTTGATAGAGCCCTTGACCATGTTTTCGGCTACCTAATACTTAATGACGTCTCAATGCGTGACTGGCAATTCCCCAGTAAGGAGCCCTACGGCATGGATTGGATCTACGGCAAGAGCATGGATTCATCAACACCCGTCGGCCCATACGTGGTAACGAAGGATGAGGTAGAGGATCCACATAACTTAAGGCTAACCCTTAGGGTTAATGGTGAGGTGGAGCAGGACGACAATACGAAAAATCTCATATTCAAAATACCAGAATTAATACACTGGGCCTCACAGGGCGTAACACTAAAGCCAGGGGATTACATAAGCACCGGAACACCTGCAGGCGTAGGCTTCCCAAGGAACAAATTCCTTAAGGGTGGTGATATTGTGGAGGCTGAGATAGAGGGTATAGGCACGTTAATGAACACCGTTATCGAGGAATAATACTCGTGGTTAAAAACTAATTAGGAAAGCAAAAACCTTTAAACCATAAGCAATAAACAATCAAACGCCGGGGTGGCCGAGCCAGGTCCAAGGCGATCTCCGCAGGATTGACGCGGAGACCTTTACGGGCCTGCTAAGTCCGTCCCCGCAAGGGGGCCCGGGTTCAAATCCCGGCCCCGGCACCAGGATAATTTTTCAATGTTTTCTTGAGTGTCTTGTTTTTAGCCGTTAGTTTGCCCTAGTGTTTTACTTATGGGTTTAGGTTGGTTATTTCGGAGAAGTCTTTTCTGCCGAGGCCCTTTTGGTTGGCTGTTTCGAGGGTTTTGTTTATTGTGGTTAGTAATGGTAACGATTTACCTCTATTTGTTGCGTGCTTTATTGTTTGGTCTATTACGTATTTGGCTAGGTTTATTGAGAATGATTCTGGGTAGTTGTTGTTCAGCATCCAGGGTAACCTCGTCCTTAGTTGTGCCGAGTCTGCCCCGCTCATGGTTAGTGCCTTCATTAGTGTGTCGTTGTTTAAGTTCAATTCCTTAATTAACGGCATTAGCTCTGCCAGAATTGCCGTATTGGCTATTATTATTGACGTGCTTATTAACTTGAGTAGTGTGGCTTGTTCGTGGGATCCTACGTATATCGGCGTACCCAATTGCCTGAGTCCCTCCTCACTAGTCCTGTATAACTTCTCGTCACCACCCACGAACATGACCAAAGTCCCTGACTCGGCTTGCTTGGGTCCTCCCTCGAGTCTGACGGTTAGGTAATTCAATCCCTCCCTATTGACGGTATTGAGCACTTCGCTTAATTCCTCAATGCCCATTGTTGTCGTGTCTAGGATCGTTGATTTGGTGTGTAATTGCTTAAGTACGTCAATGACTTCATTACCTGTAGGTAGCGCAAGTATTACGTAATCAACATCGGTGGGACACTCCGACATGTCATTAAGTGCCCTTAGTCCTAGATTTGTTAGTGATTGATACACCGATTTAATTACATCGTATCCATAAACCACGTGGTCCCTCCTCAGGAGATTTACGGCAATACCCCTGCCCATCCTACCCAAACCCACTATGCAGAACCTCATTGTCCTACGCTTTTTCGATGCATTAAAATTAGCTTTTGTGTCATTTATTTGACGCATTACGACCCATAATGGAGCTTATCAGCCTATTCACTTTATCGATTATGTCCTTTGGGAAGTCGGTATCAACATCCATGGGGTACTCCCTACCTCCATACTCCTCAGGTAATTTCCTTGTTGCATCAATACCAACCTTACTGCCCAGGTTAGGTATTGGTGTTGATGGGTCGAGCTCCTCAACTGGGTAATCATTAATTATTAGCACATCCCTGGCAGGATTTACGTGGGCGGCTACGGCATACATGACCTGGCGGAGGTCTTTAATGTCTATGTCGTGGTCGGTCACGATGATTATTTTACCCAGGACTGGAACCATGCCCCATAGTGTGAGCATTACCCTACGTGCGTGCCCGGGGTACCTCTTCCTAATGGATACTATCATTACGTACCCAAGGCCCTCAGGTGGTATTTCGATATCCACAATCTCGGGCATTAGGAGCGTGAGCATTGGTTTGATAACTTCATTACCAAACCTTATTATGCTTCCATCCTCGAGTGTTGGTTTACCTGTGACCGTGACCGGTATTAGTGGTTCCTCCCTTGAATAAATAGCCCTAACCTTAACGACTGGGTAGTCCTTGGCTATTGAGTAGACACCAACATGATCACCAAAGGGCCCCTCCCTAGCATATTCCCCTGTCAATTCGCCCTCAATTACGAGCTCGGCATTGGCTGGGTAATCAACATCAACAGTAGAACCCCTAATCAACTCAACACCCTCACCCCTCAATACGCCAGTGACGAGCAGTTTATCCAGTGGATGTGGTATCGAAACACCCGCCATGAGCATAGTGACTGGGTCCGGACCAAAGACCACGGCTACCTCACCCTTACCGCCCAATTCGCTGTACATGGCACTTCTACGCCATGGTTGCCAATGCATTATGAAACGATCTCTACCGACTACCTGTAGTCTATAGTAACCGAAGTTTCGATAATTGCCATATTTAACGAAGGTTATGCCGAACGTTATGAATCGACCAGGTTCGCGAGACCATTGCCTAATGGCTGGTATCTTTGTTAAATCAATCTCCCTCCACTCGTACTTTCTAACTGGCCCGTTATTTACGAACTTTGGGAAGTATTGGGCATACCTTCTTAACTCACTCAATGATTTTAACGCGTCAAGTAAACCTCCAGGGACCCTGAAATTAATCATATTAGTTAACTCTGAAATGGCATCGCTTGGGTTTCTACTCTCCATAACCATCGTAACCCTATCCCATTTACCAAAGAGGTTGCCCACGATCGGTAAAGTTCTCTCCCTGGTTCTTCTTATTATCACGGCAGGACCGCCGCTGTACATTAATTGCCTTAATAGTGCCGCAACCTCGAGGTCGACGCTAACCTCCTCATTAATCTCAACAAGCTCGCCCGCACTCCTTAATTTATCTAGGTACTCCCTGAAGCTCTTAATGACCACGTAAATACAGCCGGGGATTGGGAATTAATTATTACTGGTGCTGGTAATCCTTAAATCCAACCCGTAATTGCACCATATGATGGGTATTAAGTCATGGCTATTGTCATTCAGCCCCACAACCCTGACCAGCGCCTTCTCGTCAGTGACGCTGGGGACTGCATTGGCTTGGTACTTAAACAACAAGTTCGATTTTGTAACCTACGTAATAACACTGGTTGCATTACTGCTCGCCCAAGCTGGCGTTAACCTGGTACATGATTACTACGATTACCTAAGCGGCGTTGATGTAATATATAGATCGAGCGGCTTTTCCCATAGGCCACATCCAATTATAGACTTTGGCCTTAAACCCAGGAGCGTAATTGCTATGGGCTATGCATTTCTCGCAATAGCCTTTATGGCTGGTGTGTACCTATTCCTAATCGCTGGGTGGTCCGTGATAGCGCTGGCTGTTGCGGGTTTAGTTATTGGTATTGGTTATAGTGTACCACCGCTAAAGCTTCACTATAGGGGTGTTGGTGAGGTTTTGGCTGCCATAGCCATGGGACCCCTGGTCACTTGGGGCTCGTACATAGTCCAAACGGGCATTTACACAAACCCTGCACCATTAATTGTCGGTATACCAAATGGCCTCTTCACACTACTAATACTACTGGGCTCTGGCGCGCTCGAGATTGATGCCTGCAGGGCTGTTGGTAAGATGACCCTAGTCCTACTGGCTGGTTTGAGGAATGTTAAGTACATTGTTTATGCATCCATAGCCATAATGTACCTGGCAATAATAGTTTCCGCAATACTCCACTACCTACCCTATATATCACTGGTAACGTTTGCATTGATACCCAGGACAATAGGGCTTGCCAGCCCCCTACTGGCAAGCGATGAGAATGAGGTCAGGAAGAGGTGGAGGGAGCTTAGGAAACTATGGGCTGGACCCTTCAGCGTTAGGTTGCTGATGCTCATAATATTCATAGCGACAATGATCATTGCACGTATTTATCCACCCTTATCAATCTAGTCCTCGTACATCTACAAAACTTAAAAAATACGTCAATTAACTATGGCGTGCATACCGCAAATAACTTTGAAAGGATGAGGACCAGGGCAGTAATTAGTGCATACCTCGGTTGGGTTATGGATGGATATGATGCGTTAATCGTTACTCCAATCATGCCATTATTAGGGCAATTGTTCTTTCCAGGCCCATACTCACTGCTCGGTGGAGTCTCGACACTCGTGGCAACGCTTGTCGGTAGACCACTGGGTTCCGTGATCATGGGTTATATCGGTGATAGGTTCGGCAGGAGAGTTGGTTTGCTAGTCACTGTGCTTGGTTACAGTCTCTCGGCACTTGCCATAGCCCTGCTACCAACGTACTTAGCCATTGGCACGTTGGCACCAATATCGCTATTAATACTGAGGTTTTTACAGGGAATATTCCTCGGTGGTGAGTGGGGACCTGGCACGGCGTTGATCATGGAGTGGAGTAGGTGGAGGAGGGAGTTGACATCAGCCTTCGTGCAGAGCGGTTACCCCATCGGTGTCGTGATTGCCACGTTGGTCTATGCATTATTTATGGGCGCGGTTGGTCCTATGGAATTTAATAATTATTTCTGGAGGGTCTACATAGCCACTGGCGCGGTAGTTGCCCTATTGGCCTTTGCCGTGAGGAGTAGGCTTGTGGAATCACCATTATGGTATAAGCCCAGGGCTAATCCACTAGCGTTACTGTTTAGGCAGGGAAGTAGATGGTTGGGTGTTGGTGTCTTATTTACGGGTGGTTTGCTCATGATTTACTACTCCACGTACTTGATCTACTCGGACTTCCTAGCCCATGTGTTGCACGAGCCGGGCTTGATACCGGGCGTGATGCTCATGTCAACGATAGCCGCCATAATTGCGGTGTTGCTTTCAGGTCCATTAGCCCTCGTGATTAACTATAGGTGGTTGATAATCGGCACGCTAATCGCGTCCCTAGCCTATGCACCATTCGCCCTATTGCTACAGCCAAACTTCATAAACCTTGTCCTACTTGCCTTCATTGAGAATTTCGCCATGGGATTGGTGCCGTATGTATTATTTGATAAGTTTGAGACGCACTTTAGAGCCAGTGGTTTGGGTGTTTCGTATAATTGGGGCTTGTTGATTGGTGGTTGGGCTCCGATGCTTGTCGTGCTGGCGACCCCCATGGGTTTGGGGATGATTTTGATGATGGGCATCGGTGTTTTGTTAGTGATAATTGGTGTATTAGCCCTACCTAGAGGGAGCCGGTGATTGCTAATTAATGCCCAGTGATTTCGTTGAGTATCCTAAGCATTGCCCTGGCGTTCTCAAGCATCCAGTGATCGTTATTGAAGAATACGTAAACCCTAGATGGGTTTAACGAAGATACCCTAACCGCCAACTCCCTGAGTTCCCCCTCACTATACTCATACCAATACCAATCAGTCCTACCATGGAGCCTAAGGTAGACTATACCGTTTGTCGTGACAGCCCAGGTGATTCCTGGCTCATCCACGGATACCACGGTTATGCCTAAACCCCTCATTGCACTCAACGCTTCGTCATTAAACCACGATGAATGCCTAAACTCTATCGCGAACCTACGCCCAAGCCCTGTTGTTCGGGCAAAATGCCTTACTCGCTCCACGGTCTCTTCAGTGTAGGTGAAGCTTGGTGGCATCTGGAATAGGTAGAAGTCTACGTATTGATCGAGTGGGTTAAATAGTTCCTTAAATTTGCGCCATGTCTCTAGGGCATCCTCCCTCAACCTCTTGACATGTGTTATGTACCTATGCATCTTGATCGCCCACCTAAGCCCTGAGCCCTTACGAGACCAGGAAACCACCTGGTTCCTAAATGGAAACCTGTAGAATGATGCGTTCAACTCCACGGCATTGAGCCCAGAGTTCCTCACGTACCAGTCGAAGGATGACTCCTCATTCCAATCATACAACCACCCCGAGGTACCAACAAAGAACTCCACGGCATAAACACCTTAAAAACAACTCTAAACTTTACTCCCGCAGTGATGATGAGGGCTGTCGGGACACCAGAGCTAATGATGAACACCCGGAAGACTGACGCATATTTATTAAATAACTTCGCAAGGAATCATCCGTTGACCCAATCATCATAGCTCAGCGGCGGCACAACTCAATCATTCCTCAAAAGTATAATCGGGACGCCTTAGTCCCTTACTTAGTAATTAGTGGGAAATATTGATGATTTTGAATTAATAATTCTTGATTCTTGTAGTATTGACTTACTGCCAGCCAATCCTCACGAGCCTTAGCGTGACGTATTGGTAATACCCAATGAGGTCTGTGGCGTTTGGTGATATCGCCAACGCCCTAAATTGCTCAAGCCAACCTGGTATGCCCACAGGGTTTGAGTACGTGGTTACGGATATCAAGTCCTTACTCGTTCTAGCGTAATTACCCGAGATACCTGTGACAACGGCACCTCCGTATGGATTTATTACGAGTAGTGATAGGTTCATGAAGCCGTATGAGTTAAGCGCTTCACCTATATCGCTCTTATATGCCATACCTGGTGTTGACCCCTCCTCATGCGCCATCATTGTTAGGTTCACAGTAGCATACTGAACATAGGCTGCTGGGTATGGATACCTAGTCGTTGGACCCAGCGGCGTTATGTAAGCGGTTACATTAAACACTATTGGGTATTTACCTGCGAAGGATGACGTGAAGACTTCACCACTGGGTAGGGTTTCCTGTGCCGTCTCCGTGAAGTTCTCGCTCAATGTTCCGTACTCCATCACCGCATTGAATAGTTGGAACGCATTAAAGACGCCACTCTGCTCAGTATGTGCCATCTCCATACCGTACTTGTACTTAAGTACTGCCACATAGTTTATCGTGTAGTTACCATACTCAACATACTGCGTCAACCCTGTTGGGGTTGTTGAGAATATGGGCCCTGAGTCGAAGAAGCTTGATTGGGCCATTATTAATTTACCGCCAATCAATGGGTTTGAATCGTTAACCCAAAGCATGAGGACGCCGGATACAGTCCACGTGAAGTAAGGCAACCCGGCTAGTTGATAGGCCTCGTATAAGTTAGTCATTGTTATCGAGAGCGTACCATCAAGGCCTGTGGCTAGTAATGGCGTTATGTCGGCTACGTATGGGTTGTGGAAGGACAGCGTGTTTATGGAGGGCATGGGCTTCCACATAAATGGGTCAATACCGCCTGTGTATATTGTCTCGAATGGATTGAAGACCGCTGCTAAGTAACCATTGTAATAAACAAGTAAGCTCCTGGTGGCCGGCTCATTTGTGTACCAAAACTCATCCAACTCACCACCTTCGGTGTATATGAGCAGGACTGCCCTATACGTGCCCCTGGGCAGGTTAATGCTGTAGGTCACATTGTCATGGAATGGATTGAGCCCTATCAGGGAAACACCATAGGCATTCGGTGCTATTGGTATGAAGTAATTCGGCAGATTTGGAGGCGCAGGTCCCTTATACAGGTAAAGTGTTGCATTGAGTATGTAGTAACCGGTAACGCCTATGCTCGGCACAATCCAATTCGGCAGGATGATCTGGAACCTAACGCAGCTACCCACCAACATGTTCTCGAAAATTGTTAAGTCGGACCACGCGGTGGAGTTGAGTACTTCCTACGTTGAACCCCAGAACACGGGTACACCATTTGCGAATATGTATAACGGCCTATCGTACTGCGGACCACCAGTCTCCGTTATTGTCACGTTTAGTACGATCATACTATAGGATCCAGGTGGTATGCATACCGTGGCGTTTTGGGGTATCGTGGCATACGCATTGTTTAGGTCGTACGGGAAAACGGCATTTATGAGTATGGGTATAACCATTGGTTTACCTGGTGGTAATGGTTGGTAGGCCTCGAATGAGTAAAAGCCGTTGTATGTAACGAAGGGGTCCCTCAAGACTGTCGTCATTGTTGAGTTAAGCAGTTGTGGATGTTGTATTTGATTTGCCATTGTTGGTATCGCGACCAGCGACAACATTAACACTAGTGTTAAGACTATTGTTGCCCATACCTTTGTCATAATAGCTCAATATTCTTTATACTTATAAGTATTGCCTTTTCTATTCCTTAACAAAACGAATTACACCATGCAATCGAACCACTAAAAGATGGGCTCCGGCAATACTATCTTACGACTGTACGCATACCCCATGATTAAGCCAATGATGAAACCAAGTAAGTGGCCTAGGTAGGCGATGCCGAAGGCGAATGCCAGTGGTGATAGTAGGAATATTATGGCTAGTATGTTTATTGGGTTGGACAGGATGACTCCTCGATATGGTGTTGCTATTATGAAGCCCACGAGCCCAAACAACGCACCCGAGGATCCACCAACTATTACAGGTGTTCCCATGGCGTAGTACAGTATTGGTGATAGGGTTGATGCAACGCCACTCAGTAGAAACGTGGACCAGAAATTCCTCGATCCATACACAGTTTCGAAGAATGGACCTATGAGCCACAGCGTCATCATGTCGAAGGCGTAGTCCAGGATTGTGGGGTGGGTGAATATTGCTGTTACAAAGCCCCAAATGGTTATTGGCGGCCATGTGGAACCGAGTAAAGCCATTAGTGTATTATATAGGGTTCGATTACCGGTCACAGCCAGTACGGGTATTGAGAATATTGTGGATATTATGAATACAACCAATGTATTTCTAAATCTATACATCGATTCACCCGCATCCTCATCTCTTAAATGCTTATCGCACAATCATGTTAAAGTGCTAGATAACTTGGTTGTTTACTTAATAACGTTACATTCGTATAACTTGTTAGCTCCATCAATTAGCTTAAATGCATACGGTTTTCTGGTCTTGATAAATCCACTATCAAGCTTAGTCTCGTGGAATTCCTCACGTGATTCAGGCAACATCTCAGACCAATAGGGATAAGTAATCCCTATGCTAACCCAGCCAATGACTTAGGTGGTTGTTGATCCTTAATAATCAATAACCGCTTAAGGGTTAAGCGATCTACGGTGTTGGTTTAGGTCTTTCAAGACCTCTTGGGAGACCGATTAGGGTGGGTGGGGAAATCAACGAATCACTTAAAGGTCGGGTAGAGAGACGGTTTATAAAGAGGCTTGCCCATGAGCTTATGGCGGAATGCATCCGCTCAATTTTGTTTTTGGCGAGTTGGCTAGGGGTTGTAGGCAGTGCTTACTTGGTACTAAGAGCGTACTCTTCATAACGGGTCTATGCCCACTCAATTGCTTCTACTGCCCAGTGAGTAGGGAGAGGTTTGGTAGGGACGTCATGTTCATTAATGATAGACCAGTGATTAGGTTCCCTGACGATATAATCGACGAGCTAGACAGGGCGGGGTCTAATGGGTTAGCCATAAGTGGTGGTGACCCAATAGTCGTAGTCGACAGAGTAGTTTACCTAGTCAAGCTACTTAAGGAGAGCTACGGCCCTAGCTTCCACATACACATGTACACCCACGCCTTAAACCTAAACAGAGGCGCTGTTGGGAAGCTAGCCAGTAGCGGTATTGATGAGGTGAGGATCCACGCAATAAGCCCTACACAATTAAGTGGTAAGTTGGAATTAATCAGGATACTTAGGGACGCGAGTATAGGCGTCGGCCTTGAGGTACCGGCATTGCCTAGGTTCGAAAATGAGATATTGAAGGTCGCCGAGACGCTGATAGGTAATGGTCTCATAACGTTTGTAAACATAAACGAGCTAGACGTGAGTCCAGCAAATATCGATAATCTAACCAGGATGGGGTATGTGCCGGGGCCCAATGGAAGTGTTGTGGGCAGTCTCGATGTGGGGCTTAGGTTGACAAGTGAGATTAGGAGGAGGTGGCCCTGGGTAAACGTCAACGTCTGCACGTCCCGATCGAAGGATACTGCGCAGCTTGGGGCTAGGCTATTTAGGATGAGCCTAAGGATGAGTAAGGGTGATGAGGTCGTCCTCGATGACGGCACGGTAGAGCAGTGGGTAGGTGCTGGCCCGGTCGTTAAGTTGAGGATTGGTGGTAGGGAGTACGTGGTTGAGAAATAGGCTCACCTGCACTCATTGAGCAGTTGTAATTCCTTAACGAGCTCGCCCCACTTACTAACCTGCTTTATTAATTCACCCCTGCAGTAAATCTCTATTGCTGATATACCGTAGGCATCAAGGACTTGGTGCGGTGGTGCTGGAAATGCAGTGCTCCACGCCACATAATTACCCTCTGGGCTTAACGCCCTTATTTCTCTCTCGAAGACGACCATGTATCTGGACCCCCTGAGCCTAAACACTACCCTCAACCCCTTGCTACGTACTATGGACAACACCTCCTGTATGTCTCTCATGGTAACCACATCAACCACCCTTTACGGGCTTGAATGTGAATGCCTTGTAGTACGTAATAACCCCCTCGGAACTAACGAGGGCCAGGACTAACTGAGCCCCCATGCCCTCGCTATACTTAAGGACGTTGAGTAGGTTCATTACCTGTATACCTAGGCCCTCAGTCACTATTTTAATCATGTAGCTTGGGCTTGACTTAAGGGGGTCCTTACCCTTATCCCAAACGAGGAAGTCTACGGGGCCGTTTGGCGTGGGCTTTATGAAGTAACCCCTCTTCCTCATGTCGAGGTAGACGGACAATGCGTAGGGGTTGTCCACGTGCTTTATAAGCTCGTCAATGCCTATTTCGTAACCGTCAATATACACACTATAACCAATCATTGCCAAATAAACAAGCTCCACGGCCCTCAGAATGAAACGGCCATCCCTCCTCTCCCCAATACCTTTACTCTCGAGCTCGCCAATATCGTCAGGGTCAATCCTAATTAGTAAATACTCATTAGCCCCTTCCCTCTTAACCTCAATCATCCTCTCCTTATTCCCCAACCTCCTCATCTGGCTGGGTAGATATGTGTAAATATTTAAAAACCCACCATCCAAACAATCCGCGGGATTAGTCGTGGGTAAACGAATTTTGGTTCAGAGGCGTGGACGCGGTGGTTCACAGTTCAGAAGCCCAAGTTGGATTAGGGAGGGCCCAGTTAGGTATTTATCCATGAGCGAGGCCGAGCTCAATGGTGTTATTAGGGGCATAGTTAAGGAGTTACTGCACGTGCCAGGCCTTAACGCGCCCGTTGCAAGGATTGTGCTTGAGGATGGTAGGGAGTTCCTTAACTACGCTGCTGAGGGTATGTACGTGGGTCAGGTAATTGAAATCGGGGCAGCGGCAAGGCCCGCCCCCGGCAATATACTGCCCCTGGGTAAGGTGCCGGAGGGTACCATGGTCTATAACGTAGAGAAGCGATTAAATGATGGCGGCAAGTTCGTTAGATCTGGCGGTACTTACGCTGTAGTCCTTGCGCATAAGGATGGAACAACCGTTGTCCAACTACCCAGTGGCAAGATAATGGAGGTTGATTCAAGATCTAGGGTGACTATCGGCATCGTCGCTGGTGGTGGTAGAATCGAGAAGCCCATGCTCAAGGCTGGCGCGAAGTACTACAGGGCAAAGGCTAAGGCTTGGAAGTACCCAACCGTTAGAGGTAAGGCTATGAACCCGTACGCGCACCCACACGGTGGTGGTAGCCACCAGAAGGGTGAAACACCTGTGCCTAGGAACGCACCACCTGGTCAGAAGATTGGTATAATAGCGCCACGCTGCACCGGTAGGCGTTGCCCACAGATCGTACCGAGGAGTAAGAGGGTTTGGGCCTCAGGGTATTCTAAGAAGACGAGACTTAAGAACAAGAGGTCAAACGCCCTACCCTCAGAGTAAGGTCATTTTGAGTATAATTCCCTACATTTCATAAATTCGGCGGTAAGCCTTGAATACTTATTAACGTCCTTATACCTAACTTCGTCAAGGTACTTCCTAACACCATTAATGACCACCTTAATCACATCACGTGTAGTTAGGTAATTCCCAAAGCGCTCCTGAACCCTACTAATAACTCCATTACAATCGGTATCGCTATCCAGTAACTCGTGTACGTAACTCACCGCGTCCTCCATTACCTTCTTAATCTCTGTCCAATGGACCTCACCAGCCCTAGTACTCACCAACCCCTGGGCTGGTAGGTTTGGAGACCATACATAACCACAATCAAGGCACTTAAATGTCAAAGCCTCGGCTGCAACAATACTAATCCTCCTTGAGCCGCATTTCGGGCAGGAGATCCCTTGGATTGACATCGTAGATTCAACATTGCGCAATCTAAAATTACTTACTTGCAGTGATTTTGGGGATTACATTACCTATTTTGGGTTGGGTAAAGTTATGTGCTTACAGGGCACTCCTCTTTGGCTGAGCCATGAGATTAATGTGGGACCGAAAACCACGGGGACCTTACTTAATTCTTCCACGTTCTTAGACCCTGTCAGGAACATGGCTGTCTTGAACTCCTTAAACAACCTGCTAATGAAGGCCCTGGCCTCGTTGTAGCCCTTTAGTGCCGATATTAGTAGGGGCTTTGACATTGAGAATACGTTCGCGCCTATGGCTATTGCCTTTGCCCCATCTAAACCACTCCTAACACCACCGGATGCAAACACTAGGCCATTATATACGCTTCTGACCTCACATATTGATGCAGCTGTGGGTATTCCCCAACCACTGAATACGTTAGCCTCATCCGTAGTTCCAGCCCTTATGCTCTCTATCCTAATGAATGAGGTACCACCAACACCGGCAACATCTATTGCGTCTGGGTTAACCCTGGATGCCAGGGCCTTGGCGACTTCCATGGATATTCCATTACCAACCTCCTTAACAATCAACGGCCTGTTGGCAACCCTCTTGATAAACCTCAACTTGTCAAGGACACCACGAAACCAGGGCTCACCCTCGGGCTGAAAAACCTCCTGGGCTGGGTTTAGGTGTATGGCTATTGCGTCCGCATTTATCATATCTATTGCCTGGGAAACCCAATCACTGAGCACCTTCTCATCAAGTCTAGAAACCTGTGGCGCACCGAGGTTGGCTATCTTGAGCGCCGTTGGTGCGTTCTCGGCAACAACCCTAAAGCTTCTGGCTGTCTCAGGCTTAACAATGGCAATTCTCTGGGAACCCACGTACATGCCAATGCCCAATTCCTCGGCGCACTTGGCAAGTACGGTATTAACCTTCTCGGCAGTTTCCGTACCACCTGTTATGGCACCTATTATGAATGGAAATGACAACCTCTTATTAAATACCGTAATTGATGTATCTACGTCTTCATAGTCAATCTCAGGCAATGCAATATGTATTAAGTGAACTTCATTAAATAGGTTCTCGCCCTCCTCAACCTCTTGACCCGCAGCTATCTTAATATGGTCATCCTTCCTACTCTCTATCATTCGTATGGAAAGTAACTCACGAAATAAAAATTTATCCTAGCTCAACCTTATATATTGCCTATATATTAATCAAGAGTTAATATATTGATTACACCCACTCTACCATATAAATTTATTAACAGAACAAGCTAATTGAGGTCTCGGTGATAGGAAAATGTTCATGATAAGGAAAAACAAGTCGGGTGAAGAACTGAACAATAGGAGAATAGTGTATAAGGGATACGTCGCAATCGAGTATATGCGAGATGGTAAAATAGTCGTTTGGAATGATGGTAAGTCATACATCATTTAAAATATTTAAAAATCAGTGATTAATTAAGGTATAAGGTAAAGCTCAGTTAAAATATCGTTAAATATTGTTTTTATCCTTGTTCGTATAATTAACCTTAATCCAGGCATTAACAACCTTATTTACCCAATCAGGAACCTTAAGATAATTCATTAATGAGGTTACACTCTTAATATTAACGTTACAATCATCAATATTCTTCACAAATTCTATGAACCACCCAGGGGCTTTCGACGCTACGGCAATTGTATATAATAATTCCCTGGGTTTTATATTCTGGAATACGGTATCTCCAACCTCTGTTCCCATTAATAGGTATGCTGCAAAGGATTTCCTAAGGATGGGATCGGCTTTAAGGTCTATATCATTCTTATCATTACCTGCTGAATCACCTACAACCTCGGCAACCTTAGTAGCCCTATCCCTGGCGATTATGGTTTGGGCTTGCTCGGGATTTCCATGGAATGACTCCCTACCCCTGAAGTATGATAGTACTGCTGCAATGAATGCGAGTATTGCTGCGGTATGGTATGCGTAGTGGAAGCCTAACTGCATCGCTGGTGCTATTGCAGTTGGGAAGAAGGTTATGTTGTTAATCCTCGTTAGTACCGCTGGGCTTAGTGATATACCAGCTTGTTGAACCAGGGTCTTTATTGGGTCATAGCCCAGGAATGCTGCGAACAGTGCATAGACTGGGGGTATTGAGACAAGGGCCTCGGCATCGCTTATGGGAACACCTGCACTTAGTAATGCCTTGTATAAAGCCGCTGGTAATGCGGCTGCAGAGCCTGTGATTATTAATGTTAGGAATACTGCAAAGCTCATTAATGTTCCCATGTTTTGCATCGATGCCCTAAGCCCAGACGCGGCTGCCCTGTCCCTAGGTGGTGCTGCGCCTAGTATTGAGACTATGTTTGGTGATTGGAATAGGCCTGAGCCCATACCCATTATTACGAGTATTATGGCAAACTCTATGTAATTGAAGTTGATGGGCAGTAATGATAGTAATTCGAAACCCACCCCAAGTAGTATGGCTCCCAATGTGGACACAACCCTCGCGCCAAACCTATTAAGTAGTTTACCGCCTATTGGTGCGAATATCGCGTTGGCTATGCTGCTTGGTATTAGGAATATGCCTGCCCAGAGTGGCGTTTCTGAGTACGGTATTTTGTACACCATTGGTAGGTATATTGCCTGTAACAATAGTGATAGAACGAACATATTGGCACCCATTGCCATAAACAGGAAGAATGAACTCAACACACCATAGGTGAACTGCCTTATCCTAAACAAATCAATCTTAAGCATAGGTTCCCTGAGTCTACTCTCGATAACGACGAGAACCCCAAGGAGTGAAGCACCGATTATTAGGCTCACCCATACAGAGGGGTTCCCCCAACCCAACGATGAGTGTCCATAGGGCATCATTGATAGTAATAAGCCCATTAATATCGAAACCAATGACACAACTAATACTGTTGCACCGACGAAGTCAATACTAACCTTGCTAATGCCTGACGGTAACCTATAGACACTCCTCAACGCCCAAAGCGTACTTACTAAGCCTATGGGTACGTTGAATAGGAAGACCCACCTCCAATTAATTACGGCCAATATACCACCAAGGACAAGTCCGGTGACGCTGCCAGCGCTAAAGGATATGCCAACAATTCCCTGTGCCACACCCCTCCTATCGGGTGGGTACACGTCAGTGATTAATGCGGCACTATTGCTGAACATCATCGAACCGGCAATGCCCTGGATAAACCTATAGGCTACTAACTGAAGACCAGCTATTGCGCCATATCCTGGTACAAAACCCATTAGCAGGGATATGGCAGTGAATATGGCATCACCTACCGTGAACACCCTACCCCTACCAAGCATGTCCGAAAGCCTGCCAATTATTGGGACAGCAACTGCCGTGACCAGTGGGTATGAGAACATTAACCACATCATTAATTCGAAACCCAATGGGGACATTGGGTTTATACCAATACCGTTCAGTATTGCAGGTAATGCAATAACTATTGATGCCATGTTCATTGATCCAAGCAGTGATCCAAGGAGGGCATTTATTAATACGGCCCTTCTCTGACCCTCACTTACTGAAGACCAAAGTTCCGCCTTCATACGATTATGGCTTACGGGGTACCCTAACTTTATAAAACCTTCTATGTTTGTGATATCGGCTATTTATACTATTTATGAAAAAGCTTAAGTATTGTATGTCATAATTAGGACATATGGAGCGAGCATTAATAGTCGGACTCGGGTTCATAGCCACCAACCTAGCTAAGCACCTAGTTAATAGGGGACTTGAGGTTCACGTGACCTACAGATCTGTACACGGTAGTAAGGCATTGATGGCTAAGGACCTACTTGAGATTGGCGTTAAGATGCATAGGCTGAACCCTGGTGATTATAATAGTGTCGTGAATACCATAAGCACGGTTAAACCAAGTTACGTTTTCAATACCGTGGGGTTACTGAGCGGTTCCTGGAACGAGCTGTGGCATGCCCATGTGGAGATTCCTAGGAATATAGCCAGGGCGATCCTTAGTGTTAATAAGTCCATGAGGCTCATACACATAAGTGCCTCGGCGGCGGTGGGTAAGATTGGCAACGTCATAAGTGAGGAGCCGGAGCACTGCAGCTATGCATACGTAAACCCCAGGAGTGATTATGAGAGGTCTAAGTGCGATGGCGAGAGAACTATTAAGGAATTGGGTAAGGAAGGACTTGATTATGTAATCGTTAGGCCAACGTTTGTTTACGGCTATTACAATGACCATAACGAATTCCTCAGCTTATATAGGGTGGTGAGGAGGGGCTTGATTCCATTACTCCGAGGACACGTTAACGCAATATACGTTGGCTACCTAGTACAATTGCTCGAAAAGGTTGCTGTTAGTGAGGATTTTAGGGATAAATTCCTATATGCAACCGAGTGCGTAATGTATAACCTGGGCGACATCCCACTACTAATGGCTAATTACTTAGGCATTAGCGGCATTAAATTACCAATACCCACAGGGCTAGCCGGCTTATTTCTGCCAAGTGGCGCAAGATCCCTGCTCAAGTATATCAACACCCAGTATGATTGCAGCAATACCCAGAGGATCCTTGGCAACATGGAGCCAGCGCTCGATAGGGGTGTTAAGGAAATTGTTGATTGGATTCGTAGGGTCTACGGTTAATTTAATTAAGTGGGGAAGCACTGCTGTAAGTAATGAGTGAGCCTAGGGTTGCTGGGGTATTGATGCTGATCACGGGTGCCTTCCTACTGATACCTGTAGTCCTGCTTGGCACCGCATCAATAATCCTAGTACCAATACCAAGCCTCGCAACCACATTCCTATGGGCCCTAACACTTATTGCGGTGGCACTGGCGGTACTGAACATAGGGGCTGGAGCTATGCTGCTTTCCAGGCCTGAGGATAGTGAGGTCAGGACCTTGGGTATCGTTGTTTCGGTGATTAACCTTGCGTTTACGTGGTGGACCATCATTGGCGCCGTCTTCGCAGTGCTTGAATTGGCATTTTTAATATAAGAGGAGAATAATTTAATTACCTGAGTGCTCGGTATAGTTTCGTGAAAATCATACCACTCGGTATTGGTGGTTGGGTCTCCAACCCACTATTGGGCAACGTATCCCTACTAATCGAGGTTGGTGGTTCCAGAATCCTCGTGGATGCTGGTGAGGGCACATATAGGGCATTGAGGATTTGTGGTTTTAATATTAATGATGTTGACCTAATCCTCATAACCCATAGACATGGTGATCACTTGATGGGGCTATCCACATTGGCGTTATATGTGAAGTCCATGGGCAGGGTCCTCAGGGTCTATGGACCCAGCGATGTGGATATACCCAAACTCTTCGATGCATTAGGCATACCCCAGTACTTATCCGCAATTGATTTCCACCCAATAGAACCAAGCAACGAACCTCAACTGGTGATAGATCAGGGTAGTTATAAAGTGTATGCCGTATCCGCCGATCACACAGTACCTGCACTCGCGTATAGGATTGATGGAGCTGATGGAACATGCGTCACGTACAGTGGTGACACACGACCAACCAATAATATAATCAACCTAGCCAGAAACTGCACGCTATTAATACACGAAACCTCTGGAAACCCAGGTACCGAGGAACAATCCCATGTTCACGGCCACTCAACTACTAACGAGACCGTACAAATAGCTAAGGAGGCTGGCGTTAAGTTCCTAATGCCAATACATTATTATGTTGAATCTCCAATAATACCCTGCCTACAGGATGTGAGACTTGTTTTACCGATACCGTGCACACCCATTGATCTAAGTAAATTAAGATAATATTAGGTAATGCTTATTCGATCTAGATACCGTCAATACCCATATTTGCAGCAACATTAGCTGCTTGGGTTCTGTTTAATATCTAAGGACTTACCGAGTGAATACCAGGAATTGGCGGAGTTGGAGGGCGCATCGTCGACACATATATTGTTTAGGATAATAGCGCCAATAACTGAGGGTAGTTGGTTCACGATGATTGTGCTCTCGTTCATAATTAATTGGCATCTGTTATTCTACCCACATTAGTTCTTACAGAGACACCATGGCAATTCAATTTCCCACCAACAGGCGCCCAAACAGTCACGATATTTGCCATAGAATCGATATCAAGTAAAGCCGTAGCCTGGGGTACCCTAGCATCTTCCGCGTTGGTCGTTGCTTTACCGGTGATGATACTGAGCTACCTAGTAATGGGTAGGTTACTGGAGGGATTCAATATAGGCGGCATAAAGGGCTAAACAATCACCAATATTTTTAACCATTCACACTTATTAATATGTATTTCAATTAATGCGCGAACGCTAAAGGTCCTTGGAGAGAAGGGTTTTTAAATCTGATATCAAATCCGATATTGGATAAACATGTTTGGGATAACAAAGTGGGGTGCGTGGATAATACTAAACCAGATATCGGATAGGGTAAAAATCAGTGACTTAAGAGCGAAGGTGCCGCTGTATGGTGCAGCCTTTGATTACGCGATAAGCACCTTGCAAATGGCTGGTTTGGTGAGAATTGTGAGGGAGGGTAATGAGGAGTATGTCGAGTTAACGGATCTGGGGAAGAACGTTAAGAGTTGGTATGCAAGCTATCCATACACACCTCCACCAATGCCCTGGGGACCTGGTTGGGGATGGTTCTTCGGAGGTTGGCATGGTGGTTGGCGTAAGTGGCGTTGGTGGCCAGACTGGTAATAATAATGCATACGTAAATCCACCTTAAAATTACCCAATTATTTTTGTTGATATCTTCCTCATAACCCTAGCGATAGGTGATGCCACGTTAGCGGCTAAGCGAATAAGAGTTACTGTACTACCTCTAATCTCGAGCTTGCTAAATATGCTAAGTAATGCCGTGATTGGATCATCTAACCTTTTAAGAACACGTAACCAAGTATCGTAATCCGCAATTACTACGTATCGGTAGGAACCAGGTTCTGGATTTATTAATAAATCGATGCTTTTGCAAGAGTTGTCGAATGCCATGTGAAGGCCTAGGGTATTGATGCCGTTAATACCATATGTATTTCTTAAATATTGGACGACGTCATTGGGCAGGTTTTTACCGATTAATAGAACATCGATGTTCCACCCATTTACTGATTTTAGGAAATCCTCATCCTTATTTAGTTCCTCACAAAGTACCTTAGTCCATTCCTTACTTGGGAATACGAACATCAAGGCGCAAACATCCCTCAAGTTTTAAACATAACTCAATTGGGGTTGTGAGCTTTAGTTCAATAACGATAGATAATTCACTAGGCATTTATTGAATTCCGACCTGCACCTGCGGCAATCGTCCGTGTACCACGGCTTTAGGCATCGGGCCATGGCCTCCCGATAAATCCTCTCCGAGTAATCAATCCTTTGGCTAATCATTGGTAAAGCCATACAAAACTATCATAAAAACTTACAAAATCTCTTTAAGATAATAATAATGTCCTATGAGGACCCTTTTTATCGCATATATATTCTACAAATAATACTTCAACTCTAGAAATTTAGGTGCTTTATTTTCGTATTTGGTGTAGAAAGAGGTTGCTTTATCGCTTTACTTTGTCTTCCATTCTATTTCTAATTTTATTGAAAATAGAAATATAAACGTTCAACAAAGCATTTAACACACAAAAACACCATCTCTAGGTAAAACATGTTCAAGTATGTATTTGGCCCTGTACCATCACGTAGACTTGGACGTTCATTGGGCGTTAATGTTGTTCCACTTAAGTACTGCAACTTCAATTGCATATATTGCCAACTCGGTAGAACTAAGTATCTGATTAATGACCAAAGTATGTTTTACGAACCGGAGGAAATAATTAGAGAAATGGAAATAGCCGTTAAATCCAGGGATTACGATTACCTAACATTTATCGGTGATGGAGAACCTACGCTATACGCCGGCCTTGGAAAGCTAATAAGGTGGGCTAGAGAGAATCAGAAAAAACCCTTAGCAATACTGACTAACGGCGCTAAACTAGCCGATGAGACCGTGAGGAATTGGCTTAGTGAATTAGACGTTGTTAAGGTTAGCACTGATGCCTGTAATGAAAGGGTATTCAGGATGGTTAATAGACCACATAGGAGCATAACATTTGAGGGATTTATTAACGGTCTTGAGAAATTCAGGGAGGAATTCAGCGGCCAAATATGGAGTGAGGTTATGCTGGTACACGGAGTAAATGACACCGAGGAGTGCGCCGAGAAGGTAGGTGAGGTGCTGAGTAGGTATAGACCCGATAGGGTGTATTTAATGGTACCCACACGCCCACCTGCAGAACCGTGGGTAAAACCACCAACTTCAGAGACATTGATTAAATTCGCAAATACTATTTCGAAGTACATAAATAAGGATAGGATATTCATAATAGATTATATCGAGAGAGGGGAGTTTTACATAGATAAAAATGACCCATTAAGCAGCATATTAAATATACTCAAGGTTCAACCAATGACTATTGAACAAATAATGGATATCATTAAGAGAAATAAGTTAGAGCCAGGTATTGTAGATGAGTTAAGGAAATTCGTTAAAGAGGTTGTGTTCAACGGCATTAAATATCTCGTGTATTCAGGCAATGATTAATTAATAATTGAAACTAAGCCCAGCTCCTATATACATCACCCATCAGATGGGCAAGTCATCAGCACCACAGAAGCAACACAATTATTGCTTAATAACTTTTGGGTTGTTTAAGCCATCTTTATAAATAGGTTATCTAACCAACCACGTGCAAACCAGGATAAGCCACATAACGTACTACGTAGACCTGAAGTCCCTGTACATCCAGTTCCTTGGCTGCAACCTGCATTGCCCTTGGTGCATTAGAAAATTAACACCGTGGGATCACCATCTGGATAAAGAGACATTGGTGGGCATTAAGTTCCAGGGTCTTCTCACAATAGAGGAATTCAAGGAAGTAATCAATGGAGTTAAGGAATTAGAGGACGCCGTGCTTGGTGGTGAAGAGCCCACAATAGATCCATCATTACCGTTGATAATCAGGATCCTTAGGGAGCGCAATGTAAGTATTCGACTCCTCACGAATGCTTATGAAATATCCACCGAATTACTTAATGAGTTGGTCATGTGCGCATCATGTGAGGTTGTTGTTAGTTTGAAGTCGTTAAATCCTGAGGTTTATCGGAGGTATGTTGGTGGCGAGTTAAATACCGTACTCCGCAATATTGAGAAATTGATCGGACGTGGCATTAAGGTTATCTTTGAGACGGTGTTAATACCAGGGATTAATGGGCCTGCGGAGGTGGAGGAAATAGCTCGGTATATAAGCACCATTACGGATAAACCAACCTTAATAATCGACCCATTAGTCCCAATCCCAGACACGCCCTGGAGAAGACCTACTAATGAGGAGATTGCGGAGGCCGCGAGGAGGGCTAGTAAGTACGTTAACGTTGTGATGCATGAGAGAGGCAGGCCAAGTAGGGTGGTTGTGCTATATCCAGGGGTTTCAGTAAAAACTAATTAAAGGAATGCGGCCACTATAGCCGTCACAATGATTACGGCGCCCAGTAATTTCATGAGCGTTAACTTCTCCCTACGCATTACATGAGACATCGCCTGGGCTATTAGGGGCATGCTGCCGGTCATGATGACCGTTAATCCAAGCCCGATTAGGTCCATGGAGTAGGCGTATAGAGCCACGCCCACACCTAGATCAAGCACCGCCACTAGAGGTAGGCGTGTTCTCGCTGTTGACCTTATTGCCGTGGTAATATCGTTGCGTATTGCATAATTTATGATCAGTAGTATTATGCCGGCCGTGGCGACTCTCGTGAATGATAGGGTTATGGGGTTTAAGCCGCTTATGTCGGCCACCTTAATCATTGTCTGACCAACAGCCCAAGCCATCGCGGCGCCTAGCGCCAGGGCTATGCCCCTGATCGTTATTCTGGTGCGTTCGCGAGATAGTAAATAGACCCCGAGAACCACGAGTAGTCCTGAGACCACCTTGTAGATCGTTAATGGCTCCCCAAGTAGTGTTGCCATTAGTACGGCAATTGGTATGTACGTGTACGACACGGGCGCGGCTATCGATACGCCGGAGTAGTTTATGGACATTAAATATAATGAATCACCAACGGCTAGCGATAATAAGCCGCTCAAGGAACCCCAAACAGCCCCTTCGTTAAATCCAAATACGATGGCAGGTATTAGTAGGATTAATGATGCATAAAGCATCCTTAGGAAATTAACGGTTAATGGATTAATACTCTTCATGAAGTCGCCATAAACTATGGATGCCCAGGCCCAAATAAACGCCGTGGTAAATGCCGGCAATGCATTAAGTGCTAACATCGCCCTTAGGACAAACCTACACTAAATAAGTATTAATTAGGACCGAAGACAATCTTTATGTTTTGATCAGGTTTCATGAATGATGGAACCCTTCTGGCCAATTCCTCCCTAATGCCATCAACGCCATACTTAGTCACAAATTCGGCCATATTCTTGACGCCGGACTTCGCGTAAAGCTCAAGTATCGCCTCGGTCGCGGCCTCCATGTCTCCTGGATCTATCGTACCAACAACCTGGCCAAGCCTTGTTGGTCCACCGCCCACGGTAATTAAAACCCTCGTCTTAGAGCCAAAGGGTTCAAAACCTATGTCAGACACCCACGACATACCGCAATCGTGCGTGCACCCACTGATACCAACCCTGATTGGCTCATACTCCCTCCTCAGGTGTACGTGGATTTTAGTCCCAATGCCGCTAGTGTCTATTAGTCCTGGTGGGCATAGCTCATTACCAAGGCATGCCACGGTGGTTGGCCCCTCGGGATGAAATGGCCCTGGCTCCTTAATTTCATAACCCTCCAATTCCTTACTAACCTCCCTAATTGGTATGTAGATCGTTTGATTATTGAAGATTATTACGTAACCAAACCCGTATCCATAGGCTAGGTTTATTACCCTCTCCAAATCCTCACCACCCACCCAACCCGTCGGGAAGTGTAACCTAATGATCTTAGCATCTACGAACTTGGGGCTTAGGTCTGGTGGTTTAGGGAGTGTTGACTTAATGCCGTTTGCGAACTCCATAATCAACCCCTTAACCTTCTCAACACCATACTTAGCCACAACCCACTTAAAGCCGCGCTTCTCACCCTCCCTCTTGAAAACCTCAATTGCACCAACAATTATCGGCAACAAATCCTCAGCACGAACGCCCGTGAAGGCGAGTTTCGCCGAAAACGCATGCTCCCCAATACCACCACCTATGTACACATCAAATGTACCATCACCCCTAGCCACAATACCAACATCCTGAGCCACGGGGACTGCGCAAGCCCTCTCGCAGACCGATATTGATATCTTAAACCTATGGGGCATCACCGACATACCCTCATACTCAGCCCTATATCTGAAGTAGTCTGCTATGAATGTTGATAACGCCTCGGCGTTCACATGGGCCAAAGGACAGTGGTTGCTTGGGCACGGGATCGGGTTCCTCACGGAATTTCCACAGGAGTCCCTGGGATCTAGACCGACAGCCTTAAGTCTGGAAACAACCTTATCGAAGAGTCTATAATCAACCTTAAAGATCTCCACATCACCCCTGGTCCCAAGCATGACCCTTCCATCACCATACTTCCTAGAAACCTCGATCAAAACCCTCAATTGATTAGTGAACCATTTACTGGGATCCCTGCCGACACCCTGCCTGATCCTTACCGAAACCCACGGGTTATCACCACGGTTCTTATAAATACCCTCGTGCTTCCTCGGATAAACAATCCTATGAACCTCGGAATACCTAAAACTCACGTTGAGCTGCTGCATAAAAGTGCTATTTAAGTGTTCGTTAAGGAACAACTCTCATTATTTATTGGCTTACCCTATTTCTACATTTTCCTGCAAATATTATTGCTAAGTACGCGTTTGGTATTTTGATTAGAATAATGTATGGTTTATGTCATTTAGCAGCATTCCCAATAGTTCTATTGCCCACCTATTGCTGCAATTTAAGACTTAAAAGTTCCACCCCGGAACTAAGTTCTGGTGCGGAACCTTTTCGACACTAGGCCTAAGAGTTCAAGGGGTGAGCTCTATGATAGGGAGGATGAGCTTAAGTTCCTAGACAGAGTTGTTGATAGACCGTTAATAGTTGTGTTGGGTATTAGGCGTATTGGCAAGACCTCTCTATTGAAGGCGTTCCTCGAGCCTTATAATGGGATTTATATTGATCTTAGGGGTGCGGGTACTCATATTGAGCTTTACGAGAGGTTGAGCGAAGGCATCTCAAGTGGCTTGGGTAAGTTGAGGAGGTTCCTTGAGGGAATTAGGGGTATTAGCATAATGGGTGTTAGCGTGAGTATTAAATGGCGTGGGCAAGACTCAATAAGTTTACTTGGTCTGCTTGAGGAGCTTAATAGGAGGGGGCGGTTCATTGTGGTTTTCGATGAGGCTCAGGAGGTTAAGCCAGTCTTATCGGCCGAGCTTAGGAGGGTAATAGCCTACTCCTACGATAACTTAGGCAACATAACCATCGTGCTGAGCGGTTCACAAATAGGGCTTATGGAAAACTTCATGGGTCTAGGTAACGTAAACTCGCCCCTGTTTGGGAGATACGCTGTTAGGCTTGTGGTATCTAGGTTCACAGGTGATCAATCACGCGAGTTCCTAACCATAGGCTTCAGGGAGGCTGGTGTACAACCCCCAGTGGACGTCCTCGAGGAGGCTGTGGCGTTTTTTGATGGAATACCAGGCTGGCTTGTGCATTTCGGTAGGAGTTATGTTGATGGTATCATGGACATGGGCGAGATCAAGGAGAGGGCTGTATCAATAGCCATGAGCGAGCTCAGTAGGCTATCAAGGAGGGAGAGGGCTGTGTTGAAGGCGATAGCCAACGGTGCGGTAACATGGGGTTCAGCGAGGAGGCTGGCTGAGGAATACCTTGGGGAGACAATACCAAAATCAACATTGACTAGGATTGTGAATAAACTCGAGGCCTTAAGTATAATCAAGGATTACAAATTCCTGGACAACGTCTACATGGAGGCAGCTAAACAATTAAAATTAACCTAGAGAGATGCCGAACAAACCATGAAATAAGATTCGTGTGCCCTGATAATTAACGACAAGCCTCGCCTTTTAGGGTTAGGTTGCCCGCTATGTTGGTAAACACTTATTAATTCCTCTGTTCTTGTTGTTTTGTGCCTGGGTTGGCGCCTTTTTCTTCCTTGGATGAGCCGGTGGGTCGATTACCCACTGTTTTCGCCAACCCGGGCACGCCTTCTCCCAAACCAAGCAACATACGCACGGTCAGACTTAGGTTGTTGCCTAACGGTGTCCAAGAGAGGAAACTACGGAGACTTGCCAACACTACTGCTAAATTGTGGAATGAGCTGAACTATGCCCGGTTAGTGCAGTATAGGGATGGTGGTGAAATAGACTTCAGGGGTACTGGACATGAAATCTACTACAAGTATAATAATGTGTTGAGTGTAAACGCTGGAGTCGTTATTCAGCTAAACAACCAAGCTTGGAAATCATACTTCGAACTATCTAGGCTATACAGGCAAGGTAGGCTGCCGAAGTTCATGAATAAGCCCTCGCCACCAAGCTTCTGGAAAGATAAGCTACTAGGCAAGAGGGAGCTGAGAATCTTGGTTAGGAACGATAGGTACTACCTAGAGCCTATCAACAATGGTGAGGGCTACCTAGTCCTAAAGGATTGGGGTTTGAGGATTAGATACGCCGGGAGGATTAAGTGGAGCGGTAAACAAGGTATGTTGGTGATTAAGCTTGAGGGTAATAGGTGGTTTGCCTATGTACCAATCACCGTTGGTGAGAAACCAGCAAAGAGCAACCCGAAGGGTTACGTTAAAGGCATCCACGAGAAAATACAAATCGAGAAGCCAAGGGGCAGTAACAAGGCATTCGTAGACATTGGGTTGAGCAACTTGTTTGCAGTGGTGTTTAATCACACTGACGTTGCAATCTTGATCAAGGGTTCAACGATTAAAGCTGAGTATTACTACTGGAAGCGTGAAATAGGCACTTACCAAGCGATTAGGGATTGGTTGAGGAACCACGGTTTTGAGTCATGGAGGAAGTACTACACTTATTACTTACACGCTGTTTACAAGCAACACGAGAGACTAAGGCACTACTACCGCACAGCCATTAGGTTCTTGGCGAGGACAATGCATGGAATGGGCGTTGATGAGGTCTTCATTGGCTACCCATACATGCTTAGCCAAAACAATGGTAATGAGTACAACACAAACATCTGGTGGTATGCGAAGATAATCAATTGGCTCAAGAACGTACTTGAGGAGTACGGAATCAAAATCAACGTTGTTAATGAGTACGGAACAAGCAAACAATGCTCAATATGCAACATGGAGCATGAAAACGGTAGGGTTAAGCGTGGGTTATACGTATGCCAGACAACTGGAATTAAAATCAATGCTGATTTAAACGCGGCGAGGAATATCGCAAAAAGAGTAGGCTACGAAGCACCAATACCAAGGAAAATACTAAGCTACATAGTAACAAGCAATGGCGTAAAACCAATAACCCCCAAAAGAGGGAGTAACGGTCGAGACCCCCAAGGTGAAACCCCGCCCATCAGAGCGGGAAGGGGGTCATTATTCCACTTGCTACCCAGTTGTGGTTTTTCATTCGCCATTAATTCAAACAATAATCCACCACAACTAAGACCCCAACGTAATGGCGCCAAACGGAACTAGGATTAGGATAATGACCCACTCCGCAACTTCTCCTTAAGCTCAACATACCTTACCAAATCCATAACCCACACTCAATAAATAAGAAATAAGCGCATTTAACCGTAAACACAATTCACGCGGTCCTCACCTTATCGTAACCCCTGGATGAATCTATCAATATCCAAAGGAAGAATAGGGCCGAGATTAGGAATAGGGCTAGGCCAGCAAGGTCCCTATGTATGTCGAGGTCTATTGGACGTATTAACCTAATGAAGACTAGGAACGCTATTGTTGTTACCAATCCAACAAGAGCTGTTAATGAATCCCCATTCAATTTAAAAGCGAACTTCCCGATACTTACCATGCCCCTAATCATACCGACGCAGGGTTAGGGCTTGGCTTAATTTACCTTGCTCACAAACCACGAAGACGATACAACGAAGGGAGGGATGTTCGCTAGGCCCACTGGGATTTGTGCTTGGGTTTTCTTGTGGTGGTTGTGCCTTGGGTTTGTTTGGGTGGTTTGTTTAGTGTTGTTTTGGTGGTTTTCGATGGTTTTTCTTAGTGTGTTGTTAGATCAAGCGCTTGTTACGGCTACTCTTCACGAGTATTGCGTGCATTATTGGCGTTGCCACTTTGCGACTGTGTTCCTAGGCATTGTTAGTTTTAATGGAATAATCGTTAGATCTGCGTGTTCGTAGTGCCTTATAAGTCTATTTGTTAAAATAATTGTTGGGTGTGGGGTGGTGTGGCCGCTCGCTTGGTTAATGACGTATCGAGGAGCTGACTGCCAACTATGGAGCTTTGTTTACAGTAAGTGCATGGAGGCAGAACTATGCAGCGAGGCGGCTAGGATGCTCATGAATGAGTTGAGTAAGCACAGGTGTTTCGACAATGCACCGAATTAGGTGCCTTACTGCCTCGGCTGAGGGTGGGTTTAAAATCAATGGGCCGCCGAGAATCGGCAAAGGCCCGATGACCAATGAGGAGGACAAAAAGTCAAGCAACGAAGCCTCCCTGCCTAAACCCACCCAGGCAGGGAGGGCAAAGCCATGCACCGAGTTGATAAGCAAGGCAAGGAGATGCCTAGGCAATGGAGACAAGGAATGCGTCATAAAGATGATTGAGGAGTTGGTTCGAAACCAATGCCACAATGGCAACGCAGTTGGCAAGGAGGTTGCTGATGAGGTTAAGGATGAGGTTCATGAGCTGTGGTTAGTGAGCAATAATGAGTATAGGTGTAAGTTGTTAATGCTGTTTAGGGATCTCGGTATGCCGAAGATCTGGGTTAAGAAAACAATGTTAAGAAACAGAAATACGAAGACCTTAAACAAGTGGTTGAGGAGGTGCGGCATTGAGTGGGAAAGCAAAGTAACGAGAAACGATGCCGTTAAAGTCATCGAGGACTTGCTAAGGAGCGAGTTTAGTTGGAGCGAGACCAAAATGTGTGAGGAGATGTGGAAATTCGTTGGTATTGACGTTAACGAGTTCAGGAGGTACGGCATAGAACCATGTATCTGGCTCGATGGCTTAGAGCTACTGAGCGACTTAAGGAATCCGTACTGGTTCGGATTAGTTAGAAGCGACATGGTAGTTAGAGAGCACGCGGGAAGAGTTGAGTTAAAATTAGATACTACAAATAGTGTTAGCGCCATATTCTTCCCAGCACTGTTAAATGCAGTCAAGGCACCGAGCCTAATCATTGAGTGGGGGAGGAAAAGACCAACGATGAGGTACGTATCTAAATTAATCAATTTAATATACTACATAGCCCTAGGCGTTGATGAGTGGCCTTGGCCGATCAAGTTAAGCATCAATGAGCTCGAGAGGATCAAGGGCTTCACCGATGAGGAGCTAGCAATGTTCATAGCGGGGTTGTTGGATGGAGACGGGTCAGTGCTGTATAGACACGGTCATATTTTTGTGGAAATCACATTTTGCAGAGACTGTCCAAAAAGGGTGGTGCATGATGTACTGAAAAAGGTAATTGCCGAGAAACTCGGCATCATTAGCTACATTAGATCAACTAAAGAAACTTACAAATTAACATTCTATGACGAAAACGCCGTTAGATTACTTAGACATGTTGTTATGTACATGCATCACCCACTCCGATGCCTAAGAGCCGAACTAATCCTGGCGCTCTATGATGGTAAGATAGACTATGAGAAGTTCAAGAGACTCTACAAACAAACAAAGTACAAACGCGGAGCACCAGACATAAAGAGGAATAACGGCTTGGATGTCCTCGCCCGAGCGGCCCCACAAACCCACACCCACAGGGAACCCAACACAAACCAAAACCGAAAACACAAAATAAAGTTTAAATAAGACCGTTAATATCCAAACATAAATCATAAATTCAACGGATTAATTAAACAAAATTGTACGCCGTGCCGGAGGGATGCTTTTCATCGGCCCGCGTAATCCGCGGGTCTCGAGCATCTCCTCAATTTTACTTAAAACCGGTGATTAATAAGTCCTGCGTTTCATGGAGTACTCCTTATTAATGCTTGATTTGATGTGATTCTTGATGATTGTCTTGGTTACTGGCGTTAGTTCATCGCCGGGCTATAAGATAGCTGTTAAATTATTGGGTAGGTACCAGGTGGTTGGTACGTACAATGAGCATAGGGTCGAAATACCCAGTGCCGAGTTTGTCAGGGTTGATTTAACGAAGAACTCAGCGGAACTAATCCGTAACTATAAACCTGACGTTCTAGTTCACGTGGCAGCCATAGGTAATGTGGACCAATGTGAGGAGCAACCCGACCTCTGCTATAGGGTTAACGTCGTAGCCTCGAGGGAGCTGATTGCCAATGCCTATAGGGTTGGGGCCGCCATCTACTACCTATCCACGGATTACGTGTTTGATGGTGAGAGGGGATTGTACACGGAGGATGATGTGCCGAGACCCGTTAATTACTACGGCTTAACGAAACTGCTCGCTGAGGAAATCGTCAGGGCCTTTGGTGGTGCAATCATTAGGGTTGCCTGGATCTACGGCGCAGGCCCTGGTAGGGCGAATTTCGGCAAGACCGTGGTTGATAAGTTGAGGAGGGGTGAGGAGGTTAGGGCAATAACCGATCAGTGGTCGGCACCAACCTTGAACACCATAATCGGTGAGGCATTTGCAGAACTGATCGATAGCAAATTCACGGGAACACTACACGTCGTTGGGCCACGAATGAGCAGGTACGAGTTCGCAAAGGCCATAGCCAGGTACTTTGGGTACAATGAGGACCTCGTAAAGCCAATAAGGCTCGCTGACGTGAATTACAGGGCCAGAAGACCGAGGGATAGTAGCCTAAGTAACAGGCGAGCAATAGAACTACTGGGAATACCATTAAATGACATAAACTACGCATTATCAATATTCAAGAAAGAACTCGAAGAAACAACATGAAATCCCAACAATCATCAAGAAAAACACCTCCACAAAACCATTAAGCCAACATATATGGCAGTGGCGGGGTTTCGATATCTTTACGGTAAAACAATGTACAGAAACAAGCAACTCAACGACAAATCATATGACTAGGTTCTCACATGGATAATCCTGCAACCAACATTAATAGGGAAAGGCATAAATAACGGTGAAGACAATTACCACAAGCCGGGGTGGCCGAGCCAGGTCCAAGGCGCGGGACTCGAGGTGAATAGGTAAATAACAAGACATCCCGTCCCCGCAAGGGGGCCCGGGTTCAAATCCCGGCCCCGGCACTATGAATTTCATTGTTTCGGCTGTAATTTTTCATGTGTAGGATAAGTTTTTAGTTAATGTGTTCCTGTTTTTGCTGTATGTCGTGTGGTGTTTACCTGGATAGGAGGGTTTTTGCTGTTGGTGAGCCTATCTACATTACGTTGGTTAATTTGGGTAATTCTTCTTTGTATGTTGGTTCTTGGGGTATTGTTGATGAGTTTGGTAAGACAATTTACCTTATTGAGCCTCCTCAAATCATGATTAATCCCAGCTCCTCCTTTGTTGTTGTTTGGTTTCAGTTTGATAATGATGGTAGGCAGGTTGGTAGGGGTAGGTTTAGGGTTGTGTGGCGTCCGTTGATTGATGGTAATGCCCTTGAGTGCTTCAGTGATTTCTTTGAGATACTGTGATTACGACCTTATCCTTGCCATAACGTACCTGGAAATTATTAGGTAGGCTACTGTGAATATTACGAGGGCTGTGAATGGGTCTATTATTGGTATGGAGGCCTCGATTATTAGATAATATAGGACTGCTGTTATTAATAGTGCTGTTGTGAGTATTGCGAGTGTGTGTTTAATCATCATGTTCAATTCCCTATTGACCTCCACATTATCAAAGCCCTTTGTCCTAAACTCCCTTGCGTACTTATTGTACGATCTATATAGGTAGGATAGTGTGAGTGAGTATTCTGGTGCGAGTACTGATGCGTTGAATAGTCCTGGGTTCTGCAGTGCAATGAGGGTTATGTGCATCACATAGGGTAGGTAACCCTGGGATGCAACGGATATGATTAGTGAGGTTATTAACGAGAGCCAGGATTCATAATGAGGACTATTGACAGCAACACCTACTAAACCAACTACAATGAGTACTGTTATGATTAAGAAACCTAATGATTGATACCCTAACATTACTAATATGAGAAATGGCACTATCGGCAGTACAATTAGTACTGGTTGTATAAATCTCATCATAACCATCTACCTATGTATGCGGATACCCTAGACATCACCAGACCAATACCCTCACACGCCGGATCCCAGGTTATGACCTTAACGTTCTTAGGCAATATAGCGTACAACCTATTCCTATCCCTAACGAACCAGTGGGTGCAGGGTGGGTTTTGTATTAAATTTCTCATTAGTATCGTGTCAGGTATTACATCTATTACAAGAATCCTCACCGGCAATTCCCTGATAAGCCCACCCAACCTATTTACATTATCCCTAGTTAGATTCGTTATGATCACTACGACAGGTTTAGTCTCCTGCACAATACGCAGCAACACTTGATCAACCACATAACCTTTTATGGGCAATGCCTTAATCACCATGAGGACCCTTAATAACCTTTGATATTGGTCCATACCCGAGCTCGGCATCACCCGCGGACCCATGGGCATGACCCACAGACCCACGTTATAACCGTACCTAAGCAATACCCTACTTAACGATAAAGTCAATGATATGCCATACTCAAGTGGGTTCTCCTCGACTGTTCCATGCCTCATCCACCAACCAGTGTCCATTATAATTATGGCTGTTCTAAGACCCTCCCTCTCATACTCATTAACCATTAGCCTACCTTCAGGGTTCCTTGCCGTTGCCTTCCAATTGATGAGTTTATACGGATCACCAGTTACGTAATTCCTAACAGACCTGAACTCGGTTGAGTAAGGACCTAACCTGGAGGGTGGGTATTTGGGTATTCCCTGCCTAGGCTTCGCGAGACCCAAGACCCTCCTCACAATCTTCACCCTAGGTAGCACTTGGATTGAGCTGTCCGTCTTTACCGAGCCCTTGATTGGTTCATGAATGCCAAGACCGTGGTAAAACACGTACTCGATAGAATCAAGGCTATAGTGACCCCTCTTGACAGCCCTTAGGGTGTAATTAAACTCCCTACTGGCCTTTCCGAAGCCCTTAAATACAACGTGTACGTTCGTGCCCTTAACGAGATTGAACCCCTCCGCCATCGATGAACCAGGGATTGGCGGTGCCCTAATCATCAGTAGTCCGAACCCGCCATCCACATTCACGGTAAGCCTTACTTCTAGTTCGTCTCCAACGTACATAACATCCTTATCTACATGTAGCGTGATCATCACCCTGGGTCTTTCACTAAGCCCCAATGCCATTGTTATGACAATCAATGGGAAGATTATGGTTAGTATGTACCACTTTGATGTTGTTAGTACAGCAATTACTGCCATGAATATTGGTACCGCGGTGAGTATCACCACCATCCTTATTGAATCCTTCATTAACAATCACTTCGGCACAGGCAATTTACCCAAGTACTCCCTAACCACATCCTCACCGTTAACGCCTTCAAGTGAAACCTCGGGTTTGAGGACAACCCTATGCCCAAGCACCTCGACTGCGACGCTCTTTATATCATCAGGTATAACGTAATCCCTACCCTCAAGCACAGCCATGGCCCTACCCATACTCATTAACGTAATTAAACCCTGGGACTAGGACCAGCCAGGACCCTTGGGTCCCTCCTTATTGCGTTGAAACTCGTTATGTACTTCATAACATCCTCACTTACAATTACACTAGATTCTATGAAGTCCCTAATCATTAACAACTCATCGCCGTTCAATATAGTCCTTACCTGCGCCGTTGGATCATCACTACGCCAGGAAACCCTCCTCCTGAGCAACTCAACCTCATCCTTAGGATAACCAAGCCTTATCCTTATCATGAACCTATCCAGCTGTGCCTCGGGTAATGGGTAAGTACCCTCAAGCTCTATTGGGTTCTCAGTGGCAATGACTATGAACGGCCTCGGTAACTTTATTGTTTCACCCTCAATCGTTACCTGGCCCTCCTGCATTGCCTCGAGAAGTGCGGACTGAACCTTTGGTGGAGCCCTATTAATCTCGTCGGCAAGTACGAAGTTCGCGAATATTGGACCAAGGACCAATTCGAATGAACCCTTATCCTGCCTCCAAACCTTGGTGCCAACTATGTCACTGGGTAGTAGATCTGGCGTGAACTGTATCCTACTGTACCTAAGCCCTAGTACCCTGGCTAGGATCTTCGATAGGAAAGTCTTGCCCACACCGGGTACGTCCTCTATGAGTACGTGACCACCCACCAGTATTGCTGCCAGTATTTTCTCGATAGCGTCCTCATCACCAACAAAGAACCTCGTAACCTCATCAACCACAGCCCTAACCCTCCCGGTCACGTAATCAATGCCCAACTTGTTACTCATTACCTACCACCCCTTACCAACCCTCATTATTAGTGTTTTCATCACTATATAATTGCTTGAATAATTCATTCACCAGATTCGCCCTATCCCTAATCTCCATCTCAATCAACTTTCTACTCACCCTACCCCTACCCTTAACGATACTCGAGTAGTTAATTAATTTATCAAGCCTCGCCATTATCTCCTCATAATCCAACCCATCCTTAGTAAGCTCATGGGTTAAGTACATTATTATTTTGTCCTTCTTTCCATGAGCCACAAAGTCGCTTATTGCTTCCTCAAGTCTCGCGTACTCAGGCGACGCGACAACCCTGATCTCACGTTTATGAGCTTCGTAAACTTCATCCTCGATAACCTCAACATTACCCAGCCCACTAATTAGTAGTTTGTATCCAGCATAGGTTATTGCTATTGAGGCTATTATTACGAACGCGATTAGTACGTAAATATTCCACTGGGCTGGTTTAGGTATCGATAACACAACATAGAACAAACCTATACCAAACACGGCTGCGGCCAGAGATCTTGAACTCGTGAGAAACCTGTTAATGTCAATATCAACCGCTCCTGTTAAGGCGGTTAATGATGCTAATACTAGGTATATTATCGAGACTAGGGCGAAGGGGTAAAACAGTGGTTTGTATACTGCTCCGAATAGGTAACCAAGACCTAGGGCTATCAGGAGGTAGGCTATGTACCTCAATGATTGTGATACGTCATGCCTCGTAGATGCGTATTGATTAGATGATCTGATTAGTAAGGCGCCTATGATAACTAGAGCTAGGAAGTTCATTAGGTAACTAATAATTGCTAAGTGGTAAATCGTGACCAGCATGCTTGATATTGCATCAATGAGTAGGTATATGAATAATGATGGGGCTAACGTACCCCTTACGAAGCCAGATAACTGCGGATTACGCCCCCTCAATAAATCACTAATCAATAATAGGGTTACGAGTACCAACGATGGGACTGCCACTACGAGTATTACGTATATGCCAAACGGCATGGGTATAAGCAATAGGGCTGTCGTAATTAATACCACGTAGGCTATTACATACCCCGTAAAGCTGGTGATCTCATGCGTCTTCACAAACAATCACCCTAGCATTCCCAAAAACCCTGCCCAGGGTTCTCAGGAATTCCTCATACCTGGCTCTATCGATCTTTCGAAACCCATACCTAACCTCCTCGAACATTCGGATTAGATCTCTTACATCAGCGTAATTACCCACGATTAAGCCCTCATCGGTTAATTTCTTAGCGATCTCTCTCACGGTTAATGGGTTGTCGATTCCGTAATTATTAATGTTCAATTTAATGTGCTTAACAACATCCTCGTCATAATCCACAGCTCTTATGAATAAAGTCTCGGCTTGCTTGTCAGATTCTATTTTAATCCCGTAACAGCCTGGTTTGGTCATGATTAGTGAGGAGTTCTCAATCTTACCAGAACCTATCACACTTACCGAGTATTCGTTCTTAACCGACATGGGTAATGGCTCACCAAAGCTCCAAATCAATGGTAAATCCCTGGGTATACCAAGATCCACAAGATTGCTGCCTCCCCAACCTTTCAATTCTCTAATCACCTCACCAGGAAGTAGATTAATACCACTCATTAATACCCTAGAAACCTCCTTATCAGCAACCTTCCTACTAACTCGAACCGCGGGTTGTGTGCGCTGATCGCTAGAACCATACCCACTGGCCTTACTAATGATACTCCTCCTCACGATCATTAATGAGCCTATGCCCATGATTATAACCACGGAGACCAACAACAATATAATGAGAATTGGCGATATCCTTGGAGGCACAACCACCGTATGGTTTTGAGCCCCCACACCTCCGACACCACCCTGTAAACCTGTTGATCCAGAACCTCCACCTAACGTAGTACCCTGGGTCCTTGGTGGGCTCGTTGGTATGTAATTGGCAATGCTGATGGGCATGTTTGGTATTATAATTGGTAATGGAACCAGGGGCACGTAGACTTCTGAGGCCTCTGTTATATTCACGTGCTGCGGTATTGTGATGTTTATTGGGGGTAGCGCAAATGGTGGCTGTAATGTACCTACACGTATCATTGGTAAATGCGCCCCCGAAGACGAACTTTCTTGATTAGCCTTTATTAATGTGCCAATTGATGATGATAACAACCATATGATCATCAATCCAATTATTAGTAATACTACAACAGCCCTATCCACAGTGTGTTTAAGATGTAATCGCTTAAATACCTTAGTTAGAGATTCAGTTCTTGCTTTTCAGCGTTGGTAAGTACATTATTTAATCCAGGAAACAGTAATGCCGTACCTAAACCAATCAAGGCAGTGCTGAGTGGTTGTAGCTCAATCAATAATATGCCAATTATGGTAAGTATCGAACCCAACCTAGTACTTGGTGACGCAAAGTCCCTACTCAACCTATACAGGGCTATCATACTCAGCACAGAACCCGCAATACCTAGAATTAATGATGCGAATACGGGTAATGGTAGGTATAACGAGAACACTATGAGGAATTGGTTACGGGCTAGTATTAACGGTTGAGTAATCACTGGCCTGGGGATTAGTAAATTACCAACGAGCATATTAATCACCAGGTAGCCCATATACACTATGTTCATGAAGTAGGAAACCATTGCTATTATGGCGCCAACAAAGCCAAGGGCATACCTACCATCGTACCTAGCAAGATCCCTAAAACCCAACAACCAAAGTATCGCAATTAATGCGTAGGGTATCACGGTGGATATGAGGAGGAAGTAGAAGAGTATCACCGTTAATATGTACGTAGCGAGGGGAGTAATTAATAAAGATATGATAAGGAGCGCTGCAATTGATAATGCATCAACGGACACAATTAGTAAGGACCAGCGTATATACTCAACACCACGCTCAAGAAAGTCTAAATTACCCATTAACTAAACACCGTCTCTCCAGAGACGGTGGGTTGTGTTCCTTTACCTTCAGTGGTTTCACGTCCCACCGTCTCCTTCTCGACGGCTTTTTCGTGGACCGTCCCCGGCTGCGGGAGTGGGTCCCCGCCTGTCGCCAGGAGTTCACACCCGCTCCCCTCGCCGAAGGTGGCTCCTTCAAGGTCACCCTCGCCAAGCTCATCGGGATCACCCCACCAATCCACCGCCTACCAAAATTTAAATCCACCGCTCTCAACAATGATAATAAACAACACAAATAACCAAGAAAACCTAAACACCCCACCCTTAATTTAAAATACCTCCTCACCAGCATTTTCAAAGCTCGATACTCACACCAACACCACCAAGCCTAAACGCGTTAGGTAACACGTCACGTAGTGCTGCCATGCCGAGTATACCCGTACAGTGAGACCCAACCACAATGCCTGGCGATCTCTGAACTAAATACTTAACGACTTGCCTAACCCTATCATCGCCCAAGCCCAAGAAATGCAAACCACCAATCACTGCATACAACCTATCTAAACCCGTGATTTGAAGACCGTACTCAATTATGTTCTCCACACCAGCATGCCCACATCCCGTTATGGCGATTAGGCCATTCCCATGCTTTATGTATAAGGCCATATCGTCCGGTATCTCGTCAGTTACAGCGCCGAGGTGAGGTGGCCCCCATTTTCTCGGTATTTCACCCGACACGATCACGTCACCCGTTATTTTATAGGGCTCCCTTATGAGGATTAGATCAACCCCCTTCTCCCTGAGGTACTCAGGTGTGAAGTCAACGCTTATATCCTCAAGATTGCCCCTCTCATCTTTCGCATAGGCCTTCGTGAATAAATTGGTGTGGGCTATCATAGTTATTGGTCTGGACCTCGCTTCCAAGAACCTCTTAACACCCCCCGTATGGTCAATATGCCTATGGCTTATTACCAGATAATTCGGTTCGTTGGGGTCTATCCCGAGAGCTCTCATATTATTAATAAGCGCCGTCCCAGATAGTCCCGTGTCATATAAGATCCTGTAATCATGAATGTAAGCCGCAAAGCCCCACTCACTAAGTAGGCGTTTGCTTACGGATATTAACTGCGTCGCGTAGTTGTCAACTAGGATTGTAATCCTCATACCTAGAATTGCAATGTACCACTTTTTAAACTTTCATTATATTTAATCTTTACATTATTTATCTCTATATATGTATTATATACAGAACCTTAATAAAAATCCTTAACAAACATCATAACTTGATGAGTGGCGAGATCAAGTCTTTCTTCTATGAGTTTCAACTAACGCTAGATAAGGTGTTGGATTACGCGGTGACAGCCTTCCCTAATAATGAAATTGTTTATTGGCCTCCTGGTGGTTCTAGGGTTTCTGTCACCTTCTCTGGCCTTGCTGATAGGGTTCGTAGGGTTGCCGCAGCCCTACTCGACCTAGACCTAAAACCAGGAAGGGCTTGGGAGTTAGGTAGTAGGGTTGCGGTTCTTGAGTGGAACACCCTAAGGTACCTAGATCTCTATTATGCCGTGCCATCGATAGGCGCTGCGTTGTTCACGGTAAATGCCATGTTGGCGCCCAAGGAGATTATATACACAATGGGTGTTGCAAGGCCTGAGGTATTCATCGTGAACATAGATTACTTTGAACCATTACTCAAGCCAATCCTTGATAATGTTAAGTCTATTAGGGCTGTTGTATATATGAGTGATAGGGGTAGGGTGCCTAGTCAGGATTATGGTGTCAAGATGATACCCTACGAAGACCTCCTCAAACACGAACCACTAAAGGAATTCCCAGAGATTGATGAGAGAACACCAGCAACACTACTATTCACATCAGGAACAACAGGACTACCAAAGGGTGGTTACCACACGCATAGAGGCCTCGTGCTTCATACATTCTCAACGGCATTAGCCGCTAAGAATCCGCCAGTGAGTGCTTCACAGGATGATGTTGCTATGGCATTAGTCCCGATGTATCACGTACATGCATGGGGTTGGCCGTGGTCAACCATGCTAGGTGGGCATAGGAAGATTGTTTATCCTGGGCGTTTTGATTGGGGTCATATATTGAGGATTATACATGAGGAGGGCGTCACATTCAGTGCTGGTGTACCAACCATACTTTATAACCTACTCACGCACCCTGACTCGCCGAAGTACGACCTAAGCAGGCTCAAGTTCATAATCGGCGGCGCAGCACTACCTGAGGGATTATTAAAGGCAGCCCAGGCTAGGGGTATGACCGTCATTTCTGGCTATGGGCTGACCGAAACAGCACCTGTCCTCACAATAGCATACCTAAGGCCTGAACACAGGGACTTACCAGCTGAAAGGAAGAATGAGATTTACTTGAGGACTGGCGTCAACATACCACTGGTTCAACTCCGTGTTGTCGATGAGCAGGATAGGGATGTCCCTAGGGATGGTAAGACCATAGGCGAGATTGTTGTTAGGTCGCCATGGTTATTTAAGGAGTACATAGGCGATCCTGAGAAGACTAGGGGTGCCTGGCGTAATGGCTGGTTCCACACTGGGGATGCTGCGGTTTGGTACCCGGATGGTTATGTCAAGATTGCCGATAGATTAAAGGATGTCATTAAGAGTGGTGGTGAATGGATACCAAGCCTTAGGCTTGAGGACCTCATAAGCACACATCCAGGGGTTAATTTGGTGGCTGTTGTTGGTGTTCCTCATGAGAAATGGGGTGAAAGGCCTGTGGCGATAATAGTGCCCAAACCTGGTTATGAGGGTAGGTTAACGGAGAATGATATTAAGAACTACCTAATGCAGTTTGTTGAGAAGGGGGAGATACCTAAGTGGTGGATACCGGATAAGGTTATATTCGTTAAGGAGTTACCACTAACCAGTACAGGGAAGATAGATAAGAAGGTGCTCAGGGATCAGTATAAGGACGCATTATCAAAATAATTAACCTAAACTTAATAAAATAAAAATACTGTCGTGATCTAAAATACGTGCTGATTCTCTCATGGAATGTTAATGGATTGAGGAGTATAATGAAGAAGGGCGTGCTAGATAAGTTATTAAGCTCTCGACAATACGATGCGGTCCTACTCCAGGAAATTAGGAGTCAGGGCGATGTGCCATTAACAATAATGGGTCTCGGGTATGAGGCGTATCCATTTCCTGCTGAACGTAAGGGCTATGCTGGGGTTATGACCTTAATTAAAACACACCCAATATCCGTTATTAAGGGTTTGGGCATTAGGGATTTTGACTCTGAGGGTAGGGTAATAACTGTTGAGCTCAGCGACTTTTACCTGGTTAATGCCTACTTCCCAAGGGCTGGTGATGACCTAAGCCGGTTACAATTCAAGTTATCATTCTGCAACACTATTGAGAAATTCCTCAATAAGTTAAGAAACAACAAACCCGTTATCGTGTGTGGCGACTTTAATATAGCTAGGGATAGGATCGACTCATCGTTCTGGGATGAGAAACACCCTGGGTTAACACCTGAGGAGAGGGCTTGGTTTAATCAATTCCTAAGCCTTGGATATGTCGATATTTACAGGGAGTTGCACCCAGGCGTTAAGGCATACACATGGCGTAGTTATAGGGAGAGGTGGAGGGCTATGAGGATTGATTACTGCCTAGTAAGTGAGGAAATGAGGAGTAGGGTGGGTAGGGCTGAGGTTTTAGTGAACGTTGAGGGTTCGGATCACGTACCAATCATGATCGAGATAGGCACTTAAGCGAGAGACCACCCTTAACTAGTAGCCTATAAACGAGGCATCTATCTTCATTGCCGCTACATGGTGAGGTGCACCTTAGGTTATTATTTTCAATTTCACATGAAATAACGTACTCGCTTAAGCCGTACTTATCAAGGTATCTAACACCAAGCCCATACGCAAGTGCTATGAGTAGAAAATCAATGGGCCTTAAATCACCAATCCTAACTACCCTTCCATCAATATCAATGACGTACTCACCGTCTTCTCTACGTAACTTAACCGTTACCATATAAAACAGGAAATTTTGATTTTTAATGATTTTTAAGGAAAATTTCACATAAACTCATGATCACTTGGCTGTCCAGGGCTTTAGACCGTAGGCTATGTATGCCGTTATCATCGCACCAACCAACACAGCCATGAAGAAGATAAAGCTGCTAACAGCCATTTGTAGGTTACCACTCAGTATGTGCCCGCTCGCACACCCGTTAGCCATCCTAGCACCAAAGAGCACTAGGTATGCACCTATGAACGATGCTAACGCCCTAAGACCTGGCGTGTTTCCAAACCTACTCCTCCATATGTGCGGTGTCCACTGCTTAAATGCCATGAATCTCCTGGTTATGAAGACTGATGATATTAACCCACCTAGGAATGTGCCTAAGTCTGAGAACGGTTCCCATCCAATCTCGCTGAACGGCTTATCAATCGGTACGCCATTCACGATCTTAAGCCCACCAAATAACTGGAAGTAGGGCAGACTAGCCGCCCAGTGTGGGTTGAAGAAGTACAGTATTTGTGACAACGGAACGAGCCTCGTCCCTTCTTGTCGTGGGTGGTTTTTATTTTTGGTTGTTTGTTTTTGTTGTGGATGTTGTGTAGGGCTGTGGCTGTTGAGTTGGAGGTCACTAGGGAACTCAATAAGCTACTTTATTCTGTTGAGTCTGCGTACCTAGGCATTGTTAGGGAGGTCACTGAATACGCTGTCGCAAACAATGTCACGAGTGCAACACAACTCCAGGGGCTGTTCTACAGCAAGTATAGGAGTGAGTACCAAGGTTTGCATGCTCACCTAATCATCCAGGCGATTAGGCAGGCCTCTGGTGTTGCTAAATCATTCGTTGAGAGGAAAAAGAGGGGCTTGGTGAGCAAGCCCTACCCTGAGGTTAGGAGTGTCTCATTGAGGTTTACGGAGAAGGCATGGGGTTATGAGCAATTCATCCGCTCAACAGCCCCAGTCAGGCTTAGCTTATCACTGCTCGGCGAGAGGAAGGAGGTTTGGATTAGACCTCACAAGCGCTTCTGGCTCTACTGGTGGAGGGTATTGAGTGGGGAGGCTGAACTGGCATCTACGTTGATGCTAAAGCGGAAAGGAGGTAAGTGGTACGCCATATTTGTCTTCAAGATAAAGCCTAGGGTGGCGAAGCCGCAGTCAATCATTGCCTTCGATATTAACGAGAACACGGTTGCTGTGGGTAAGATCGACATCAAAACCACCGTGAGCAAGGTGGTTAACTGGAATAGGCAGTACATGATTCCAGAACTATACACAATCAAGACGGACTTCGGCAGATTGGCGAGACGATATGGGAGGGTTAGGAACGCGATTATCGAGAAACTCAAGCCTGGATTCGCATTACCGAGTGGTAATTACGTGAACATAGCGAACACCAGGGAGTTTAGGAAGTATGTTAAGCATCTAAGGGAGGGGTTAGGAAGGTTGGTCGTGTCAGGCATGTGGCGAATGAACTAACAAAAACACCGGCAATCATAATCACCGAGGAGTTAGGCAGTAGCCCACAAAACGAGATGATTAGTGACGTTGGGAAGAGTGAGTTGAGGCATAGAATAAAGCAAACACCATTCAAGGCTTTGGAAAGAGTTGTCGAAGACAAGGCTTTGGAGCGCGGCTCCAAACTATTCCGCGTATCATCATACCGCAATAGTAGGGTATGCCCAATACACTTCACAAGGCTTGAGGGGACCAACGACTGGCACACATTACAATGCCCACTTGGGCACTACGTGCATAGGGACTACGCGTCTGTGGCTAATATGATGTGGAAAGTAACGTCAGAAGCATGGACAAAAAGTGTATGGTGGAACATGAAGCTAGAAATGAACTGGAGAGAGTACGAAGGCGAATCAAACCCACTTATTCCATACTCTCTCGTGCAGTATATACACGCAGTACTAAAGACCTTCACAGCCAGCGAGGAAAGCCCCGCAATGCTGGCCCGGGGCAAACCCATGAACCCAACCAGAGGAGCCGATGAAGGCTGGGCGAGGAAACCTCCCAAAAAAGGAGGAGGCCAGCATATCCACGCGTACGTCGTAGATTCACCGAAAATCTGCCTAAGTACTATTACTGCAACAGCCACAAGGGCGAAGTCAAACGCAAGTGCGAATATTATTCTCGATGAACGTGGTTGCTGAACAGAAACCGACTCAATTACGTAATTGGGTATTTTCGGATAATCCTCCTTAAACTCGCTAATTTCATCCTCAAGGGGCATCACCTCCTTTGCCTTACCTGTTAGGTGCAATACACATGCTCTTCCACCCTGCCTTCTAGGTACAAATAACCACATACTAATCATGAGCGCACCGAAGACTATGGCAACCAGGAACTCGTCTAACTTACTTGTTAAGCCAAAAACAGTAGGCCACGTTATAGGTCCAAAATTAAGCGTATCCCAGAGGAAGTACCTGGCTTGGCCGAAAATCAATGACCATGTAAGTGCACCAAGTAGACCACCTGTTACCGCGTAAACGGCATTCCCCTACCCTGCCCAAGCGCTATCCATATGGTGCCTGGGAAGTAACCAGCGATTGCTGTACCAATACCGAATAATAACCCACCAACGACAATACCAGGTACGAAAAAGCTCTTAATACCCCAATGAAGGACAGGGACAAATAGGTTTAACGCATATAGTAGTATTGCACCAACACCAATAACTAAACCGAAGCATACCATAAGTAATCTATCCTTTAGAGTTATAGCCCTAATTATGACATCTGGATTCGAGAAGTCCCAAATCTCTAGTGGTATTGATAAGAGTATGCCAGCAAATACACCAACCCATAGGGGCGCTAAAAACACGTGGTATACCAACTGCATTAAGATGCCGCCAACCAGCATGACCAACGCGCCAACCAGGAGTATTGTTGCCACAACCCACATAGGTCTTAAGTTTGTTGTTCCTACACTAATCTTTACGGAACTACCCATATTTAGTCATTGATTATGCAAATCTGCCTATATTTAAAACCTATTAATTCAAAAATTTGACAATTATGTAAAAAATGCGACTTTGGCCATGACACCCCTCATGTGGAAGTGTTTTAAAACTCCCCTTTTACGGCTCACTCAATGCCAACGTTTAAGCTTGTCCTTAGCGACCCAATGAGCGGTAGGGCCAGGCAGTTGGAGATTAAGGACCCTGTTGCCCAGAGGTTCGTGGGTTTGAGGATTAGTGATGAGGTTGATGCAGGTATTTTGAAGGAGGTTATTGAGTTACCACCTGGCTTCAGGGTAAGGATTACGGGTGGTAGCGGCGTTGATGGGGCACCAATGCTACCGAACATTGAGGGTGCCGTTAAGAAGTTCGTGTTATTAAGCGAGGGTATTGGTTTTCATCCGGATAAGCGTGGCATGAGGAAGAGAAAGCTTGTTAGGGGCAATACAATTAGTGATCAGATTGTTCAGGTAAATGCCGTACTCGTATATCCTAAGGATTGGAAGGAGGGGCCTGCGATACCACTTGGTGATAAGGAAGTACAGAAATTAAAGGGTGGTGAGCAGAAGACCGAGGAAACACAGTGAGCATGTCATTATTCGATATTACCTAACCCTATTTACTACCGTGAATACATAAATGCTTAAATCTATGGGAGCATCAAGTAGTAGGATGGATATTACTCGGGTTAGGATTGTCGTCAATGACTATAATGAGTTAGTTAACTTAATGCTAAATTGCACGAAATGTAGACTTCATGAGGCGAGGAGGCACGTAGTCCCTGGAGAGGGACCCCTTAATGCCAGGATAATGTTGATTGGCGAGGCGCCAGGCGAAACTGAGGATGAGGAGGGTAGGCCGTTTGTTGGCGCGGCCGGTCAATTATTAACGAAGCTATTGAGTAATGTTGGTATTAGGAGGGAGGATGTGTACATAACCAATGTTATTAAATGCCGACCACCCAACAATAGAGATCCAGAGCCCGATGAGATAGAGGCATGTAAACCCTACCTCGTAACCCAGATACTTATGATTAAGCCGCAAATCATAGTGTGCCTAGGTAGGCATAGCGCCAGGGAGGTCTTGATGATGGCTGGTTACCCCGAGAGGTCTGTATCTAGCATAAGCAGTATTAGGGGTAAGGTGTTTAATGTGAAGATTGGCGATGTCAACGCCAAGGTATTGCCTACCTACCACCCTGCCGCGGCACTTTACAACCCCAGGTTGAGGAGCATAATCGAGGACGACTTAAGGAAGGTTAAGGAGCTATTGAACAACCTGGGTAGGAGCGGCGGTGGTATACTTGACTATATCTAGCGGCGTTACAATGTTCCATTTAGGACCCTCCAGAGCCCTCTTACGTAGCCTGCCAGGTACGGCAATGCTATAAGTAGATTCAACCAAAGCATGTGTAGTATAGCCGTGATTACTGCTGTAGCCACCATAAGCGTCATCACGATCTCCGGCAGCAAATCTATTATTCGCCCCCTAACCCACCTCTGCGAACCCTTGGGTGTTGGGACCCAATTAAACTCACCAATACCTAACAAACCCATTAGGTTCGCAATTGCTATCCTCGGTAATGCCAGTATGAAGGCTAGGTTCACGGAGTTTATTGCGAATATATCCCTCATAGGATCCCCACCATTCTCTATGTCAAGCTTAAGTAACGTGTATAGATACAACCCTAGCGTTGGGATTATCGTTATAGCCAGCAGTAAGAGTGCCCATGGGGGTATTGAGATACCTATTATGCTTATTGCAGTGAGTATTAGTATGGATAATAATTGGAGAACATAGGCGAAATATTGACTCAAGTAGAGCAACACGGTGAATCCCTGCCTCCCACGTAAAACACCCCAGAAGTACTTCCTCATTACCCTCCCAGTTCCAAAACTCCACCTGAGCTGTTGCTTGAGGAAGCCGAAGTAATTGACGGGAACCTCAACATTAACCCTAGCATCATCCACATACTTAACACTCAAGCCGTTTATGAAGAACCTAACACCCAATTCCACATCCTCAAGGACATCCTCAGGCCAGTAACCAACTACCCTGAGGGCCTTAATACTAACCAATGAACCACTACCGAGTATCGGAACCCAACCAACCAAATCATTGAGAGACTTTAAAACCTTAAAGAATAGTAGGTAACCAACCCATTGACCACGTGCCAATAACGAGTCGCCTTTATTATCGGCAATCCACCTAGGAACTATCGCATGTGCTGAATTTATTTCGGCAATGAGCTTCCCAAGTGTCTCTGGATTTATTGATGAATCCACGTCGAGGACTACCATGTAATCCCTATCGCCAAGACCCAGCCTCTTTATGACGTAATTGAGTGCACCACCCTTATAGCCACGGGGCTTTTCCCTATGCATTACCCTAACACCGTACTTATTACCAAGGGTTTTGATCATACTAATCAATTCATCATTATATCCGTCAAGGATGTACACGATCTCATTAATGCGTGATTTAATCGATGATGATTGACCCATGGATTTCTCTATCAAATCAAGTGGTTCAGCCTTGGCTGGAATTACTAGAAAAACCCTGCCCCCGCTGGTGTAGTCCTCCCTGGGTTTTGTATTGGTGTCTCGGTCCTTAATTGATATCAACAATAATTGATAAATCATTGGGTAGAACGAGGATATCGTTATTACGATATAGATTAGTATAATGATTGTTTCATAATTTATGAGCATCGAACCTATCAGTGGGCAGGTCTTAATAACTTATTCTTTCCCTAGAATTCTTGGCGCTCAGGTCTAGGACAATGTCTATACGCGCACCTTTACTCCTCACCTTCTCAATCCATGAATTATTCATGGAGATTAGTACGGAGACTCCAGCAAGTTTTGCCCCGGCATTGTTTATCATATCAATAAGGGCATTCAGTGTCCTCCCTGTCCTTACAATATCGTCCACTATCAAAACCTCATCACCCCTCTCAAGCAGATGCTTGGGTAAGTATAGCGATGCCCTGCGTGGTGGTGAGTCAACGATGTAACTAACCTCGTAGAATTCCTCCGAAGCTAAGTCCTTATATTGCTTGGCTATGGCTAGTTTGGCGTTTAGTGCGTAGGATGCCATTACGGATAGGGGTATTCCATCGGTTGCTGCAGTTAATACCCTATTTATTGGTAGGTCGGAAAATACCTCCTTAACCCTCCTCTGGAAGAGCTTAAGTATGTTTGGGTTGAACAACACGTTGTTCAGGTCTATGAAGCCATCCTTGATCGTCACATTCCTTCTCAAGACCTCTGTGAGGTCTAGCATTGTTTTCAATTTATCCTTTATTAAACCAACAGTCTCTAATGACGGTAGTAAAT
>Ga0209739_100013_pt1 | contig 104266 bp, 135 predicted proteins | sample JossMetagenome_2_FD_184729 | JGI IMG/M metagenome (GOLD analysis project Ga0209739, IMG submission 184729) | Hot spring sediment microbial communities from Joseph's Coat, Yellowstone National Park, USA - JC3_ASED (SPAdes) (version 3) | ecosystem: Environmental > Aquatic > Thermal springs > Hot...
CTCTGCTACCACCTCCACGGGGTATATCCTGGCAGGTATAACTATCCCTGTGGCTCTGTACTTGTCAGTCTTTACCTGTAGAGAGAAGGCTTAAATAACGAAGCAAAAAGAAGAGATATGGATAGGACAGTTCAACATGCGTCTCGGCGTTTAACGTGTTATGGATAGAAACAGGATAAAAGAACGCCTGGAGCTCGCGCTGAGGCCCGCCGAGCCGCCGACGCTGGAGGAGGTGCTTGAGGAGGTCTCCACCCGCGGCGTCTTGCGGGGGCCGGTGGACTGGGTATTCCCGGCATGGATGCTGTACGTGGAATACGCAACGCAGAGGATTATCGAGACGTTTCCGTTATCGGAGGAGGAGAAGAGGCAACTCCTTGACTTCAGAGACGCGTTGAAGCGGCTTCTGCTGGAGACGTGGACGCAGGCGAAGGAGAAGCTGACTACGCTGTACAAAGCCGTCGCCAAGGGCATGTACAGGTTAGAGGACAACAAGCTGTACGCGTCGGATGGGACGTGGATGTATACAAAGGTCTTCGTGCCACGTATTCTAATCCACGGCATCAGCGCCTTGGCGCGTTTTCCAGACATATTGAAGCTTCCGCAGGAAAAGCTGGAGCTGTTCCAGCTGGGCTGGAGGGCAAGCGATGAAGGCGAAATAAACGGCAGGCCCTTCATGGGCACCACACAGCCTTGGCAGGTGTTTGCTTGGGCAACGGTGAGATGTGGAGAAATTTACATACAAATCAATTCGGTCAACCTGACGCATGAGGGGGTTAGCGTAACAGTACATCTTAAAGCAAACAGTTGGAGACAGAGGTGGAGCAAGGCGGAGGCCGTAGACCTCATCGCGAGCCAACTCAGGTGCGGCGAGTGGGCGTCCTTGCTAACTATGTGGCTTGGTGATGGCCAAGCCGAACGAAGGAAGGTATTAAGTAGCGAATATAAATTAATGATTGCAAATAAGGAGCCTTGGAGGTTGGGCAAGAGCATAGGCGTATGTAAGGCCTTAATTGCCTCCGGCAAAGAGACGTTTGCAAAGCTTAGAGAGGCGGCTGGCGTATACGGCGAATTGCTTGATCTACTGAAGGCGCACAAGTGGATCTATATAAAGCTGGCCACAGACGACGGTTTTAGAGCCGCCTACAAGCTGAAGGCTGAGAAGAGGAGTATTGACAGGCTTAGGGAGGCGTATAAGCACAACAACGGCGAGATCACTACGGTCTCACGTGCTGAGGAGCCGAGGAGAGGCGCCGTGGCTGTGGCAGGTGTCGCAATGTATCTGCATCTTGTCAGCGGCAGAGGCGGTTCGCTTCTGGCCGAGCACTACACCCGCGATGCCGAGAAGGCGCTGAAGGTCGCCAAGATACTTGAGTCGGCTGGGCTTAGGCCGAACATTGTGAAATCCGGCCCCAACTACGTGGTGTACATCGCCACGGCCGACCTCTTGAAGCTGGCAGAGAGGGATGGTGAAATAAGAAGGGCCGTAGCGCTGTACCTCGCCGAAAAGGCCAAAAACGGCACGCCGAGACAGAGGGAGATCGCCGAAAAGCTCCTAAAAAGATACCCCCTTTTTTCTCTCAACACCTTTTTGTCTCCTCGAAGCTGGCACCACTGTGAGTCAGCCGATATTGAATAGAAACGCCGAGCTTGCTCTATACGTGGAACTAACAACAACAGACATGCGGAACTGAACGTACGCCCTGTTTAGACAGAAACCCGGATAAAGCTGATGAATGCGGCGGCCGGGATTCGAACCCGGGATCAACGGCTGTCTTCGCTGGAGCGTGGGAGGCCGCCATCCTAAACCAGGCTAGACTACCGCCGCTTGGTGTAACTAGAAAAAGAGGTTTTAAATTTTCACCCGTAGAAGAACTGTTTGCCCTCTGTGGTGAGCTCTATCTTGTCTTTGTCGTAGTCGTAGTAGCCGACTTCTATGTATGTCGGTTTGCCGTCCTTGATAGCGACGCCCCACAGCACGAAGTTGGGGTTCGCTCTGTCGCCGTTTTGATCTAGTAACACTACGCCTGTGGCTCCTTTGTAGCGTCCCTCTTTGCCCCACTGCTCAAGCGTGGCGCGTAGCTTGTCTGGATCGCTGTCTGTGCCTACGGTGGCCATAATTTCTCCAAGCATCTTAATTATGTCGTAAGACTGCGGGGCGGGGGTTATTGGCTCCGCCCCACACTTCGCCTTAAACTTCTTGTAAAACTCTTGATACTCCGGCGTGGTGGGCAGAGCCCAGTTTGCCGTGCCTACTATCTTGCCCTTGGCCATTACATCTCCTCCCTCCTGTAGCAAGATGGGGGAGAACGCCATGCCCTCTGTGCCTATGAGCCTAGCCTTTGAGAGGACTGGGTCTTGACCTATCGTCTTCAACACGACAGAGCCGTCGTCTTCGAAGGAGACAATCACCACTGCGAAGTCGGGCCCCACCAAGTCTTTAACTTCTCCGGAGATCTTCCTCACAGCCTCCGGGGCGGCTTGCGGAAAGGCCTTCGGATCTGGGTCATACGACGCGACAGACACCAGCTTAAAGCCGCGGTTGGCGGCTTCCTTCTGAAGCTCTAGGTAGAGGCCTTCTCCGTAGGTATCTTTCCTGTAGATAAGCGCGACGTTTTTCACACCGAGTTCTTTGAGTATGGCGCCGATGGCTCTTATCTGTTTGGCGTCTGTGCCTACGATTCTATAAAGCCAGTCGTCGGGTATAGCCAGAAGGGAGGAGGTGGACCAGGCGCTGAAGAGGATCACCTTGTTCTGGTCTGCGAAGGGCTTTTCGCCGGAGGCCTCTTTGCTCGTCAAGCCGGCGTGTACAGCCCTTACCCCCTTTGCGTATAGTGTCTGTAGCTTCTGGAGCGCCACGTTGGGGTCTAGTTGCGTGTCTTCGACGTACAGCTCAAATCTATAGCCCTTATTGGCATACTCGGCGTTGAGGTCGTCTATTGCGAGATTTGCAGCACACTGCGCCAGCTTGGCGTAGCTACTGAAGCCTCCGGTGAGCGGAAGGAGGGCGCCCAGCTTAAACACCTTCTGCGTTGGCGTTGCGGTGGTGGTTGGCTGTGTTGTGGGCGTAGCCTGGGGCGTCTGGCTTGTCGTCGTTAACAAGATCCCAACTATAGCTAGCAGTACAACTATTCCTATTAGATATAGAGTTTTGGACGTCATAGGATGTGGTATTTTTCTCTTTTTAACATTTCTCTTTAAGGCTTATTAAGGGGGGCTATTTACGCCATATGGCTGAGGTTTTGAGGATCGAGAAGCTTGAGGCTGGGTACGGGAGGTTTCATGTCTTGTTTGGGGTGGATCTTCTGGTTAATGCGGGGGAGATAGTTGTTCTGCTGGGCCCAAACGGCGCCGGGAAGTCTACTCTGCTAAACAGCATAGTGGGGATGGCGGATGTGTACTCTGGGCGGGTGGTTTTGATGGGGCGCGACATCGCAGGGAAGCCGCCCCACGAAGTTATGAAACTCGGCGTGGCTTACGTCATGCAGTCGCCTAACAACTTCGGCACTCCCAACATCTTCGGGGAGCTTACGGTCTATGAAAACTTGATAGCGGCTTCTGCAGGGGTGCCTAGGGAGGAGGTTTCCCGGAGGATTGAAAACGTATACGGCATATTCCCCAAGTTGAGGGAGCTACGAGATAGAAAGAGCAAGTTCCTCTCAGGCGGCGAGAGGCAGATGCTCGCCATCGGCATGGGCCTCATGAAGAACCCCAAGCTTCTTCTTCTCGACGAGCCCACCGCCGGCCTGGCCCCTAAGCTGGTGAGCGACTTCTTCATGGCTATTCGCGACATAAGGGACAAACTCGGGATCTCCATACTGCTGGTGGAGCAAAACGCCAAGAAGGCGCTTGAGATAGGCGACAAGGCTTATGTCTTGGTCACCGGCAGGATGAAATTCAGCGGAAGCGCCAAGGCCCTCGATGAGGCCCAGCTCGCCACCTTGTTCCTAGGGCACTAAACCTTAAAAGGTGGACTGAAGACGGCTGTGTGGAGTTGCCGCAGGGGAAGTATAAGGTCTTCCGGACTAGGAAATATACCATCTACTACCTGATGGACGACGTGGAGGTTGGGGGTTCTCCTGAAAAAAAGTTTGTCAGGGGCGGGCACGAGTTTTACTTCTTCGGCAACGTGGTAGTGATAAAGCCGGTTAAAGAGACTTCTCGAGCTCAAGAAGGTCCTTCAGCCTAATTTTCATAGTCTTCCCGTCTGGGAGCTCTCTTACGATTACGAAGTCGAGCAACCCCCGCTTTAGCTCCTCCATTGCTATCAGCACGGGGTCTGTGGTGCCTAGTTCCTGGATGTCTACAAGTGGCTGGGCCCCCATCGCCAGTTGCGTGGCTCTGGCGCCCACTATGCGGGCGACTTCGTACTTGGTGAGGCGTGGGGGATATAGTTCTCTTTTTGCTAACGCCTTTTCTAGAAGTTCCGCTAGTTTGTTTACGCGTTCTAAAAGCTCTGCTGTCGACACCGTCTCCACGGCAAGAGGGCGATAAAACGTGTATATAACATTTATAGCCGAGAAGGAAGAGTTGGGGAAAAACTAGTCGAATTTAGTCTCGCCCTTCTCCTCGCCCTCTTCGCCGCCCTTCTTGCCCTTCTTCTCCTCCTTCTTGGGGGCGCCCGCCGCGATTATGTCGTCTATGCGGAGTATCATTATGGCCGCCTCCACCGCGGACTTGATGACTTGCTTCTTAACGATGAGGGGGTCCCAGACGTTGAGGGTTGCCACGTCGGCGATTTTGCCTCCGTGTACGTCAACGCCGGCTGTCAACTCGCCGTTGTCGTGTCTGCGTCTGAGCTCGGCTATGGCGTCTACGGGGTCTAGGCCTGCGGTGAGCGCCAGTATGGTGGGTATGTACTCAAGCGCATCGGCGAACTTTAAGGCGGCCAGCTGTTCTTTGCCGGGTAGCTTCCTGGCGTACTCCCTCACCTTTCTTGCCATCTCTACCTCGAAGGCGCCTCCGCCGGGGACTATCTTCGGCTCTCTGAAGAGGTCGCGGGATACGTGCAACGCGTCTTGTAGCGACCTCTCCACCTCGTCTAGTATTCTGTCGCTACCGCCGCGGACCAGAATTGTAACTGCCCTCGGGTTCGGTATGTCCTCTACAAACACCATCTTCTCCTCGCCGACCTTCCTCTCCTCGACGAGGCCGGCAGTGCCGAGGTCCTCAGGCCTGGCGTCTTTAATCGAAGTGATTATCTTAGCGCCGGTCGCCCTCGCCAGCTTCTCGATGTCGCTACGCTTAACTCTCCTAATTGCCATGATGCCCCTCTTAGCTAGGAAGTGCTGCGCCACCTCGTCGATGCCCTTCTGCGTAATTACGACGTTGGCGCCTATGGAGGCCAGGTGGTCTACGTAGGCCTTCAGGATCTGCGCCTCCTGGTCTAGGAAGGCCTTGATCTGGTCTGGGCTGGTTACAGATATCTTGGTTGTCCACTCGGGCTTCTCTATCTCAAGCGGCGCGTCGAGAATCGCGATTTTTGCGTTGGTCACGCGCTTAGGCATGCCTGGGTGAACCACCTCCTTGTCCAGCACTATGCCCCTGACCAGCTGGGTCTCGTAGATGGACTTGCCCTTCTTCTTCTCGATCTTAATCCAGTCTAGGTCCAGATACGGCTTCCCATCTCTCATCTCCACGGCTTGTAGAGCGGCTTCCACAACCAGGCCGGCTAGGTAGTCTCTTGTCTCGGCAACTACTTTGGAGGAGAGGGCGCTTGAAACCACCCTAAGCAACTGCTCCTTCGTGAGGTCGATGGGTCTCGCCACCTCTTCGGCGATTTTGAGGGCAAGGTCAGACGCCTTCTTGTAGCCCTCTATCACTATGGTGGGATGTATGCCCTCCTCAAGCAACTCCTCGCCTAGCTCTAGGAGCTTACCGGCAAGAACCACGACGGTGGTGGTGCCGTCGCCCACCTCGGCGTCTTGGGCCTTGGCAACTTCGATCAGCAACTTCGCGGCTGGGTGCTGTACCTCCATCTCTTTTAAGATAGTGGCGCCGTCGCCGGTTATTGTGACGTCGCCGAAGGCGTCGATAAGCATCTTGTCCATCCCGCGCGGCCCAAGCGATGTTGCTAGGATTTCTGCAATTACTTTTGCGGCTTGTATGTTAGAGCGACGCGCGTCGACGCCGGTTGTCCTTTGGCTTCCCTCTTTTAATATCATTACAGGCACTCCAGTTCGGGGTGCTGCCTGCTGTGCCATGGCTTGACATAAATTGCGTATATAAAAACTTTTCTCAGATCCCACCGGGGCGAATTCGCCGGGTGAAAACGCCTATAGACGTTGCGGAAGCGCCTTAGCCAGCGCCAGCACGGTCTGCCACTTGGCCTCTATCTCCTCCTCTAACATCTTCACATCGTTGTCGGTTAAGTGGGCAAACCTCCCCTGTAGCTTTAGGTATTCCTTCAAAGGCTTTCTCTTCGCCCTATCTACATACACCGTGCTGGGCGGATTCAGCTTAAGTTGTCCGTTGTCGTACTCCCAAAGTATCCAAGCCCCTGTCTCAACCGCGAGTTTTGCAATTTCCACCGTTTTCGCCGGGTCATATCTCCAGCCAGGCGGACACGGGGCGTGGAGGTGGATGAACTTGAACCCCAGTATCTCGGAGGCCCTCTTTAGTTTTCTGTAGAAGTCCTGCGGGTAGGCTATGCTGGCTGTGGCGACGTATGGAACGCCGTGCATGGCCATTAGGAGCGCCACGTCTTTCTTCCTCTCATGTTTACCCGTAGGAGTTGTGGTGGTCCAGGCGGCGCGCGGCGTAGAGCTACTACGCTGTATGCCGGTGTTCATATACGCCTCGTTGTCGTACATCACGTAGATGATGTTGCTGTTTCTCTCAGCTGCGCCGCTCACAGTGCCAAAGCCTATATCTGCCGTGCCGCCGTCGCCCGCCCACACAACCGCATGGCCCTTCACGCCAAGCATCCTATACGCCTCAGCTATGCCCGTCGCGACGGCCGCCGCTGAGGCAAACGGCACGTTCAAAATCGGCATAGCGACGCTGGATTTTGGTGTTAAGCCCTGTACAACGGCGGCGCAGCTGGCCGGTATTGACAATACAGCCTCCTCGCCCAGCGCCATGCCGAGTATTTTCAACCCAATCATCATGCCGCAACCAGCACATGCGGCGTTACCTGGCACCACGTATTTCTTCTTTGGTAGCTGGTCTATACGGAAGCTCATACCACAAACACCAGATCTCTGTATCCCCCATCTATGGCGTTTTGTATCGTCTCATAAAAATGGCGGCTGTCGAAATCTACGCCTGCTATGCCGGCGACAATATTTACAACTCTAGCGCGGGATAGGGCGGCTTTTACTTCAAGGCCTAAGATGCCGCCCATGGGCGTGATGTCTCTGTCGTAGACCACCGCCGTCTCGTACTGATCTAGTTTAGCCACCTCTTCTCTTGGAAACGGCCTCACGAAGCGAATCCTCATAAGACCCACGGGAACCCCGCGAGCTCTCAGGTAATCTACGGCATGTTTAGCGTCGCTACACCAAGCACCTGCGCATACCACTATAAGTTTGGCGTCGCCTGCTCCATACCACTCCACGAGCCCCCCGTAACGTCTACCCGTCAGCCTTCCGTATTCCTCGTCAGCTTGACTTATTACCTTCTTAGCTTCTTGTTGCGCCTCGTAGACCGCGGCCACCTTGTGTCTTGCATGGATTTTGTTGTCGGAAGGCAAGTTGCCAAACGTGACGGGTTCCCCAGGGCGGAGCAACATGGGCACGTCGGGTCTGCGTGGGGGTAGGTATTTATCTACAACCTCCTGCGGAGGCATCTCCACGGGCTCTGTGGAGTGGCTAAGCACAAACCCATCCACTCCGACCGCCGTGGGGAGGGCGGCGGATTCGGCTATTCTAAAGGCCTGTAGCGTCAAGTCGAAGGTTTCTTGCACGGTCTCCGCCATGGCTATTATCCAGCCGGCATCTCTCAACGTAAGAATATCGTTATGCTCCACATGAATATTCCAAGGCGGCCCAATTGTGCGCGTCACCACCGCCATTACCACCGGGGCTCTGCTAAGCGCAGTCCACCAAGTAGCTTCGTACATATACAAGAGCCCATGGGAAGAGGTGGCGGTGAAGGCCCTGGCCCCCGCCATAGCCGCCCCATATACCACAGACATAGCGGCGAATTCGGACTCCACGTTGACGAAACTTGTGTTTAACTCGCCCTTCTCGACGAACTCAGCCAGCTTCTCCACGATGGAGGTCTGCGGCGTGATGGGATAAGCCGCGATTACATGCGGCTTTGCCATCTTAGTAGCGTAGGCCACCGCGTAGTTCCCCGTCAAGGCCGTTTTTTGTATGGTTAAAGTCTTCATATCCCCTCTTCAGGCGTCATGTTAATTGCTTTTACAGGACATACATCTGCACAGATCCCGCAACCTTTGCAGTACGTGTAGTCTATCTGTATCTTGTATCCCTTCTCCCAGTCTATCACAGACTCAGGGCAATACAGCCAGCACAGCCCGCAGTCTATACATTTCTGCAGGTTAACGACAGGCTTATAGGTACGCCAGGTGCTGGTCATGCCGGCAGACGCCGGCGCAGGTCTTGATAGAGGAAGCACGTTGTGTTTGTGTTTCCCATTTATATATTTTATAGTGGTATATAGAACCGCAGTAAATGAAGATGATTGGTATAAAATACAGCCTTTAAAAACACACCCTCTGAAGGCTACAGTTAAACTAATTAGAAAAAGTTATAAACATATGTAGTTGGTGGGTATCATGTACGAGGTGGTCTTCCTAGGGAGGGGCGGTCAAGGCGCGGTCACCGCCGCCCAGCTATTGGCATACGCCGCGGCGCTCGAGGGCAAAAAGGCGCAGGCCCTGCCGGAGTTCGGCGCAGAGAGGAGAGGCGCCATAGTAAGGGCGTATCTCAGAATCGGCGAAACCCTCCTCCACTCCTCGGTTAAGAAGGCGGACTACGTCGTGGTTCTAGATGGGCGTATATTAGAACAGACGGACGTAAGGCAGTACGGCAAGCCCGGCGCAGTATATATAGTAAACACGAGGACATCTGCCGATTGGTACATAGCAATAGACGCCACATCAATCGCGCTGAAATACGGCTTGATGGTGGCAGGGTGGCCTGTGGTAAACTTAATAATGGCAGCCGCCTTTGCGGCGGTCAGCGGGCTTATCTCGCTGGAAAGCATCGTCAAGGCCGTGCCTGAGTACGTGCCGAAGAGATACATAGAGGCTAACATCAACGCCGTTGTTGAGGCTTACGAGGCCGCGAAGAAGATCCAGGGCGTGTTAAGGCCATCTGCCTAGGTCTATCGAGTAGGTGGCTGGGTCTGGCTTTACCACGCCTCTGGCATCTATTACAAGAGGCGTCCGCATGTGCGCGGTTATTTTAGCAACCTCGATGCGATACGCCGAGTGGTCCGTGGACACCACAGCAACATCGGCGTTCTTCACAGAGGCCTCCAAGTCCTGCAGAAGCGCCACACCCCACCTGGCCAGTTGCCGGTCTTGTTTAACATAGGGGTCATGCACCACGATTTGCTCCGGCCTAATTCCGAGTCTTAGAAGGGTTGAGACTATGCCGTACGTCGGGCTCTCCCGCGTGTCATCCACATCGCCTCTAAACGCCAGCCCCAGCACCGCTATTTTCGCCGTGGAGGGATTTACGCCGTGTTTCAACATGGCGCGAACCACCGCAAAGGCCACCTCCTCCGGTTGCCGCTCGTTGATAAGCCTAGCCAGACGCGTAAGCGGTAGCTCAACGCCGTATTTAGCCGCCGCCCACATGAGGAAGTACGGGTACACAGGAATGCAGTTTCCGCCCACGCCGGACCCGGGCTTGTGTACATGGCTGTAGGGCTGGCTGTTTGCAGCTTCCCGCGCGGCTCTAAACGAGATTCCCATGGCGTTTGCCAGCTTGGCCATCTCGTTCGCCAAGGCGATGTTGACGTCTCTATACACGCCTTCTAGAAGCTTCTCGAACTCCGCCTCTTTTGTGCCTCCAAGCACTATGACGCCTTTTTTAGCCACGAGCTTGTACAGCTCGGCGGCTACCTGGGCGCTTTTTGGACCTACGCCGGCGACCACTTTGGGGTAGTTCTCCGTGATGTCCTTCAAGGCGTGGCCCACCATGATGCGCTCGGGGCTGTATGCCAGGTAGAAGTCCTCCTCTGCGGTGAGACCCGAGGCGCCTTCTAATACCGGCTTAACCACCTCCTCCGTGGTTCCAGGCGGCACGCTGGATTCAACAATGACAAGATCTCCACTCTTAAGCCCTGCGCCTATGGCCCTCGCCGCGGAGGTCAAGGCAGAGAAATCAACCTCTATTGCGGTCGGCGACTTTTTTAGAAAGACGGGGACAGCCACGATTTTTACGTGGCTTCTTATAGAAGCCACAACTCCGTCTGTCGTCGCGGAGAACTTCCCAGCCTTCACGGCTGTGGATAAAGCCTCAACCACGTCGTCCTCTAGGTACTCCACCACTCCACTGTTTAGCCTCTCAACCTTAGCCGCGTCGATGTCAACGCCGATTACCTTCGCGCCTGCCCGCACCCAGGCGGCCGCCAAGGCAAGCCCCACGTAGCCCAAACCATATATCGAGACGACGAGCTCGCCTCTGCGGAGCAGATCGGCAAGCATGTGCTCCCCATGTCAATGTTTTTAAAAGGTATGTCCCCCAGCCGTGGTGGAGGTATACGTGGTGGGATACGGCGGCTGGATCTCCTCGCCGCATATAGGCTACACCTCGGTCTTTGTTAAGACGGACATCAACCTGCTTCTAGACGCTGGGGAGTGTACATATGTACGTATGGCCCAGTGCGGCCTGCCTTGGCCCGACGTGGTCTTCGTAAGCCATAGACACGGGGACCACATCTTGGGACTCCCCACCTTCATGCTGATGGCGCGGAGGCAGGGCAGGCGGTTTAGTCTTCTGGGCAACAGAGAGGTGCTGGAGGCAGCTAGGTCTCTGGCGGTTATAACCGGGGTGGAGAACGCGTTGCAATACGTGGATTTCGTAGAGGCGAGACAGGAGATGGTAATTGGGGGGACTAAGCTGAGATTTACAAAAACCAAGCACCCAGTCGAGACGTTGGCGGTGAGGGTGGAACATGGAGGGCGCTGTGTGGTATACAGCTCAGACACAGCGCCGTCGGACGAGGTGGTGGAGCTGGCGCGCGGATGCGACCTGCTGATACACGAGGTCTCCGGGAACCCGGGCCAGGAGGAGGAAGCCCACAAGGTGGGGCACAGCACAACAAGAGACGCAGTTGAGATAGCCAAAAAAGCCGGCGTGAAGTTGCTAATGCCGATTCATTTCTATATAGAACAGCCGACGGTACCCCCTGGGATCTCCCTTGTCCTGCCCACGCCCTGCGGCAAGCTTGTGCTATGAGATGTCTCAAACTCGGCAAGCGCCGCGACCTATTCGCCTTTCCCTACCCCATAGCCATCTGGAAGGACCCCCCGCGCTCCGTGGAGATTCTAAAAGACATCGTAGATAGCTACAGGCTAGAGCGCATATACGCCATAGGCGACGTCGTGACCAAGAACCTCTTAACCCACGGCCTTATTCCTACGTCTGTTGCGGTAGACGAGAAGACGCGACGCGGGGTTCAGGTGGAGCAACTAGCCGTATATAACAAGGTGGTGAAGGTACGCAACCCCCCTGGCTACATTACGGAGGAGGCTTGGAGAGCCGTAGAGGAGGCGGTAGAGAGTAGCGTTGTGATAAAGGTGGAGGGGGAGGAGGACATGCTGTCTCTGGCCTTCATAGAGCTAGCCCCCCCGCGGTCGGTGGTTGTATATGGGCATTACCTCGGGGCAATGATCGCCATACCTGTCGACTGGTACAGAGACAAAATACGCAGGCTTTTTAACTACCTAGAGAAATGTTAATAATGTGCATCGTGTAGCCGCCATGCGTTTTTGGGCCGCACTAGCGGTGGTCATAGTGGTTTTTGCGGTTATAGTAGCGGCTGTAGTGTACACGAAGCTCCTCACACCCGCGCAAACATACACCTCCTCGCAGGTTTGCCCATACCCGCTTGGGCCATTTCCTTCGGAGCCCCAACAGCCCCCATTACCCTCATCGAGCTTTACGACCTTCACTGCCCCTACTGCGCAATGGCGCAAGAGCAACTAGACCCGCTCTACAGGCAACTGATGGCGGAGGGGAAGCTGAGGCTGATATTCATAGACCTGATCGTTCATCCAGAGGCCGTAGTCGCCCACCAGTATCTCCACTGCGCCTACAAGCAACTGGGGAACAAGACCTACGACCTCTTGACTGAGCTATACAAGGCATACCTAGAGGGAGGGGCAGGGAAACAACTTGAGATGCTTCAGCGGTATAAATGTGCCGATGCACCCACGAAAACAGATTTCGACAGCGGAGTCAAGGCGTTGTTAAACGCATTGGTTCAGAAAGGCGTCTCGATTAGACAGGTCGGCACGCCGACTTTCATTGTGATAAAAAACGGAACTATTAACGTGGTGGTTGGAGCAGACGTCGCCAGGGTCGTCTCGCTTCTTAGTCAGTAGCAGGGGGGATAAGCCGTTCTCTCTCCCTTAGCAGAGCAACTGTCCTGGCTTGTTCGAGCAGTCTTGCGGCCTCTATGTAGCCGTGTTCATAAAATTGATTTATTAGCCTTGTTAACTCGTCGATTAGTGTCGAGTTTGGTTGCATAGACCAACTGAAGTTCGACACATATAAATGTTTCGTCTTTTGGCTACACGATTTTCGTTAGTTACAGAAATCAGATAGCTGCCGCCTCGTCATCTCTCGTATTTGGTCGGGTTCATCACTATATATAGTGGCGTGTCTACGCCTATAAATGTGAAGTATGAGATCGACGCGAAGCGCCGAGTTGTTAAGGTCCTTCCTGAAAGAGAGGAAGACCTCTACTTCATCTATCTGTTGATAGATAGGGGGGACGTTGTGAGGGGGTGGACGGTGAGGGAGTATAAGCCGGATGGCGTTAAGGAAGGCGAGAGGGTCAAGATGTACCTAGCCGTGAAGGCTGAGACTTTGGAATATCACAAGTTTCGCGGGAGTCTAAGGGTGAGGGGCCCTGTGGTTGAGGTGCAGGAGGGCATAGAGGGGGTGAAGGGCAGGAGACACACGTTTGATATTGTGCCGGGTAGGGAGGTGGAGATCGAAAAGACCGGCGACCTCCCCCTCGACGCCGTCGTGGAGGTTCTTAACATGGCTAAGGCGGCGTTGCCTAGAGTTATGCTGGTTTCTATGGACGACGAAGAGGCGGCTTTTGCATACGTGACTGTCCTAGGCGTTGAGGTGCTACATGTGCTTCGCAACGTGCGGAAAGAGGATAACTTACTTGACGAGTTCATCGCCTCAGTTAGAAAGGTGGTGGAGGAGTTGAGACAGCGCTATAGACCTGATAAAGTGGTTTTGGCCGGGCCTGGGATGATAATAGATCACGCCGGTAGGCATATACAGGGGGAAAAATCGCCTCAAAGCTCAGGCGGGCTTGCCGGCGTTTACGAATTCATGAGACAAGGGCTCTACGAGGCGTTGAAAAACGAGATGGGGGTGGAGGCGTATCAGAAGTTTTTACACAGGCTTGCCACAGATAGAGACGCCGTTGCGATAGGCCCCGAGGAGGTAGACGCCGCTGCGTCTGTGGGACGCATAGAGGCTCTGTTGGTGCTTGATGCATATATCAAGGAGTCTCCGGAACGTGCCTGGCGACTTATCTCGCAGGTATACAAGACGAGGGGAAGGGTGTACATAATACGGGAGGATACAGAAATAGGCGCTGGGCTCAGGGCCATGGGCAACGTCGCCGCGTTGCTGAGGTGGTAATAGTTTCCCTTCAGCGTTGGTGTTAAGGAATGCAGACGTTACGTCTTTGTTCTGACCCCCCGCGGCGGTGGTTGCTCCAATCCTCTATCGCCTCTCTAAGCTCTTCGTACCGCGCCAAGGCGTCTATGCGTCTTCCGAAGTATCTGATTCTAATCTTCCCGGGCATCTCGTTAAGGGATCCGCCAAGCCCATCTGAAGAGCCTCCTTGACGGTCTCCTCACTTCAGAGACGGGGGCGAGAACGTCGGTGTAGGCGTAGACGTACCACTTGCTTTAGTACCTTCTAACGAGAGGAAAGAGGGGAAAAAGAGCCGGTTTTGGGTTTTACTTATTTCTTCTTGCCTAGCAACCGGTAGACCTTGATGCCTGTGTATGGGGATTTGGCGACGGCGAACATCATCGGGCCGCGGGCAGTATGCTTCTCCGTAACTTCGTAATTATCTGTCTCGAACGCCTGCTTCGCCTTTATGTCGTAGAACTTTAGCTTCTGCTTCTTCGACATGGGCTGTAGATACTTCTTGGTTTATAAAGCTTTTGTTTAATTTAGGTACTGTATTTTTTTCTATGGTAATTTTTATGGAATAATTATTGAGCATATTCTGTTTCTTCTTTTTATTGTTTATATAGTTTTACTCTTTTTGTATATTCTCCTTCCTTCTGTATCTTTTTAGATTTCTCCCAGTTTGTGTGAAAAGGCTCGCCGCCTTTTTAACTCTTTAAAATCATGAGGTAACCACTGGCGATGCTGTATAGAAAGGTCGTGGCGTTGCTGGGTACAGGCGGCGTGGGAAAGACCACGTTTGCATATAGGGTGCTGAGGCTTTCCGAAGTGCCGGTGCTTACCTTGCGGCCTAGCTACTACAGGATATATATCGGCGACTTAGAGATAGACTTGATAGATGTGCCGGGGCAACGTGTTTTTGAGGTCGCCATGAAGTTCGCCACGTTTAAAATCCCCGTTGTGGACAGATTGATGTATATGTACGACGTAACAAGCCACGAATCTCTATACGCAGTTTCGGAGCTCCACTCTATATTCGCGGACCGGGGCTCTGAGGTCGCGAAGGAGGTGGTAATAGTGGGGAACAAGATGGACCTGGCCTCTGAAGCCGGGTTTTTCATAGAAGCCGACGAGATAGCAGAGGCGATAGGGGCTAGGGAGGTTTACTACATCTCCGCCGTCAAGGACCCTCCGGAGGTGTTTACGAAAATCTTATTGGGGAATCCCCAGCCGTCTTAACACCTCGGCGTAGACCGACCCCCAGTTTTCTCTAGTAATCCAAATGACTTCAAGCCCCAGTCTTCTTGCCGTGTCTATGTAGTTTCTATGTACTGTCGCTAGAACTCTTGGCGAGTTCTGTACGGCAGAAGCAAGAGCTTCGCCGAAGCCTGGGCACTTGAACTCCATGGCGCCTATTTCATCGACGATTAACAAGTCGCACCGCACACGGCTCAGGATGCCGACTATGAACCCGCAGGAGCCGAGGTTCACCACGTATCTCCCCACAGTCGGCTCTCCGACCCCAGCGCGGGCAAGGGGCGTCTTTTCGCCGCTGTTTATATCAACGACATCAAAGCCTATACGTGTGCCCCCCTCCCGCACCTCCACGGTTACAAACCCACAAACTGCGAGACGCGTCTTAGCCGCCTCGACGACTTTAAGCGCCAGTGTGGTCTTCCCTACGCCCGGCATCCCGGAAACACCAAGCCTTACTTCACTCCTAAACTCCATGACGCCCACTTCATCTACAATATAATATTACACAGTAAAGGTCATCCCACCAACAGGCGACCTCTGCCGCAAACATGTACACACCCCCCTCGAAAAGATTCATGGAGGGGGTAGAAGTATGGATATAGTAACGGCCCTATGCTAGAAACTTGCGCCACAGCGGCGGGAGAATATGTAAAATCCCTCTGACCTCTCCGAGCTGTACCCCCGTAGCTATAAACCAGCAAACCGTGAGACACGACCCTCCCCAAGCTTCAGCCCTTTCACGCGACGTCATGAATCGGCTTAGTCTAGCCTCATCACGCGCCTAGTCCGCGTTTAAGTTATAAAGCTTCGCGCCACGGTTAAGCTACCCTCCAGCGCCTTCTCGACGAGGGTCTTGACGAGTTTTTCAAACGGCGCGAAGGTTTCTCCTAGCGTGTTTCTCAGCCTTCCGAGTAGGCTTTTTATCTCCGTCACCACGGCGGTTACGTCGCCTCTCTCTACCTTCTCGTCGCTGAAGTCGTCTGAATACTGGTATAAGACGCCGAGCGAGCGTCCCAGCTTCTTCGCGGCCTCTATTATGTCTCTTCTCCCCAACAACAGAGTTGGCAACACCAGGGAGGCCTCGATGAGAGGCGCGGTTTTGAACTCAGCGGCGCGCACCTGTTCGCCGTCTAGGTCCAAAGCCTGGCCCACAGAAAGCCGTTGGGCCACGTCGGCTAGATACTCCACGATTTCAGGCCCCAGCCGTACGGCGCGTTTTATAGACTCCGCGATGAGCCAGTCGCTTGCCAGTATAGACCTCCCATCGCCGTATAACGCCCGCGGCGTCTTGATGCCCCTTCTTTCGTCGTGTTTATCCATGACGTCGTCTTGTAGGAGGGACACAATGTGTAGTAGCTCCACTATGGTCGCCGCCTGGAGGATCTTGGGGTCGATTAAAGACCTCCTGTCTATGCTGTAGGAAAAAGTTAAGAGAAGCAGAGGCCTGAGGAGCTTTCCAGGCGTCTCTGCGTAGTGGCGCACGGCGCCGCGTAGAGATTGCGGCTCTATATCGGCGCCTAAGTCGCGTAGGTGGGTCCTAATCTGTTCCAGGGCGAGCAAAACCTCCTGCGGCACAATTGACACGTTTGATGAAAAACACCGGATTTATTTATCTATGTTAACCCCCCTCGCCATCTACTTAGCCCTGTAGCGCCCCTCTGCGGTCCTCTCCACCTTACCCTCCCTAGTAAGCCTGGTCAGCTGCGCCTTGACGATGGCTACCTTCTCTATGCCTACCATCTTCGCGATCTCCTCTGCGGCGTACTCTTTACCTTTATTCTGCGCTAAGAACTCGTATATCTTGGTCTTCACGCCTGAGGGCATAAATAAAATTAAAGACTTGGATATTTAAAGATTAAAAGCATAGACAGCGCCAACTTTTTATAACAACTCTAAACAACGCCTTATGGTAAGGCTGGCGTTGGTGGTGGCGGAGTTCAACTACGATGTAACCCAGCTGATGTTGCAAAAAGCGATAGACCACGCCAAGTTCCTGGGAGCAGAGGTGGTGTACGTGGTTAAGGTGCCAGGCGTCTACGACATCCCTACGGTGTTGAGGGACCTGGTCATGAAGGAGGAGGTGGACGCCGTGGCGACGCTGGGGGCTGTGATTCAAGGCGCCACGAAACACGACGAGGTTGTCGCTCAGCAGGCGGCCAGAAAGATCCTAGACATAAGCGTCGAATCCGGCAAGCCTGTGGCCCTTGGCATCATAGGGCCTGGCGCCAACAGGATGCAGGCGCTGGAGAGGGTGGAGGAGTACGCAAGACGCGCTGTCGAGGCCGCCGTGAAGTTGGCTAGGAGGAAGAAGTTGCTAAAAGAGGCGAAATATACGGGCTCCACCGTCTACGTTGAGTAGACAGGGGTCACCCATTTCACATACCTCTCCACCTCGCCCCTGACCACCTTAGCGTAGAGCTCAGCAAGCTTCTTTGTGGTAGGTCCGGGCTTCCCGTCGCCTATCGGCCGCCCGTCTACCTCCACAACGGGCGTGATCTCGGCGGCTGTGCCGACGAGAAACACCTCGTCGGCTGTGTATACCTCCTCTCTAGTTATCGGCTTCTCCTGGACGGTCATGCCCCAGTCGGCGGCAAGTTTAATGACCGTGTCTCTTGTTATTCCCTCGAGTATAGAGGCGTGTGTCGGCGGGGTGTAGAGCTTGCCGCCTCGCGCTATGAAGATGTTCTCTCCGGACCCCTCGACTATATAGCCGGAGGCGTCCATTAGAAGGGCCTCGTCGAACCCCTTGCTCCTCGCCTCAACTAATGCAAGCACAGAGTTTACATATATACCTCCTATCTTCGCCATGACGGGCAACATGGTGTTGTGTACTCTTCTCCAGCTCACCACGGCGGCCCTTATCCCCTGGGGCGGGAGGTATTTGCCAAATGGAAACGCTATAACTGCAAGCGACACGTCTAGAGTCCTCACGTCTAGAGTCACGGTGGGCGTCGACACAAACGCAATTGGTCTGATGTACACGTCTTCTCTGAAGTCGTTGGCTCTAAGCGTCTCGATTACAGCCCTCCTCACCTCGTCTGCGGTATACGGGATCTTAGCCCCCAGTATTTTGGCCGATTTAAACATGCGTTCGACGTGGTCCTCTAGTCTAAAGATAAGCAGATTTCTCCCGGTCCAATACGCCCTAATGCCCTCGAAGATCGAGGTGCCGTAGTGGAGGGCATGTGTCAGCACGTGGATTTTGGCGTCTTCCCACTTGACAATGTTGCCGTCTAGCCAGACGTATTGTGCGTGGAACCTCATGGCCCGAACAACAGCTTCCTCATCTGCGTGCCGACCTGTTCGATGGGGTGATTCTTAACGGCTTCCATCAGCCTTTTTAGAGTCGGCGCTCCCTTTGAATACTCCTCTACCCACTCCTTTGCGAACTCGCCGCTTTTGACACGGAGGGCGGCTTGTCTCATCTTGTCCTTGACGTCTTCATCTATGACCTTGGGCCCTACTGTGAGTCCTCCGTACTTGGCTGTGTCGGAGACCCCGTTCAACATGCCGTAGATCCCTCGTTGCCATATCAAGTCCATGATGAGCTTGGCCTCGTTAAGGACCTCGAAGTAGGCCACCTCAGGCTGATAGCCCATCTCCACGAGCACCTCAAACCCCCTCTTTATAAGTTCCATGAGCCCACCCACCAACACAGTCTGTTCGCCTATTAAGTCCGTCTCCGTCTCCTCGGCAAACGTAGTCTCTATAACACCGGCGCGCGTGGCGCCTATGCCCTTTGCGAGGGCGAGGGCGTACTTCAACGCAGAGCCGCTGTAGTCCTGGTGTACAGCTACCAGCGCTGGGACGCCCCTGCCCGCCAGAAACTCCTCTCGCACAGCCTTGCCTGGTGCCTTGGGGGCCACCATCACCACGTCTACGTGTCTAGGAGGCTTGATCAAGCCGTAGTGGATATTGAAGCCGTGGGCGAAGTCGACCACCGCGCCCTCTTTTAGAAACGGCCCTATCTGTCTCTCCCACACCTTGGGCTGTTCCATGTCTGGGATGAGCACCAACACGACGTCGGCGCGCTTAACCGCCTCCTCTACTTCATACACCTCGAATCTCTCAGCGACGGCGAGGTCCCACGACTTGCCGCCTTTTCTTAAACCCACTACAACCTTCAATCCGCTGTCTCGCAGATTCATCGCTTGTGCCCTCCCCTGTATTCCGTAGCCTATTACTGCGATGGTTTTGTTTTTAAGTGGCTCTAGAGACGCATCGTTATCTGTATAGACCCTTGCCATAGCTATATACTCCTAGTAGTTTATATCGATATCTCCCTCGTCTATTCTCAGCACCTCCGGAAGCTTGTCAAGCTTCGCAACAAGCCACTGCACCTCGTCGTGGGGCCCTTCCACCTTCATATGCACCCTATACATGGAGTCCTCAGAGGCGACCACCATGTCCACGAGTTGGACCTTAGCTCTACGCGTGATGGCAATTACACGTCCCAGCGCGTCGAGGGACTTAGGCGTGGATATGCTAATTCTCCTCATAGACCAGCTTCACATCCATGCCCTCAGGCAACACCGCAGATGTCAGCCAATCGCCTGGCTTCACCCATGGTAGCACTATGTCGATTTCGCTGTTTATGGTCAAGTCGACTATGAGGGGTTCGTTGTTTCTCAATGCCCTAGCCACAGCGCTTTCCAGTTGCTCGTAGGTCTCCGGCTTAACCGCGTCTATGTCATACGCCTCCGCGATTTTCAAGAAGTCGGGTCTTTGGCTGAACTCAGTCGCTATGATCCTTCTCTGGTACAGGTAGATCTGCCACTGCTTAACCAGTTGCAACGCCCTGTTGTCAAATATAGCGACGACGATCGGCAAGTCGTAATCTCTGACAAGCGCGAGGTTGTTCATGGTCATCTGGAACGACCCATCGCCGTCTATGCACAGCACCGGCTTATCTCTAGCCGCCAGCTTAGCGCCTAGGGCCGCGGGCACGCAGAAGCCCATGGTGCCGAGACCTGCCGAAGTTATGTATGTGCCAGGCTCGTAGACGTCCCACGCTATCTCAGTCCACATCTGGTGCGACCCCACGCCTGTTACCGTGATGGTGTCTCTAGGCGCGGCCCTCCTCAACGCCTTCAGCGCCTTCCAGGGGTGAAAACTTGGTGTGGAGTCGGCTATCTTAGCCATGGCTTCCTCATATCTTTTACGTATTTCCTGTAGCCATCCTAGATACTTCTGGTTCGCCTTTGGCACGACGTCCAGGAAATCGATTAGTTTTCTCAACGCCTCCTTCGCGTCGCCTACTATACCCACCGTGGGCTTGACGTTTTTCCCAATCTCGCTCTGGTCTATATCCACGTGGATCAGCTTCACCCTCCCACTCCTCACCGCATCCTGCAACTCCTTAAAGCGTCCCCACGTCCTGTCGCTAAATCTCGTCCCCACCGCCAGTATGACGTCTGCGTTAGCCAATGCTGCATCTGCCTCTGCTCTGCCGTGCATGCCCGCCGGCCCCATGTAGAGCGGGAAGTCGTGCGGAACAGCGGCCTTTCCAGGCAGAGTCGAGACGATTGGCGCATACAGCGTTTTAGACAGCTCTAGAACCTCCGGCGTGGCTCCTGACCAGATCACCCCTCCGCCCACCAAGATCACAGGCCTATTCGCCTCGACGAGGTGCTTCGCGGCTAACCTCAACTTTTCTGGGTCAGGCGGCGGCGGTATAAACTTCTCCTTGTTTATCTCTATCCGCTCCTCATAGTCAGGTGCCGCGTTTAGCTGTATATCTCTTGGCAGATCTATTAACGTAGGCCCGGGTCTCCCCAGCACTGAGATTTCATAGGCGGCCTTAAACGCCGCTGTTGCCTCCGCCGGCCTCCGCACCTGGTAAACGAACTTGGTAATCGGCGTGACTATGCCCGGGATGTCGGTTTCCTGAAAGCCGTCTCTCCCAAATATGTTGGTGGCCACCTGTCCCGTTATTGCGACCAGAGGCGTTGAGTCCATATATGCGTCTGCAAGCCCCGTCACTAGGTTTGCGGCGCCTGGCCCGCTGGTGGCCGCGACGACGACAGGCCGCCCGGCCACCCTCGCGTAGCCCTCGGCGGCGTGGATAGCTCCCTGCTCATGGCGAAACAGCACGACATCTATATCTTGTCCATACAGCGCATCGTATAGGGACATTATAGAACCGCCGGGAATGCCCAACACGTGTTTAACGCCGTATGTCTTGAATGTTTCTGCCAGCTTGTCTACGACCCGTTTCGAATCCCTCGTGTGAGCCCCGAAGCTACCCCCGACATTGAAAAGCTTGAATCTCAGATCTATTTAAACGTTGCGCTATCTATATAGAGTTTATAGCCCGCGCCGCAAGCTTCACAACCTCCTTAACGTTTTGATACGTCTCTACTCTGTCTATTTCCGAGACGTCGATCCACACCCCCTCCTTTAGAAGACCGCCGATCTCACGGACAAGATAGACCAGGTCAAAGTGTATATGGACCTCGTCAGGGTACCTCACCGTTTCCTCCAGTATGGCGAGGGGCAACGGCCTCTCGACAGCGTTCTCGTCGTTGTTTATTCCGCGTGTAGGACCTATGGGCTCAACCCGGAGTCCGGTCTCCTCTTCGAACTCCCGGACCACCGTCTCGAGAGGCGTCTCGCCGTTCTCCACGTGGCCTCCGGGGTAGAGATACACGCCTAGTCTTCTATGCCGTATCATCAAGACCCTCCCGTCTCTTATCAACACGCCGCTTGCCACCACGCATTTTCTGACCACGGCTTGTCGGAGACAACTTTTTAAATAGACCCTCCGTCTCTGCTGGTGTTTAGCAAAATAAAAGTCGGCGTCGAGGAGTGGAAAAAACTGGAGGCGGATCTGGCGAGGATAGCCTCGGGCGGACAACTTGAGATTGTCATCAACTTAACCCTAGTCGCCGCCCAGGGGGACGAGGGAGTAGAGGAGGAAGAGGAACATGAGCACCATCACCACCATTTTGAAGAAAACGACTTTACTAGAGAAGTGGCGAAGCTGATAGACCACGTGGCGCATATGTACAACGCCCACGTACACCCACATCTCCACAGTCATCATGGAAGCGTGATGTTCGCTGTGAAGGGCATGCCAAATGAGCTCATCAAGGCGTTGAGAGACTCGATGGAGTACGTCAAGCTTAACTGCGAGAGGTGTGCCCTTCATACGGTAGACGGCGAGTTCCACCTAGGTGAAGACCTGGCAGGTATATACTTCGGCGATGCCTACAAAATCACTGTGATCTTGCCGGCAGAGGACGGACGGCGCCTCAAGGTACACGAGGTGCATTTCTGATTTTCTCAAGTATACAGCCGAGAACCTCGGCGTCTTTCCCCCTCAGTTTCTTAAGGTCTTCCAAGGCGACGTGGGGATACCCCCCGATCCATATGTATCTGTAGATAAACGTGGGGTCCTCGATCCACCACACACATTCTTTCTCATCGACATGCTCTAGGTCGTCCACATGCACAACGACGTCGCATTCGCAAGAAACGGAGCAACCGAGGACCTTGGCAAGTAGGGATGGACCCGCCAAGACCGGTATCCCCTTCTCATAGAGCCTCCAATAGAGATCGCACTTACCAAATATTCTCTGGAGGATTTAATAGTTCGTCCCAGCTAACACGCCAATAAGATCCGCCTCCAGTTTTTTCCACTCCTCGACGCCGACTTTTATTTTGCTAAACACCAGCAGAGACGGAGGGTCTATTTAAAAAGTTGCCTCCGACAAGCCGTGGAGAGGAATTTTACATATTCCCCTCTAGCCACTTCTCTATGGTGTCTGCGAGTTCGGTGTAGCGCCTGAGGCCGTCTAGGTGCTCTCTATAGCACTCTATCACTATCCTGCCGTCTTTCATGCGGTACACATTCGGCTCCTTGCCCGTCAGGGCCTTTATCAGCGCCAAGAATCTCTCTGCGTCTGCCTCACCGTCGGCCCTGACGTAGGCGCGTCCCACAGCCGCGTTGAGTTTTCCATACCTGCCGTATGTCATTACGTAGTCGCTCCTCACGCCGCCTACCTCCGCTGTTATCTTAATCCTTAGCAACTTTCTGCCGTCTCTGTCCTCCTCAACGGCTTCTCCGTCTATGACCTTCACCGTGTATTTTTCGCCGTTCACCTCGACCTCCTTCTCAAAGCCCTTCAGCGTTAGGGAGCCTCTCGCCTTGCCCTCATCCACGATCTTTTTGGCTTTTTCGTGAACGTCGTCGCCAGCCTCCCAAGCCCTCTGGAGTATGTAATTTACGAACTCCGCCGCCAGCTTCCTCTGGTCTTCAGAGCCGTGGATGGAGAGTCAAGCGGCGCGCTCAAGGCCCTCCCTACGGATATACACATAGCCGTCGCGGCCCCCCTCCGGCATCTTCACCGTGAAGTGTTCGCCCTCCTCAAGGCCCATGTTCTCAAGCCGTTGCGTCTCCCGCCGTATGCTGTCGGGGCGGTAGAGGTGAATCTGTGAGGCTTGTGGAGAAAGGGCTCGCAAAGAGACACGAGAATGGTACCCACCTAATCGAGAGGTGGGCCGCGGAGGAGGTCTTAACAGCCTTGAAGGAGTAGATATGACGACTGTTAAGAAAGTGAAAACCGTGGCCGCCGTTTTTGAACTGCCGCAGAAGCTGGGTATTCTTCAGTATGTGGAGTACGAGCCGCCTCGGCGGGAGTGGTGTACCAACGACGGCTGCCTCTACGAGGGGCTTCTAACCGCGGAGGGTTGCCGTAGGGGGGTTTGTCTGCGTTATCGCGTGTGGGTTCACTCAAGGGATAGGAGGAGGTGGGAGGCGAAGGAGCAATGGAGGAGGCGGAGGGATGAGGAGGCGGGTGGATGCATCAGGCAACAGGTGGCGGATGCTCTGTGGGAGCTGAGTGGGCAGTACGACGTCGGGGTGTGGTATGAGTATGTAAGGGTGGGTATGGGGGTTAATCAGTACGACATCTTCTGCGGCGTCGTTGTGAATGGCATAAGGCTGGATCAGTCCTACTGCCGCGCGGTGGAGGAATGCGTTGAGGAGGTGCTAAGAGACTATGGGAGGGAGGTGGAGAGGCTGAGGGAGCCACCTGAGCCGGTTTTAGTTATCAAGGTCGACCCCGTGGAGGAGTTGTTGAAGGAGTATCCAGAGCTACAACAAGCATTCGGCGTGGAGTGGGTGAGGAAGTGGCTGGATCTTAGAGAGAGGTTAATTGAAATCGCCAAGGTTATGCGCAGGTACCAGTGGATGGTTGATGTGGTGAGGCAGAGGCCAATGAGCATCCTCCACCCATATACAGTGGAGGCATACGTGGCAAAGGACGGGTCGGAGGCGTGCCTCTCTCTAAACCCGCCGAAGGCTTTTTGTGCCCAAAACGGCTCGGTTAGGGAGGTCAGGTTAGAACTGGAATTTAAGCGATACGAAGAGTATGAGGAGAAGATAAGAGAGGTGTACAAACCCAAGGGGCTGTTGGCATATGCCGCGGCGGCGAGGGAGTACGTGAGGATACTCTAGACGAGACAGACGAGACACCATCACCTCTAAACCAACCTTATCGCCAACCCCCCCCGCCGTCTTAAACTATCCTCTATTTTACAGCAAGGGCTTCTGGCTCTCATAGAGCCTCCAATAGAGATCGCACTTACCAAATGTTATCAGGTTGATAAAAATCATCTAGGAAGATGTATAAGTCTTCGAGTTTGACTCTGCGTTTCTGTAGCTTCTTAATGTCTATTTCCACAAGCTCTGGAATAAGTGTGTCGTCTACTTTTCTGAGGTAGATCTTCACGTATATGGCTTGGGTTTAAGAGGTGCTGAGGTGTACCTCGTCTCCGGGCGTAGTTGGGAGGTATATGTTGTCGTAGCCCTCCTGTGTCAGCCGTCTTATCAGCGGCGCGGCGGAAAGGGGATCGGTGTGTACAAAGATGATTCTAGTAGTCGGCGGGAACCTCTTCACGAAATTCTCAATTTCTCTCCTGCCTGCATGCGCGCTGAAGTCGAACCACTCAAGCCTGGCCTCGACCCGTATGGTGACGCCGTCTACAACGGCGTATCCCCTGCTGAGGATTTCGAAACCGGGCGTGTTGGGCGCTTGGAAAGAGGGGAGGAATACGCCGTTTTTTCTGCTAGACGCGAGCCGTTTAAAGTAGTAGAGAGCAGCCCCGCCCTTTAACATGCCGGCTGGCGTGATGATTATAGAGGGCTCTTCCATTGCTCCCCTCCTGACGTATGTGCTGGGTACCTCTATGGAGACGTCCAGCGCCTTCTTGTAGAGGTTGGGGTCTTTCAACAGATGGGGATACCTCCCGACGATTTGGTTTATCTGTCTCGCAAGCCCGTCTACGTAGATCGGGTAGCCGTCCACGCCGTGTTTCACCAGCGTCAGCAAGATTTCCTGCGCCCTACCCAGGGCAAAAGACGGTATCAGCACGCTGCCGCCCTGCTCCAGCACCTCCCTCACGGCTTGCACAAACTCCTTTTCGAGCTTTTCGCGCGGGGGGTGGTCTGTGGACGCGTATGTGGCTTCCATAATAACCACGTCGGGGCTCCCAGGCAAATTGTAGACGTCGGCCCCCCTCAGCAGATTGGTATCCACCGTGTTGAAATCCCCGGTGAAGACCACGGTGTATCCCTCGATCTCTATAACTCCTATGGCGCTTCCAGGTATGTGGCCAGCGTTGTAGACTGACAAAACGGCGTCGGCGCCGATTTCCATGGGCTCTCCATACGTGAGAGGTATGGCGCTTGACATCGTCTCCCTGACCTCCTCCTGCGTGTAGGGCAGGTAGTAGCCAGACAGCTTAATGGCGTCGGTATACATCAAATCGCTGAGCTCCATCGTAAGGGGCGTCGCGTAGAGCGGAGTCTTGGTAGACACATAAAGAGAAGGAAGCGCACCGCTGTGGTCCAAATGCGCATGGCTGAGGAAAGTCGCAGTTAGATCTCTGGGACGCACATGTAGCGGGAATACCGGCTTACCCTGCGCGTCGAAAGACACGCCGTAGTCCAGCAATACGCCGTTAGAGGCGGTTCTGATAAATACCGCAAGCCTGCCGACCTCGCCGGCTCCTCCCAAAAATTTCAAACGCACGCCAGCCGCGACTGGTGGAGTAAAATATTTTTTACCTACACATGGAGACTCCGTGGAGGAGGTCAGAAGACGTATAGAGAGACTAATCGAAATAAATACCCGTATCCTCAAAGAACTCGAAGAAATCAACAATGCGCTGACGAGGGGCGATAAGCGTAGATAAACTTTAAATATGGCCTACCTAAAAGCGCCCTATGCCGTTTACTACGTCTGCGCAACCTAGGAAACAGAGGCGGAGTCTCTACGGCGCACCTTTGCATCTACGGCGCAAGTTGCTAAACGCCAAGCTGACGCCCGAGCTTCAGAAGAAGCTAGGAGTAAAGAGGCTCCCGATAAGACGTGGAGATACCGTGTTGATAACGAGAGGAGACTTCAAAGGAGTCACAGGAAAAGTCGTCAGAGTAGACCTCAAGCGGGTTAGGATACACGTCGAAGGCGCTACCAGGACCAACAGCAAAGGCCAGACTGTGTACTACCCAATCCACCCGTCGAAAGTTATGATAGCGGATGTCGACACGTCAGATAAGGCAAGACAAAAAATAATAGAAAGAAGAAAGAAGTAAGCTATGGTGCACCTACGCAGAACCCTTGCCCCATATTGGTGGCCTATTCCGCGTAAAGAGGGGGGAGTTTGGGTCATTAGGCCTTCTCCAGGGCCGCACAGCCTTGCTTATTCTCTGCCTTTGGCTTTAATAATTAGAGATGTGTTGAAATACGCCAAGACGATGCGCGAGGCCAGGTACATAATATCTAGAGGCTACGTAAAGGTAGACGGAGCAGTAAGGCGAGACTACAAATTCCCGGTGGGATTAATGGACGTGGTGGAGATCGTACCCACGGGGGAGGTCTACCGCGTGGTTCCTGACGAGAACAGATACTACGCGTTGTTGCCCATACCTCCGCAGGAGGCCGCCCTAAAGTTGCTAAGAGTAGAGGGCAAGACCGCCGTAAAGGGCGGGAGGCTTCAACTACATTTCCACGACGGCAGAAACCTAATAGTTCCGCAGGAGGTGAGCCGGCAGATCAAAACCTTCGACACGGTCCTCTACGACCTACAGAACAAGGCCATAAAGGCACATATCCCGTTGAAGCTGGGAAACGCGGCTGTGGTTACTCACGGCGGCAACGTGGGCTTCTCTGGTCAGCTATATGAAGTTGTGTGGACCCTTAAGAGGAGGCAGTCTGTGGTCGCCATAAGAAGAGGCGAGGAAATTAAGAGAACGATCCTGAACTACGTTATGGCGGTGGGGATAGAGGCGCCTGTTATCAAGATAGCTCCCTAATCCGCGGGAGGCTTTTCCTCGGTATACGCCTCAGCCATCTTCTTTGACAAAAGCCTCTCCTCAGCCTTCCAATACGTCTCGCCGTAGTAATCCAGCGCCTTCCCAATGTCGCTGAGGCTAATGGCTACAGGCTCGTACATCCTCACCACATTTCCCTCCACGACCCAGCCCTCTACGACGCCCCCCATGGCCCAGTCGTACTTCGCATTTATCACATACCGCCTCTCGAAGGAGGGGCTCCGCACCTTGATATACACAGTCGCTATCCCGAACTCCGTGAAGAACCTGGAGACAACATCTCTATACTTCTCACCGGCGCGGGGCGAGGGGACTCTCTCAAGGTAAATTATGTCGTCGCGCCGCAGATCCTCCTCCAGTTGCTGGAGGAGTTTAGAAACCGGTTGACCAGTCCTTTCGATCCGCATAAAGTATGCGACTTCTCGTGTTTTTATATGTGTATCAATAGAGCCAACAAGCTGTGTAGTGGTCTTTCTTCGCCTCAATAAATTTCGGCTCCTCCTTGTCGCATTTGCCTTTTATGGCGTATGGGCATCTGGGGTGGAAGCGGCAACCAGCCGGTGGGTTGAGTAGGCTCGGCGGCTCGCCCGGCGGGACTTTTCTCAGCTTAAACCTATTGGTTGGGTCTGGGTCCGGCAACGCCTCTATAAGCGCTTGGGTGTAGGGGTGCAACGGCTCTTTTATCACGTCTCTGAAAGGTCCGTACTCCACCATCTTACCTGCGTACATGACCAAGATCTTGTCGGCGAGGTACTTGGCTGTGGCTATGTCGTGTGTGATGTACATCATCGTGATCCCATATTTAGTCTGTAGAGAACGCATGAGCGATAGTATCTCCGCACGTATTGAGACGTCAAGCATCGAGACAGGCTCGTCGGCGACAATAAATTTCGGCCTTGTTATAAGCGCCCTGGCGATGCCCACGCGCTGTCTCTGGCCCCCGCTTAGCATATGCGGGTACTTCTTGAGGAAGTCCTCAGGAGGCACAAGCCTAACCTCCTCCAACGCCTTAACCACAAGCTCAGCCCTATTCTTAGGGGGAACTCCCCTGAGTATAAGCGGTTCCTCCAGTATATACTGCACCGTATGGTACGGGTTCAGAGAGCTGAAGGGGTCTTGAAACACCATAGCCGTGGAGAACCTATACCACCTAAGCGCCGACTCGGGCGTATTTGTCACGTCTTTACCCTCAAATATTATCCTGCCGGCGGTGGGCTTGACCAGCCTTAGGATAGTCCTCCCCAGCGTGGTCTTGCCGGAGCCTGATTCCCCGATGACCGCAAGCACCTCGCCCTTCTCCAACGCGAAGCTGACGCCGTCGACGGCCTTGACATATCTCACAGGGCTAAACAAGCCCTTCTTAACTGGAAACCAAGTCCTTAATTCCTGAACCTCTAGCAACGGCATATCAATACAACCAGCAGGCTACCTCGCTCCCGTCTATTTGTTTCGTCTGCGGCTCCTCCTTGTCGCATTTGCCTTTTATGGCGTATGGGCATCTGGGGTGGAAGCGGCAACCAGGCGGAGGCGTGATAAGGCTGGGCACATCTCCCGGAATGTACTCTATGGACTTCTCCTCGCGCAACGTGGGCATCGCCGCGAGTAGCTTCTGGGAGTAGGGGTGTTTCGGTTTCCGGAAGAAGACGTCGGCAGGTGCCACCTCCACAAGCTTCCCCGCGTATATCACTCCGATTTTATCGGCGATTTCAGACGCCAGAGCTATGTCGTGGGTAATGAGTATATAGGAGAGGTCGAATTTTGCTTTAAGCTCCTTCAGGAGGTTCATTATGTTGGCCTGAGTTATCACGTCAAGCGCCGAAGTAGGCTCGTCGAGAATCACAAGCCTAGGCCTCATCATAATCGCCATCGCTATAACCACCCTCTGCTTCATCCCGCCAGACAGCTCAAAGGGATACCTCATCAACACGTCCTTGGCAAGACCCACGGAGCGGAGGGCCTCCTCGGCTATCTTCACGGCCTCCTCCCTAGAGAGACCCAAGTGCAGAACCAGCGGCTCGATCATCTGGTCCTGCACCCTCAGTATCGGGTTCAAGGCGTTCATAGAGGCTTGAAACACCATAGAAATCTTCTTCCACCGTATCTTCCACCTGATCTCATATTCGTTCATTTTTGCCAAATCTACAACGCCCAGCTCTTCGTCGTGAAACAAGATCTCGCCACCTGCCTCGGCCACGTTGCGCGGCAGAAGCCTAATTATCGTAAACGCGAGAGAGCTTTTGCCGCTTCCGCTCTCGCCCACGAGGGCCATCGCCTCCCCCTTGTTGAGCCTGAAGGAGATCCCGTCAACTGCCTTCACGGTGCCTCTAGATGTGCCGTAGTACATCTTTACATTGCGCAACTCCAGCAAAGGAGGCATAGACCACTCTAAATAACACTATATATATCTACCGCTTCACGTCGCCTATGGAAGTAGTAGTAGCAGGGAACCCCACCGTGGACATAATCCACACCGCGAGCGGAACCTCCATGAGATACGGCGGCTCCGTACTATACATCTCTCTTGCGCTCGGCGCGTTAGGCGTGAGGGCAAAAGCCGTAGGGGTAGCCTCCAGAGAGGTGGCGACGCAGATAAGACAGATTCTTCAGAGGATGGGCGCGGCGCCCCAGCTGGAGGAGGCAGACGCCACAACGACGTTTGAACTCGACTACAGAACCAAGCCGAGGACTGTTAAACTCGTGAAAAAGCCGGAGAGAGGGATAAGAAAGGTGGAAGGCGACGTAGTAATCCTCTCGCCGGTCTACGACGAACTTAGAGACACAGAGGTAAAGGCGAGGAAGGTGGCGGTTGACCTCCAGGGGTACTTGCGGACACGCCTGCCGTTGCCAGCCGCGGACTTGGTGCACTTTTCCTATGACGATATGCAGCTCACCGTAAGAGAACTTGTGGAGTTCGCAAAGAGATGGCCCGCTGTGGTGTATACGCTGGGCGAAGAGGGCGCCTACGTTTTACAACAGGGGAAGATCAGCCACATAAACAGCGCCAAGATCCAGACCGAAGACGTCACGGGAAGCGGCGACGTATTTCTCGCGGTTTTAGCGTATTTCCACCTCCTAAAGGGGCTCGACCTGATTTCCTCGGCATGTGAAGCCAGTAAATATGTCGCCGGCTTCTTAGCCAGGAGGGTGGTCACTAGATACGATTTTGACTGTGTTATACGAGCTGTTCCAGCGTAGCTATCCTCTTGAGAATATCTGTCCTAGTCACTATGCCCACCAGTCTTTCTTCAGAGTTCACGACTAGTAGCCGCCCGATGCCGCTCGAGACCATTAGCCGGATCGCCTCATGGATATCCTCATCCTCATGAATAGTAGGTGGGTTAGGCGTCATGACGTCTCCAACCCTAGCCTCTAGATTGCAGGAGGACAAGGCATCCATGACTTTAGACGTCATTAAAAGGCCCACCGGCCTCCAATCTTCGTCAATCACAGGAATGCCTCTGTACCTCTTCTCGACAAACAGCTGGATGTAGGACTTCAGCGGATCCTCCGGCTTAGCCGCCACGGGGTTTGGGGTCATTATGGACCTCACAGTCGTCCTGGGTATCGAGACGATCGAAGTTATCTCAACTAGCGACTCTATATCTGCCTTGATGATTTTCCCAATAAGAACCAAGCCGCTGGGAAGCGGCCCTATTCGAACCTCGCGGTCGACGTAACCCGATACATCCCCTACCACCCTCATCGAGGCGTAAGGCTTGTCCGACAACAAGCCTATTAGGGTGATGTCAAGCGCGTACCCTATTACGTTTCCCAAGGACATTATGGGCACTGAGAAGGTTTGTCTCGAAAGCACATCAGACGCCTTTGAAGTCGGTATGTAACCGCCGTGTGGGCCCGCCTTGCTTACCACAAGCCCCATCGACTTGAGGATCGAGAGCATGTTACGCACATACCCTTCGTGTATGCCTAATACGTTTGCGATGTCTTTAGACTTGACAGGTGCGGCTTCTTTGGTATATAGTTCCACAAGCGCCTTAAGTACATTATATACAGAGTCTGAGAGGGCGGCCATTGTTAATAAATGGCATAGGTATAAAAGTGTATCCGTCTCGGTAATGTGCAGAAAAATACCCAATCAGCGTCGGTCTCACGTTCACGAAAATCCCCAGACCGTTTTCTCATCACGCTCAAGGCAAAAATTTAACTAAAGTTTATAAAGCAAACTAATCAACGCCATAATGTCGGCGTTGATCATCGATAATGTTGACCCCCTCATAAAGGAGCGGCTAGAACAAGTAGGGATAAAGGTAGATCTACGACCTGGGATTCCGCGGGAAGAATTAATAAAGATAGTAAAAGACTACAGCGTTTTGATCTTTAGGGGGAGGTTAAAGATTGACAGGGAGGTAGTGGATGCGGGGATCAATCTGAAGATTCTGGCGAGATACGGCGTGGGTCTAGACAACGTAGATGTGGATTATGCGATAAAGAGGGGCATCGCGGTGGTCAGCGCTCCACATGCCCCCACCCAGAGCGTGGCTGAGCTGACCCTTGGCCTCGTGCTGGCGGTGGCTAGGCGGATCCCCCTCCTAGACGCTAAGGTGAAGGGAGGCGAGTGGCCGAAGGGCAGATACGTCGGGGTGGAGCTCGGCGGAAAGATCCTGGGAGTTGTGGGGTTTGGAAGAATTGGGAGAGGGGTGGCGCATATGGCCCGCGGCATAGGCATGAAGATACTGGCGGCAGACGTGATTGACGTGAACACGGAGGTTGAGAAGTTGGGCGGCAGACAGGTGCCGCTTGAGCACCTGCTGAGAGAAAGCGATGTCGTTACTATACACGTGGCGCTGACGCCCGAGACCTACAAGTTGCTAAACGCCGAAAGGCTGGCCCTGCTTAGGGACAACGCCATATTGATAAACACCAGCCGGGGGGAGGTGATAGACCACGAGGCTTTGTTGCAACACCTAGACAGGCTGTGGGGCGTCGGGCTCGACGTGTTGCCCGAGGAGCCCCCCAAAAGCCCACATCTAAAGAAGCTGATAACCCACGAAAAAGTCGTGGTTACGCCGCATGTAGGCTCCGAGACCCGCGAAGCCATGAGGAGGCTCGCGGAGGAGCTTGTCTCAAACATAGAAGAGGTCATTTCGAGGATAAAGCTATGAAGTACCTAACCCCGGGCCCCGTCCAGTTGCCTAGATTCGTCATTGAGGCGATGGCGAGACAGCCGCCTTTCCACAGAAGCGACGAGTTCAAAAAACTCTTCAAGTCGGTTCTGGAGAAGCTCGGCGCCTTGTACCCATCTAGGCCGATCGTGATGCCTGGGACAGGCACGTTGGCCGTAGACGTCATGATATATAATTACGTAAACCCAGGGGAGAAGGTGTTGGCCCTCGTCTACGGCGAGTTTGGAAAAAGAGCTGTGGAGACGGCAAAAATCAGAGGGGCAAACGTGGTGGAGGTGGAGCGCGACGCGCCGCCGGCCCCAGACGAGGTGGAGGACGTGTTGAGAAAAGACCCGGCGATAAAAGCCGTGTTGTTAATACACAACGAGACCAGCACCGGCATCGCGTATAAACAGATGAAACGGTTAATCGACGTCGCAAAGACGTACGGCGCGTTGCTTCTTGTAGACAGCGTGTCGGGGTTCCCCGCGGAGCCGCTTCCCCCCGGCGTCGATGTGGTTGCAACCGCGTCTCACAAGGCCTTGCTGGCGCCGCCCGGCGCCTCAATACTTTACCTAGCCTCGGAGCCCAGAGCAACAGCCGGCGTGCCTCCCTCCATGGACCTCAGGAGGTTCCTAAAAACCATGGAGCACCTGGAGACCCCCTACACCCCGCCCATCCCCGTATTATTTGCGCTGGACGCCTCCCTTAGCTACATCTTGGAGCTGGGAGCTAGGTACACAGATGTACACAGAGAGAGGGTTGAGTACCTATACTCGTCGCTGAGGCTGAGGCCCATCCCGCCTCCTGAGACGCGTAGCGTCACGGTGACTGCGTTTCACTGCGAAAAACCGAAAGAAGTTGTCTCGAAGCTGAGGGAGGGGGGCTACGTCGTGGCAGGAGGGATGTATAAATACAGAGACCGCTCCGTGAGGATAGGAGTTATGGGGGATGTAGCGATGGAAGATCTTAAGAAGGTGGTCGAGATAGTCAATGGTCTGGCTTGACGAGGCAAGTTGCAAGCTCTGCATTATTACGTCGAGGACAGGAGATCTAATAAGGCTACACAGGCCGGATAAGTTGCCAGAGATCTTAAGCGAGCTCTCCCTGCTCATCCGGCAACCCAGCAGAAGCGAGGCCTTCTCCGTCAGCTTCCAAAAGGTGGCGGGGTTGGTGGGCGCCGCGGACCCATATAGGGATTACAAGGAGAAGCTCGCCGCAGTGGGCAAGCGGGTTGCAGAGGCCGTCAAGCAGAGGCTACAACAAGTCTCGTGGGATCTGAGGACTGCGTTGAGAATAGCCGCGGCGGCCAACATTGTGGACACAAGCGTCTTGGGCTATAGGCCTAAGAAGCTGGAAGAAGCCGTGTGGGATCAGCCGGCTATAGAGGAGTATGTGGAGATGCCTCCCGCAGTGTACTACGTGCTTGACAACTCAGGCGAGGCGCAGATAGACCTCGTGGTGGCCGAGGCCCTGGAGAGAAACGGCGTTAAGCCCACCTTCGTGGTGCGTTCAGAGCCTTACGAAATAGACGTGTTGGAGACCGACCTAGCAAGCTACAAAGTCATCACGACGCCAGGAAACATCTCTCCCGTGCGCTGGCTCAAGGACGGCTTCATCCTGGCGAAGGGCATTGCCAACTTTGAGGCATATATAGAGTGGGGCTCGGCGCCTGCGCTTCTGCTGTTTAGGACGAAGTGCGACGTGTTATCCCGCGTCTTCTCGGTGCCGAGGAACTCCCCCGTTGTGCTCAGCGGTAGGCAGGCTAAGGCTATTACCCTGTTACAATAAGCTTCACCGGGATGCCGTTTTTGTACTGAACCGTGATCCTCAGCGACTCAAGCCCACCTTCTCTGATGACAGACTGCGCAACCTCCCGCACCTTTTTCAAGACGCTGAGGAGATCCACCATGTGTCTGTAAGACTCCTCCAGAATCTCGTACCTAACCATGGGGTTGGGGTCCACGTAGAGCTGAAGACCTGTGATCTCCAGAGGCGCGCTTCTCTCGCCGCTCCCGCCGCTGAACCTCTTTAGAAGCTCCTGGAGTCTTCTGTACCGCTCAAGCGAGGGCTTGAGCCCCTCCAGCTCCGCCCCCACCGCCTTGACCAGGTCTTCCAGCTGTTTAATCTGTGCGTCGAGCTCCGAGAGAAACTGCCCAGCGTCGCTGAAAGTCTTTGCGGAGTATATGTCCATATATTTCGGTTTCCCCTCTGTTTATAAGCACATCGCTTAAGTAATCCAGGGGTTTTTCCTCACCAAGTCGCCATCGTATGTATTGATACGTATTTCGTACTCGCCTCTGCCCAGCCGTGCTCGTATGCAGTCAGATACGTCGGTGTAGCGCCGTCTTTTGATCACGTAGACCCTAGATCCCTGCACAAACGGCCCCACAACCTCTTCGTTCACGTATTTCTCCACAAAGGCATCAGCCGCGTCATCGTAAGCAGGTGGCCCCCTGTGTAACATATACGGCGCAAGCTCCACCTGCTCCAGGACGTATATAAGCGAGACGTAGGTTTTCTCGTCGCTCTCAGCACCCCACCGGAGTACCTTAAACCCGCACTCCCTAAGCCACTTATACAAGGCTCTCCCAGCCCTCTTAAACCTGCCCCACACAGTGTCAGGAGGCTCGTTGGGATAGGGAAACACAACCTCCACGGTGTTAAGCCGGAGAAAGGCGCCGGGTTGCGGCTGGAAGTAAGAGAGGGATGGCCTTTTCAGAAATCGCCTAGCCGCCAATATGAACGTAGACATGGAAGTCAACGAGACCGCTGCAGCCGCATTTCTGTTGGGATCCACCGGGTCCACCACAACCAGAGGAGCCTTAAACCTCGTCTTAACCTCCGAGAACGCTATGAAGGTCCTATAGGGCCTCCACCGAGCCGCCGCGTTTATCACGTTGAGAAACGAGCCGTGGTACGCCACCAACAACTCGGTCAAGTATCCAGAGAACCCCTCCATCTTAATCTCAGCGCCGTATACTCCTATCGTCTTGAGAAACAGCTTCAAGACCCTCACGTCGCGCCTCTGTTCTTCGTTTAGCCTCCCCACGAGGAACTTGTGGTGAAGAGGCGATCTGTCGGCGGCTGTGATGGGCCGCTCCCCAAACTCGATTTTATAACACGGAACCACATCTACCTCGTACCCCTCCAAGAAAAGGGTGAGATATGGATGCTGTGCATACCGCATAACCCATGAGACCCCCCTCTCAGTAAAGAAGCGCGTCAAAAAGCCCACCACGTCTTCGGGCTTTACGTCTCTGTTGTTAATAACGACGAAGACGTCAACATCGCGCTGGCCCGGCAACCAAGTGGAGCGCGCAGCGGAGCCGTACACGTCCACCCCGGCGTCTACTCCGCTCACCCTGACGGCCTCGCCAACGAGGGTCTTAGCGCGATGCGCAACCTCCCTAACCTTCTGCTCCTCCTCTTCGCTTGGCGTCGCCAGCTTGTAGGCCTCTTTAAGTACCTCTATCACGTAAGAGGCTGTACAAAAAGGTCGCTATAAATAGGCCCCCTCGGCGTTAACACCGACTTCTTCAGCTTTATCTTATCCACAGTCACAACTCCGAACTCAACCCCTCTATAACGCGTTACTAACTCCCGCAACTTCTCCACGTTGCGGCCGGACTTTATCCTACCTATGGTCAAATGCGGCGTGAACTCCCTGTCTTCCTCATGCTCGGCGAATTTATCCACGGCATCCCTCACCACATACGCCAGCCTTACCAGCTGTTCTGCACCTTGAGAAACGCCGATCCACAACACCCGCGGTCTGGACATGTCTGGAAACACGCCGACGTCAGACAGCTTTATCTGAAACTTATTCATCTTGACTCCTACAAGGGCCTTAACGACGTCGTTGATCCTGCTCTGTGGGATCTCCCCCAAAAACCGGAGAGTCAGATGTAGATTTTCCCTCTCCACGAGTTTTATGTCAAGCCCAAGCCGCGCAACCTCCCTCTGCACGTCCTCAATCCTCCTCGCCACGTCAAGATCGTCAATATCCACCGCGATGAAAGACCTGACGAGGCTCATATCCTAAGGCGGTACGCCCATCTGGCAAGCAGATCACAGTTATGAGGCGCTATGAAGCTGACCCCGCATCTATCCGAGTAAGGGCAGTAGGTACAGGGAATCGACAACAGAAGTCTCAGCTCCTCCGGAAGAGCCTCGAAATCCACTGCAAAGGTCTCCGCGGCTTCCTCCCGTATTTTACTTAACAACTTATACGCCTTCTCGGTTAGCCTAATCACGTACACGCCTCTTTTGTTGCCCCCCACCCTCTCACGGGCGATAAGCCCCCTCTTCTCAAGCCTAGCCAGAATCGGGAGCCCCGTCTTGCTGTCTATGCCTATGTACTTCCAGAGATTTCTCTGCTGATAGCTTCCGCCAAGTCTCTCTAATCCCTGTAGTATCTGGATCTCCACCTCGGTGAGCACCTCAGAATCTTCTGTAAATTCCTGGGTAGCCACAGGCAGAGACCGCACCCCTCTTTAAAAAGATTCTATATAGTCACCTCCACGTATAATACGTCTGCCAGCTCCTTCAAAAGCTCCCTGACAGGCCCCTCGGTGGAGTCCGCGGCCTTCGCCAGCTCCTTCTGCGTTATCTCCACGCCGGCCATGTAGCAAGCGTAGAAGACCGCGGCCGCCGCAAGCACCTGCGGCTTCCTGCCGTTTCTAATACGCGGCGACGAGATTATGTAGCGCAGTATGTCCACAGCTATGCGTTGCACCTCAGCCGACTTCTCGTCTCCTATGCCCAGAGCTGACACTATCTTAGGTATGTAGATCCTCGGATCTACGCGCGGCGGCTTAATGCCTAGCTTATTGGCAACGCTCATCAGCTCCATATATGCAGACACGAAGGTAGACCTATCCACCCCCAGGTTCTCAATTAGACTTTTCAAAGTTATGGCGGCAACGCCGTGTTTCTTAAGCGTGAAATAGAGAGCCGCGGCGAAGCTCTCCAGCCTAGGCGCCCTATACCCCGCGTCATACAGCTTCTTATAAAGCACCACGGTCTCCTCAATGACGGCTTTAGGCAGGTTCAACTTCTGCCTAGCCGCGTCAAGGAACTCCCTGATGTCGGTTTCAACGCGTTCAAGAGGCGTCGACATAGGGCGCGCGAACTTCTTAAGGCTCAGCGCCTTGAGCTTATCCGTGATCTTCACATTGCCGTACTCAATATCTCCCAGCGAGGAGCCTATGGGGCCTGAATACGCCCTCGAGGATTCAGGCTTCCTCCACTCCGGCCCCAGATCTGCCACCCCCTCCTTTATAACAGCCCCGCAGTTTTTACATATCACCTGCCCCCGCTCGTAGTCCACAGCAACTTCGTTAACAGCGCTACACACAGGGCATCTATACTCCTCTATCTCAAAAATCAGCCTCCTGGTCATTTCCTCCTCCGCCTGTCTAAGTCATGCGGCTTCACGTACAGAGGTTGACCCACCACGGTTTCGTCACGCGTCAAGGGCTTCACCAGCCCGTATGGGTTTTTCACGTTTCCTATCACGTCGTATAACACGCCGACTTTTTTCATCGTGTATGTGTATACATTGACGTAGAGGGGGGGAACCTCGCTGAGCTTCACCACGAGGTTCCCGAGACGTGAGTAATGAAGAGCAAGACCAATACGCTTCATTAAAACTACTGTAGGCCCGGCTTAATAATAGTTACCCCCTCCAATATCTGGGTAATACAACACAAAGAAGATGGGTTGAGATTTCTGACCTCCTCCCCGCCCTAAAGGGCGGAGGTTCCCCCTTTGGGCGGCTCATCAGCGCCCTCGCCCGGCCCTCAACGGCCCCTCAGACCGGGGTCATGGAGCTACCCGGGCCAGCACCGCGGGTCATCCGCCCCCAGCAGGGGGCCTAACCATAGAAACGCCCATCTTTAAAGCTTCCCCCCATCCCCGACCTGAAGGGCGAGGTTTTCGATTATTTTTATAAACCCCAGTATTATGGGAGGCCGTGAAGCTAGGCGCCTTCTACAAGGGAAGCGATTTAAAAAAGCCCACAGGTGGAAAGAAGAGGAGGGTCCGCAAGACGAAGAAAAAGGCCCTGGGCGGGGGGTCTCCACAGATACCTAAGCTGGGCGAAAACGACGTAAGATATGTGGAGAGGGTCAGAGGGGGGAACATTAAGGTGAGGATAAGAGAGGTGAGATACGCCAACGTCTATGTGGCTAAAGAAAAGAAGCACGTTAAGGCCAAGATACTCTCCATAGTGTCCACCCCCGCAAACCCCGACTTCGCAAGACGTAACTTCATAGTTAAGGGGGCTGTGATACAGACAGAGGTCGGCAAGGCGGTCGTCACCTCTAGGCCTGGACAAGACGGAGTTGTAAACGCCGTACTCGTAGAATGAAAAAGAAGGGGGGCAGAATCCTCTGGCTTGTTTACCTAGACTCCTCCATCCCGCGTTCGAGGGGTAGAATACTCCCGCAGAGTCAGTCGGTGAACAGACCCACGCTCCAGGAGGTTGCCCAAGCCCTCGAGAGGCTGGGGTACAGATACCAAACGTTTCCAGACAAGAAATACCCGGCCCTCTGGTTTGAGGAGAAGCTACAGGGCTACGTGGTGGTTGAGACTGAGGAGGAGATAAGAGCCGTGGCCGCCAAGGTGGCTGAGGAAATCAAGAAACAGAGGAGGTAATGTACACGGTGTTTTTCATAGGCACAGCGGGCTCCGGCAAGTCCACCCTCGTGTCGGCTCTCTCCACCTGGATGGACGACCAAGGCTACGACGTCGGAGTGGTTAACTTGGACCCGGCGGCTGAGTACCTGCCCTATGTTCCAGACATAGACATCAGAGACAGGGTAAGCGCCAGGAAGATAATGAAGCAGTACAAGCTCGGCCCAAACGCCTCAATAATCGCCGCGGTGGACATGGCCGTCACGGAGGCTGAGAGGATTAAAGAAGAGATGGAGGTGGTCGGCGCGCCTATTTACTTAATCGACACGCCGGGGCAAATGGAGCTGTTCGCCTTCAGACAAAGCGGCGCGTACCTCATCCAGAAGCTCTCAGACGTCCACTCCTTGGTGGTCTACGTGGCTGACGCTGTATATGTCCAGTCCATCGACGGCTTCACCACCACCATGCTCCTCGCGCTTTCAAGCAGAATAAGATTCAAGAAGCCGCAGATACTGGCGGTGAACAAGGCCGACCTACTCCCCGAGGAGGCCTTGACCAACATAATCAACTGGGCAGAGGACCCGGACACGTTGCTGGACTCCATAGACCTGCCCACGTACGACAAGGAGATTCTGCGCTCCATCGCAAACATGGGGGGCTTCGTGGAGCCGCTCTTCGTCTCCGCAAAGACCGGCGAGGGCCTAGACAAACTGTACTACCAGATCCAACTTCACTACACAGGTGGGGAAGACGCTCAGCTACCCCCTTGATAGGGCCTTAGGTGGTCGGCCGTGGTGATTATGATCTTCTTCTTGTCGCCCAGGTAGGTCTCCACGACATACGCCTTTCCTCTAACATCCACGACAACGCCCACCTTGCCCTGGTAGCGCCGGTGGGGGGCAGTTGGTATGAACGCGGGGTCTATGTCGATTACCACCTTGTCGCCCGGCTTATACTCGTAGAGAAGCCGAGACAACCCAGGCATCCCGCGTTCCCTCGGCTTTTTACTAAGCAACTTCCTCGACTTGTAACGGTACCCATGGGTCCTCTTAACCATGCGCCCTCAGAAGCATAAACTTATAAAATTTTTGGCGCAGATGACTGTTAATTCCAGTCGCCGTATTTTAGGGAGACTCAGCAGTCTATAGCATAAACAGCTCAGGAGGTGCATTGGGCGGCTACCGGCGGCTTGTCTTCTTCATCCAGCTCGCGATGGTGTCTGCGAGTTCGGCGTAGCGGGCGAAACCCTCCAGATGCCCTTCGTAGCACGCTATCTTTATCTTGCTGTTCTTCAAGCGGTACACCTTCGGCTCCTCGCCGGTGAGGGCCTTTATCACGACGGCGAACCTCTCGGCATCTGCCTCCCCGCCGCCGGGGGCGTCGGCCCTGGCGTAGGCGAAGCCCAGTGCCGCGTTGTGCTTTCCATACCTGCCGTAGGTGGTTGTGTAGTCGCGCACTACGCCGTCTACCTCGGCCGTTATCTTAATCCTCAGGTGGGATTTGTCATCTCTGCCCTCCTCAAGCTCGGCGACTCCGCCTATGACCTTCACCATGTGCCTTCTGCCACCTACCTCGACCACCCCCTCAAAGCCCTTTAACGTCAGAGAGCCCCTCAACATCCCCTCCTCTACTATCTCTTTGGCCTTTTCGTAAACCTCTTTACCAGCCCCCCAAGCCCTTCGGAGTATATACTCCACGAACTCCGCCGCTAGCCTCCGTTGTTCTCCCTCGCCGTGTTCAGATAGCCAGGCGGCGCGTTCAAGACCCTTCCTAAGGATTGAGACGTAGCCGTAGCGGTCCTCCTCAGGCATCTTCACGTGAAGTGTCTGCCCTCCACAAGCCCCATATTCCTGAGACGCTGTGCCTGGCTCTCTATGCTCTCGGGGGCGGTAGAGGCGAATCTAACCACCAGCGCGCTCTTGGCCAGCCGCACAAGGTACTTCTATCAGCATGTGTGGGAGGCTGAGAGGGCGCTTAAAGCTGCCGTGCCGACGGCTTGGCTTGTAAAGGGCGGCGAGGCCTTTGCCGTTGTGAGGTTTTCTGTGGGAGGTGGAAATTTTCGGCGGGGCAAGAGACGCATAAGTTAAAAACGTGGGATATACACAGACAAGTGAGCGTAAAGAAGATACGTAGCTCAGAGGAGGTAACCAACGCGAGGGCTCTCGAGATACTCAGAGAGCTGGCAACATCCACGCAACTCTCCGAGGAGCAGAGGAAAACCCAGGACTACCTAGAGAAGGTTGTGAAAAGAGATGCTGCGGATGCCGAGGCGTTAGTGAGGCAGTTGATGGAGAAGTTCGGCTTCACCCGCGTCACGGCCATCCAGCTGGTGAACCTGTCGATAGAGAGCCTCGATGAGCTTAAGACCGTGCTCTCCTACCTTGAGAGAAGAGAATACACAGACAACGAGCTAAGGGAAATCCTCAAGCTCCTCACAGGGCAATGAAAAGCAGAAAGGAGGAGTACGCATATGTGGTAGATGTACTGCCTCCAGAGGTTGCGCTGTATAGGCTCCCCCCAAAGATGCGGAGAGATTTCCCACACGACGTCTTGTATGCCCACCTAGTCGGCGAGGATCACTTCGCCCTCCTAGAGGTTACATTGAAGAAGGGCGCCTCCGTGGACATAGGCGAGAGGGTATACGTGGGGCCCGGCACAAGAGATAAGGTGGACAAAATAGTGAGAAGGATAAGACACGACGACCTCCAGCCGCAGGGCAGAGAAAACCTCCGCGTAGTGGTGAGGAAGATCGTGGAGCAGAAACAAGAGTTCTTCATCAAGTGGATCAACACAGCCGGCCCCATCACGTTAAAACTACACAGCCTAGAGCTACTGCGGGGGGTCGGCAAGAAGAAAGTCCAGGAGTTACTAGACGAGAGGAGGAAAAAACCCTTCTCCTCATACGAAGACGTGAAGCAGCGGACGGGGATAGACCTGGTAGATCTACTTACAGACAGAATACTGAAAGAAATAGCGGGAGAAGACCCCTACTACCTCTTTGCAACGCCCCCTCCGGCGCAGACTACTTAACCCTAATGATTTTATAGCGGTCGAGGATCTGCCACACCTCAACTTCGGCGCCCGGGGCAAGCCTGCCCTTTGCCTCGTCCTCCACGTACTTCATAGAGACCTCGACGGTCTTGTAGTCTCTCATGTCCATCAACTGGATGACGTCGCCGGAGATGGAGAGCACCTGAGCCGTGAACTTTTCGATTATGGGCACCTCGACTTGGGCGTCCACGGGGAGGCTTAGCGTCCGCTTAGAGCCGTCAAACACGCCGACAGCAACTATGCGGGCCTTCGCGCTGCCGTGTTTGCCCGTCTTCGACTTTTCAATTTCCACAACTCTACAGGGCTCGCCGTCGACAACCACGTAGGAGCCCTCCTTCAGCTCCCCCGCCTCCACATACTTAGTCGACATGACCCCCTCAAGACTCAGATATATAAATTTTAGACGCAGGCATGTCTCAACACCTCGCGGCACTTGGGGATGTCCGCCGGAATCTTGGGCACGGCCTCCGCGATTACCCTCTTTATTACGCTAATTTTTTCAACCATCATCTTCTCCACGGCCTCGGCAGTTACGGGCTGATGCGGCACCCAGATGTCGTAGTCCGTGACGAGGGCTATAAGCCCGTAGCACATGCCGAGCTCTCTAGCCAGATTTATCTCAGGCACAAGAGTCATCCCGATGATGTCGCATCCAAATACCTCACGCCATATCCGCGACTCGGCCTTTGTGCTGAACCGAGGTCCCTCTATACAGACGTAGCACCCGCCGTCGTGCGTCTTGTTGTACCTCCTCGCGGCTTCTATCAACACCTGACGTATCTCCTGGGTAAAGGGCTCAAGCCCTATGGAGATGTGGCAGGTCCGCGGACCGTCGTAGAAGGTGTATTCCCTGCCCTTGGTCATATCTACGAACTGGTCTGGGACGACGAAGTCGCCGGGGGCGTAGTCAGGCCTTAGGGAGCCCACTGCGCTGACGGCCACGATGGACCTGACCCCCAGGGCGTGAAGGGCGTATATGTTTGCACGGTAAGGTATCTTATGCGGGGGGTACTTGTGGCCTCTGCCGTGTCTAGGCAGGAAGGCGACCACCCTGCCGGAGACCCGCCCCACTATGACGTTGTCGGAGGGGAGGCCATAGGGCGTGTGCATCTGCACCTCCACCGCGTTTTCAAAAATGCCGGGGTCGTATAATCCGCTTCCCCCAATTATCCCCAGGGCGGGGAACTCGTCGAAGCCTATTTCCTGAGGTGTTTTTGGGGGTTGGGTGAGTTTGACCATAAATGTAATATCTCTACGTGTTTTAACAGTTTGTGGAGGCATTTGCTCCTACGCCGGCGGAGCTGGTTAGGAGATACGGCGCCAAGAAGCTCCAAGACGAGAAGTACGAAGTCTCTGCGCTCAACCTGCCCTGGGTCTTTAAACAAGAGGTAGACATGGTCCTCAAGCCTGGGGGCAGGTATGTTATTGAGGGCGTACAGGTGGAGGGCTTGACCCCGCCTTGGGAGGCATATGTCGCGCTTGTGGACCAAAACGGCGACTTCGGGGTGGGCTACGTAGCGGCTAAGCGGCGGAGGATGTTTAGCTGCATCTACAAAACTTATTCAAAGCCTCTGGGGCTCCAGCTGGCGCCCTACATCGAAGTAAAACCCGTGCAGCTCCTCCTCACGGACAAAGAGGGCGTGGTGGAGTGTGTAGACAGAGCCCTCCACGCGAGGTACATAGCGGTTTTTATAAACGCCCCGGCGAACCTGTTCCAGAGCCTCAAAATTGTGGTGACGCCTAAAATTAAGGAGAACGTTTAAATATCCATGAAAAGAAGAAGCTCGGAATGGAGATAAAACTACCTGGTCAAGACGCGGAAGACATCATTGACCAGCTGTTAGGTGGCTCTGAAAATGAGACCTTGATGCAGACGCTCACCAAGGAGAAGGCGCTTGTGAGAATAAGGCTTGAAAACAGGAGGGGACACTACGTGACTATAGTGGATTTCGGAAACGCCGAAGACGCCAAGCAACTCGGCATTAAAGACATGGCGCGGGAGTTGAAGAAGAGACTGGCGGCCGGGGGGACCATAAGAGACAGCTGGATTGAAATACAGGGAGACCACCGCCAGAAGATAAAGAAGCTCCTGATAGAGATGGGCTTCAAAGAAGACAACATACTCATAGATGAGGGAGTTACCGAGGCATAAGATAAGGGAGGCTCTGGAAAGGGGGGACTACAAATCTCTGTCTAGCCTGTGCCTAGAGCTGTTGCAGGCGAGCGACTGGCTGGAGGGCTGGAGGAAGATGGAAGAGATAGTGGAGGCAAGTGGGGAATACGTGCTGGCTAAGTTCCTCGCCTCGGCCTACGTCTTGGCGCAGGTGGACATATACAAAATGCTGTCGTCGGCCACACAGGACTTCTTGGCGCGCGACGTGGTTATATGCCTAGAGAAAACAGCCCAGGTCATAGCTGAATTATCTCGACGAGGGGGTTCTGGAGATACACGCGCACGGCCAGGTGTCTGAGTAACCTTAAAACCAAGGTTTTTTCCCACTGCGTCTCAGACAGTTTTCCGCTGTTGGTCTTCACCTCTACGGCGTAAACAACACCGTCTTTAAAAGCGAATAAGTCAACCGTCTTCAACGCCTTCCTGTGAGCCAGCAACTCAAGAGCGACGGGGCGCAACGCGTTGAGCAGTTGCCCCCCAAGCGACTCCTCGACGCACTTCTTCAGACAGGAGACGTAAATGCTGTGTTCTATAGGGGTCGCCGCCCTCCCCTCTTGCGGGATGCATCGCCCCCTCCAGTAGGTGACGTGGACGTGGCCCGCCTCGGTGGGGACAGAAAAGGTCAACGGCTCCTTCGGCTCCTGCTTACATTCGCCGTTGGCCATGCCGTATATAACGGCGAGTTCTAGGAGGCGGATGAACTCGTCGGGCCGCCACACGGAAAATCCACGTTGCTTCAGGTAAGTCTCAGCGACGCACTCCCCCACCCTCCCCAGCTCCGCTTTGTTCACATCTTCGTGAGGGTTGGGATGCCTAGTATGTAAAAGCCGGCTTCCAGTACTGTCTTGACGGCGTTTACAAGCGCAAGCCGGAAGCTCCTCACCGGCTCCTCAGCCTTGAGGACAGGCGCCTTCTCGTAGTAGCTGTTGAAGACAAGGGCGAGGCCATCTAGGTGCTCCGCCGCGTAGTCGGGTCTCAGGGCGGCGACCGCCTCCCGCACCACGCCGGGCCACTCGGCGATTTTTACGATAAGCTCCTGCTCCTCGGGAAGCATGTCGTCGGGCACGGTTGCCTTCCCAACATCGGAGGCTTTTTCAAGAATGGAGTAAGCCCTGACGTATGTATACTGCAGGAACGAGCCCGAGTTCTGCCTCAGATTTAAGACGACCTCCCACTTAAACTCTATGGGCTTCCTAGGGCTGGCGGAGAGGAAGGCGTACCTCACGGACCCCACGCCGACTCTTTCTGCGATAACGCCTGCGACCTCCGGGTTCTTCTCCTTCACCAGAGAAGCGGAGCGCTCGGCGGCTTCGTCAAGTATTTCGTCTAGAGATATGTACTGGCCTCTCCTAGCCGACATCTTAGCCCCCGGCAGATTAACCATCTCGTAGGCGTAGTGCACAACCTTCTTCGCGGCGTCTTCATACCCCAACGCGTATAAGATGATGCGGACGTGGGCCTGCTCGTGCGTCTGTTCTGTGGAGATGACGCGTATAACCTTGTCGAAACCCTGACGCGCCTGCCACAGCGCGTATGCCACGTCTCTAGTCACATAAAGCGTCGTCCCGTCGGACCTGGTCAAAGTCACAGGTGGCACGAACTTAGGCAAATCTAACACATCCCACAGCTTGAAGTCCTCCACGAACTTATCCGCGCGGAACACCACAGCCCCACCCTTCGACTCCACGTATTGAGGCCACCTCCTCTTAAGCTCAGAAACTATGCGCACCGCCTCGCCCGACCACACGGCGGCTTCGCTTTCGTAATCCCATTTCTCTATCTCAATTCCAAGCCTCGCCAAAGTATCCCTCTGTCCCCTAAGCACCAGGTCCACGACCTCCCTCACCATCCTCCTGGCCTCTGGATCCCCCGCCTCGTACCGCCTGTTTAACTCAACCGCCTCGCCCGCGACGTCTCTCTGCCCCAGAACCTCCACCAACTTGTTCACCAACTCGCCCTCTGCGTCCATCACCCGTTTCAAAACAGCAACCCACTCGTCCATCTTCCTGATCAACTCACGCCTCTTCTCATCGTCCTGTTGCTCCGCCAGCTCCCTCTTCAGCCTGTTTATCTCGGCGACGGCGTTCACGGCGGAGTACACGTGTCCCACCACTAAATCGGGCTTAGCCCTCTGGACGCGTTCATCCACCTCTCTCTTCACAGCACTGTATCCTATGGCGGCGTACATCACCTGAACCCCGCAGTCATCCACGTAGAAGTGGGCCTCCACCTCGTTGCCGCAGAACCGCAACAACCTAACAAGAGAATCCCCCAAGATGGCGTTCCTCCCGTGACCTATGTGCAAGGGATGCACAGGATTCGCGGAGGTGTGCTCCACGAGGAAAGACCCCAACCTGCACTCCTCAGTGAAGCCGTACCGCCTCCCCATCTTACCAACAGCGTCAAACACAAGACCGGCAACGGCCTTCACGTTTAGATCAGCATTTAGATAAAGGCCGTCCACTGAGAGCCCGGCGAGATACGTGGCCGGCCTGCCCCTTATAGACTCCACAACCTCCCTAAGCCTGCTTGGGTCAACCCTGTACTTGTGAAACCTAGCTGAGAAGTAGCCATACCGCTTAGTCCTCTCCACCGGCGGCGCCTCTCCGAGAGAAAGCGCCCCAGCCACCTCAGCCACGATCTTCTCAAATTCCTCCCGCGGAGACCTTAAAGGATCCACGTACCCCCAAAAAACCGATTATAAATACTTAGAAAAGGCAACGCGCGCTTAGTGATATAGAGAAGAAGAGAGGGAAGTTATTTTTTCGCTATACGTTTCTTGACCCAGGCTAATTTTCTCGGGTTTCTCCTATATTTCGTAGCACTTACGAAACACTTCCTGCTACAGAACCTCTGGATTGCGCCGTCTGCCTTTACATACATTATGCCGTAGCCAGGCGGTATGTCGGCCCCGCAGAACGAGCACTTGTGGATTTTCATCTCGCCGTAATCCGCCTGGCTTCTCTCTCCGTCTCTCTCAGCATTACTATGTCGCCCAGCCTCACAGGCCCCTTCACGTTTCTAGTGAGGACGCGACCTTTGTCGCGGCCTTCCAGCACACGTATCTTCACCTGCGTCACCTCACCAGCGATGCCGGTCCTGCCCAGTATCTGAACGACAAGGCCAGCTACCGCGTCTTCATACGGCGAAAATTTTACCTCCTCAGACATGGGTGGGGCGTGATCCGTCTGTATTTAAAGTTTTCTGATTCAAAAGACACTAAACCCGAAGTATAACAAAAGAGATTTACCTCCTGCCGGCGGCTGGCAGCGATATGGCGTTTAACCCGTGTTTCGCCCTTATCTCGTTGATTTTAGAAACCAGCGCCTCCACTTCTCCCGCGGCTTGGCCGGGCTCGATCACCACGGCCGCCGCCGCGGACACGTTGATACCGGTAGCTTTGCCCAGCTTCTCCTTAGACGGCACATAGACGTAGGGGACCTTTTTCTCTTCACACAGAAGCGGCAGGTGGGCAACCACCTCAGGCGGGTCCACGTCTTCGGCTATCAACACAAGCTTCGCAATTCCTCTCTCCACGGCCTTGGTGGCCTCGTTGGTGCCCTTCTTGATCTTCCCAGTTTGTTTCGCAACAGACAGAATCTCCAAAGCCTTCTCAGCAACATCGGCGGGTACTTCAAATCTCACGTAGAACGGCTTCCCCGGCGGCGGGTTGGCGTAGAACGTCTTCGGGTCTATCGTGACTGCCATGGCCCAGAAAAAGAACCGGCTATATAAATATTTACGCCTCCCCGCGGAGCTTCTCTAATATACGGCGGCTCAAGGTCTTGGAAGGCTTCTCGCCGAACACGCCCTGCGGCCTAAACATAAGCACAAGTATTATCACCACCCCAAAGATAATGTACTGGAAGAAGATCGGATCCACGTTAACCACCTGTCTAATGCTCTCCTTGTATATACTCAACACCCTATCCAGGGCATAGTATATTGCCACGCCAGCCAAGGCGCCCACGTTGTTCCCCATACCCCCTATTATCAGCATAGCCCACCCAACAAAGGTGACGAGGGGTATAAACTGGCCCATGTTGACGAAGTTGTTATAAAACACGAGCAACGCCCCTGCGACGCCCGCAAGCGCAGACGCCGTAGCCAACACTCTTATTCTAAACTTTACAATATCTTTCCCAAACACCCTGGCGGCGGTCTCAGCGTCGCGGATAGCCCTAAGAGCACGCCCAAACGGAGAATTGGCCAATCTTTCCATAACCATGAACGCTAACACCAAAAACAGTAAAGTGATTGTCAAATAACCCCAGGGCCTGAAGTCACCCATCCAGACAAAGGGGTCGGGGACGACGGCGCCAAAGACGCCGCAGGCCACGGCCGGCGTATATGTCGTGACGACTCTAACGGTTTCTGCACTGACTAACAAGAGGATGCCTAGGTAATCCTCGCGTAGGCGCAACGCCGGGCCTGACATGAGGATTCCAAAAACGCCCGCAAGCACTGCGGCGAGGACGAGCGACAAGAGGAAGAACGCCAACCCGTCGAGCGGAGACGCCTCGAAGATTTTATTCACGGCGGCAATGGCTTGATACTGCTGAGCCGAGCAGTACAAGTCTACGTTAGCAAGAGGGTTTATCCCTGCGTAAGTCATCAACGCGATTTTCGTAGTGATGCCCCCCACGGCGAGGCCTCCCAACGCCAAGAACATGACTTTGCCAAACTGGGGGAGGCCCAAATACCCCACCTCAAGGTTTAGGCTTAATACATAGATGCCATATATGGCAAAGAGGACAGCGGTTTCTCTAATCAATACCAGAAGGAGGCCGGGGTCTATCTGTAAAATCATCTTCTCCCCCTCTGAACTAGGCTTGATATTATGCCGGCAAGACCCTGGGGGGCGAACAACAATATCACGATGACGAAGGCAAACGGTATCACAAGCTGAAACTCGGTCGGCACGCCCAACGGCGTGAGGATATAGGCGGCGCCGAGGACTAGGCTAAGCCCAACCACGTAGCCGCCGAGAACGGCTCCGTATATGTTAGAAAGGCCGCCCACCACCGACACCACAAACACAACGGCAAGTCTAAGCCAGCCTAACTCCTCCGTCATTGGGAAGAACATGGCCATGTAAACACCTGCGATCCCAGTCACGGCGCCTATCAAGAGCCACGCAATTGCGAAGACTCTCTCCACGTTTATCCCGGCGGCCTTCGCAAGGTACAAGTTATCGATGCTTGCCCTCATGATTACGCCATACCGAGTCTTATACAGTAGCAAATAGAGAAGAGCCGTAATAACGACAACCACGATTGACGTGTTTATTAAAGCCGATGTGAGGGGATCCGTACCAGGCCATATGTACTCCCATCTAGCCAACAATACATTTCTGCTCAGTATTCTGTAGGTGTTCTGGACATAATCGGCGACGATGGCAACAGCGGCAAACATCACGAAGTGTAATCCAAACGACGCAATCATAAGAGGCGTTATACCAGCCCCTCTTCTGATCATTGGCCTAAACACCGCTACATATGTCAAGACGGCCACAGCACCCGTCACAAGCGCCACCAAAGGAAACGTGACATACACACTGGCGGGTAATCCCAAAGGCTGGAGAAGGAAGATAATGGTGAGATAACTCACATAGGCCCCCACCGTGGCCAAGTCGCCATGCGCAAACGACGGTATCTTAGTCGTTATATATGTCAGATTTAAGCCGAGACCAAGCAAAACATAGATATTAGAAAATATAATTGCCCTAGCAAGCGTTGGATAATCTACCCCTACGACAAGTTCCATAGACTTGAAAAAGGCGCCATAAATAAACCTTACTAAGACCGAACTATATAGATGATAGATGGTTATATACATACTCAAAATATTTATATCATAGGAATCACATTTCCATGGCTTCAAAAACCCTATATATAGGAATTGCGGCCGTCGTAATACTAGCAGCAATAGCGGCATTCCTCGCAATAGGAGGACAACTGACGCAGAAAAAGACGGTTTACATCGGCGCTGCTTTGCCTTTGACCGGCGGTCTTCAGTCTTACGGTATTGGTGTTAAAAACGCCGTGGAGCTGGCTGTTGAAGACGCCAACAAGATGTGTCCTAACTACGAATTCAAACTACTGGTCGAAGACACAGGCACAAACCCGCAACAGGCACTGCAGAAGGTACAGACGCTATATGCCAAGGGGGCCAGGCTCATTGTGGGGCCGATGGCCAGCGGAGAAGTCAGCGCAGTGAAGTCGTTTGCTGATCAGAACAAGATCTTGATCTTCTCTCCATCTTCTACGTCGCCGCTGTTGGCGATACCAGGCGACTGGGTGTATAGAATAGTGCCTACAGACTTCGCCCAAGCCATGGCCATTGCAGACCTACTTAAGTACCTCGGCGTAAAGAGGGCCGTAATAATATATAGAAACGACGCTTGGGGCGTTGGGCTTAGTAACGCCATAGCAAACGAGACTAAGAAACTCGGAATACAGATCGTCGCCTCAGCCGGCTACGACCCAGACCCCAAGGCTTTCCCAACAGCCGTGCCCGAGGTAATTAGGAAGCTATCTGCCGCTCTTGGCCAACCCGGTCCAGACGCAGCCATGATCTTCGTCACCTTTGAAGACGACGGCATAGCCGCGGTGCAAGCCGCCGCCCAAGACCCCGTTCTTAGTAAAGTGAGGTGGATAGGGACCGACGGCTTTGCGTATAGCGACGCCATGATAAAGCAGGTGGGCAAGGAGATGGCCGCCGGCAAGATGCTTGGCACCATCGCAGCGCCGGACCCCAACGACCCCAAGTACCAGCAGTTTAAACAGGAGTACAAGGCCAAATACGGCAAGGATCCAGTTGCGTATGACCCATACGGCTACGACGCCGCCATGATGCTCATGCAGATTGTCTGTAGCATAGGCACAGACGACCCGGTAAAAGTCAGAGAGACCCTCGAACAGTGGGGTAAGGAAGGCAAATACCAAGGCGTAACGGGGAAGGTCTACTTAGACGCAGCCGGCGACCGCGCGTACCCCAACTACGTCATATGGGGCGTGGTGCTTGAAGGCGGAACTCCCAAATACATAGACGCCGCCTACTACTACGGCACAGATAGAAAGATTGTTGTATTTGACCAAGGCAAGCCTCTTTTCCAGTAACGCTTTTTAACCTACGCGTTTTTTCACAAATGACCTCTATTTTAACCACTAAAGACATCGTAAAACAGTTCGGCGCATTTCGTGCACTAGACGGGGTGAATGTTGAGGTAGAAAGGGGGAAGATCACCTTGATCATAGGGCCTAACGGCTCCGGCAAAACTACTTTAGTTAACGTAATCACGGGCGTCTACAAGCCAGAGGTAGGCGAGGTGATTTACACAAGAGCAGACGGCAAGGCGATAAACATCACGGGGTGGCCTCCCCACAAGATCTTTGAAACTGGGATAGTACGGACTTTCCAGATACCGCAAGTCTTCCAGAGGCTTACAGTGTTAGAAAATCTCTTGGCCGTGGCTAGAGGCCAACGCGGAGAGAGCGTCTTTTCAGCCATTATGAAGAACTGGGTTAAAGAAGAAGAGGAATTAGTCAAAAAAGCCTTTAAGATCCTCAAAGCCGTTAGGCTCGACGGCAAGTGGGACACTCCTGCCTACCTCCTTTCTGCAGGAGAAATGAAGTTACTAGAGCTGGCACGGGCCTTGATGGCGGGTGCAGACCTCATAATTTTAGACGAACCAATCGCAGGGGTTCCCGTAGACCAAGCACACGAAGTCTTCAAAATAGTTAAAGACATTAACCAGCAAGGGATTACATTCCTCGTGATCGAGCATAGAATCGACATAGCTTTCAGATACGTAGACTACGTCTACGCAATGGCAAGCGGAAAAGTAATAGCGCAGGGCTTGCCGGACCAAGTGGCAAACGACCCCAAGGTACGCGAGGTCTATATCGGGGGATAAAGCTTAAATACAAACAGACACGGAGACACGGCCGGGGTGGCCGAGCGGCCCAAGGCGCGGGACTGGAGATCCCGTCCCCGTCAAGGGGGCGTGGGTTCAAATCCCACCCCCGGCGCCACTCTTTCCTACAACGTCATCCAGATGACTGGGGAAAAGCTCTCTCTGATTCGCGTTCCCAGCATAAGCTGGAACACTAGTTTCCATGTATCGTACAGAACTCTCACTTGGGAGTCCAACTATTCGTCGTGGACTCGTTTAAGACGACGAGGCGCTGCGACCTGGGCGGGTTGTACAGGCTAGTCTCCAGCGACGTAGATGTCAACGTGCGGGGGGGGGTGCGACGCGCAACTTCACGTGGCAGTTGAGGCTGGTGGTGGCAGGCTGTGGAGCTTCTTCTCTCTGCCGGCGTGGAACCTGGATGCTCGACGCTTATTGCAAGACGTCTCTCCGCTAAGCCGTGGGGGGAGGACATGCGGGGTGATGGGGGCTTCTGCTTAAGAGGGGCGCGGATCTAGACGTTGGAGACCAAGGGGGAAAGAAGCCGCTTCACATAGTTGCGCAGTTAGGCAGAACCGAGCTTGCCGAGTTGCTCATAAGATACGGCGCCGGCCCAAAAATTGGCGATAACAACCGATGAGCGTCTCTCTATGCCGCCGTAGCCAGGCGGCATGATAGAAGTCCACATGCAACATGGCGGGGGATCTATGTGGCGGTGTCAATACTCCTGAGGCACAGCGCTGATCCCGGCGCAAAAGACGCAGGTGGCAACATCCCCTTCACTATGTGGCTGTGGGGGCCGCGGCTTGGCTGTTAAACGGCGGGGTCCAAACGTAAGAAACAACACCGGTAAGAGCCCGGTGGATTCCGCGGACTGCCCAGGAAGTAACGTGTCTTTTAGAGGTTGTTATGTATGGGGTCTCGCCTCTACCTTCAGCTGCTTACGGTCAGCCCTGGCCACCGCGGGCATCGGACCCTAGACTGCATTACTCATCACGAACTTGCATACGTCGGGATTTATAGGTGTTTTCGCTAGTAGTCAAAAATAATAAAAGTGGCGTTGAAACGTGACTCGCCGCTGGAGACTGCCGAGGTTGTGCCTGACGTTGCTGTTATATACGGCACGCCGGCTCAAATAGGCGCCATCGCAGGGGTGTTGATCAGGCACGGCATATTCCCAGAAATTAATAGCAACTGGTTCTTTACGTGTTCGGCGGCTGTAGGCGCATACCGCTCAAAACGGCCTCATGTAAGCATCCCATCGTCTGGAGAGGTGGTGTGGGGCTGGTCAGAGGAGGACGAGGTAAGCGTTTCTCCGTTGAGCACCTAGAGAAGATATTGACAGGTCTTGAAAACATCAAGAGGATGTATCCCTACCCGCCGGCGCGTCTCATACTCTACGAACCTCTAGCTCCGCGAGGCTACCGCATAACCTACAAAGATCATAGAGTGGAAAAGTCGAGAGAGGAGAAAAATTTAAAACCGTAGCCATAACATCTCACAGCCGGGGTGGCCGAGTTGGTCCAAGGCGCGGGCCTGCTAAGCCAGGCGCAGCGAGCCCGTCCCCGTTCGGGGGCGTGGGTTCAAATCCCACCCCCGGCGTCTACCGACTCTTCGGTTTTTGTCTAGACCGGATATATGTAGCCAATTCCACATGTCGACTGTGCGGCATGTCGGCTCCGTAGCCGGCTAATTTCGGCGCGTCAGCCTCAGCCGCCTCTGTTTAAGTCAATAATCATCACGTCGACTTCGCAAGCTACGATAACAACCAAGACGCCTAGAGTGCAACCGCAGCCAACTACCCAGGCGCTACTAGAACACTTTCCAGTGGCAACGTCGGTGGCAACATCTACAATTCGCCTCCGGTGGATTGGTGTGTTCAGTGTACTGGTGGCGCGAATAGCATAGGTGGTACCACCGTTCAGAGAGGTGATGTAGCGTATGGTCAGTCTAGTAACTTCGGAGACGCGGTCAACACCATTAACTGCCGGGAGTGACGGCAGTGCTACAACAATGACAAAAACATACGACAATGGCGACGTAAAAATTGAGAAATAGGAGAGCTCCAGCTCCTCAAGTAGCTCCTCTCAAGCTCCGGTAACTCCTCTGGTGGCGGCACGGATACGACATCTGGCGTCGCGGGTAACGCGTGAGACAATACCTAATCCGGCTGATAGCTCCCGTCAACTCGACCGAGACCTGGGCCGACGAGGGCTCCGTCTTCAAGGTGGGTTTGGCAGATCCGTGGGACCTGCTGAACGGCACCCGCTTCGCGGGGCTTTTGGTGAACGGTACGGCGCAGAGGGACTTCCGCGTGGATAAGCCAATGATGTTGAGGACGCAGTACGCCGAGGTTTATTACTGGGCCTCCGTCGAGACGCCGGTGAACAAGACGGCTGGCTGGATGCCGAAAGGCGCCGTGTTGAAGTTCCCCGACATCGTCGACTTCAGCGACGGCACCCGGCTGATTAAACCGACGGTAAGAGAGGTGGTCGTCGAGGGGCCGGTTGTGTTGAAGGTGGAGTACGCCAAGAGACAACACTACGTCAAGATTGAGGGAGTAAACAGAATGGGGGGTGGGTGGATGCGGGCGCCGTCGTGAGGCTTAACGCCACCGTCGTAGGCGAGGTGGAGTACAAGCCGGCTGAGACCGTCGCCGCGGCCAGCCCCGGCGTCTACAAGCCGCTCTTCTACGCCGTGTATAGAACCGTGGCGAGAGACGTGTTGGGAGTCCCCAATCCACTCGCCACTGTGAGGCTTTGCAACGCTACGGCGAGCCCCCTCCCAGACGGCTCCGCCGTGGTTGCGGCCTACACCAGAGACCTCTGCCAACCAACCGTCGAGGCGTCCCCCATCAGCCCCTACACAGCCGCCGGAGCCGCCGCGCCGGCGGCCGCCCTAGCGCTGAAGAAGAGGAGAAAATAAGAAGTTTTTCTATTTCAACTCTCCTAACAGGTACTCGTTTACAGGTGCTTCCTCGCAGGTGTGAATACACCTGTGAGTCAACACCTGCAGGCAACGGTTCATCGTTTTTTGTAGCGTTATGGATCATGGAGTTTACCTACCGGACGTTGCTTCTTAGTTATGGCGTGTTGCGGCTTCCGCCGGATGCCGCCGGGAAGTCATCTTATCAACAAAAGTATTTATAGTCTGGGTAATGTTGTACCTATGCAATCGATATATCGGATAATTCCGCTACTTGTATTAGTGTTGTTCGTAAGTGGGCAGTCGGCTCCGTTTAATATCGCTGTGTCTTATACGCCTCCTTATGTGTATCCCGGCTCTCTTATTCAGCTCTACATCACGTTAGTCTCCGCTCAGCCGCTTACCAGCATCTACATCGACATTGACTCGCCTTTTAAGGTGGTCACAGGTTCTACGGTGCAGATCCAGCAGTTGTCGGCTGGCGTCCCCTACACCGCCGTGGCGGCTGTGCAAGTCCCTCTAGATGCCCGCCCTGGCTACTACAGAATTAGGGCTGTGGCGTACACGTTTCTCCGCTCTGCAGAAGCCACGTTAGACGTGGAGGTGCTCCCATTTGACTTCTCTGCCCTTGCCGTGGCGAGGCCTTCGGCATATGTGGCGGGGCAATCGGTCCAGCTCCCCGTGCTCCTGTTCAACCCCACTGTGGACTACGTGAAAGCCAAGGCGTCTATAAGCGGCGGCGTCGTTTCGCAGTTCTTAAACGCAACGCCTACATGCGACGCGACGATCCCGCCTAGGTCAAACGCCACTTGTGTGTTGAACTTCGTCCTGCCGGCATCCCTAAAGCCCGGCTTCTACGACGCAACTCTCACAGTGACGTTAAACGGCGTGTCGGGCTACGCTGGCTCCATAGTCTTCAACAAAACTATCCAGTTGCCTGTGGTAAGCGGCGCGGACGTAAACATAGCGGCCACGCCTGCGCAACCCCCGGTGTTGGGCACCCCTACTATGGTGACGCTCTTAATAACGCCGGGAGGCACCGCGCCTTTACAGAACGTCACAGTCCGCGTGTTAGATGGCGAGGGCGTCAGAATATTAAGCGAAAACACAGTGAAAACGCCTCTGCTTACCCAGTTACAAATCCCCGTGCAGGCCGTGTTTACCGCCTATGGAGTGGTGAGGGTGCCGGTTGAGATATGTTACTCCACGGGGGCCTGCATCGTTAGGTACGCAGAGGTCTACGTGCCGCGGCCGTGGATAAGCGTCAACGCCTATTTCAATCCGCCCCAGGTCTACCCAGGCTCTTTAGCTCAGGTCACTCTCGTGGTTGCCACGAACTATACGATGGCGGGGGTGAATATACGCGTAAAGACGCCATTTAGAATCCTCACAGGCGCCTCGACGGAGCTTCCAGCCATTACGCCGCAGACGCCAATCACTGTGAATATTGTGATGGAAATTCCGAAAGAGGCGCAACCGGGTCTCTACCCGCTGGAGGTCTCGGCGGGCGGCGTCAATTACACCTTCTACTACGAGGTGGTTAGACCGGACTTCAACGTGTTGCTTATTTTCAACCCGCCTCTTTCCTACCCGGGCGGCTTGGCGTCTGGCACGCTTACGGTGGCGGCCCCCTTCACAGCTAAGAACCTTGCAATATCGATCTACACCCCCCTCATCCTGGCGAGCCCTGGCGAGTACAAAGTGCCTTATCTCCCCCAGGGCCAACCGTTTACAGCATATGTGACTGTGCAGGTGCCGAGCAACGCCTCAGCGGGAAGATACCCTGTGGTGGTTTCGGTAAACGGCGTTAATTACACCTTCTATCTGTCTGTGAGCCGGCCTGAGGTGGCGATACAAAACATTGTCGTGACGCCACCCAGACTTCTCGAGGGTGCCTCCATGGCGCAGGTTATGGTCCAAGTAATAAACGCTGGGCCTGTGGTCGCCCGCAACGTCACAGTGGTCCTAGTAAACGCAACGTTAGGCAGACGGAGCTACACCATTGACTACCTTCCGCCTGGCTCTCCCGTCACGCTCACGTATTACCTCGACGTGTCCAAGCTGTCTGCAGGCGACTACAACGTGGTGGCTGTGGCTAGGTGGAGCGGCGGCGAATATGCGGCGCATGGACCTCTAGAGGTCAGGAAAAAAGATGTCCTAGACATAAGGTATAGGATATACAACGCGGCCCCGGGCTCCACGGCGGTGTTGATCGTTAACATAACTAACATGGGCTCCGAAGAGGCAAAAAACGTGAAGATAACGATGACCCCCTCCCAAGTCTTTGAGCCGCATGTGTCAAACATTGCTGAAGTTGCCGCCGCCAGTACACGGGTGCTGGGAGACATACCGCCCGGCGGCACTGCCACCACTGCCTTTCTGCTGGACGTGTCAGATAAGGCGGTTCCCGGCGTATACTCGCTCACGCTTGTGGTGACGTGGAACCAGACGGGGGTCTTTACTCCGGGGGTTCAATACGTCGGCGTGCCAGTTGAGGTGAGAGGAGGCTTAGACTTGTTTGTGGTGGTTCCGCTGGCGCTTACCATCCTGCTTCTTGTGGTCGGCGGGGCTATAGCTGTGCGTAGGAGGCGCCGTGGATAGCTACGACATTAAATACGCCTGGAGGGCCACCCCGCTTTTGGGCTCTGTCGCTCTTTTGGTGATGTATACAGAGGCGATGTTGATGCCCAGTCTGCCTAAGATACAGGCGGAGTTCAACGTAACGCCTGCAGACGCGTCGTGGATATTAACGATATACTTAATAGTGGGCACCATAAGCGCGGCGGTATTTGGAAACCTCGGCGATATATATGGAAAGAAGAAGGTTTTGACGGCCGTGATGGCAACATACGCCGCGGCTGTCACGTTCACCGGATACGCGCCTAGCTTCGAATCTCTTCTCGTCGCAAGGGCGATACAGGGGCTAGGCATGGCCATGTTCCCACTCGCCTTTTCTCTAATAAGAGAGGAGTTCCCGCCTCAGATGGTCCCCACGGCCCAGGGCGTGGTCAGCGCCATGTTTGGCGTAGGCATAATAATAGCTCTGCCCGTCGGAGGTTACATAGCTCAAAACTTCGGCTGGAGGGCTACCTACCACACGGCTACGCCTATTGCGGCGCTTCTGACTCTAGCCGTCTGGCTCTACATACGGGAGAGTAGGTACAGGACTCCGCGTAAGGTAGATCTCTTCGGCATAGCCCTCTTCGCCCTGGCCGCCGCCTCCTTCCTTCTGGCCATCTCCAGAGGACCCGACTGGGGCTGGACCTCCCCGAGGATAGTAACTCTATTTCTCCTATCCGTAGCGTCCGCCGCCGTCTTCATACTTCACGAGCTTACGACAGACAACCCCTTTATTCCGCGGGACATATTTAACCGAAATGTCGCCGCCGCCACCTTCGCCATATTGATAGTTGCATATGCCTTCCAGATGAATTCACAAAACCTATCCTACCTCCTGCAGATGCCGCCGCCCTACGGCTACGGCGTCACGGTGCTACAGACTGGGCTTTACATGCTTCCACCTGCGGCGGTGCAGATAATCGTGGCGCCGCTGGCGGGAAGAGCCATGTGGCGCCTAGGCGCGAAGAAGATAGCCGTAGCCGGGGTCGCCTTTGCCGTAGTCGGCTACCAGCTGGCCGCCGCGCATCTCTACAGCGGAATCTGGACTCTGATTCCGTACCTGACTCTAGGCTTCGTGGGCTTGACTTTACTAAACGTCTCGCTGATAAACCTACTCACATTCTCGGTATCCAGACAACGCCTCGGCGCGGCCACGGGGCTCAACACAGTCTTTCGAAACCTCGGCTCTGCGATAGCCCCCACGGTCGCCGGCACGATCCTCACAAATTACAGCACATATGTGTACTTCAACACGCCCAACGGCCCCGTATATTTCTCGGTCCCCTCCAGAGACGCCTATGTGATTAACATTGACATAGCCACCGCCATGTTTATTTCGGTGCTGGCGCCGATCCTCATAGCTAGGGAGGTGTTGGGAAGAGATATAACACATAATAAGTAGCCTGACATGAATCTTAGGCTTATTCTGCTTTTGGGACTCGTCTCTTTTTTCGCCGATTGGCTCTACGAGAGCATGCGCGCGGTGGCGCCGCAATACCTGCAACATTTAGGCGCCACTGCGGCTTTTGTCGGTTTTGTTTTCGGCCTGGGAGACGCCTTGGGGTACGCGGCCAGGTTCGTGACGGGGCCGCTGGCCGACAGAAGAGGCGGCTACTGGCTAGAGACCTTCCTAGGCTACGGCCTCCAGCTCGCCGCAATAGCCGGCCTTCTACTTACGCGTGATCTGTGGCAAGTCGCCGCTTTGATATTTCTCGAAAGATTCGGCAAAGCCCTCCGCACGCCCGCTCGCGACGTGATCATCTCTTCGGCGGGGGGCGAGGGGGCTAAGGGAAGGGCATTTGGCATACACGCCGCGTTAGACCAGCTCGGGGCGGTGACGGGCGTCGTGATGGCCACCGCAATGCTGTACAGTAGCTACGAGCCCCAAGCCGTCTTCCAGGCCTCGCTGATTCCGGGCCTCGCCGCCCTATTGACGCTCTACATAGCCTACAGAGTAGCCGGCGTAAGGCTGGAGAGGAGAAGAGCCACAACCATTGCACTTACAAAGGACGTGTTTCTGTTTGGCCTTGCACAGTTCTTCCTAGGTCTGTCAACAGTTCACATATCGCTTTCTATGTACAGATTCGCGGAGGTTGCTTGGATGGGGTCCCTCCTGTACCTAGTGGCCATGATAACCGAGGTGCTCGCTTCACCAGCCCTCGGCTACCTCGCCGATAAAAGCAAGAGGTCAGTCCTCACGGCGCCTTTTTTCTCCATGCTATTGGCGTTTATATACTTCGCCGGGGCTGTCCACCCGGCTTTGTTGTTTTTAGGCGCCGTGTTTTACTCAATCGTCACATCCTACACAGACGTCATCGCCAAGGCCCACGCGGCTAAGCTCGGCGGTGCTGCCTCCCTGGGGTTTGTAAACGCCATGTGGGGATTTGGCACCCTTTTAGGCGGAGTGCTTTACGGATACCTCACAGACCTCCACGCCTATGACCTAATCGTGATGTCCGCCGCCGCCTCTGCCCTCGCATCGCTTGTGATCATATGGAGACAGATAAGATCTTAGAGCTCTACAAGAGGTTGGCCCCCATCTACGAGGAGATCTACGGCGAGGAGCAACGGAGGAAGTACTGGGTCATCTCGTCGCAGGTGGGGGAGAGGGTTGCCGATGCAGGTTGCGGCGTTGGCCTAGTCTTTGAGGTAGTCAGCGCCTACGTGGTCTGTCTGGACATCTCGCTGGATATGCTCGCGCAGGCGAAGGCGAAACGCGGCGAACTCGGCGAGTTGGTGGTCGCCGACTTCTGGCGCCCGCCTTTTAGGGAGAGGTCCTTCGACACCGTGTTGTTTCTCTCTTCTGTAGAGCCTGAGCTCTACGAAAGGGCGTATGAGACTTGGCGAGACGTGGCGAGGAGGGCGGTGTTTGAGCTTAGGGGCGAGTGGCGTATTTTTGAGCACCGTAATTGAGATAAGTATACTGCCCGCCTACTGTATAGATACGTGAACAAAACAAATATATTAATCCACCCCACGGGTGCCGTATGTCTTATCAGGAGCAGTACAGCTACGACTACCAGGGCTATTACCAGATCTACGACAACAGAGCCTCCACCGGGATCTGGTACCTGGACCAGCTTCTTCAGGGGGGTTTCCGCAAGGGGGAGATATACCTAGTGGCCGGGGAGGCTGGGCAGGGCAAGACCATATTCAGCCTCCAGTTTCTGAAGACGGGGGCTGAGCTATACGACGAGCCGGGGCTCTACATCACAATCGACGAGCCGTCGGAGGACGTGAAGCGTGGCGTGAGGGAGTCGCTGGGGTGGGACCTAGAAGCCCTAGAGACCCAGAACAAGCTGATATTTGTCGACTTGAGGACCCACTTCAGGACCTACGCGAAGGAGGAGAAAGTGTCTGCTGATCCCAGGGACATCGCGAAGATAATACTAGAATACGTCAAGAAGTTTGGGGTGAAGAGGCTGGTGATAGACCCAATAGCCCCCCTCATCATCACCTCCCACACCGACGTCTTGTGGGTTAGGGAGTACATGAGAGAGCTGGTGTTCCAAGTGCGGAAGATAAAAGACATAACTACGCTCATGACGTCGGAGATCCCCACCGGGGAGAACAAGATCAGCCGCTTCGGCGTCGAGGAGTACCTAGCCAGCGGCGTGATTAAGCTGGAGCTCATGGAGTACAGAGGCTTCGTCTTCAGGGTGATGTTCCTCCGCAAGATGAGGTGGACCGCGGTGCGCCCCCAGAAGCTCGTATTTGAGATATACCCACACTACGGCATCTACATACTAGACAGGCTCGAGAACTTCATGAAACAAGTAGACGTGTGGTACGCCACTCTGGGCCAGCAGCCGCAGGCCCCCCCTGCTACATAAACTATTAAAACCGGCACCCCTATCCATACGTGAAGGCCCTCACCGAGGTATTCAGCAAGCTCATAGAGAAGATAAGAGGGGTGGAGTACATAGACGACGCCACGTTGCAGGAGCTCTCCAGGGAAATCCAGAGGACTCTGCTCAAGGCAGATGTGCCGCTGGATTTGGTAAAGACCTTCACCGAAAACGCGGTAAGGAGGATCCGGGAGGAGAAGCCCCCCGCCGGCATACCGCCCAGGGAATACCTCATCTACATCCTCTACGACGAGCTGGTGAAGCTCCTCGGCGGCGAGCAACCCGCCGAATTCAAACCCGCCAAGAAGCCTCACGTGATCCTCCTGCTCGGCGTAGAGGGTAGCGGCAAAACCACCACGGCCGCGAAGCTGGCGAAGTATCTGATAAAGCGCGGCTACAAGGTGGGCCTCGTCGAGACAGATACCATAAGACCCGCCGCCTTCGACCAGCTGAGGCAACTCGCCGAGAAAATAGGCGTGCCGTTTTACGGCGAAAGAGACGGCAGAGAAGCGGTGGAGATCGCAAAGAGGGGCGTCCAGAACTTCAAAAACCTAGACGTAGTCATCGTCGACACGGCCGGGCGCCACAGAAACGAGGAGGCGCTACTCCAGGAGGTAAAGGCCATACACGACGCCGTTAAGCCAGACGAGGTCATGCTTGTGATAGACGCCACGGTGGGCAAGCTAGCCGCGGCGCAAGCAGAGGCCTTCATGAAATATCTGCCGATACACTCCGTCGTAATAACCAAGATGGACAGCACGGCGAGGGGCGGAGGGGCCCTTGCCGCCGTTGCTAAGACGGGCGCCAGGGTAAAGCTCATAGGAGTCGGCGAAGACGTGGACGAGCTCGAGCTGTTTAACCCCAAGAAGTTCGTCGCGAGGGTTCTCGGCATGGGCGACCTAGACGCGCTGGTGGAGAAGATCAAGGCGGTGTTTGAGGAAGAGGAGGTCCTACAGGAGATAGAGTCAGGGAAGCTTGACCTCCTCACCTTCAAGAAGCAGATCGACGGCCTCCTGAAACTCGGCCCCCTCAGCAAGGTTTTCCAGCTACTACCGGGCGGGATGGCGGCGAAGATCTCAGAGGAGCAGATCGAACTATCCCAAAAGAACCTAAAGAAGTGGAAGGCCATACTCAGCTCCATGACTACGGAAGAGCTGAAAAACCCCGAGATACTCAACGCCTCGAGGATACGCAGAATCGCCCTGGGGGCCGGCGTAACTCCTAAAGACGTGAAGGAAATGCTGACCGTCTACGAGAACCTCAAGAAGATGTCTAAGACGTTGAAGAGACAGTTGAGAATGCGCATGCCTACAAGGTGAGGCGGTTCCTCGTCATCACGTCTCTGCGAAGATTTGACGAGGAGCCGCATATACACGCGAAGATCCTCGTCGCGGCGCTTCTAATATCCAACGGGGTAAGGGGAGACGCCGAGGCGGTTTTCTACCTAACCGACGTCGACAAGACGGTAAAGATACTGGGGGCGAGGGTAAAGAGGCTTTTCCCCGACGAGGACTCATCCGTCGGTTACTTGAAAAAAGCCCTATCTGGCGAGAGACTACCCGGCGTCGTTGCGAGGAAGGGCGCCCACGACTTGGTATCCGGCATCCTCATAGGCCCCATGGGCAAGGGGAGATGCCTCCCCTTACCACCGTTTACCTACGTGGTGAAGCTGGAGGAGTACGGTCTAGAGGCGGAGTGCGGGTTGGGCATCGGGCGTCTCCCCCCACATCACCAGGTGGTTGTGGTGAACATAAACGCAGATAGACTGCTCTACGGCCGGCAACCACAGATATAAACAGTGGCGAGTAGCCGTCTGTGGATGTGCTGGAGAAGTCGTTGCAGATCTTAAGGGAGTACCCGCTCTGCGACTCATGTCTCGGAAGGCTCTACGCCCAGATGGGGTACGCCGTTGAGAACTGGGAGAGGGGTGCCGCCATAAAGACCTTACTGCACATGCAACTCGTCACCCAGTTTAGGCAGGGGGCAGATGTGAAGAATGACCTCGTAAGTTTAGCCAAGGTGCACAAGCCCACAAGGCGCTTTCTGCAAGGCATAGGGACTGAGGTGGAAGGCGTATTGTGTTACGTCTGCGGCGGACTGCTTACCGACGTCGAGAAACACGCCCGTGAGGCGGCGAAACACGTAGGCGACGTCGACTTCGAAACCTTCGCCGTCGGGACAACTATACCATCTGACGTGTTGAAAAGAGAGGCCGAGGTTGTGTCTAAGTTCTTGATAACAACCGGCGAACCTATTAAGCACGAGATCAACAGGCGTATTGGAAAGGAGATGCTCAAGTTACTTACTGGTAAACGCGTGGATAAGCTCCGCCCAAACATAGTGGTAAGGATAGATCTCCTTACCGGTAAGGTTACCGTGGTAAGGAACCCCTTACTTGTCGAGGGCAAATACCTAAAGCTCAGCCGCCGAGTGGCGCAGACAAAACGATTTGGCTCCGTGAAGACAACTCTCCTGGAGAAGCTTCGATATGTGGGGAATATCTTCGGCGGTTCGGAACACGTCATTCACGTCTCTGGCAGAGAAGACAGCGACGTTAGGATGCTTGGACCAGGTAGGCCGCTTGTTGTGGAGGTCAAGCAGCCCATCCGCTACCGCGGCCATGTACCGCCTCTCATCGACGAAGAGGTGATTTTTACGCCTGTGGGCTTCACCACAAGGGAGGAGGTTAGGAGGCTCAAGGAAAAGGCGAAGGTAGACATCAAGCTTTACCGCGCCCTCGTCTATTCGGAAAGGCCGCTTGCCGCGGAGGACCTGGGTAAGATGGTTGAGCTTTCTGGAAAGATAATTAATCAGTACACACCCCGCAGGATTAAGAGGTTGCACCCACGCAGAAAGCGGACGAGGATGGTGTATGAGCTTACCTGGCGGCTGATCTCGGCTCATGTGTTTGAGCTCTTCGTCCGATGCCAAGGCGGGCTCTACGTCAAGGAGTTTATCCACGGCGACGGTGGCAGGACGACCCCCAGCGTGGCCGAGGTTTTAAACAGCTACTTAGAAGTACTTGAGTTAGACGTGCTTTCAGTGGAATAGTTTTTAACCTACAAAATCAAACCAAGCCGTGGAAAAGGCCCTCGTTGTAAACTTCGGAGGTCAATACGCCCACCTCATCACACGCCGAGTTCGCGAAAGGGGGGTATACGCCGAGGTTGTTCAACCCGAGGACGTGGAGACGGCGGCAGAGGCCCCCGATGTCAAGGCCATTATCCTATCGGGAGGCCCCAGTTCGGTATACCAAGAAGGCGCCCCCGACGTCTCGGACAAGATATTCCACCTGGGCAAGCCCATACTTGGAATATGCTACGGACACCAGCTCATTGCGAGGAAGCTTGGAGGCGTAGTGATGCGCGGCAAGGGGGAGTACGGCAGAACCTTGATGAGGTTGCTTGAGCGCGACCCGGTTTTCGACGGGTGGAACGCCGAGGAGATCGTGTGGATGAGCCACGGAGACTACGTGAAAGAGCCCCCGCCAGGCTTCGTCGTGTTGGCAGTGAGCGAAAACGGATACATCGCCGCCATGCGGAAAGGGCATATATACGGAGTCCAGTTCCACCCAGAGGTTTCCCACACGGTAAAGGGCGGCCTCCTGCTGGAAAACTTCCTCAGAAAGGTGGCGCGCATCGCCTCCACCTGGAGGCCCGAGGAGCAGATACGTCGCTTAGTGGAGGACGTCCGCAGAAAAGCCGCCGGCGGCGATGTCATCGTTGGGGTAAGCGGCGGGATAGACAGCACGGTGACGGCACTCCTGGTGCACATGGCCGTGGGCGAGAGGGCCCACGCAATCTTCGTGGACCACGGGCTCTTCCGCGAAGGAGAGCCCCAGCAGGTGGTTTCGCTCCTCACATCCCTCGGCGTAAAGGTGCAGGTGGTCGATGCGCGCGAGCGCTTCCTCAAGAGGCTGGAAGGCGTCTCAGACTGCGAGGAAAAAAGGAGGATAGTAGGGGAGATCTTCGCAGAGGTCTTCGCCGAAGCTGTGTCGAAGATACCCAATGCGAAATACCTGGCACAGGGCACCCTTTACCCAGATGTGGTGGAGAGCGGCGCGGTAAAGGGCGCGGACAGAATAAAAAGTCACCACAACGTCGGCGGTCTACCTCCCTGGTTCAAGCTGGAGCTCGTCGAGCCCCTCCGCGAGTTCTACAAAGACGAGGTAAGGAGGATAGCCAAGGCGCTTGGGTTGCCAGAGGAGGTGGTCCACCGCCACCCCTTCCCAGGCCCCGGACTCGCCGTGCGGATAATCGGGCCCTTTACTCGGGAAAAGCTAGAAATCGTGAGGAAAGCCACAAAAATCGTGGAGGAGGAGCTGGAAAGGGCAGGCCTTCTGAGAAAGGTGTGGCAAGCCTTCGCCACAGTGGGCGATGATAAATGGGTGGGGGTAAAGGGAGACAAACGCTCCGTCGGTTACATAGTGGCGGTAAGGATCGTAGAAAGCGAAGATGCCATGACTGCAGACTGGGCAAGACTTCCATACGAAGTTTTGGAAAGAATCTCTGCAAGAATAACCTCGGAGATACCCCAAGTCACCATGGTCACCTACGCCATAACCACAAAACCCCCCTCCACCATAGAGCCCTGTTAAACACAGCGATGGTTGCATTTGGCCCTTGAGGAGCTGAGATGTGCGGTCGGCCCTACCGGTTCCGCCTTCAGCCCACGCCCGTGACTCGGGCGCGTCTGGCGGGCGGGTAACCGGGGGTTCAGATAATGTTTTAACCGGGGTTTATAAGAATTGCCATGTATCTAGGCACCAAGTTCGCCGTGGCTTCCGAGAGCTATCTGGCCACCAGGGCCGGCTACGAGGTATACAAGGCCGGGGGCAACGCCGTTGACGCGGTTGTGGCGGCCTCCGCCGTGTTGACGTACACCCTGCCGCACCTGGGCGGAGTCGGAGGCGACTTCCTCGCCCTGGTCCACGCTGGGCGGGTTGAGGCTGTTGTGGGCTTCGGCTGGGCGCCTAAGAGAGTCCCCAAGAAGCCGCCGCGTAGGAGGATCCAATCCGCCGTTGTGCCGGGCTACGTGGCTGGTCTATACGAGCTACACAAACGCCACGGGCACCTGCCTTGGGAGAAGGTTGTGGACTTCGCCATAGCCGCCATGGAGAAGGCGACCATGCACCCCTCCCTGGTCTCCGCCATTGAGAAAAACGCAGACCTCCTGGCGAGGGACCCAGGCGGCAGGATGTATCTGGAGCTCCCCAAGATGCCTGGCTCCCCCTACAGGGTCGAGCCGCTTCTAAAGCTGTGGAGGAGGCTGATGGACAGTCCCCTGTCTTTCTACGACGAGGTGGCGCGGGACGTGGCGGAGCTTGGATATTTCGAGGTGGAGGACTTCTCCACCTACAAACCAGCCGTGGGTGACGCCCTGCGGATGGAATACGGCGAGTGGACGATATATGAGGCGCCGCCCCCCTCCCTGGGGTTCGCCGTTTGCTTGCGCTGAAGCTGGCGCAACCCGCCGAGGGCCCGTTTAGCTACGCCAGGATTAAAAACGTGGTTGCGGCTTTGAAGAAGGCGCACTGGGCCCGCGACAAGTTCCTCCACGACGGGGAGGTCCCCATCTACGACATCTTGGAGGGGAGGGTGGAGCTCGGGGAGGCGGAGTCGCCGGAGCCCACCCCAGGCACCACCTACCTCGCCGCGGCCGACGGAGAGGTCGTGGTGTCTTCCATACAGTCTCTCTACCATCCCTTCGGCTCCGGCGTCACGGAGCCTAGGTGGGGCATTACGTTTAACAACAGGGCCAGCGACTTCACGACCGGCCTCAACGAGGCGGCGCCGCGTAAACGGCCGGCGCACGCCCTATCGGCCGTGGTGATGGGGCGTGGGGATGAGGTATATGCGCTCGGCGCAAGCGCCGGCCACTACAGACCCGCCATATACGTCCAGCTTATTCAAAACATCGTGAGCTACGGCATGGACCCACGCCAAGCGGTGTGGGCCCCCCGCTTCATCTGGCTCCGCGGCGATGAGGTGCAGGCGGAGGAAGGGTGGGAGCAGGGGCCAGGTGTGCGGCTGGTGAAGTACCCAAGCCGCATGGGGGTCGCGGCGTTGGTAGCCCGCAGACGCAAAGGAGCCGTGGCAGTCGCGGACATACGGGGCGACGGCCTTGCGCTTGGCGAATAAGATTTATTTCTTCCAGCGATACAACATATTATGACATATAGATGCGCAATATGTGGAAGAGAGGACACACCTCTTCTTGAGGCCAACATAAAAAACAGAGGCCCCGCCTTGGTATGCCCCGATTGCTGGTCTAAGCTCATGGCGGAGAACAAAATCGTCGTCGGGAGCACAGGTGGAAGCTGTGCCTGCGGGTGATGCGTACCTACTAAGTTAATCAAGTTGCGCGCCTCCTGGCTTGTGCAACATGTCAAAGGAGATGCCGGATCTCTTCGTAGCCCTCTCCAAGAGGCTTGAGCCGAGGGTTTTAGCGTCTATCGTACAGATGGCCTCGGATTAGGCGCCTCAGCTCCCCAAGTATCTAAACTCACGCCTCGTCGCCTCCGTGTTTGAGCACCTGGATCCCGCCGTCTCTGCGGAGGTTCTGGAGGAGTTCGACGTCAAGACCGCTGTGTATATAGTGGAGAACATGTCGATCGAGCGGGCGGTAGACGTGTTGCTACACGCGGAGCTCTCCTTCACCCACGCAGTACTCCAGAGGCTCTCCTCATCCATCCGGCAACAAGTCAAAGACTACATCGCGTACGACCCAGAGAGCGTCGGCGGCATAACGAGAGTTAGGGCACCCGTGGTGAACATAGACGACACGGTGGAAGCTACGCTGGACGCGTCGCGGGCCTCGGACTGGCCCGATGCAAAGAGCTTAGAGAGGCGATAGAGAGGTGGAGCGGTCGCAAAGCCCTGGAAGTCCAAAAAACTTTTAAACAAACACGTTACGGGAGTCGGCGGGGGTGCCCGAGCCAGGTCAAAGGGGCGGGCGGTTGCCCGCCCGGCTAGAGGGGCAGGGTTGAGGTCCCTGTGGCGTAGGCCTGCGTGGGTTCAAATCCCACCCCCCGCACCACTTCTCTATCTTCATGCCTCGGGCAGAAAATTTTTAAACCGTGGGAAGCACCAGTTTCGGGGCCCGTGGCTTAGCCCGGTTAGAGCGCCCGGCTGATATTTAGTCTGTAATCAGAAACCGGGAGGTCCCGGGTTCAAATCCCGGCGGGCCCACCAGTCTCGCTTCAACTTTTCTTTTCTGTGCTGGTGTAAATTTTTATACTGGGTAAAAAAATCGGTTTTATGCATGCCGTCTATGCGGCTGAGGAGGTTGAGATACCCAGCAACGTTAAGGTCGCCGTAGAGAAGACTGGGCCGTTTGACTACGTGGTTAAGGTAAGGGGTCCGCTCGGCGAGATCGTGAAGGAGTTTAGAAATACGCCTGTGGTGATGTCTCTGCAAGACGGCAAGATCGTGCTGGAGGTTTTTGACGCGAGGAAGAGGGAGTACGCCATCTTGGGCACGTACAAGGGGCTTCTTAAGAACATGTTCCTTGGCGTGACGAGGGGCTGGAGGTACAAGTTGAAGGTGATATATACGCACTTTCCTATGCTCGTCAAGGTGCAGGGGAACCAGCTCATTATTGAGAACTTCCTGGGCAGGAAGTCGAAGATTGTTTTGGAGGTTCCTAAGGGGGTTAAGGTGGAGGTCAAGGGCAAGGAAGACGTCGTGGTGGAGGGCATCGACAGAGACGTGGTGAGTCAGTTCGCCGCCGCGATACAAGCCGCGGTGGAGCTGAGGGGCGACGAGAGGCCGTCTCCGCATGGCCGCGAGGGTGGCCTCGGCGTTGTGGATGGCATCTACGTCGTCGGCTACGAACACGTCAAGGGCTGACTTCCGGGCTTACGCGATCTTTTCCGCGCCGTATTCCTTCGTAGTCTTTCTGTTGCCCTTCTACGTCTTTGAGCTTGGGGGAGGCAGGGAGGAGGTGGGCGTGGCCTACGCCCTCTACGCCTTGGCCATCGTGCTCACGCGGCCCGCCTCCGGTGGGCTCGTGGATTCTGTGGGGAGGCGCCGCGTCTTGGCGGTGGGCGGGGTTGCGCTGGCCGCCGCCATGGCTCTGCTGGGCTTCTCCACGGCGGTCCTCCACGTATATGCCGCGCTTTTTCTGGCCGGGGTTGCGTCGAGCTTGGTAAACGTTGCCGTCGTAGCATACGTCTCGGACGTCGGCGGGCTTGAGGATCCTGCGCTGTATTCCAAGATGCGGGTAGCGGCGGCGCTGGGGGCGGTTGCGGGCGGCGTCTCGATCCCCGCCGCTTATCTCCTCTCGGGGGTGGCTGGCTACGCCGTTGCGTTTAGGGCGTTGGCGCTGGCCTTCGCGGCGGCTTCGCTTATCGCCTTGGCGTTTCTGCCGGGCGAGACGAGGCACTAGTCGTCCCGCCACAAGTGGACCGACGTGGCCGCGGCGGCGTGCGTGATCTGGCTGTCCCTCCTCCTCGGCTTGGCGCTTGGGCTCTATGGGTCTCAGACACTTCCGCATCTACACCTCAAGTTTTCGCTTTCGCCGTTTACGGCCATCCTTGTCTACCTGCCGGCCGTGGTTTCCTGGCTTTACGGGCCGAGGCTTGCGAGGCCCAGCCGCCGCGTGGTGGCGGCCGGCGCCGCGGTCATGTCCATAGCGTTGCTCGGCATGGGCCTATCGCCGAGCCCCGTCCTCTTCTCCGTGTTTTGGCTTCTGGAGAGCTTCGGCGTCGCCGCGGTCTCCACGGCCCTGGATCAGTCTCTGGCTAGGCATGTGGCTGGGGCGTACTGGGGGAGGGGCTACGGCGTGTATCAGGCGGTGAACAACCTCGGCTACTCCATGGGGGCCGCGGCCTCTGGGTACTTGCCTGACCCGTTTATCTACGCCGTCGTGCCGCTTGTGGCTCTGCTCGCGTCTCTCTCTATGTGTAAAGCCCGGTGAATATGCCCAGCGGGATGAGGAGGCCGACGGCGAGGTTTAGGTTGAAAGCCCTGGCCACCTCCCCCCTCGCGCCGAGGATCGCCGAGTAGACCTCTAGAGCCGCGCCGGCGAGTGTCGCCGGGAGGCCCCACGTGGAGAGCCCGTAGAGGAGGTGGTTCGCAACGTAGAGAGCCGCCGACGTGGTGAGGAGAAGTAGGGCTGTGGCGTCTGCCGTCTTTAAGCCGAAGCAGGCGGCTACGCTACCGAGGCCGTGGGTCTTGTCGAAGTGGTAGTCGCCTTTGGAGTACATGACGTCGAACCCGGCCACCCAGAGCGCTGAGGCGGCCACGAGAAGCCAAGGAGTCTTGGCCAACGCGACTTCTAGGTCGTCGGGGTGCATGGCGATGGCGGCGCCGAGGGGCACGAGGGCGTAGACGAGGCCTAGGTGGAGGTGGGGCATGCAGTGTAGCCTCTTGGCGTAGGGGTAGGTGACGACGACGAGGAGGTAGGGGGCGGCGAGGATCAGGGGCCACATGCCCAGGGCGGCGGCTGAGAGGATGAAGACGGCGGCTCCGAAGGCGAAGACCCCGTAGGCTTCCCTGAAGCTCACCTTGCCGGCGACGAGCATCCTGCCCTGGGTCCTTGGGTTTAGCTTGTCTATGGGGTAGTCGGCGATGTTGTTCCACGACATGCCGGCGGTTCTCAGGCCGAATACCGCAAGCCCTATAAACACGGCGCGCCACAGATCCATATGGCCCCCCGCGAGGAGGGCGGCGGCGTATGCCATCGGGAGCGTGAAGACCGTGTGCTCCACCCTTATAAACCTGAGCAACCTCGCGGCCGTGGCCCCCACAACCTCCGGGTCGAAAGACACGGAACGGGATCCGTGCCATTTTAAGTGATTTTCGAAAAGGCCTAACGGCTTGCACAGCGTGTAGGACGCGGTGAAACGCCGACGGCAAAGGGGACACGGGGCCGATCACGGAGAGGACGACCTGGATAACAGGATAAGCCCCACATTATCGGAGGGGCCAGTTGGGCGCAGATGCCCCCACCCCCGGCGCCGCCGACGCAAACAAAATGCCGCCATCTAAGCACCACAAAGATTCCAACAGGAAAGAAGTTTCTGTGCGTCTCGTGGAGAAATTATATGTGGCGTTGAACTTCGAAGTGTACGGCGGAGTTGCCCTTTACTCAGCCTCCGTCGCCACCGACGCGCCGCCTTGGGTTAGGTATGGGGCCTACATACACCTCGCCCAGCTCATACACTACCTAAAAGACTATGCCTTCAAACCGCTTAACACCATCGTGAGGTCGACAGATTGATTTTATAATGGGAGGCACATTTTTTCGTATGCGAGTCGGCATTTTATTGCTTGTCGTGGCGGCTTTGCTTCTGTTGTGGCTGGTTGTGGGTTGGCGGGGCGGGGTGGACCCCCGTAACTACGAGGTGGAGTACGCCGTGGTCGCGACATACGAGGCGGCCACCGGCAGGAGGGTTGTGGAGGTTGCGCGGTGGGTGTTGGGCGTCGGCGAGGAGAACTACACAGAGTTTCGGCGGCTGACGGCAATGTCGGAATATACGCTTTATGCGGCCACTGAACGCGGCCGCGTCTACACGGCAATGTGCGTCCCCGACGGCGGTTGCGGCCCCAGTAGCGGCCCCAGCCTGCCGCTCGACCTCAAGCTTTCTCCCTTTATTAAGCTACCACCCGGCGGGACCGAAGCCGGCTCATGTGAACACTTGGGATGGAGGGGCGTGGTATATAGGTATAAAGGCGTTGCGGTTTCGCTCCCTCACGCCGCATCTATGTCTAGGGACCTCGACGTGTGCATCTGGCGCGGCGTGGTGCTGTGGATGCGGGTGCAGGGCCCCGACGACACGTTGTGGATCAACGCCACCCACCTACGCCCCTACGATAAATCTAGGTACTGGCAGATCTTAAATACCGTTAAGAAGTACAGCCGGTGAGGTGCGCGGCGGGCCCTAGGAGGCGGGTTAAGCGGCTGATAGCGTTGCAAATTTTTATGTGGATGTTTGCGTGTCGCCGTGGACGACGTTGATAGGCTTCTGTGGAAGAAGGCGCTTGAGTTGACGGGCAGGGAGAGGGCTCCTAGGTGTTGTCAGCTGAACTACGCTACGGGCCACGTGGTGGCGGGCGAGGCTCAGTTGCGGAACGCGGTCATGGGGTGCAAGGTGGCCTTTGTCATGTTCTTTGGGAAGACATGCCCCTACTGCCGGATGTTTGACCCCATCTTTAGGCAGGTCGGCGAGAGGTATCGAGACGTCGCCAACTTCGTAAAGGCCGACGTGGAGCAGTTTTATCACCTCGCCGCCGCCTTGGGCGTCATGGGGACGCCCACCACTGTGGCTTTTGTGGGCGGTCAGCCGGTGGAGGTCGCGCCGGGCTTTATGACGGCGCCGCAGTTCAAGGCCTTCGTAGAGTCCGTACTCGGCTACGCTAGGTGCAGGTAATACTTTAAAGGGGGCATCGTAGACACCTCAATGGTTAGGGTGGTGGTTGTTGGAGGCGGCGCTGCCGGCGCCTCCGCCGCTGCTAGGGCGAGGAGGCTGGATCCCAACGCCGAGGTTATCCTGATCGAGAGGGGCTCCATGATTACACACGCGCCGTGTGGGATGCCCTACGCCATAGGGGGGATTGTGAAGAGCCACGAGGAGCTGATGACATACACTCCTGAGGAGTTCGAGAAGGAGCGCAACATAAAGGTTCTGACCAGAACCGCCGTTGTTGACATAGACGTGGATAAACATGTTGTGGTGACGAGGAGGGGGGAGGGGGAGGAGAGGATAACGTGGGATAAGCTGGTCATAGCCACCGGCGCGAAGCCTCTCGTGCCCAATATACCAGGCGCCGACCTGAAGGGTATACTCACGCTGAGGCACCCCGACGAGGTGCCTGACCTGAAGGGCCATCTGGAGAAGGCTAAGACGGTGGCTGTGGTCGGCGGCGGCTACATAGGCGTTGAGATGGCCGACGTGTTGCTAGACATGGGCAAGAGGGTCCTCCTGTTTGAGATGTTTGACCAGGTGCTACCTGCCTCGCTTGATCCAGACACAGCCGCCGTGGTGGCGGAGGAGATTAGGGGCAGAGGCGTGGAGCTCCACCTAGGCGAGAAGGTGGTGGAGTTTAGAGGCGCGGGCCACGTAAACAAGGTGGTGACGGAGAAGGGGGAGTACCAGGTGGATGAGGTGGTTCTCGCTGTCGGCGTGAGGCCCGACGTGGATTTGGCGGTGAGGGCCGGGGCCAAGCTGGGCGAAACTGGGGCGATATATGTAAACGAATACATGGAGACCACCGTTCCTGACGTCTACGCCGCCGGAGACGCCGTGGAGAAGACGCACAGAGTCACGGGCAGGCGCGTTTGGATTCCTCTGGCGCCTACGGCGAACAAGGAGGGGCAGGTCGCCGGTGGAAACGCGGTGAAGGGACGCGTGATGAGGTTCCCCGGCGTGGTGGGCACCGCCGTGACAAGGTTCCACAGCCTCTTCATCGCGAGGACGGGTCTCGCCGAGAGGGAGGCCTCGCAACTCGGCTACAAGACGCAGAGCGCCTTGATCAAGGCCAGGACAAAGGCGCATTACATGCCGGGCGCCGAGACGGTCCACGTCAAACTAATCGCCGAGGAGTCGACGGGCCGCATTTTGGGCGCGCAGGTGCTGGGCAGGAGCCAGGTGGTTGCCTCCTATGTTGACGTGATGGCAGTCGCTATACAGTCGGGCTACACGGTGTCGGACCTATTCTTTGCCGACATAGGGTACACGCCAGACGCGGCACCGGTGTGGCACCCGCTCATAGTAGCCGCCAGGGTGCTGAGCAGGGGGAAATTGTAATTTTTGGCTAGATAGGCTTCGACTTTTTGTTGAAAAACGCATTTTATCTAAGTCGTTTCCTCACTTATGATAACGATAATCGGAAGCGGCAGGGTCGGCGCGGCGGCTGCGGTCATAATGGGGCTGATGAAGGTAGACTCCAAAATAACGCTGATAGACATAGTGAAGGGCCTGCCCCAGGGAGAGGCACTGGACATGAACCACATGAGCTCAATCCTCGGCCTAGACGTGGAGTACCTCGGGTCAAACGACTACAAAGACATGGCGGGTAGCGACGTAGTCGTGGTGACCGCGGGGCTCCCCAGGAAGCCCGGCATGACGAGGGAGCAACTGGTGGAGGCAAACGCCAAGATAGTTTACGAGATAGGTAAGGAGATCAGGAGGTACGCGCCCGATTCCATTGTTATACTGACCACTAACCCGCTTGACGCAATGACGTACGTCATGTGGAAGGCCACCGGGTTCCCAAGGGAGAGGGTCATAGGCTTCAGCGGCGTGTTGGACGCGGGCCGTCTTGCGTACTACGCCGCCAAGAAGCTGGGCATATCCCCGGCTTCCATCCTGCCGATTGTGCTGGGGCAACACGGCGAAAGCATGTTCCCCGTGCCCAGCAAAAGCTTCGTACATGGGGTGCCCTTGAGCAAGCTACTCACCGAGGACCAGCTGAGGGAGGTCGTGGAGGAGACCGTGAAGGCCGGCGCCAGAATCACGGAGCTGAGGGGCTTCTCCTCCAACTGGGGCCCCGGCTCCGGGCTCGCGGTGATGGTAGACTCGATTAAGCGCGACGCCAGGAGGTCGTTGATAGCCTCTGTGGCTCTGCAGGGGGAGTACGGAGTGCGCGACGTGCCCGTGGAGGTGCCCATAGTGCTTGGCAGAGGCGGCGTGTTGAGGATTTTGGAGGTGGAGCTGGCGCCCGAGGAGAGGCAGAGGCTCCTGCAGAGCGTTGAGGCCATAAAGAAGCTCATCGGCTCCATACCGCCCGCCTACCTTCAATAATATATACCAGGTTTTTTCTCTCTCCGTGTCTCAGGTACTGCTTGAGCTCGCGGGAGAGAGGGGCAAGCTTGTGGTTGCGGAGGACCCAGAGACCGGGCACGTATTTGCTGTGATTCCATACGAGAGAAAGGCCAGCCCAGCCGTGGTGCGGGAGCTGAGGGAGCAGACGCTGGATCCATGGCGATACGTCGACGGCGTGGGGTTTGTGTTAGACATAACCGCGTGGAACAACGAGGCCTCGCTTTCTCTAGAAGACGTGAAGAACAAGGTGGAGAAATACAGGGGGTTCATCGACCAGGTTTTCCAAATGCTTGAAAACATCGCTTCGAAGGAGGCCGAGGAGAAGAAGAGCAAGAAAAAGAAGAAGACACGTAAGAGGAAGGCCAGGAAAAGGTCTAAGAAGTCGGCGAAGAAGAGGTCGCGGAAGTAGGGGGCGATAAGCTTAATATAGTTATTTCGTTTTTCTGCGTATGGCTGTGCCTATAGGTGGACCTGAGGAGGTGCCTCACATTGAGGTCGACGAGGAGACGAAGGACATAATTAAGGAGATGCTTTCTCAGATGGAGAACCCAGTGGAGATAAACTTCTTCACAAGCGGCAACTGCGCGGGCCGCGAGACTAACTGGTGCGTGCCTACGGAGGAGCTTCTCGACTTGTTGACCCAGCTGGCGCCGCCGGGGAAGCTCAAGGTGAATAAGTACAGCTTTGAGAAAGACGCCGAGGCGTTTAAGAAGTTCGGCGTGGAGCCCCAGCGGGTGCCCAGCGTGTATTTCGGAGACGGCTTCATCAAATATCTCGGGGCCCCGATGGGGGAGGAGGTGAGGGCGTTCATCGAGACAGTGGTGAGGCTCAGCACTGGCAAGACGGGACTGAGGCAGAAGACGAGGACTGAGCTCGCCACCTTGGCCCAGAACGCGCCTAAACGCGTATATGTTCTAACGGTGGTAACCCCCAGTTGCCCCTACTGCCCCTACGCCGCGTTGCTTGCAAATATGTTTGCCTACGAGAGCAGGGGGAAGGTCGTATCTATGGTTGTGGAGGCGTATGAGAACCCCGACATTGCAGACATGTACGGCGTAACTGGCGTGCCCACGGTGATCCTCCGGGCGGAAGACGCCGCCGTCGGCGACGTGGAGTTCGTGGGGGTGCCCCCAGAACACGATCTGTTGGCGCGGGTTAAAAACCACATGGGCCTCGCCTAACGTAAGGTCGTTTCTGGCAGTGAAGAAGATCAGGGTCGCCACTGGCAACCCTCATAAACTAGCAGAGATTTCGGCCATCCTCACGCCTTATGGCATTGCGGTGGAGCGGCTAGAAGCGGAGAAGGTGGAGGTGCAAGACGACGACGTGGTTGCCGTGGCCCGGAAAGCCGCCGAGCTCCTGTGCCCCCGCTACGGCGACTACGCGGTGGTTGAGGACACAGGGCTTTACATAGACGCGCTGGGGGGCTTCCCCGGCCCCTACGCTGAGTATGTCTATAGAACCATCGGGCTCAGGGGCGTGTTGAAGCTGCTGGAGGGCGTCGCCGACAGGTCTGCGGTGTTTAGGTGCGCAGTTGCCCTGTGTCTAGGCGGGGAGGTCCGCGTATTTGTGGGGGAGACCCGCGGCCGTATAGCGGAGGAGCCGAGGGGTAGCGGGGGCTTTGGCTACGACCCCATATTTATCCCCGAGGGGAGCTCCCTGACCTACGCCGAGATGGGCGAGGAGGCGAAAAACGCTGTGTCGCACAGGGGCCGGGCCTTCGCGGCGCTTGCCAGGTGGCTTATCTCTAGCAATTTTTAAATAATGGGAAGTGTTGGGTTATGTGGACATGTTTAGCAAACCTGTTTACGAGTTTGCCACTAGGAACGTGGTCACTGTGGGGGAGAAAGAGAAGGTTGTAAACGCCATGAAGACCATGGTGAGTCTTGACATAAGAAGGTTGCCTATTGTACGCGGCGATAAGCTTGTGGGAATCATAACTATGCTTGACATACTTGACGCCATTTATTCGTGGATAAGCGACAGAACTTCGGAGGGTTCTCTCTACAGCGATATATACATGAAGAGCGTAATAGAGGTGGGCACCAGGAGCGTCGTCTCGGCGCGTCCCCGCACTCCCATAAGCGAGGTGATCTCGCTGTTTCTCCGCCACAACTTCGGCTCGATGCCGATAGTAGACGAAGCGGGGAGGCTGGTCGGCATATTCACCGAGTGGGACATTTTGAAAATCGCGTCTCAGCTCGACTTTCCCCACAGGGTGCGCGACGTGATGACGCGGATTGTATACGTCCTAACCCCCTACTCCACCGTGATGGACGTCTTGGAGGGCATCACAATCTACAAGTTCAGACGGTACCCCATCGTGGACGAGACGGGGAAGGTGATAGCCATGTTGCACGCTAAAGACGTGCTTAGGTACTTCGCGGCAGACGACACGATAGAGAAGATAAAGCAGGGGGCCGTGGAGGAGGTGGTAAACACCTACGCGATAAACATAGCGAAGGCCCCCATCTTCTTGGCTAAGCCCAACGACCCCGTCGTTGATATAATAAAGAAAATGCTTGAGTACGACGTCGGCGGCGTGCCCGTTGTGAACGAGGAAGGCACCGCGGTTATCGGCATGGTCACTGAAAAAACGCTGATGCTACTGTTTGAGGAGAGCCCGCCGCAGTAGTAGAACCCCCATAGCCAGCACAAGCACGGCCGACGCAACGGTCATCCCCGCCAACGCGCCGACCAGCGCAGTGGGGGTCGACACGACGGCAGAGAACGCAGATTCACACTCAAGGCTTAGGCTTTTGGTGCTGTAGATCTCCAGGTGTTGCGTGGCTTGTGCGGGGTTGAGGAGTTTATTCTTGTCTCTGCAGGTGATTTTGGCCTTGGGGTCTTTCACCGCCACCACAACCATGTCCGTCCCCGCGGTGCAGGATATGTAGAACCTTGGGGCGTTGGGGTAAGTGCCGAGGCTGCAGTCTGGGTTCCCGTAGTAGATGCCGAAGACGGTGAAAGACCCGTTGAAGTACCAGCCGAGAGGCACGTTGGGAAGCGGCAACATGTCGCCATCTGCAGTAAGCGTGTTGTTTCTCACCGTGGCCGTGAAGTTGCCAGAAGGCCCGTGGATTATGAGGGTCTGCGCCAGCGCAGACGCCGCGAGCAATGCGGCGAGGAGAAGCGCCGGTCTTGACATACACGGCGCTTAAGTATAATTTAATAAACCTTTTGTTTTGCGTGGCTTTCCACCTGCTTCACCCGCTGATTCAAGAGGCCTTGAGGGAGAGGGGGATTGAGGAGCCGACCGAGCCACAGAAAATGGCCATACCTGAGATACTGGAGGGCCGCAACGTGCTGATCATCGCGCCTACGGGAAGCGGCAAGACGGAGGCCGCGATGTTGCCCATCTTGTCTAAGATGCTGGAGCAGGGGGTTGAGAAGCCCGGCATCTACGTGCTGTATATAACTCCGCTTAGGGCGCTCAACAGGGACCTCCTCGACAGGATTAGGTGGTGGGGCGAGAGGGTCGGCTTCAGAGTTGATGTGAGACACGGCGATACGGATAAGGCCGACAGGCAGAGGCAGAGCAAGACGCCGCCGCACATATTGATAACCACCCCCGAGATGTTGCAGGCTATTTTGACGGGCCGCCGCCTGTTGGAGCATCTGAAGGAGCTTAGGTGGGTTGTCGTCGACGAGGTTCACGAACTCGCCGAGGACAAGAGGGGCGTCCAGCTGAGCATAGCGCTGGAGAGGCTGAGACACCACATAGGGCGCGACTTCCAGATAGTTGGGCTTTCAGCCACGGTGGGGAGCCCGGTTGAGGTGGCCAAGTTCCTCGTGGGGAACGACAGGCCCTTCAAGGTCGTGCTGGTAAACTTCACCCGGTATATGCAACTAGACGTGGTGAGGCCGGAGCCCACACAGCGGGATTACAAGCTGGCTGAGTCCTCGGGCTTCCACCCCGACGTCGTCGCCCGCCTCCGTATCATTAAGGAGCTGGTGGAGGAGAACAGGAGCACGCTTATATTTGTCAACACCAGGAGCATGGCCGAGCTCCTCGGCTTCCGTCTCTCGTATCTCTTCGGCGATCTGCCGGCGGCTGTACACCACTCCTCTCTCTCCAAGATGGTCCGTATATCCGTGGAGGACAGGCTGAAGAGGGGTGAGCTGAAGGCCGTTGTGGCCACGTCGAGCCTCGAGCTGGGCATAGACATAGGCCACGTGGACCTCGTAATTCAGTACATCTCGCCGCACCAGGTGACCCGCCTCCTTCAGAGAGTCGGCAGAAGCGGCCACAGGTTGTCGGCTGTGCCGAAGGGCGTCATAATAGGCGAGGATGTAAACGACGTGATGGAGTCCATGGTTATCGTGAAGCGGGCGAGGGATGGCTTAATTGAGCCTACGCAGATCCCGCACAAGCCCTACGACGTGTTGGTCAACCAGGTGGTTGCCTTTCTACTACTCAAGCCGCGGTGGAAGCTGGAGGAGCTCTACAGCGTCATAAAAAAGGCGCATCCATACAGAGACCTAACCCTCGAGGAGCTCAGGAGGGTGGTCAAGTTCATGCAGGACCTCTACCCCAGGCTAGCCATGTATTTCGAAGACAGCGACACCGTGACGAGGCCGAGGGGCCGCGGCTTCTACCGCTACTTCTACGAAACGCTTTCTATGATCCCAGACGAGAGGCAGTACGCCGTAATCAACGCCAACACGGGGGAGCTCGTCGGGACGCTAGACGAGTCCTTCGTGGCTGAGTACGGAAACGTGGGGATCAAATTCATATTCCGCGGCAGGCCCTGGCTTATCGCGGGAATAGAGGAAAGAAGCATAAAGGTGGTGGAGGTGTCGGATCCCACCGGGGCGATCCCCAGCTGGGTGGGGGAGGAGATACCTGTGCCCTTCGAGGTGGCTCAACAAGTGGGCGCCCTGCGCAGGGAGATACACAAAGGCGCAGACCCCCGCGCAGTTGCCGAGGAGTTCGACGTCAGCGAAGAAACCGCCAAATTCGTGGTGGAGGAGCTCGCCAAACACAACGGCCCCGTCCCCGACGACAGGACGGTGGTTATTGAGCAGTTTCGAGACAACGTGGTGATCATCCACGCGGCGTTTGGCACCCAAGTTAACCGCACGCTGGGGAAGTTGCTGGGCGAGCTACTCATAAAGCTGCTGGAGAAGCCCGTGGGGGTCCACCAAGACCCATACGGCATAATTATCCAGTTCTCGGAGCCTCTGCCCGCCGAGCTTGTAGGCGAGCAGATACGCCGGCTCACCGCCCTAGACGTCCGCGAAGTAGCCGAGCTGATAAGGTCCGCCCTCGTCAAGTCCGGCACCTTTAAGCGGAGGATCCTCCACGTGGCCAAGAGGATGGGGGCTGTGGACAAGGAGGCAGACGTCTACAGCGTAAGCATGTCGAAACTGGTGGAGGCCTTCAGCGGAACACCGGTCTTCGATGAGGCCCTGAGGGAAACTCTTGAAAGAGAGCTGGACCTGGGCCACACGGCGGAGGTGATACAGCGGATAAAAAAAGGCGAAATAGCGGTGGTGTACGTAGAGGGGCCCACCTACTTGGGCGAGGTGCTTTACGAAAAGCTTTCACACAGGCTTGAGATAATCCCACCGGAGAGGCTCAAGAGGCTTGTGCTAGACAGCACCAAGGCCCGCCTGCTCAACTACACTATGCTGGCCGCATGTCTAGAATGCGGGTGGTACGGCATGATACGCGTGGGCGAGGTGTCGGAACTACGGTGTCCGCGTTGCGGTGGTACAAACGTAGGAGTTCTGCGGTCCGTCAGAACAGACAACTTAGAGAGAGAGGTGAAGAGGGGATACGAAGAAATCAGGCGAACCGCCGAAGTTCTGAGGGCCCACGGCTGGGTGGGTCTATATGCCCTCGCCTCCAGGCTGCCTATTGAGGCGGTGGAGGAGGTGCTGAGGGAGCTCGACGGCGCTGACCTCAACAAGTTGACTGAGCAACTGCAACACGCAGAACGCGAACACCTAAAGCAACGGCTTCTCGACTAGCTTCTCCACGTAGTAGCTGTATAGATCCTCCCGGCCGAACTGCGCAAGGTCGCGCCTTATGTACTCCTTGGCTTTTTCTCTGTCCATCGGCGCCGCCTCGCCCCCTCTATATATCGAGAGGGGCGGCACGTCTCTATCCACAACTCCGTAGAGGTGCGAGAGGGGGCCCACGTACTTCCCCCCATATATCAGAGTTCCAATTGCCGTCTTTACGAACTCGCCGATGACGGGCCCCAGCTTCCTGTAGCTCTTGGCGGAGTAGGAGGGCCTTATAGCCCCCAGGGTGTTCTTCAAGTTAGACACGGTGGTCCCCGCGCCGAGGTTCACAAAGGGGGCCACGTAGGAGTCGCCGAGGTACCCCCCGTGTTGCTTCCGGGCATAGGCGTCGACAACGGCGTTTTTCGCCTCGTCGCGTATCTTCGCGTCGTAGTAAAGCGCGGTGCCTGGACGCACATAGGTGAAGGGGAGCACCGCCGAGCTAGGCCCCACGACCGCGGGCCCCTCTATGTATGTATATTCATAAACCTCCCCCCGGACGTACACATCCCCCTTCACCATGCCCCTTACCTCTCCCTTCAGAAGCTCCACCCCAACCTCCCGAAGCCTCGACAGCGCCTCCCTCATTATTTCGGCGTTTACCTGGATCAAGTCGGCCAAGCTGGTAAACGGCTCCGCCGCAAGCTCCCGCCCGCCCAAATCCATCCTGCGTCCGCCGCATCTCAAGTTGCGGCTCCGCAGGAGGTGGGGGACGCACCCCACATCCATCTTCGGCACGTCCGGCGGGATCCCGCGTCGAATTTCAAACCGGCAACCCTCAAGAATCAGGGGGAAATTCGCCGTTTCCTCCACGTAGATTATCACCCTGCCCTCCCCGCAGAGGGCGAGGGCAGCCAGCTCCACGATTCTAAACCCCCCAGCCACGATATACGGCGGAGGCGTCGCCAGAGGAGGCGCCACACTGCCCACAACGGCTAACTCCATGGATAAGCTTATTAACTAGGTTTTAAAGCTGTGCGGAGAAATGATCGAGAAGGCGGTGAGGAAGATACTGGGAGTCGAAGACTCGCCTAAGTGGCTGGAGAGGGAGGTACTCAAAAAGATGGAGGAGGGTCTAGACCTGGAAAGCGCCGTCGGCTTCCTCGCCCCCTGGCTCCAGCAGATACATAGGGCCAACCTTGCCAAATACAGGCCGGGACGCGGCATGATAAGAAAGGCGGCCCCCTTCCTCACGGCCGAGACCGTGGAGCGCCTCGGCTACCGCGTGGAGTTCGTAGAGTTGTTCGGCTCCACCTTCCCCGCGGCCGTGCGGGGGGAGGGGATCTACACCCCCGTGGTGCCTATTTTCGACTGCAAGAGGAGGTCCCAATACATAGCGGCCAAGACCAGGAAACTTATGGAAAGCGTAGTCCAGATCACGACCACTAAGGAGGTGGAGGGCGTCTTGGCAGACGTGGTGAAGATGGACAAGCCGCCGTATTACTACCTACACGTGCCGGCAAACCTCTCGAAGCTGATAGAAGAAAGCACGCCCATCACGGCCACCGTCAACAGGAGATACAGGGGAGTCTACTACTACTGGAAACACTTCCGCGACAGGGGCTACCTAGTGCTGGTGGGGAAGGAGATCGGTGGCGTCACCGTCGACCTCCTAGCCGTTGGGCTAGGCCGCTACGCAGTGGTAAGCGGAGGAGACAGGAAGATCGCAAGACTCAGAAAAGTGGTCGACGCCGTCTACCTGGCCTGAGTCTGGGCCTTCCTCCTCTCCCTCACCTCAGCTATTTCCTTCTCCAAGAGGGAGATGTGGAAGCTCAGCTCTTCGATGCCCAGCCTCTTAGCCACGTCTTTGCCGTATTTCAACAACTCCTCAGCCTCTCGGAGCTTGCCCTTTGTGACCTTCTCCTGTGCGGTGTAGATTATGCACTCCACGAGTTTTTCCTTAAACTCCAAAGCCTTGTGGCTGTTTCCCCCCTTCTCTGCCCAAGATACTAAACGCTCCCACCGTGTGCATGTAGGCATGGCGGCTAGATGCAGTTGCCTTATAAACTTTATTCAAGAAGAGCGAGTTGCGCCTTAAGCCTCATCAATAACATATACTCCTCCTCCATGCCGAGCCTCTTCGCGGTTTTAAGCGCCTTGGCGAGCTTCTTGCCGAGTTTCATGGCTATCTCCGGGTTTCTTGGTATGACGCCGGCCCTCACCTTCTTCACGTAGTCCTCCACGTCTCTTATAACGACGGAGACCTCTTCGGCGGCTAGGTCCATCTCCACGTCGTCGACGGCCGCGTTGCCGCCTTTCTGCACGTTTACAGTTAGGACGATGGGCTCGACGAGCACCCTCTCCCGCGGCCTCTCAACGTTGTACTTGCCCAGGAGGTACCCGGCTATTAGGTAGCGCACCAGCTCCGACACCCCGTCTAGCCCCTCCTTCTTGGCGAGGTCCTCCAGCACCGCCTTCACCTTCTTGTGTACGCGTACGGAGACTATTGCGCCTTCTTTGTCGGGCGCCCTAAACAAGTCGTTATAGGTTAAGTCGAACTCCCTCACTTCGTTCATGTATATCCACTACCTGAGGTTATATACCCCTAGTAACTAATTTCCATATCTATAACACGCGTTGAGGCGTTTACACAGTGGTTAACCGCCGGCTTTATATACCACAATTTAAAAACCCCTCTGCGGCCCCCTCCGTGATAACTCTGCTGGCCACGTTGCCGTTTATAGGTCTGGCTACCGCCGGGCTGGTCAGGGAGTACTTGTTCTGGAGGGGCACCGAGCCTACCACGCCTCAGAGGTGCAGGAAGATCACAGTAGTTATACCGATGAGGGGGGCGTACCCGTGGACCGAGGAGAACCTAAAGGCCATAACGTCGCAGAGGGCTGAGGCGGAGGTGGAGTACATCTTCGTGGTGGATACGCCGGACGACCCCGCGTTTGGCGTTGCGCAGAAGTTCGGCCGCGTCGTTGTAAGCGGAGGAGAGGGCAAGGGCGTTGCGCTTGCGGCTGGTCTGAGGCAGGCAGGCGGCGACTGCGTGGTTTTTGCAGACGACGACATAAGGCCGGGGCCGCGGTGGCTTGAGCTCATGACGGCGCCCCTCTCCACGCATCACTCAGTCACGACGTATAGGTGGTACCTAGGCCGCGGCCTCTGCCACAAGGTGAGGTTGGCAATAAGCAACATGGGCTTCCCCGCCATGTTGGACAAGAGGTCGAGGTTTGTGTGGGGCGGCTCCACCTCCTTCAGGCGGGAGTTCGCAGAGAAGGTGAACCTGGCGGAGAGGTTGCCGAGGTACATAAGCGATGACTACGCCGTGTACTCAGCCCTGAAGGAGGTGTGCGGCTCCATCTGGTTTGCAAAAGGCGCCGTAGCCCCCACGCCGGACCCCCAGTGCAGACCGGGCGAGGCCTTTCGCTGGGGCATACGGCAGATCCTCATGGTCAAGTGGCACGCCCCCGCTGGGTGGTACGCGGGCCTTGTGATTTACACCCTCGGCTTTCTCCTCTCGGTGGTCCTCCCGCTGGCCGGGGCGTTGTTGTCAGACCCCTGGCTACTAGCCGGCCTGGCCCTTCACCCAATCAACTTGGCAAAGGACGTGATACGCGCTAGAGGCGTGAAGAGACACGCCGGCATCCCCGTCAAGATGCGCGACGTGGTAGCCACCTGGGCCGTCGGCAACTTCGTCATCCCCCTAGCTGTGTGGGCTTCCGCGTTTGTTAAATGTATAAATTGGAGGGGGAGGAGGATATGCCGGTGATAGACTTCTACGTCATTTGGTCCGCGTTGAGGGGAGTATTTATCCTCGTTGCTAAGTTGCTGGCAGTGCTGGGGCTTGGCGAGTGGGGCGGCCGCGTGATGGCGGCCCTGCTTTTCGCCATGTTCTTCTTTCTCGCAGGTGTGTTTAAAAAGACTAGGAAAGTCGTCGGCATCTTGTTAGCGGTCTTCATAGCTTTGGCGGTGATGCTGGCTATGCTATGACAATTTTTTAATGCCGTCAATGTCTACGGCGTGGTCAGAATCGCGGTAGTTGATCGTGATGCTTGTCAGCCAAGGAAATGCGGCCACGAATGTGTCAAGTACTGCCCAGTTAACCGAAGTGGAAAGGTGGTGTGGATTGACGAGCAGATAAAGAAGGCGGTTATCTCTGAGGCGTTGTGTATCGGATGTGGGATATGTGTACATAAGTGCCCGTTCCAAGCTATCACCATCGTTAATCTGCCGGACGAGCTGGAGCGGGACTGCGTACATAGGTACGGCCCCAGCGGCTTCAAGCTCTACCGCCTCCCCATGTTGCGCAGGGGGAGGATAATAGGAGTTTTGGGCCGGAACGCGCTGGGGAAGACCACCATGGCCAAGGTCTTGGCGGGCGAGCTTGTGCCGAACCTCTGCAACCCAGAGGGGAAAGCCTCGCCTGAGGAGGTGACCAAGCAGTTTAGGGGGACTGAGCTACAGACGTACTTCTCGGAGCTGTACAGCAAGAGACTGAGGACCGTCCACAAGATTCAGTACGTCGAGCTCATCCCCATGTATCTCAAGGGCTCGGTGGCGGACGTGGTGAAGAAGGCCGGCATAAACGAGCAGTTGCTACAGAGGTTCGGCTTGGATAAGCTTCTAGACAGGATGGTGGAGGACCTCTCGGGCGGGGAGCTACAGAAGCTTGCCGTCGCCGCGGCTCTCTCGAAGGAGGCCGACGTATATATCTTCGACGAGCCAGCCACACATCTAGACATTGTGGAGAGGGTTAAGGTGGCCGACGCCGTAAGGGAACACACGGCGAATAAATATGTGCTTGTGGTGGAGCACGACTTGACGGTTCTCGACTTCTTGGCGGACAACATAGTTATTGTATACGGCAAGCCGGGGGCCTACGGCATCGTGTCGCATCCGGCGGGGGCAAGGGAGGCCATAAACGAGTACCTGGCGGGTTACATATCCTCAGAAAACATGAGGATCCGAGACAGGCCCATCAGGTTCGAGAGCAGGCCGCCCGAGAGGAAGACCGGCAAGGCGGCGCGCCTCGTCGAGTGGGAGGACCTCTTCGTGGACCTCGGCAGCTTCCAGCTGGAGGTTGCCGCATCTTACATAGCCAAAGGGGAGGTGGTGGGCGTCGTGGGGCCAAACGGCATTGGGAAGACCACCTTCCTCAAGGTGCTGGTCAGCGAGGTAAAGCCGGCGAAGGGTTCGGTTAACGGAACTGTGAAGATGAGCTACAAGCCTCAGTACATCAGAGACATCGCAGTGAAGAACCAAGAGACGCCGGTAAGCCTGTGGCTCGCCCAGCAGGCCAGCGACTACTCAGACAACCCCATATGGCCCGACCTCAACAGCGGCTTCAACCTGGCGCCTCTCCTAGAGCGGAAGATGGGGGAGCTCTCCGGAGGCGAGCTTCAGAGAGTGGTGGTGGCCGCCTCCTTGCTCAAGAAGGCTGACCTCTACGTGTTAGACGAACCTATGGCGTATCTCGACGTAGAACAGCGCATAACCGTCGCGCGGACCATCCGGCGGATAATTGAAGAAAGCGAAGTAGCCGCCCTTGTGGTGGAACACGACATCGCCATGATTGACTACATGTCCAACGCCATCATGCCGTTTATAGGCGAGCCGGGGCGCAGGGGGGTATCCCCAGGGCCCACCGACATGAGGACCGGCATGAACACGTTCCTAAAGTGGGCAGAGGCGTCGTTTAGACGCGACGTCAAGTCCGGCAGGCCTCGGCTCAACAAGCCGGGCTCGGCGCTTGACAGAGAGCAGAAGGAAAGGGGGGAGCTCTACTACATGTAATATGGGCTTCATTTACGGCATCCTGCCCCCCATCCCTCCTCTCAAGCCTTTTGAAGGGGTGCAACCTGTGAAGCCGCACATCACACTCGTGAAGCTGAAGAGGCGGGTCCAAGTGGAGGTTAAGTACCGGCAGTTCGTGGTCACGCTGGGCCCGGTGGTTCTTCTCCCAAGCCCGTCTAGGCCTAGGTATATAGCGCTTAGGGCGGAGCCCCAGGGGGAGCTGGCGGCGTTGCGCACTTTACTCGTTGCAGCCGCGGGGGACGCCGTGGAGGAGAGATATGGGGAGTTCCGGCCGCACCTCTCGCTGTATGCAGTTAGGCTGAAGCACCCGACGCGGGACGACCTGGCACCTGCGGTGGAGGAGGCCGGCAGATACGTCGGCGTCGCCTTTGAGGTTAAGGCTATATACCTAATTGACACCACCGAGGGCCTCTACATGCCGGTGTATACCGTGCCCCTCCATGCGTAGGGCCGAGCGTGCCTACCTAGCCGGCATGGCTGTGGCAGGTTGCTTGGTGGAAAACGTAAAGCCCTACTTAACGCCTTGGCTCCTCTCCCTTGGCATACCCGTGTCCGGCGGTAGGGCGGAGCTACCGCGGAGGTACTGCAGATACTCGCCCAAGACTTTGCTGGAGCACATATACTTCATCAAGGGCGCCTTCGAGACACACGGCGAGTTTTTCGTTGGAGACCCCCACGGCGGGGGCGTCGTGGTGATTTTCAAGACGGGGGCCAGGAGGCTGGCAGTGTCGCTACGTCTGGCAGGGCTAAACCCCCTAGTGACGACAGACGAGGGCGGCAACAGGAAGTTTATAGTTTTATATAGCGGCCGAGACGTGCGGAGGTTTCTAAAGGTGGTCAAACCCGTGGTGGAGGAGGCGGCAGTCGCCAAGTTGCTGGGCCTATGCACGCAGAGCTCATAGTGGAGGTCCTCAACTACGTCGGTATAGTGGCCTTCGCGGTGTCAGGCGCCTTGAAGGCGGGGGAGAAAGACATGGATCTACTCGGCTTCGTGGTGCTGGGCTTCTCCACGGCGCTGGCCGGGGGAATAATCAGGGACGTGTTGCTGGGCAGAGTGCCGCCGACAAACATAACCTACCTCCCCTACCCCCTAACGGCGATCCTGGCGTCTCTCGCTACCTTCTTCCTATATCCCCTACTCCGCAGATATAGAGACGCCGTGCTCTACCCCGACGCGGTAGGCCTCGGCGCCTTCTCGGCGATAGGAGCCGACATAACAGCCACCTACTGCTCGGCGCGGGTGGGAGATGGCTGCTGGCTAACCGTGGCGATGCTCTCAGCCCTCACTGCGGCGGGAGGCGGGGTCGTCCGCGATGTCTTGGCGGCCGAGATCCCCATGGTCCTAAGGCGCGAGGTATACGCAACTGCGGCGGCAGCCGGCGGATTGGTCTACTTGGCGGCGTTGCCGCTGGGAAGAGACGTGGCCATGGTGGCCACAATACTTGTGGTCACCGCGGTGCGGTTGCTGTCGCTGTGGAGAGGCTGGGAGCTACCACGTATCGCCAAGCAACGTGTGGACGTCTAGGCACCTCAGCCCCAGCTTTTTATGCACCACACAGAGGTCAGTCTCCTTGGGGAGCCCCTCCGTGGTTATCCTGTAACCTCTTAGATACGCCTCGTATAGGGGATGGCGAGGCGCCCTGCCCGACACAGGCACAATGCACATGGTCTCCCCGTCGTAAACCGTCTCCCCCTCGTTGTTCCGCGCTATGTACAACGTAGCGTCCGCCCTCCGTAGCTCATACAGAAGACCCAGCGGCGGTTGCGGCGGCGCCCCGCCTCGCACCGACACATGGCTCAACACCACGAGCCCCAGGTCACACGTCGTGACGCCCAGCCCCAGCTTGAGGATGCGTTGCATGGCGAGTACGTCCCCCACCTCTGCGCGGGGGAGAAGCGCAAGTATCTTCTGCAGAAGCCCCCTCCTGTCGAGGACGCCGCGTTTGGCTTGTTGTACATATGCATAAACCGCCTCTACCAGCTCCGGGGTTCCGAATCTGCTCCAGCCCCGCACCGCGTGTTCAAGCGCCTCGTCAGACTGGGTGAGTATTATGGCCGAGGTGAGGTACTTGGGCTCCTCCAGCATCCTTAGGTCAGTGACGGGGCCGTAGTAGTCGAAGTGGTCGATCCAGCCTATCACAGGTTAGAGGCGGCACCTCTATATTAGCTACACGGCTCTAAGGTGGGGCTTCTGGCGGTAAAGATATTTATATTCAACGTAACGCGTGTCCGTGGCCCCTCGCTTCTTTGTATACCCAGGGTACAAAAGCGTAGAAGATGAGCCTAAGATCCGGCAACTGATCTACAAGGGGCTTAAGGAGATTGAGACGGAGATAAGGAAGCGGATGCTCAACTCGGACAATGTGGAGGAGTTGGGGCGCGCCTTGAAGGCGATAAACATGATCGCGGTGAGGGTTAAATCCACAGAGGGCAGACCCACCTCTAAGAAGGATCTGGAGCAGATAGACGCCGCCATATTCGACAGACTAAACACCATCTTGTCCGCGCTGGTTAGCAAGGACTACACGGCTCTGCTCGCTGTGGTGTCTGAACTCGAGAAACTCGTGACTCGGCGGAACTCGCTGTTTTCCTGATGGTCTGCCTGGAGCCGCTGACCCCAGACGAATTCGCCCACTGGTATAGGCACCTGGGAAGGCTGAGGCTCTTCTGGGCTAAGCCCGTGGTGGAGCTCTTCCCCCTCTACAGGCTTGTGGAGGGATGCGTGGTGAAGGTTAGGTGGTCCTCCGAGAGGCCGCGGCTTGAGGAGGCGTATCTCATAATCCTGAGGCGCGCCAAGAAACTCGACTTCGCCGCCACGCTACGGGGCGCGAAAATACTGATAACGCCGGAGGAGGTCGAGAAGAGCCTCTACCAGGCAAGGGGGGGTCTCTACATATACTCAGCGTCGCGTCCCTGCGCGACGGGGCTTTACCTAGAGAAACCGCCGGAGGGGCACCCGGAGCCGGGCCCCGACCACGTGCTTCTGTACTCGGGGCCGGACATGAAATACCTCCTCTACCTTAACCGGTGGAACTTCAACATTGACTACTTATGGCTGTCTGGGCCTGAGCACCTCGACGAGGCGGTGGAGAGCGCCATATGCGAGGCCAGGAGGCTAGGCGGGAGATACGTGACGATAGCCACGGGGGATGGACACCTCGGCTTGATAGACCACAGCGCATATAGGCCCGACCATCTTTACAACACCTATAAACTGGGTTTTTAGTATATAAAGGATCCCCCACCATACATATTATATATTTTGCCGAAAGAGCACTACATGTATAGTATTGCTTCAGTTAAATGCCCAATATGCGGCGTGGAGTTTAGGCCAACGTTAAGGTCCAGCAACAGAGAAGAGGCGGAGGTCATGTGCCCCAACGGCCATATCTTCACGGTGTTTGTGCCCAGCGGCGACTCCGTGCTTGACTGCGAGATCAGAGACTGGGAGAGATTCGGCCTCCTTCCCCAGGCGACTCAACAAGCCGTGCTTGAGGTTATATACAGCGGGAAGGTGCCCAACGAGCTCCAGTCCCTCATGAGGAGGCTCAAGGAGGCTGGCATCGTGGTGTGCACATGAAGTTCGTGGAGGAGCTAAACGTGCTGAGGTACTACAAGCCCTTCATAGACGCCGGCGGCGGCGTTAAGCAGGTGCAAACCGCGTTGAAGTGGAGCGAGTGGTACGCCGTGAAGTGGTGGGAGGAGGTGTACAACGACCTGGGGCTTCAGTCTATAAGAGAAAGCGTCTTCGCCCGTGCCCTCTTCATCTCGCTGAGAATCAGAGGATACCTTAGGGATGATGGCCGCATAAAGAAGAGGCCGGAGAAGCCGGAGTACCCCACCAACAGCTACGCTATAGAATTCGTGGAGCTCCACGAGTCCTTTGACAGGTTAGGCGCTGTAAACGTGGCCACGGACAAGGCCGACGAAAACACATTGGCGGTGCTGTACTCCACCATGCTGAGCCAAGGCTGGTACAGAATCCTCAGACAGACCTTCCTCCGCCTTATGGAGATAGAGCGGTACCAGACCATCTTCGAGCCGATTGTAAAGGAGGGCCAGACGGCCATGGCCGTGATGGAGATCTCAACGCCTAAGCTGTACGTCGGGTTTGACTACAGGAGAGACAACGTGGAGCTGGCCGCGGCGGCTTTACGCGTCAAGCCCGGCGAATGCAGGAGCGAGATCTGCATCTTCAACGCGCCTACAGCCTGCGATGCGGTGAAGATCGCCAGGAGGTACGTGCCCAGCGGCGTAGACGCCGTGCTTATGCTACACACGCTCTACTGGATGCTGGACCCCGTGAAGGAGCTGACGTGTATCTCGCAGATAATGGGGCAGGGGGGCAAGCTCCTGGTCGGCCAGCAGGTGGTGGAGTCCACGCCCGGACTCGTCGCCGTGGTGGCGTCTTTCGGGGCGAAACACGTATTCAGCTGGAAGGGGGTGGAGCAGATGTTGAAATCTGCAGGCTACGAGCTGTCTAAGCGCTACCTCAGATACATGCCGTACTACATAGCGGTGTGGGAACCTAGGAGGTAGACTTAGCTAGGTAGATATATACCGAGCCAAACCCCTTTTCTCTAAACGTGATCAACGTGGCATATCTACTCACCACCTCGCGAAGCTTCGAATTAGGCGGAATAGCCAACACAATCGCATGGATCTTCTCGTACTCAGCACACACCTCCCTAGGCGCCGCCAAACAGACAAGTCTCGGCAAGATGTGTTTGGTGTATATTAGTAGCAAACGCCTCACGAAACCGCTGTCGGGTTTTCCAATAGACACCACCAGCTGAAAGTTAGAAACGCGGCTGAACTCGGCCACCGCCCTCTCAAGGTTCGCCGCGGCGTGTAGAGAGTATCCCGCCAGCAACAAGTCGAACCACTTGTCTCTAAACGGCATGTGTTCAAACACGCCGACGACCCTATCGTCAGCCACGTCGTTAACATACAGCATCTCCGGCGTGGCGTCCAGCGCCACGACGTACCTAACCCCCCTCAGGTGCCTAGCCATGTTGCCAGGCCCGGCGCCGGCGTCCAGCACCTTAAGCGTCACCCTCCCGTTTAGGCTGTAGAAAAGAGCCACCGCCTCCCTCCGCCACCTATCCACCTTCCCCAACGTGGCCAACATGTTAGCCCTCTCGTAAACCCTAGTTATCCTCCTGTAGGCCTCCCTCACCACGTGCCACTCCTCGCCGAGACCCACCACCTACGCCACGTAGATGTATATAAACCAAACCGCCGCCGCGGCGCCAGCCGCCCAAAGCCACGGCCAGTCCCGGCCCATCCGCAGAAGCCAGACATCTAAACCCGCGACGCCGTGGATAACCGCAACGACAACTGTGACAAGGGCCGTCCAGCCCAGATGCAACCGTGAACACACGGCGTATGAGCTGAAGAGACCGAGAGTCGCCCCCTCCACCACCTCGGGCTTGACAAGACACAGCCCCGAGACCGCGGCTAAGAAGCCGAAAAGGATCAGCAACACCGCAGTGACGTCAAGGACAAAAAGGCTTAAACCCACCCTCACAGACATATACATGCTGAGACGCAGTTTTTTAAAATTCCTAGCCGCCACCCCGCTGGGGAGGCTGGCGGCGGGCCTGGCGGCAACTCTTGCCTCGGCCGCGGCAATATATTTAGACCTCACACAGATAGACGTGAAGAAGACAGCCCAGAAAAGGGCGGCGGCCGCGGAAATCCACCTGCCCTACCCGAGGCTACGCGGCCCCGTATCGGTGGAGGAGGCCCTGGCAAACCGGAGGTCTGTGAGGGAATACCGCGAGGAGCCCGTCACAATTGAGGAGCTCGCCCAGTTGCTGTGGGCGGCGTACGGCATATCCGAAACGACATACGGACTAAGGACAGCCCCAAGCGCAGGCGCCCAGTACCCGCTGGAGCTGTACGCAGTCGTGGGAGACCTCGGCGTGAAGACCGGCGAGGGGTATCTGCCGGCCGGCATCTACCACTACGACGTCCACGCCCACAGCCTGCAGATGCGTAAGGCCGGCGACCACAGGTAGGCGCTGTACCGCGCCGCGCTGGAGCAGATATGGGTGTTAAAAGCCCCCGTCTCGCTGGTGTTCACAGCCGTCTACAGCAGAACCACGAGGGTATACGGCGAAAGGGGGCGGCTCAGATACGTGCCCATGGACCTCGGCCACGCCGGCCAAAACGTGTATCTACAAGCCACGGCGCTTGGACTCGGCACAGTGGCTGTGGGCGCCTTCTACGACGAGGAAGTAAGCAGAATACTAGACCTGCCGCCGGACGAAACACCGCTGTACATAATGCCAGCGGGCAGACCCCTCGCCTCCTACCGCTTGACAGAAAAAGAACTTATACAGTACTACCAAAGGCGGCGGGCCACCCGTTGACAAAGCCACAGGCAAGTCCCACCTCTTAGGGCGGGGCTATATGAAAATGCAAAGCCGCGAGAGGAAAAAGACAACGAAGAACAAAAAGAAGACAGCGGGAAGAACAACAGACAGAAGCAGTTAAAGCAGATGCAAGACGCGCCCCAGCCCGCCGCGGCCTTGGAGGCGGATTCCGAAACTCTAAAGCTCCTTAGGCAGGCAGAACAGACTCCAGACGGTCAGAGAAGCCGCTAGATACACCGTTAAATACGGCGTTTTAAGCGCAGGTTAGCTTCAAAAACGCGCCACGGCTTCCAGAGGCAGTTCACACACGGCTCAGCACTCAGCTGGCTCAACGGGCAGGAGCCACGGAGTTAAACCCTTGAAGCAGATCATACGAGCCTGCCCAAAGCACCGCTATTGAGAGACGCAGAGCCACGGCAAATTGTAAGACCACGCCGGTTCGCCGTGCAGACCTCGCCAAAGGGCCAACCCGGCCAGCCCACACCCCCCACCCAAGGCGCCGATGAAGGGAAAGACCCCGCTCAGGCACCTCCGCCCTTCAAGGCGGGGAGGAGGCCAGCTTCCTTATTAAGTTGAAGTAAACCTCGGCCACGTTGACCACCTGCCTCACCTCCACGTATTCGTCGGGGGCGTGGGCAAGCCCTATGGGCCCCGGCCCGTAGGTGACCGCGGGAATACCAGCTTTTATGAAGAAGCGGGCGTCCAAGCCGCCGATACAGACCGTCCTCCTCGGCTTCTTTCCAGTGACGGCCTCCGCCGCCGCGGCCAGCGCCTCAACCAGCGGGTGGCTGGGCTCCACCAGCGCCGCCTCGGAGACGTTAGTCACCTTAACCTCCACCTTATGCGGCACCTCCCTAGCCGCCTTCTCCACGAACTCCACAAACTCGCGCCTGACCTGCTCCACGTCCTCCTCCGGTATCACCCTCCGGTCCACGGAGAAGGCGAAGTAGCCAGGCACCACGTTGGTCTTGACAGACCCCCTCACCTCCCCACCCATGGTCACAGTGGGAGAGGCGCCCCTCGGGTCGTCAAATTCATACCTGCTGACGCGGGTTGAAACAGTCTTTATGTACTCCTGAAGCCTCTGGGCGATGTACGCCGCCCCCTCGAAGGCGTTTAGGCCAAGCCACGGCGTGGAGCCGTGCGCCTGCTTCCCATACACCTCCACCAGAAACCACACCAACCCCCTGTGGCCGATCCAGATGTTGTCCTCGCCAGAGCCCTCCGCAATCACCACCCACGGCGCCTTCACCTTACCCGACCGCGCCAAGTAGCCAGCCCCCGTCTCCCCGCCGGTCTCCTCGTCCGGCACGAAAGACACCTCGAAATTCTTCAACCCAGCAGACACCGCCTTCTCCACAGCCAACATAATCGACGTAAGCCCTCCCTTCATGTCAACAGCCCCCCTTCCATACAGCCTCCCCTCGCGGTACACAGGCTCGAAGGGCCTCGTGACCTTCCAACTCTCCAAGGGCCCAGGCGGCACCACGTCGTAGTGCCCGTTGAAGTGGATCTTAGGTTCCCCCAACCTAGCCAGCAGAATAAGCCTCGGATACTCCGCACACTCGGCGCAGTGCTTCGCAACCTCAGACTTGGGGACCTCGACGACCTCCGTATCTAGACCCAAAGACTTGAAATACTTCTCGGCAAACTCTACAAACACTTGGTACTTCTCGCCAGGGGGATTCACAGTAGGTATAGAGATCAGCCTGCCTAGGAGAGACACGGCTTTGGTCTCCATAGAGAAGAGACAAATGGAGTTAATAAAAATGGCACTTCGCCCCCTGCCTAAAGAAACTGATAAAAATAAAACATTATCTTATTCCATGGAGAAATATCAACTGACATTAAACAACCTATGGAAATATATAAAGGAGATCTTCGGAGATGTTGAAGTAGCCCACCTCCCACCCCACGGCAACGACATCCGCTTCACATACGCCAAGGAATACGAAAGGACGCCCCGGCTAGCAGACGGCCTAGGTGATAGGGAACGTCACGGGTGAGAGGGCTTTGATAAGCCCGGCCTTGATTAACCTGCGGCAGGTGAGGGTTGTTGGGAGCATGGCCTTTAGGCCTTGGGATATCTACGAGGCGCTTGATTTGTTGAAGAGGGGTCTCATAAGGCCTTTCTACACGGAGTACCGGTTGGAGGATGCCGCCAGGGCTCACGAAGATGTGGAACGGGGCGTCGTCCTTGGGAGAGCTGTTTTAATCCCCTAGTTTTTTTCTCCAGTGTATGTGTTAGTGCTTTCGCTGGGGGATCCGGTCTCGCGCACCTTTCTCGACTTGTTGAAAGAGGTGCCGCTTGTTGAGACGCGGGGCGAGGTGGAGATTAGGAAATACAGGGACCTCCCAGTGGTGGTGCATAGGGGGGACTCCACAGAGTTCCACAGAGAAGACGTCTTGGCGGACTTGGGGAGATACGCCGTCTTTATCTCTAGACACGAGATGAGCAACCCCAGGCCCATTTTCACCGTCCACACGCCGGGGACCTGGCCCGACGTATCCGTCTCGAATCCCCACCTCGTCTCTGCCGTCTTTAGAGCTCTATGTAAGTATGCATATGAGCCGTTTACCTGCGCCTTTGAAGCCACTCACCACCCCCCAAACACCTCGGCGGTGTCCGCCACATTTGTAGAAGTGGGTAGTACAGAGGGTGAGTGGAGAGACAGAAAAGTTGTTGACGTCCTCCTCCACTCCGTGGAGGAGGCGCTGGGCGGCGTCCTTCCTGAGAACCCGCCTACTATGGTGGTGGGAGATCTGCATTACGTGACGGTTGCAGACATGGCGTTGAGGGGCGAGGCGGACCTAGGCCATGTGGTGCCTAAATACGTGGAGATAACCATAGAGGCAGTCAAGACAGCCTACAGGAAACACACCGCGCCGGTTAAAAAGGCTGTTGTTTTTAGGAAAAACGTGAAAAACCCCACCCGGGGCGAGGTTGTGGAGTTTCTCAGGAGCCAAGGCGTGGAGGTTGTGCTGAAGGGGTGACCTGCAGACCCGTCGTATTTGAGCCCCTGGAGTGGCTTTACGTGATGCGGCTAGCCACTAGGTTGCTTCCGGAGCTGTCCTTCCACAGAGACGAAGAAGCGGCGGGGGCTGCCGCCAGTCTAGGCGGCGTTTCGATAGACACGTTGCGAGATTTCGACTGGAGCAACCCCGTGGTGTATATGCCCCCCTTCGAGAGGTTGACCAGCGGCTCCGTGGTCGTGGCCGTGGAGGGATACACGGCAAGGAAGCTGGAGCGGCGCAACGTGAGGGCGGACGTGGTGGTGAGCGACCTAGACTTCGAGCCTGATGGCGTGTGGCTGGGCAGGTCGGCGGTGGTGCACGTCCACGGCGACAACTACTGGCGGGTGCCGCGTGGGCCCTGGGTGTACACTGTGCAGAGCTGGCCGCGGGGCTGTACCTTCAACATATCGGGCTTCACAGACGGCGACAGGGCCGTCTACCTGGCGTACTACATGGGCGCAAAAGAGATTACGATATCCGGATTCTATCCCAACATAGTTCTGAAAAGAAACGACGTTGTGAAGAGGAAGAAGCTGGCTCTGGCGTCTCTTCTCATAAAACGAGTGGCCTTAAGAGTCTCTGTAGGTTTTGTCTAGTAGGTACTCTATGGTGTAATGTAGACTAGCGAGTCGTCTTCCGTCCATTTCTATCTTCATGTATTCATCTAAGGTAAGTTGTATAGGCGACATATCTTGTCCTGAGATCACAACACAAGGCGAGCCGCCGCAGAGAGCAAGAGTGTAGATGGTGCGGAAAGGCTCTAGCTCGATGAAAAACCATATCTGACCGCCCACCTCCTCTAACGCCTTCTTTAGACGGGAAAGCGGCACGACTTCTAGCGGCATTACTCGCCGAATTTTTCAGTAACGCCGAGATAACTGCCGAGCACGGGCATTATGTCAATGCCTCTTATCCGCCCCAGCGCCCCTCTCCAGCAGGTGAGCTCTGAGAATTTAGCGACGTCGTCGGTTACCACGTCTGGGCCGTAGAGCATTACCGGCACTGGCTCGCCTGTGTGTTCCTTTATGGCGACTGGCGTGGCGTGGTCTGACGTCACCACGACGTAGATGTTCAACAGCTTGTCTAGGTAAGGCGCCAACGCCTTGTCTAGCCGTTCGACCACAGATACCTTCCCGTTGAAATCCCCGTCGTGGCTTGTGCTGTCTGTGCCTTTGACGTGGAGGAAGACTAGGTCGTATTTAGCCATGAGCTCCACCGCCAGCTTCACGGCCTCGTCAAACACGTCGTCTTTAGTCCCGCCCAGGCCAGGCGCCGTGTAGACGTCCATGCCGACGGCCCGCGCCACGCCCCTGATCAGCGCCACTCCGGCGATGGCGGCGGCCCTTACGTTGTACCTCTCCTTGATGGGCTCTATCTGGGGCATGTAGCCGCCTCCCCTGAGCAGGATCGCGTTTATGGGCAACCTACCCTCCATCCTCCTCGCCTTGTTAACCTCAAGCTCCTTCGCCGCCTCTGAAAACCGCCTGGTGAGCTCGTTCACGGCCTCCGCCGTCAGCGCCGCCTCCTTGCTGTTTTCAAGCGGCTCTGAGCGTAGAAGCTTGGCGCCGACTTTATGCGGGTCCGTGTCGCTTACTCTGTGGCTCACGGGACCGCGCAGCACCAAGACGCCTCTGTGCTCCACCGTAGACTTGTAGATGACCTCAACGCCGTATTTCCGCCCAATTTCCTGCCCGATCCTGCTGAGGGCCTCCTCCACCGCCTTCGCCTCCTCCGGCGCGATGTAACGCCCAGCCCGCCTGTCAATAACCGTGCCAGAATCGTCTACAGTGGCGAGGTTAGTCCTAAAAGCCACGTCTCCCGGCCTCAGCGACACGTCGGCGCCTAGCGCCTCAAACGCGCCGCGGCCGGTGTAGTACTTGTAGGGGTCGTAGCCGAACAGCGCCAGGTGGGCCGTGTCGGACCCCGGCCTGACCCCCGGCGAGATGGGGTCCAGAATGCCGCAGCTCCCCAGCGCCGCCAAGTAATCAATCGTGGGCTTGAACGCCGCATAAAACGGCGTCTTTCCGCTCCGCGGCCTGTCGCCGCCTCCGTCGAAGAGGATCCAGAGGACGCTAGGCATGGGTCTCCCTCTCAACCCACCTCAGGTATTCGGCGTAGCCCGCCACCACGGGTAGCGCTATGATCTCAGGCACTTGGTATGGGTGTATTGTTTTCACCTCCTTCACAAGGTCGTTGACCTTGTCGCTGGTTGTCTTCACTATGAGCAACACCTCCTCCGCCTCTTCGATTTTCCCCTCCCACCAGTACGTTGACGAGGTAGGTGTCATGTTTACGCAGGAGGCGAGTCTCTTCTCCAAGAGGTGTTTCGCGATTTTTTTCCCGTTTTCGCGGTCGGGGGCTGTGATGAACACCACAGTGTACATGGGGGGTAGATGGTACATATTAAAATAATTTAAATACCGGTTGCCATGATACGGAGTGCAGAAGGAGCTAACCTACGAGGTGGGCGTTAAGCTGATAGACAGAATTTTGCCGGAGAGCGGTAGGGTGAGGAAGGTGTGGGAGCTGTTAAACAGCGATGTGGAGACGCAGGCGTATCTGAAGATGGCTAACGTCTTCGCGGTGCAGAGGCTTAAGTACAACGACCACGGCCCGGTGCATTCCAGCATCGTGGCCGGCAGCGCGTTGGCCGTGTTTAAGATACTGACTGAGAAGGGCTTCAAGCCGAGCGTCGTCGTAGACGGGGTGGGGGATATGGAGGACGCCATGGTCGTAACGCTGATGGGGGCGTATCTCCACGACATAGGCAACTCGGTTCACAGGACTCACCACCCCATATACTCCGCCTTGTTGACGGACAGAATCGCCGAGAAGATCCTCTCGAAGGTATACGGCAACGCCGAGAAGATGTACATGCTTAAGCAGGAGGTCATGCACGCCGTGTTTTGCCACGACGAGGCGTACAACTGCCTCACCTTTGAGGCGGCCTGCGCCAAGATCGCAGACGGCACAGACATGTCGAGCGGCAGGGCGCGTTACCCCTACCGCATAGGCAAGCTGGATATACACGCATTAAGCGCCCTCTCTATTGAGAGGGTGGAGCTTATGTCAAACGAGACGCGGCCGCTTGCCATAAACGTCCACATGAGCAACGAAACCGGCATCTTCCAGGTGGACGCGGTGTTGGGGCAGAAAATCGCCACGTCAGGCCTCGCGCCGTATGTGGAGGTTAGGGCGTATGTGAAGGGCAAGCTACTTGCAGTGAGGACTTTCGAGACCACGCACGTGATTAGGAGCTGAGCTTCACGATTTTCGACACCTTCTCCAGGTCGCCTCTCACGACCTCGATGAGGAGCTTCAGCGTTCTGCACCTCTCCTCACCCTCTAGTATAGGCAGGATCTTTACATAGACTTCGTAGACCCCCTCCGCAATTTTCTCGTCCAGCCTAGACAGCGCCGTTTTTAGTTGTTGCAGATCCGCGCTTTCTAGGGGGCCTCCGATTAGGACCATGCCGATGTGCTTCGCGGTGCCCCTCACGCTGAGGAGGTACGTGGAGCCGTCCACCCCCACGTGGTCTAGGTGCTCCGGGAGGAGGGAAATGTCCAGCCTCTCAAACAGCTCCCTCATGTGGGGGTGGGAGAGCTGTATCAGCTTCTCGACGCACGCGGCCAGCCTCTCGGCGGTGGGGCACCTCAAGTCGCAACCTTCGCATTTGGGATGCACCATCTTTAGGAGCTCCGCTGTGTACTTCAGCTCGTCGAACCTAATGCTTTTGCCGTATGCGGCGAGGACGGACTCCACGGCCTTCTCAAGCTCGGAGCAGTCCCCAGCCTTCTCCATTATCTCTTTCAAGACGCAGTTTCTAAGGACCAGCTCCCTGAGCCTTGTCTTAACCTCGTCGGTCTTCCCCTCGGCGAGGAGCCTCCCGACTTCTACAGCGGCACCTGTGAATTTGCCGGAGGCGGCTAGCCCCAGCGAGCTGAGGGTGGGGGTTATGGTGCGGTATAGGCTCTTCGACAGGCGGTTCTCCTCGAGGAACTCTGCGATGACCTCCCCTGTGCCTACGACGCCTTGTGTGTATTTTATATACGCCTTCTTCAGAAGACCCAGCAACCTGTCGGGAGGTATGCGTATGTACCACGAGTTGAACCGGCAACCGCCCCGCTGGAGCTCCTCCCTCAGCCTTCTGCACAGACGCTCCAGCTCCTCAGCTGTGGCTATCTCCTCCTCGTGGTCACCTACGCGGATAACAACCACGTCTAGCTGGCGGAGGGGGGTTAAAACCTGGCTCTCGTAGTATAAGTATCATCATTTATAGCCACCCGCGCTTCTCCATCTATGGACGTGGTGGCTGTGCTGAGGAAGGGGGACCCCGAGGAGGTCAGGAGGGCCCTCGCCGAGGTCCACCGGCAGAAGACGTTTTCCCTAGCCGACTCCGAATACGTCGCGGAGGAGCTGGGAAACGCGGCTAAGTACCACGCCTACCACATCGCCCTTATTTCCAGGCTTATGCCCGACATCGAGACAGACCCCGAAAGCATTACGGGGCTCGACTACCGCTTAGCCAAGGCGTTTCGCGAAGGCGTTGAGAAATGCGGCGAGGTGCCCCCCGTGGATGACAAGTTATTCAGATCGGTCGTTGAGGAGCTAAATCGACTTATCAAAGCGCTTTGTGGATAGCTCCGAGTAGATGACGTATAGCGAAAAGGTCAACACGGCGACTACGGCCAGAGACACATAGTGGTGGAGCTCCCCCAGCTTGGCTATCAACGCGAAAACCACGTAGGTGGCTAGGGCGAAGGTTGAGGTTAGTATGGCTACGCTGGCGTAGCGGGCCCCCTCGAACTCCCTGAGGGCTATCAGTAAGTCTTTGTATATCTCCCTGGAGTATTTCACTAGGAAGTATGAGGCGGGCGCGAGGACCGCCAACGCGTATACGCCTAGATACGCCACGGCCAGCGCAACGGCGAGAGACACCACGGCAAGTTTCGTCGCAGTGATGAAGGCGTGGGTGACCACTTTGTACAGCTTCTCGTACGCCACTGTGGTCCTCAGCTCTCTTATACGTGCGGCCACGTAATCCTCTACTGCGCTTCGGCGCTTCCACGCAACCGGCGCGAAGAATATGGTGAATATCGGAGTCACCGCAAGCGCGAAGGCGAGCTCGGCGCTTTTTACAACGCCGAGCGTATATGCCACAACTGGGATAGACAGGGAGAGCTCGGAGACGTGGGCCATGGACATCGCCACGCCGGCGGAGAGCCTGGGCTGTCCTGTTGTAAACAACGCGCTTAAAAACACAGCCGCCGCTCTTATGAAAATCGCCACAAGCGCCACCAGGAGGCTGAGGGCGAGGTAGATCGGGTTCACCGCCGGCGTCGGAATAGATATGCCGACGACCAACATGTAGAGGTATATGATCAGCCCCGAGAGGGCGGCCGCCTCCTTTACATGTACGCCGTGTGTATCCGCCCTTGAGAAGAGGTAGCCTCCTATGAAGGCGCCCAGGTAGGGAGACGCCAGCTGGAATTGCTGAATCACGTAGACGAAGCCGAAGGCCATGGCGAGAGCGAAGGGCAGAGCGTATTCGCGCCCAACTATATACCTGTAGACGTATGTAAAGACCCCAAGCGCGGCGCCGCTTATGGCGATTATCACCACTAGGTTTACCGGCAACAACCCCGGCGTGGCGCCGCCCAGAAGGAGGCTGAGGGCGAAGAAGAGCACGGCGTCTTCCAGCGTCGTGAGCGAAAGCGCAACCGCCCTGGCCGCCTCGGGGAGGGTCTGGGTCAGCTTGTAGGTAAGTATGCTTGAGGAGCTGAGCATCATAACGGCAACCACCAGCGCCTCAGCTATTGAGAAGCCGGCGAGTCTAAACACCGCGATAGAAAAGCCGAAGATGAGGGCGCCCTCAATCAGCGCGGCGAAAAACGCCGCGGGGGAAAGACCGCTCGTGCCCAGCTGCCGCCCCACCTCAAACGCCACGAGGGCCAGCGGGACTTGTAGGTATATGCCGGAGAGAGAGACGCCGAGCACTTTGCCTATAATAGCCCCCGCGAGGAAGAACCCGAGAAAGGGCGGGAGGCCCAACCTGTCGAGGAGGTAGGCTAGCAAAACGCCGAGGAAAACCGCTATGGAGACCTCCCCCAGCGGGTTCACTCCACCGTGTAGTAAAGCCTCTTCTTGCCTTTACCCCTGTTTTCGATCTTGAGGATCTTGATAGTCCCTATTTCGTGTGTGTTTTTCACGTGGGGGCCGCCGTCGGCTTGGATGTCTACGCCAGGTATCTCCACTATCCTGAGCTGGGGGACGTCGGGGGGCATCTTCTCGGCCAGCTTCACGACGCCCGGAATCTTGAGGGCTTCCTCCCTGGGGAGCCAGTACACCTTTACCTCGATCCCCCTCTTGGCGATCTCGTTGGCCTCCGCCACGGCCTCCTCGAAGATCCTCCTCACGGCCGCCATGTCCCCCTCGACGTTGAAGTCGTCGCGGGCGTAGTCTGGGGTTATGTCGCCCCCCGTGATCAAGGCGTTGTGTTTGCTGTAAAGCACTGCGGCTAGTACATGCGCCGCCGTGTGTAGCCTCATCTTTCTGTATCTCTTCTCCCAATCTAACACGCCCCGCACCGCGTCGCCAGGCTTAAATGCGGGCGTTCTGTCGAGGACGTGAACCACCTCACCTCCCTTATGCGCCGCCGTGGCGGCGTATTTCTCGCCGCCGAACACTATAACTCCGCTGTCGGCTTGAAGCCCGCCGGTGCCGTCGTGAAACGCGGTTTTGTCCAGCACGACCTCGTTGCCAGAGACCTCGAGGACTGTGGCGTCGAACTCCTTAATGTAGGAGTCCTCCTGATAGAGCAACTTAGTCCTCATGGCTATGTGGTTTTTTCCGTAATTTTAATTATTCCGCTACGGCGAACTGACCTCCTCCCCGCGGGCGGGGGTTCCCCTTGGGCGGGGAGGCGCCCTCGTCCCGCCTTCATTGGCTCCTCGGGCGGGGTTCATGGGTGCGGCCCGGGCCAGCACCGCGGGCCACTGGGAGCTGGCCTTCAACGCCCCGAGCGAAGCCCAAACGGCGTATGCGACCGGCCATGGAACAAGCGGATTTCTTCTCTTCGCGAAGTCTCTCGGCGCGAGTCCTCTCCCTTTCTCTAGTCTCTTTTTCACGTCTTTCAGATCCCACCAGACGCCTTTCACCCACCCCGCAGGGGTGACTCTCCACAGCATGTTTAACACCGCCGCCTTATCTCTATCTACGGCATGGCCGCGGGGGCAGTGCAAAGCATGCCAACCGCCGCCGTTTTTCAGCAAGACGAAGTGGATTGGACACACCTTGCTGTTTCTAAAGCGGGAGACGTAGAAGACAGCGGAGCCAGTCTCCCCCGCCTTGCCCTCCACAGCTCTTATCAACTTTCTAAACGGCGTCTGCTTGACGCGGTGCCTCAGCTCCCTCTTCCTCACTTTCTTTCTTACGCCCTTTTTTGCCTTCTTTTCTTCAACGCCGATCATCTCTTCTTGTGGGTTTTTGCCAAGCTCCTCGGTTATTATCACGGCGGGGCTTTTCGTCATTTCGCGGGCGATCTGCCTCACCCGGCCCTCCTTACGCCTCCTCTCCCTAAGCCTTCTCACAAACTTTCTAAACTCCCTCGTGTCCGCAACGTTCTGTCTCTTCTCC